>SAMEA3663230__coassemble_622_pt1 | contig 30031 bp, 28 predicted proteins | sample SAMEA3663230__metabat2_low_PE_017 | metagenome-assembled genome bin SAMEA3663230 (sample SAMEA3663230) | pig gut metagenome | biome: pig gut; feature: pig-associated habitat; material: faeces | place: China | collected 2013
GCCCCCTGCGGGGGCACCTCTCCCATAGGGAGAGGCAAGGCGCTGCGGCGCAGGGGTGTCCTTAATCAGATAAATCCCCCTTTCGTTCGGGGCGCCTTGCTTTTCTCCGCTTCCCGTATTCCCGCAAAACCGCCCCGGCGGGTCCTCCACCGGGGCGGCGAAATTATCCGGTTTTTCCCAGGGGTTCCAGCCGGATCACCGCCAGCGTGGCATCATCCTCCCCCTGGGCGGCATAGGTTTTGAGCAGCAGCTCTGCCAGCGCTCCCGTGGGATAGATCCCCTCCGGCGGGGAAAAGGTTTCTCCAAAGGCCACACCGTCGCTGGCCATTACCAGCGTTTCTCCCCTGCACAGGGATAGCCTTGCAACCCGTTCTCCGCTTTCCGAGATCCTGAGTCCCGGCGGTAGCGACACATCGCCTAATTTGACCGTCTCCTTCCGGCGCAGCAGCCAGCTGGGCGCCGCGCCCCATTTGTAGAGGGATGCCTGTCCGGTATCCAGCCTTACCTCCGCCAGATCCGCCGTGACGCAGCCGGACTGCCCGGTAAGCACCAGCTGGGAGTTCAGGCTCCCCATGGCAAACCTGGGGGGCAGTCCCGCCGTCAGCATTTGCCGCAGAAGCCGCACCGCCCGGGCCGCCTCCACTGCCGCTTCGGCACCGGTACCCATGCCGTCGCACAACAGTATGTAAAACCTGGGCCCCAGGCCGGGGAAGGCCGCGCACCGGTCTCCGTCTACCTTTGCCTTCGCCCGGGAGCGCACCGACACGGCCACCCGATACCGGATCCGGCCCAAATAGCCTCCCAGAGGCAGCCTGTCCGCCACCCGCTGGAGGTACAGGGAAAGCATCCCATACTGCTGCGCCAGCGCCATCCGGTATTCATTGAGCCTGCGGTGCTGCATCTGCACCAGACGCAGCTGCTCCCGCACCCGCCGGGCGGACCGCATCACCCGTCCCGTTCTGGAGCAGGAGAAGGCCAACGGATCCCGGAAGGGTGTCTCGTCCATTTCCAGCCTTTGGCGGCAGTCCTCCGCTTTGGGGCACTCCTCACAAGCGTCCTGCCGCAGCTTTTCCACCGCGTCCCGGGGATCCTCCCTTTCCGCCGGCAGCTCCAGCAGTGCCCGCTGCATCCTGCCCAGGGCTCTTGCCGCCTGCTCCAGCTGCACCCGCGCCGCGCCGCTGGACTGCTGCAAGGGCTGCCAGGGAAGATAGGCTGCCGCCGCGCCCCCCAGGCAGATGCCCAGAAAGACACCGAGCTGCCGGCTGTGCCCCAGGGCCATTCCCACCGCCGCCCCCACTGCCGGGGCCCCCAGCCGCCGCCAGGAGGCCGGCACCGGGGCACTTTTCAGCAGGAGGGCCACGCACAAGCCTGCCGTCATTCCGGGGATCCCTCCTGTTTCCAGGGCCAGACCCAAGAGTACGGCTCCCGGAACACAGGCGCACCCGGCCCCCGCCAGAAAGCAGGCCAGGGGTATGGCCTTCAGCGCCACCAGCCCCCGGACTGCCAGCGCGCCGACGCTCCAATAGGCCAGGGGCTCCCCGGTCCTGCGGAGCAGAAAGAACAGGGCCCCGGCAGCCCCGCCCCACAGGGATTGGATCATCCAGGTCAGCATCGGCAGCCGCAGCAGCGTCCCCGTCAGGGCCGGGATCATCACACTGCCGGCTGCCAACGGAAAAAAATCCGTCTTTTCCCCCAACCGCAGGGCAATTCCAAACAGAAAGGACAGGGCCGTCCAGATGACGCCCTCCCTTCCGGGCCAGAAAAGGGTGTAGCCCAGGGCCGCCCCCAGGCAGGCCGCCAGGCTTTTCCACCCCGGACTCACCGCCGCCAGCACCGCCGCCGCAGGCACCGGGCACTGCTGCCAGCCAATGGCGCTGATGACCAGCGCACCTCCGCCGTACAGCACCCCTTGTCCTGCCCACCGGAGTCCCGGCTCCATGGCCAGCGCGTCCAGTCTCCGTTTCCCCTTGAGGAGGATCCCCGATACCATCATTCGTATACCCCTTTCCTGTTTTGTAGGGAAATGGTAACATAGCACGGACAACGGTTTTCGTCGGATGAAAGCCCCTTGCAATGGAAAATTCTTCGAGGTATAATGGCTTTAAGATTGTAAAAATCCCAATTAGGGGGCTGTTTTTTTCTTCCGCTCCCTGTCCGGAACCGAAACCCGGGGCCCATGACCCCGATTTGTATCGCTTGCCGGAGGAAAATCCCGGAAACCCCCAGGAGGAAGTATGGCCAGAGAATTTGAGGTAAAATACCGGCTGACGGAAACAGCCAGGGATGCCATCGCCCGCAAATTTGGGCCCATGGACACCATCGTCATGGAAACCGTCTATTACGATACCCCATCCGGCGCTCTGTCCGCCAGAAAATGGATGCTGCGCCGAAGACTGGAAAATGGGCACAGCCTGTGCACCCTGAAAACCCCCGGAGAAAATGGCGGCCGGGGGGAGTGGGAGGTGGCCGAGGGGGACATCCGGCAGGCCCTTCCCAGGCTGGCCGCCCTGGGCGCGCCGGAGGAGCTCCTGCTTCTGGCGGAGGAAGGACTTACACAGCTCTGCGCCGCCGGCTTCACCCGGCAGGTTTCCACGGTGCGCTTCGGTCAGAGCCAATTGGAGCTGGCGCTGGACCAGGGCCAGCTTCTGGGTCCCAGGGGAACTCTGCCGCTGCTGGAGCTGGAGGCGGAGCTCAAGTCCGGGGAGGACGCGGATGTTCTCGCCTTTGGGCAGCAGCTGGAAAAGGATTATGGTCTGGTTTCCGAACCGGACAGCAAATTCAAGCGGGCACGCTCTCTTGCCCGGGAAAGAAGGTAAGCGTATGATCAACGAAAAAGCCTATGCGCTGGGCGCCAACCGTTCCTGCATCCGGGAGTTGTTTGAGTACGGCCGCAGCCGGGCTCCCATTGTGGGGCCAGAGAATGTGTTTGATTACTCCATCGGCAATCCCTCCATCCCCTCTCCCCCTCAGGTGAACCAGGCCATCCGGGATGTCCTCACGGATATGGACTCCCTGCTGGTCCACGGCTATACCTCCGCCGCCGGTGATCTGGAGGCGAGGACCGCCATTTCCGACGATCTGAACACCCGCTATGGTGTTTCCACAAAACCGGAGGAATTCTTCCTGGGCTGCGGAGCCGCCCCGGAGCTGGTCAGCGTTTTCCGGGCCCTGGCCGTTCCAGGCGGGGAAATTCTGACCATTGCCCCCTATTTCCCGGAGTACAAGCCCTTCGCCGAAGAAGCAGGGCTCATCTTCAAGGTGGTGCCTCCGGATATTCCCAGCTTCCAGATCGACTTCTCCCGGCTGGAGGCCATGATCACCGGCAGCACCCAGGCCGTCCTCATCAACACCCCCAACAACCCCTCCGGCGTGGTCTATACCCGTCAGACGCTGACCGCTCTGGGCGCCCTTCTGGAAAAGAAGGCGGCTGTCTATGGCCACCCCATCTATCTCATCTCCGACGAGCCCTACCGGGAGCTGGCCTACGGGGTGGAGGTTCCCTTCGTTCCCGCCATCTATCGGGATACCATTGTCTGCTATTCCTACTCCAAGTCCCTATCCCTGCCCGGGGAGCGGATCGGCTATGTCTATGTGCCCTCCGGCGCTGCCGACGGGAAGGCCCTGTATGCCGCCGTGGCCGGCGCCGCCAGAGGAGCAGGCCATGTCTGCGCCCCCAGCCTGATGCAGAAGGTCATCGCCCGGTGCGCACACCTTCGGCCGGACCTGGAAAGCTACGACCGGAACCGCAGAGCCCTCTACGAGGGACTCACCGCCATGGGCTATGAAATGGCCAAGCCCGACGGCGCATTCTACCTTTTCATCAAGGCCCCCGGCGGGGATGCCAACGCCTTCTCCGAAAAGGCCAAGCAGAAGGACCTGCTGCTGGTCCCCGGTGACGGCTTCGGCTGCCCCGGGTATTTCCGGATCTGCTACTGCGTAAGCTACGATATGATCCGGCGGAGTCTGCCCGTATTCCGGGCCCTTATTGAGGAAAATTAACGGATTCTTTCATCATTTCCCCCGGTTCTGCTGTATACTGGACCCAAACCATTCCGAAAGGCGGGAAACCTATGATGGATCGAGCAAAACACAGGCTGCGCAGAAAGGTGCTTACCGCCGCGGCGGGTGTGGGCGCCGGAGCGGCGGCCCTTACCTGCGGCGCGGCCCACGCCCTGTCCGGTCTGGCCATGAACCGGAAGTTCCCGGCCTATGGGAAGTATCTCAACATCTCCGGCGGAAAAAAGGACAAGGCTTTCCTTGCCCGCCGGGATGCCGCCGCCCAGGCCCTTGCCCAGATGCCCTCCGAAACCGTCACCATCCGTTCCTTCGACGGACTGGAGCTGGTGGGCCACCTGGTCCGATGCGAAAACCCCCGACGGCTGATCATCGCCTTCCACGGCTGGCGGTCCGGGTGGGACCGGGATTTCTGCCTGGTTGCCCCCTTCTGGCACAGCCACAACTGTGACGTGCTCTATGTGGAGCAGCGTGCCCAGGGAAACAGCCAGGGAGACTACATCGGCTTCGGCCTGCTGGAACGGAAGGACTGCCTGTCCTGGGCCCGGTGGGCAGACAGCCGGAATTTCGGTCTTCCCATCTACCTCAGCGGCATTTCCATGGGTGCCACCACGGTACTGATGGCCGCTGGGGAGCCGCTTCCCGAAAGCGTCAAGGGCATCCAGGCGGACTGCGGCTTTACCTCCCCAAAGGCCATCTGGAAGCACGTTACAGAGCAGAATCTCCATATGTCCGTTGGGCCTCTGCGGCAGGTGTGCACCGACCTGTCCTTCCGCCGGAAGCTCCGCCAGGGTCTTTCCGCCTACTCCACCCGCACCGCCATGGAGCAAAACACCATTCCGGTGCTTTTCGTCCACGGCACGGAGGACCGCTTTGTGCCCATCCAAATGACCTATGACAATTATCTCAGCTGCGCCGCCCCTCGGTATTTGGTGGTTGTCCCCGGCGCCACCCACGCCATGAGCTACGCGGTGGAGCCCGAAACCTGTCAAAAGGCCATGCTCTCCTTCTGGCAGATGTACGACGGAAACACCACGAAAGCCCCATCCTGATCCGGGGAAGAAGGAATCCCCTCCGGGGATGAATAAAATATTGTGAAACCGGAAGGTATCTGTAAATTTTCCGGACTTCCTAATCCATTTATTTCAATCATCCCAAAGGGATGCCATCATTGTCAATTGTTCATTGTCAATTGTCAATTCAAAAAAACGGCACTGCCCGGCTTTGGGCAGTGCCGTTTCTCATTCTTCCGTGGGTTCCTCCGGGCGGAAATCCTCCCCCAGGTCGGCGAGCATCATATCGTAGGCCTGGGCGCCAATGTCCACCGCCGTGCGGCCCCCGAAGGTATCCGGCCGGATAACCCCCACAACGTGCATGGGAACCGGGGTCTTTTTCAGCCGCAGGGCGTTATGGAAGACCTTTTCCGTGTTTTTCAGGGTACATACCACGATGGGCACCTGGGTCTTCAGGGCGATTTTGAATACGCCGGAGCGGAAGTGGTGGAGCTTTCCATCCAGACTGGTGTAGCCCTCGGGGAACACGCAGACGGAGACCTGATCCTGCTTGATCATCTGAATGCACTTGAGGATGGTTTTCAGAGCCTCCCGGTCGTTTTCCCGGTTGATCATCTGGCACATGAGCTTGTGCATCAGGTTGCCGATGATGAACATTTCCGCGTTTTCCCTCTTGGAAATAAAGGCCAGCTGGGCCTTGGGGAAGCAGCCCAGCAGCAAAACCGGATCCAGAATACTCAGGTGGTTGCACACCATCAGGAATCTGCCCTCCGTGGGCACCAGCTCCTGCCCCTGCAGATCAATCTTCATCCCGAGGATGGTGAAAATGGCCGGAATATAGAGCTTTGTCAGCCAGCGGTAGAACTTGCTGTCCGTTTCCTGGGGAACCTCCTGGTTTACCACCGCCGTCACTGCCCACAGGAACAGGAATGCCAGGGCAACCAGCCCCACCCAGCTTCCCGCAAAGATTCCCACTGCCGCCGGAATGCCCACTCCGCCCAGCAGGGCCCACAGAACCGCCGCCGCGGAAAGAATCGTGATTGAACCCAAAAGCATACTGCGTTCCTCCAAATATAGTCTGCTCCCATTATACCGTCACCGAAAGGATTTTACAAGTACAAAGGTTTTTCTCTTTTCGGGACTGGAAATGCGGGGCAAACAGTGGTATAATTGCAATATTGTGCTTATACGTCATCCCATTCGGGCCGGTAAAGAAAGGAATAGAACAAGATGGGTATCTCCGCATCCGCTCCCTGGCTGAAATATTACGGCAATACGCCTGCCTCCCTGGATTATCCCCACAAGACCATGTATCAGATGGTAGCCGCTGCCGCCAAACGCAAGCCCGACCACATCGCCTATGTATTCATGGGTAAAAAGACCACCTATCGGGAATTTCTGGGCCGGATCCATGCCGCTGCCAAGGGCCTTTACAAAATGGGCATCCGGCAGGGGGATAAGGTGACCATCTGCATGGCCAACACCCCCCAGGCTCTGGACTGCTTCTACGCCCTCAATTACCTGGGCGCCGTCCCCAATATGATCCACCCCCTGTCCGCCGCCCAGGAGATTGCCTTCTATCTGAATTTCTCCAAAAGCAAAGCCATCCTGACTCTGGACCAGTTCTACTACAAGGTGGCCGGAATCCTGCCCCAGCTGGAACATCCCACGGAAATTCTCATTGCCAGAGTGGCCGAGGAGCTGCCCCTGCCCCTGAGCGTGCTGTATCCCATGACCAAGGGGGCCCGGGCCATCAAAAAGCTGCCCAAAACCGGGTATACCCTGTGGCAGGACATGGTAAAGGCCGGAAAGGATGTGGCCCTGGAGCCCGAGAAGGGAACCTGTGAGGACTGCGGCGCCATTCTCTACTCCGGCGGCACCACCGGCACCACCAAGGGCATCATGCTCTCCAACCTGAACTTCAACGCCCTGGCCCTTCAGACCATCGCCGCCTCCGGCTTCACCATGGAGGAAATCTCCGATATGAAGATGCTCTCCGTCATGCCCGTGTTCCACGGTTTCGGCCTGGGCATCGGCATCCATACCCCTCTGGTTGCCGGGGGCACCTGCGTGCTCATTCCCCAGTTCAATGTGAAGACCTATGCGCATACCCTGGTGAAGCAGAAGCCCAACCTGATTCCCGGTGTGCCCACCCTGTTCGAGGCCCTGCTCCGGGCGGAGGACCTGGAAAACGCGGATCTCAGCTTCCTCCGGGGCATCTTCTCCGGCGGCGACAGCCTGTCCCCGGAGCTGAAAAAGAAGGTGGACGCCTTCCTCCACGAACACGGCTGCACCCAGCAGATCCGGGAGGGCTACGGCACCACCGAATGCGTCACCGCCTCCTGCCTGACCCCCAAGGATTACGCCCGCAAGGGTTCCATCGGCGTCCCCTTCCCCGATACCTACTATAAGATCGTCGCGCCCGGCACCACCACCGAGGTGGATCCCAATACCGAGGGCGAGATCTGCGTCTCCGGCCCCACGGTGATGATCGGCTATATGGACAACATGGAGGAAACCCTGCACACCCTGCGCCGCCACCATGACGGACGGATCTGGCTCCATACCGGCGACCTGGGCTACATGGATCAGGACGGCTTTGTCTACTTCCGCCAGCGCATCAAACGGATGATCATCACCTCCGGCTACAATGTCTACCCCTCCCGGCTGGAAAACATCATCGATGCCAACGAAAAGGTGCTGCTCAGCTGCGTCATCGGCGTAAAGGATCCCTACCGGGTCCAGCGGGTCAAGGCCTATGTGGTGCCCATGCCCGGGGTGGAGCCCACGGAGGAGCTGAAGCAGGAGATCCTTACCTACTGCGCCAGCCGCATCGCCAAATACGCCATGCCCCGGGAAATCGAGTTCCGCAAAGAGCTTCCCAAAACATTGGTCGGCAAGGTGGCCTACCGGGTGCTGGAGGAAGAAGCCAACAACGCTCTGGAGGTGTGATGAAAAAGCGAATCTGGGAGCTGGATGCTCTGCGGGGGCTGGCCCTGCTGGGCATGATCGGCATCCATCTTATTTACGATCTGGTGGATCTCTTCGGCGTCTGGAACTGGGATCAGCCCCAGTGGTATCTGCTCTTTAAAAACAACTATGGCGCATTGTTTCTGCTGATCTCCGGCATCAGCGTCACCCTGGGCCGCCATCCGGTGAAACGGGGCCTGCAGGTGTTTCTCTGCGGCTTTCTGTGCACCGCCGCCACGGTGGGGATGTATCTTTTGGGGGCGGCGGGGAAGGACATCATCATCTACTATGGGGTCCTCCACTGTCTGGGTACCTCTATGCTGCTCTGGCCCCTGTTCCGAAAGGGCAGCAACGGCCTTTTGGCGTTCCTGGCTTTGGGAATGATCACCCTGGGGCTGTGGCTGCGCACAAAGGGCTTTTCCTTCCCCTGGCTGACGGTTTTGGGCTTCTGTCCCTATGGCTTTGCCTCCTCCGACTTTTTCCCCCTGTTTCCCAACCTGGGGTATTTCCTTCTGGGTGCCGTGCTGGGCAGAAGACTGTACGGTCAGAAGGAAAGCCGGTTCCCCACAGAACATCCACCGCTGCCCTTTCTCCAATGGTGCGGGCGGCACAGCCTGACCATTTACCTGCTCCATCAGCCCATTCTGGCCGCTGTGGTGGCTCTGATCGCCGCCGCCTGACCTTTCCGGAAAGGAGATTTCCATGAACCGTTCCAAGCTTTATATCGCCGCCCCCCTGCTGGGACTGGCGGCCATGGCGCTGCGCAGGGGGATGTACACCCTGTATACCGATGTCCAGGGGCTGCTGATCCCCGGAAATCCCCTGGCGCTTCTTCTGCCGGCGGTGACCCTGCTGGCCATGGTCCTGCTGTCCCTTGCCCGGGAGCCGGAGCTTCAGGCGGCGCCCAGGCTTTCCGCCTATTCCAACTGGATTCTGGCCCTGGGTCTGCTGCTGCCCCAGCAGCGCGCCGCCTGTGTGGCCCCGCTGCTGTGGGGAATCTTCCAGCTCACCCGCTACCTGTCCTGCGCCGCCCTGGTGATCCTTGGCTTTTTCCGGGCCCGGGGAAAAAAGGATTCCCTGTGTCTGAACGCTCTGGTCTGCATCGGCTTTATCGCCCGGCTGGTGGCCTCCTACCAGGTATGGAGCCGGATGCCCCAGATGCAGAACTATGTTTTTTCTCTGCTGGCGGTGCTGCTTTTGGCCGCCTTTGCCTATCAGCAGGCCGCGAAGGAGGTCTCCCTGGGCAGTCCTCTGTGGCGGCTCCGGTTTGGTCTCTGGGGCACCTTTGCCTGCCTCGGTGCCAGTGTAGGCGCCACGGATCAGCCCTTCTATCTCTTTGCCGCGCTGTGGCTCATGGGCTGCACCCTCTTTGACTCCCGAAAGGCGGAATAATCCATTCCGTCTGCCGGGCAGGCAGGAGCGGCAGGTTTCTTTTTCCATTTCCCCCTTGCTATTTTCTCCCGCATCCTGTATAATGACCCCATTCTATACCGCACACCCGCAACACCGCATTTGGGAACCGCCGGCGCGAAGTCGGCGCCAGATATGCGGTGCTGCTTTCCGTTTTAGGAGGAATTTGTTATGACTAACTGGCTTCTTCGCACTTTTGTCCGGAATTCCGAGGATCTGGAGGATTCCAAGGTCCGCGCAGCCGTCGGCCAGCTGGCAGGCGTTGTGGGCATTCTCTGCAACATCCTGCTGTTTTCCGGCAAGCTGGCCGTGGGCCTTTTCACAGGCTCCGTATCCATCACCGCCGACGCCATGAACAACCTGTCCGATGCCACCAGCTCCGTGGTCACCATGCTGGGCTTTCGGCTGGCGGAGCGTCCCGCGGATGAGGACCATCCCTTCGGCCATGCCCGATACGAATATCTGTCCGGCCTTGCCGTGTCCGCCCTGATTCTGATTATCGGCGTGGAGCTGGGCAAATCCTCTCTGGATAAAATCCTCCACCCGGCCTCCGTGGACTTCGGCTGGGTCACCGCCGCCGTGCTGGTGGGCTCCATTCTGGTCAAGCTCTGGATGTCCCTGTTCAACAGCGCCCTGGGGAAGAAGATCCATTCCGCCACCCTTGCCGCCACCGCTGCCGACAGCCGCAACGATGTGATCACCACCTCCGCCGTGCTGGTGGCCGCCCTGGTGGAGTATTTCACAAAGCTGCGGGTAGACGGCTACATGGGTCTTGCCGTGTGTCTGTTCATCCTCTACAGCGGCGTCGGCCTTGCCAAGGAAACCATCTCCCCCCTGCTGGGCGAGGGCACGGACCCGGAGCTCCGGGAGAAGCTGGTGGACTACATCCGGGATAACCCCAAGGTGCTGGGCTTCCACGACCTGATGGTCCACGACTACGGCCCCGGCCAGCGGTTTGCCAGCATCCATGTGGAAATGGACTGCCGGGAGGATCCCATGGAATGCCACGAGCTGATTGACGACATGGAGCGGGAGTGCCTGAAAAGCCACGGCGTCCATCTGGTGATCCACTATGACCCCGTTGTCACCGACGATCCCGAGCTGGACCGGATGCACATCCGGGTGGAGCAGATTCTCCACACCCTGGACCTGCGGCTGGGTGTCCACGATTTCCGGATGGTCCCCGGCAAGGAGCACACCAACCTGATTTTTGACATTGTCCTGCCCACAGACCTCCGGGGCCAGGAGGAAACGATCCGGTGCCGGCTGGAGGAGGAGCTGAACGAAAACAGCCCCGTGCGCTATTACCCCGTCATCACCTTCGACCAGAGCAGTTTTAATTAACCCTACATAAACGCTCCACAGCCGGACTGCTGTGGAGCGTTTTCTGTCCGGGCAGCACCCAAAAACAGCGAAATGCCCTGCCGGTGGGCCCGGCAGGGCAAGGGGTATTTCCCGATTACGGAAAGAGGACCAGCGAATTGGCGGTTGTTTCCATGGCGTGACGGGCAAGATCCTCCGGCGTTCCGGAAGGGTCCATGGCCAGTTCCATGTAGGCCATACTGTTCAGCCCCACAACCGTGCGGCAGTGCTCCGGATCCCGGGCGGAAAGAATCGCCGCCAACTGGAAGGGTGTGGCACCGGGAAGATCCACACACAGAAGGAGTTCCTTTCCCTTCAGGCTCTCCGCCAGGGTATTCAGGCCGGCTTCCAGCTCGCTTCGGTCCATACCCATGGTGAAGTTCAGAAAATGCATGGCTTCCGGAACACCGATCACCATTTCCAGATTGGACCGAATTCCCTCCGCGTAGCCCCCGTGGCCGATTACAATGATTTCAGCCATGGCATCAGCCGTAGAAACCGGTGGCGTAGCCCAGTCCGGTGAGGACGGCCGCCAGCGCCAGGATTGCAACCATCAGCTTCATGGGAGACCACTGCTTCTTGGCATACAGATGGTACACACCCAGCGTCAGACCCAAGGGCAGAATCTTGGGGAAGATGGCATTGAGCATATTGTCCGCATTGAAGAGCACCTGGCCGGACAGCACCGTATCGGTGGTGGCATCGTAAACATCTCGCACAATCTGGATGGGCAGGCTGACGCTGACGAAGGAAGCGGTCAGGGCGCCAACCACGATGAGGCCCATCACGGTCATGGTGCTGGTCAGCTTCTCCAGCTGTCCGTTTGCCATAATGGTCTGCATCCCTTCCAGACCGGACTTATAGCCGAAGCGGAAGAGCTTGTAGCTGATAAAGCAGGTGAGCACGGGATAGATGACCATGTAGAGCACCGCGCCCAGCCAGGAGGTAGAGGCGCTGGCCTGGGAAATGGACAGGCAGATGGTCAGCAGAATGGGAATGATGGTGGCAACCCACAGGGAGTCACCGATGGCGGAGGTGGGCCCGATGAGCGCGGTCTTGACGCTGCTGATGATTTCGGGGGTGCACTCGCCGTTGGCGTTGGCTTCTTCCATGCCGCAGACAATGCCATTGACCACGGAGCCCACCTGAGACTCGGTGTTGAACAGCGAAACGTGACGCTTCAGCGCTTCCGCTTTTTCTTCCTTGGTATCGTACAGCTCATCAATCACCGGGGCCATTGCCTGGCCAAATGCCATACCCAGCATGCTTTCCGCCTGCTGAGAGCAGCCGTTCCAGAAGAACCAGTTGCGGAAAGACTTCTTTAATGTTTGTTCACTGATTTTTTTCGTCATGATTATGCCTCCACTTTTACCTTGTCATAGGCCATGAAGTACAGCACAGCGGTGATGACTGCAACTACGGCCACTGCCATCGTGTTCAAACCGAAATAGGTAACCAGGATGAATCCAGCCAGGAAAATCACGATATGATACCGCTTTTTCAGCAGGAAAGACAGGATGATGCCCATGCCCAGTGCAGCCATCATGCCGCCGAAAACGCCCAGCAGCGTGGTGATCCAGCCGGGGATCATGGAAGCGAAGTCGCCCTGGCCGGAAGCAAGGGTCAGAGAAGTCAGAACGATGATTGCGGGGATGAAACGGCACAGGAAACCGATGATCTGGCCGCCCACCACATTGGGGATGTACATCTTCCGGGTTTCACCGGCTTCCGCGTACTTGTTGGCAATCCGGTTCAGGGGCAGGTTCAGCGCGTAGGAAACGTTCCACATCAGCTGGCCCACCAGGCCGCCGATACCGGCGAAGACCACAGCAAGGCCGATGATTTCCGTGATGCCCAGGCCCTTGCCCAGGGCCAGCGCGGCGGCGGTGCCGATGTAGGTGGCGTAGCTCAGATCCCATGCCACAGCGCCGCCGGGGGTAACATTGCCCATGTACATAATCTGCAGGGGGATGCCGATTGCCATGGCGGTGGGAACATCACCCATAATGAGGCCCACCACAAAGGAGGCAACCAGAGGACGGCCCAGGGTATACCAGCCGATGGTATTGCCCACAATGGAGCCGATGGAGCCAAGGTAAATAAACAACGCGATCAAGAAAATCTGAAATGTGCTCATCTTTCATTCTCCTATTCAATTTGTTTGGCGGCACCCCGGATACAGGTTCCGCGCCGCCAGGGTGATTACAGGGTTGCCATGAAGTCCTTCCAGGCTGTTTTCGCGGAGGTGGGGAGCTGGTGGAATACCACATCGATTCCGCTCTGCGCCAGGCTGTCCAGAATCTCCACATCGCTGTCGCTAAGATAGAAAATTCCTGTGGCGCCGCTTACCTTGTGTACCGTGTCCGGCCGCTTTGCCAGGTTGCCCAGAATCAGTTTCTCGCATCCGGCGATCTGCTGCCGAAGCTCCTCCAGCTTCTGGGGGAATTTGACAATGAGGAGCCGTGTTTTCTCACTGCCGTCACAGAGCAGCTCCCTGGCCTCCTGTGTTGTGACAATGCTGGTTTTGTAGTTCTTCGGTACGCCCATGGTCAGAATGGACTTCAGCATGGGGTTGGCGGCGCTGACATCATCCACCGCAACGATTTCCTGAATTCCCAGCGTCGGGCACCAGGCAACGATGGTCTGCCCATGAATCAGGCGGTCATCGACGCGTACATATAGTTTGCCCATAGTTGTTCCTCCTTTCCGAGAAAGATTTTCGGAGATTGACGTTACCACAGGCTGGGCTCGATGAGGCTGGCATACATATAGTTGACGGTAAACCCGTCGCTGCCGCTTTCAATCTGCCGAACCTTGCCGTTGTTTGTGTAATAGGGGATGTAGGGAAAATCGTTGACCTCACCGTTGAATACCTGATATTCCTTCAGGCCCCGGAACCACTGCTCCTTCTCTTCCTCGGTGAGCACGAAGTATGCCTGGGGAATAAAGCCAACCAGATCCTCAAAGGTTTCCCCGTAGAGCAGACGGATGGGGTTTCCCTTCCGGCGCAGCCGCTTTACCGCCAGCGTGACGGCATCGTGGGTATTGATATGTCTGGGATGCATGGAGCCCCGCCAGTGGGTGATGACCAGCTCCACCCTTTCGTCCTCGAAATAGGCTTCCAGCCGGTCCGCGAAGGCCTCCGTGGAGGGCATATTGCTGGATACATAGCCCAGCCAGATGGTGTCGCCGCCCAGGGCTTCGGCCGCCCGCTTGTTCTGCTCCAGAAGGGCTTTGAGGTATGCCTGTTTGGCTTCCTCCGTTGCGTTTGGATCCTCCAGCCGTCCCTGGGTCACATGGACAAAGGTGCAGTGGGCGCCCTGTTTCGCGTATTTCAGCATCAGGGGCCCGCCCATGAGCTCCGCGTCCAGAGAATGGGCGCCGATACTGACGATTCGTTTTAACGTTCCCATTGGCCTAACCTCTCAATCTGTCAAATTTTTCTTGTAAGAAATGCAGTGCCGGTACACCTTCACGCCCTTGCGCTCGTAATAGCGGCGGCCGGGGTCATCGGTGGAGATGAAGAACATATGATAGATTCCCCGCTTGGCCATTTCCTGTTGGGCAAAGTCCAGCAGGATGCTGCCCAGTCCCTCATTGCGCAGGCTCTGGTCAATGCCGATGGGTCCGAAGCGGGCCGGGTTTCCATCAATCATGCGCATACAGAAGCCGCAGATCCGGTCCTGGGGATTGATGACCAGAAGAATCAGGTCCTCCGCCGTGCCGTTGCGCATGGCAATCAGGGCATTGCGCTTCCAGCCGCCGCCGAACTGAACCCGGTTGAATTCCAGCAGCTCCAGTGCCCGGTCGTAGGTAAAGTTCACAAACCGATAGCCCTTTTCCTCCGCTGCCTTTTTCTTCGCCAGCCCCTCCGGGCTCAGGCGGAAGCCGTGAAGGTCCTTACACATAGAGTATTCGTGTTTGCCTGGTTCATACCCCAGCTTTTCAAAGAAAGGAATGGAGGCGGGGTAGTTTTCCCCGTCCACTCCGGGGAAGAAATAGCCGGGACTGTAGGCAAAGAGGGTGATGTTCTTCGCCCCTGCCTGCTGCATATCCGATTCCGCCCGGTGCACCAGCGCCGTGCCGATTCCCCGGCGGCGGAAGCTCTCTTTCACAAACAGCGCCACAATCCAGCCCCTGTCCGGCTCCAGGCCCCGCTCCAGATAGGGGAACTTCCGGCGCATACCCAGGCAGAAGCCTACGCACTGCCCATCGCTCAGCGCCACATAGCAGAGCCCCGGGTCAAAATTCTCGTCGAACAGGGCCTGGGTCCGAAACTTCTGAACGGTTATGGGGTCGGCGGTCATGGTTTCGTTCCACAGCGCCACCACCGGTCCTTCATATTTCTGCGAATAGTTTACAATTTCCATGATTATCCCTCGATTCCGTCACTGGGCAGACGATTTATTCCGGTTTCTCCAATGCCACAGCCTGCCGGACGCTGCCGCCGCAGCGGTCCAGCCGCTCCCTCGCCTCTTCCACGGTGCACGCTGCCAGAAGCATGGTGATTGCCAGCTTGCAGGAGCCTCCCGCCTGGGCGATGGCGTCCTTGGCAACCTCTCTGGAAACATCCGTTGCCGCCATCACGATGTTCTGCGCCCGAACCACCAGTTTTTCGTTGGTCTGCATCACATCCACCATCAGGTTGCCGTAGGCCTTGCCGCAACCCACCATGGTGGCGGTGGAGATCATGTTGAGAATCAGCTTCTGGGCGGTTCCGGCTTTCAGCCGGGTGGAACCCGTCAGGCATTCCGGCCCGGGCGCCACCTCAATGGCCAACCTTGCGGTTTTTCCCACCTCAGACCCGGGATTGCAGGAAATCGCCACGGTTTTACAGCCCAAATGGTTGGCGTATTCCAGGCCCCCCAGCACATAGGGCGTCCGTCCGGAGGCAGCGATTCCGATAACGATGTCCTGCTCGGTCAGACCGATGGCCTGAAGATCCGCTTTTCCCAGGTCATAGTTGTCCTCCGCGCCCTCAACCGCCTTCACAAAGGCCCGCTCGCCTCCGGCGATGAGCCCAACCACCATATCCGGCGAAACGCCAAAGGTGGGCGGGCACTCCACCGCATCCAGCACACCCAGCCGTCCGCTGGTGCCCGCGCCCATGTAGATGATCCTTCCTCCGGCTCGGATGGATTCCGTAGCCCAGGCAACACACTGGGCAATGTGGGGAAGCTCCGGCCGGATGGAATCCGGCACCTTGGCATCCTCCTGATTCATGGCGGTTACAATTTCCAATGGCGTCATACTGTCCAAATTCATCGTCTGGGGATTTCTGGCTTCCGTCAGCAGGTTATCCAATGTCAAGCCCATGTCTATTCCGCCTCCTTTGCGGCAGAGCTGCCTTTTCACCATTGGCCTCCCTGCCGGATTGATTCCATCATACGGCATACGTTACAAGATGTCAATAAAGAACTACAAATATGAAACAATGTTACATAGAATGAGCTTTCTGGGAATTGTTTGGCACTTTCTATGAAACATCTTTGGTGTCCATCTTCAGAAATGTGCAATATAAACAATTATTCTCCCTGGATTTAGATATTCTGCGAATAGCATCTTTTCCGGAAACCAGGTAAAATGAAAAAGTTATCCACAGAACCAGCAAAGGAGGGATGGCTATGAGCAGTCCGCTGCTCCGGCTTCGGGAGGCATCCGAAGCATTAAGTCCTACAGAACGATCCGTGGCCACCCAGATTATCGCGGATCCAAAACTGGTGCTGAACCACAGCGTCCGTTCCCTGGCCCAGCAGACCTTTTGCTCCACCGCCACCATTGTCCGGCTGTGCAACCACATCGGCTATCCGGGCTACCGGGATTTCCGTCAGGCGGTTGCCTACGAGCTGGCTGTCCGGGATCAGACCAAGCTCCGGCAGCAGCGCGCCATTGAGCGGACGGATTCTCTGGAAGGGATCATCGATAAAATCACCTACCAGAACATCGTTTCCCTGGAAGAAACCCAGGAGCTCATGGATGCCCAGGTCCTGCAGCGCTGTGTCAACCTTCTGCATCGGGCCAAGGTGATCTATCTGTTTGGCATGGGCGCCTCCTTCTGTACGGCAAAGGACGCCTATCTGAAGTTTCTCCGGGCCAACAAGCTGTGCGTTCTGAACGAGGACTGGCACTCCCAGCTTTTGCAGGCCCGCAACGCCACCGCCGAGGATGTGGCCATCGTGCTGTCCTATTCCGGCGCCACCGTGGAAATGATCGAGTGTATGAAGGCCCTGAAGGACAACGCCACCCCCATTATCGCCATTACCCGCTTTCTCAAATCCCCGGTATCCGATCTGGCAGATGAAAAGCTCTACACCGCCTCCAACGAAGCGCTGTTCCGAACCGGCGCCATGGCATCCCGGATTTCTCAGCTGAACATCATTGACATTCTTTACACAGCCCTGAACAATCTGAGCTTTGACGCCTCCCTGGACCAGCTATCCAAAACCTATATTCAAAAGCCCAACGCCGAAGACAGCCCCGAGGTACAAAAAACGCCCCACGGCAGCCACGGAAAATAGGGAGTCAAAACCTCCGGCTAAGCCGGAGGCTTGATTTCGCCCTGGAAACCATTTCTGCTCTACCGGGGGATTCTTTTTGTTTCTTTTCTGTCCGCTAAAGCTAAGGCAGCACCGCATAATGGGGCAAGGAGATTCGGCCAGTGTTTTGGCCCGAGCGAAAGTATGAAAAACGCGGGAATACTGGATGTATTTCCCATTTTTCATACTGCACGATTGGGGCAAAAGACCCGCCGAAGCCCGCGGTTCCCACCTAAGCGGTGTTGCCCTAATTTTTGCCCCCGGCAGAGCCGGGGGTTAACTTTGGTTAGGGCAACACCGCATAATGGGGCAAGGAGATTCGGCGAGAGATTTTGACCCGAGCGAAAGTATGGAAAATGCGGGAATACTGGATGTATTTCCCATTTTTCATGCTGCACGATTGGGGCAAAAGATCCGCCGAAGCCCGCAGCTCCCATTGTGCGGTGTTGCCTTAGCCAAACAGAAAAGGCCTGCCGCTTGCCGCGGCAGGCCCAATATTATGGCTTTCCGAAGGACAGCTCCGGGTGGGATTGCTTCAGGAATTCCAGCAGGGCGGCGGCTTTTTTCTGCATGTCGTCGCCAATGTACAATTCCAATTCACTGCCGTCCTTCCGGACAATCACCAGATATTCCATCAGAAAACAGTTCCCTCCACAGCAGAGCTTTCCGTATACCGGAACCACACGACGGAAGATGCGTTCCACCTGGGACAGAGAAATCACATACCAGCGCAGACCGGTTTTCCAGAAAACGGCGGTCTGCCCGGGTTTTACCCAGCCATAAGCCCCGGCGGCGGAGAATTGAGCGTCCAGATCCGGATCCACCCCCTTTTTGTAAACATACGGTTTCAGATTGGCAGACATACCGGTACCCTCACTTTCTTTCTATGCGCACAACGCTTGGGGCTGGTTCGGAAAACATGACGATGGCGGCAATCCCGCCGCTCAGAAAGCCCAGCCCACAGAAACAGTATAAAGGATTCCAGCCTGAGAATCAAGCCGTCTCTTTCCGAAATACCCCATTCTCCATGAATTTCTCCACAAAGGACTTTTCCTCCTTACTCCCGCAGTCCTGCGGTGCCTCCGGGCGTTGGGACTTCTTCAGAAAGTCCCTGTTTCTGTCCGCAAAAAACACTCCTGTTTATTGGGGCAGCATTCACCCAATAAATCAGAAGTGTTCCTCGGCGCGGTGAAAAATTTCTCGTCATGCAGAGCCATTTTGTTTCTGCTGTCATGAATTCATCGGTTTGCCTGTCCGCAGGGAAACCGCCGAAACGTCCTTACGCCCCAATCAGTAATTTCCCACCTCGGCGCTCTTGAGCTGCAATTGGAGCTTGTCCGCAATGAGGGCGATAAACTCCGAATTGGTGGGCTTACCCTTGGTGTTAGACACGGTGTAGCCGAAGAAGCTTTGTAATGTGTCCAGGTCGCCCCGGTCCCAGGCGACCTCGATGGCGTGGCGGATGGCCCGCTCCACTCTCGACGGTGTGGTCTGGAAGGTCTTGGCCACCTGGGGGTAGAGCACCTTGGTAATGGCGTTGATCACATCCATATCATTCACAGCGATGATGATGGCCTCCCGCAGATACTGGTATCCCTTGATGTGGGCAGGAACGCCAATCTCGTGGATGATGTTTGTGACCATGCTCTCAATGCTGGTCTTGTCCACCCGGCGGGGCGCGGAGGTCCGGAGGCTCTCCCCTCCCCGGATCTCCTCCATGCGTTCCACCAGAGCGGTCATATCGCAGGGCTTCAGCATCAGGTAGCGAACCCCCAGATTGGCCGCGGCAGCGGCGACATAATCCGTTACGAATCCCGATGTAGCCAGCGTTGCCGGCCGGCGTTCCATTCCGGAAATGGCTTTCAGCACGCTGATTCCATCCTGCTTGCTCAGCATCAGGTCCAGCACCAAGACATCGGGTTTTCTATCTCCAATCAGGCGGATGGCCTGTTCCCCGTCGGAGGCGGTTCCCACAACCTGGAAGCCGTCCGCGCGCTGCAGTGCCGCTGTCAGCCCTGCGCAGAACTCTTCCGAACTATCCGCAATCAATACGGTGGTTAGATGTTCCATACATTCCTCTCCTGTCAACTTGAAATACCCCATGTGCGGCAAGTCTTGCCGTGTGCGACATCATTAATTTAGCATAATGAGCCCCATTTTTCAATAGGTACGGAGAAACATTCGCTCGCCCGAAATCGACTGATGGCTGTAAAACCCCTCTGATTCCGAACTATTTCTACAGTTTTCGACCTATTGTCGACAAAATTTCGCGCATTGACGGGTTGATCTTTTTGTAGTAAAATATTGTCAAAATCCATTCCGAAAGGATTGTTTCCATGAACGATCGCATTGCCGCCCTGTGCGGATTTCTGGATGCCTCCCACAGCCAGTACCATGCCCGGGCCTATCTTGCCGGCGCCCTGGACGCGGCAGGCTACACCCGTCTGAACGAAGCGGAAGATTGGGCGCTGGCCCCCGGCGGAAAGTATTATGTAACCCGCGGAGGCAGCGCTCTGCTGGCCTTCCGCATCCCCGAAGGCAGCCCCAGGGGCTTCCTCATCAGCGCCGCCCATACCGACCGCCCAACCTTTAAGGTGAAGGAAAACGGGGAACTGGACGGGCAGTATGCCCGGCTGGCGGTGGAGCGCTACGGCGGGCAGATCCTCTCCCCCTGGCTGGATCGTCCCCTGTCCATTGCCGGTCGGGTGCTGGTGAAAACCGAAAAGGGGGCCCAGGTTAAGCTTTTGGACATTGACCGGGATCTGCTGCTGATTCCCAATGTGGCCATCCACATGAACCGTTCCGTCAACGAGGGCTATAAGTGGAACCCGGTGACCGATGTGATCCCCCTGCTGGGAGGACCGGAAAGCAAGGGCAAATTCCAGGCCCTTCTGGAAGCCGAAGCAGGCGGTCCCGTGCTCAGTCACGACCTGTTCCTGTACATCCGGCAGAAAGCCGCCGTTTGGGGCATTGATGAGCGCTTTGTCTCCTCCGCCGCTCTGGACGATCTGGAATGCGTCTGGGGCTGCTTCCAGGGGTTCCTGAAATCCGGCGGAAGCCGCTGCATCCCTCTGTTCTGTGCTCTGGACAGCGAAGAGGTGGGCTCCTGCTCTCCCCAGGGTGCCGGGTCTACGGTGCTGCGGGATACCGTCAGCCGGATCTGCGCCGAATTGGGCCTCAGCACCCGGCAAATGCTGGCCCGGTCCTTCCTGGTCAGCGCCGACAATGCCCACGGCCTGCATCCCAACCATCCGGAGCTGGCCGACAGCGGCAATGCCCCCATGCTGGGCAAGGGCATCGTTGTGAAATTCAACGCAAATCTCAAATACTGCACCGACGGTCTCAGCGCCGGTGTCTTCCGTGCCGTTTGTGAGCGGGCCAAGGTGCCCACCCAGAACTACTGCAACCGCCCGGACATTCCCGGCGGTTCCACTCTGGGCTGCATTTCCATTGGTCAGGTCTCCGTACCCACGGTGGACATTGGCCTGCCCCAGCTGGCCATGCACAGCTGCTATGAAACCGCCGCCGTGGCCGACGCCCTCTTCCTGGAAGACGCCATGCAGGCGTACTTCTCCTCCACGCTGGAAATATCGGAAGACGGTTTTCAGCTTTGCTGATTTGGAACAGGATGCTTTTGTGAATTGACAATTCACAAAAACCTCCTTTCTTCACAAAGAGCAAACCGACCGCGAAAGGAGCCATCCATGAAGAAAACCCCTGTCTACATCACCGGCCATCAGCACCCGGATACGGATTCCGTGGCCTCCGCCATTGCCTATTCCTTCTTCAAGCGCTCCCAGGGGGTGCCGGCGGTGCCCTGCCGTCTGGGAAAGCTCAACGGCGAGACAAAATACCTTCTGGACCGGTTTGGGCTTCCGGAGCCCCAGCTCCTGGCCGATGCCCGGGTTACTCTGGGGGAAGTGGCCATGGATCCCCCCTCCTCCATCACCCCCGACACCACCATTTTCGAGTCCCTGCAGCAGATGCAGCAGTATAACCGGACCTATTGCGGCGTGGTGGATGAAGACAACAAGCTCATCGGCTTTTTCACCAAGTCCGATATTTCCGTCATCGGCCTGTATGATACCGCCCGGTCCATCGCCATCATGGCCCAGACACCTCTGGAGAACTTCCGCAAAACCCTGGACGGCCGCATCATCTACGATGACCCGGAAATGAAGCTCAACGGCAAGATCAGCGTCATTGCCATGACCGAGGAAAGCCGCCTGCAAAACTACGATGTGGACCGCCGCATTGTGGTCTGCGGCAACGACCCCGCCGCCCAGAAAACGGTGATCGAAAAAGGCGCCGGTATGCTGGTGGTGGTCTGGGCCCAGGAGATTGATCCCCAGGTGGTGGAATGCGCCAAGGCCCGCCACTGCCCCATTCTGATCTCCGGCCACGGCGGTATGAACACCATCCGCTACATCTATTTCTCTCCCAGCGTCAGCCAGATTATGAAAACCGAACTGGTCCGCTTCTCCACCCAGGAGCTGGCGGAGGATGTGGGCCGGAAAATGCTGCAAAGCCGGTTCCATGTGTATCCGGTCACCGATCCCGCCGGCAGACTCTTCGGCTATGTATCCCGGTATCACATCATGCAGGCCCCCAGCAAAAAGCTCATTTTGGTTGACCATAACGAGTTCTCCCAGTCCGTCCGGGCCATTGAAAAGGCCCAGGTGCTGGAGGTCATCGACCACCACCGGATCAATGATTTCTCCTCCCAGTACCCGGTCCAGTTCCGAAACGAAATTGTGGGCTCCACCTGCACCATCGTGGCCACCATCTTCCGGGAGAACCAGATCCCCATTCCGGTGTCCCTGGCGGGACTGATGCTGGGTGCCATTCTCTCCGACACCCTGAACTTCCATTCCCCCACCACCACGGAAAAGGACCGGTCCACCGCCAATATTCTGGCCGCCATTGCGGACCTGGACCTGGAGGAATTCGGCGCGGAGCTCTTTACCGCCACCGCCTCAAAGGCCGACGCCCACCCGGACGAGCTGATCAAGGCCGACATGAAGATCTTTGAGGTCTGGGGCTGCAAGCTCTCCATCTCCCAGGTCATTCTGGCAACCACCGCGGACCTGCACCTGGCAAACGGCGTCATGGAAGCCGCCCTGGATACATTTGCCGAGAAAAAGGATCTGGACCTGACGGTGCTGGCCTTTACCAGCATCCAGGAAAACGGTTCCATCCTGTACTTTGGCGGCAACCGCACCGCCTGGGGCAAGGAGGCCTTCCCCGATGACCCGGCTCAGGAGCGGACCTTCCATAAGGGGCTGCTGTCCCGAAAGCAGCAGCTGCTGCCCAGACTCACCGCCGTGATTGAAAAATACGCGTAAAGAATCGCCCTTCCCCGAAAAACAGGGAAGGGCGCCGTTTCTTTCTATAAGCTCATTGCCGGGACAGGTACTCCGCCAGCCAGACGGATGCCTTCCGGGCACCGGATCCGTTCAGGTGGTCGCCCTCATCCACGGTATCCAGGGACCAGTCAATGGCTGTTTCTTCCAGATTCATATCCACATAGGCGATGCCCAGCTCCCGGGCCACAGCCTTCGTTCCGTTGTGGCTGCAATAGTCCCAGTTGGCGGCGCTGGGCGCGCTGAGCAGCAGCAGTTCCGCCCCGTTTTGGGCGCAGAGGGCCTGTATCCGGGCCAGAACCCGGCGGCTGGAATCGGGAACGGGTGTCACGCCGTCGCCGGGGATCATATATTCCCCCTCCGGCGCCGGAGAAACCCCTTCTTTTTCATAATAGCCCCGTTCCGGGATCCGGCAGGTGTAGCGGACCGGAGACAGGGCCCGGCCCGGCTTCAGAAATTTCCAGCCGTCGTGGTAGCGCAGCAAGGGGAGCAGATCCTCCAATCGGGAAACCCCCTGATCCAGCAAGGAGAACTCCCGGTACAGATGATTGGCCTCCAGAATCACCACCCGGGGAGACTGATTTTCCAGGAAGTCCCCGAGAAACCGTTCCGATTTCAGAAGATTCTGGCCTGTGGTGGCGCAGACATAGCCGGAAATACCCCCGGTTTCCCCGATGACCCCGGGGGAAAAGGCGCACAGGGGCACACTGTCCCCAAGGATGACATAATCCAGAGAATCCGGCTCCTCCGCCAAAAAGCCGCTGGCGGTATAATCCTGGATCCCCGCCTCGGGCGTATTATCCTTGGGCGTGAAATACCAGCTCAAGAGCGCCAGCAGCAGCGCAAGCAGCAGAAAAAAGCCGCAGACGGCACGCAATCGTTTTACCATATGGGTTTCCTCATTCCGTATGATTCGGGCAAACAAATTGGGATTTGGCGGGCAAGGCCCGCAGCAAGTGCGTTACGGACGTTGGGCACAAGGTACAGTTGCCCCTGGGCCCCTCGACCAGGCTGTGCCTGGAGACAATTCGTTACAAACGTGGGCATAACGTACTGCCGCCATTGGGCCCCTCGACCGGTAGGCTTAGCGAAAAATTGGGATTTATCGAATTGACAATTGACAATTGACAGTTGACAATTATGGTATCCCTTCGGGATAAATTAGATTCTATTGCGCAAAGTCGTCCGTGTCATTGCGAACCAGTGTGCACACTGGTGTGGCAATCCTCTGGTTATTTCGGCCCTTTCCCGAACTTTTCGAAGCGGGAAAATGTGGCTACTGAATAGCTACTATTTTTTAATCATCCCCGCAGGGGATTCCTTCATTGTCAATTGTTCATTGTCAATTGTCAATTGAAATAAATTCCTATTTTACGACCTCCACGAACGCCCAGCCCAGTGCCCTGAGCCGGGGGATGATGGCTTCCTCTATTTCCTCGCCGCACATGATGATGGGCACTGCCGGGGGGCAGCTGACGGATAGATTGGCCAGAATCCTTCCGGCGCTTTCCCCCACCGGGATCCGTTCCCTCTCTCCGAACACCGCCTGCCGGGGACTGCATGCCGCCTTCGGCTCCACCCGCTGCGGCGCTTCATCCGGCAGCGCTTCCCGGCGGGGAATATCACAAAGGGCCTTCCCCAGCTTCTCCAGCTCCCAGGGGTCATTTTCCGGAGTGAACATGAAAACAATGTGTCCTTCATCCCGGAATTCACAGATCAGATTCTTCTTCTCCAGAATTTCCGCGATTTCCGTTCCGGTATAGCCCCAGGGTCTTGTCATCCAGGTGAGCTTCAGCGGTTCCTCTCCGCCAAGGGTCAGCCCTCTTTCCAGAAGCCGGTCCTTCAGCGCCGCCACCCAGGGGGCAAAGGTTCTCAGCCGTTGAGGCAGCCCCTCCAGATAGGGGTTTGCCCGGTCCAGAGACTGCATAATGAGGTAAGAGGGGCTGGTGGAGCCGAACAACGCCATGGCATCCTTTACTTTTCCCCTCATTCCCTCCTCCCGGAAATGGAGATAGGCGCCTCCCGTCAGCACCGGGAGGGTTTTGTGGGCGGAATCGCAGCACAGGTCCGCACCCAGATCCATGGGGTGCCTGCTTTCCGGCAGGAATTTCAGGTATGCTCCGTGGGCGTTGTCCACCAGGAGCCTGACGCCGTATTTCCAGCAGACCCGGGATATTCCCCGGATGTCCGCTATGTTTCCCAGATAGTCCGGGCTGGTCAGATACACGGCAAAGGGCTTTTCCCGTTCTTCCAGAATGGCCCGCTCCACCTGCTCCGGTGTTACCGGACAGCTCAGATAGTCCTCCCCTGCCCAGAGCCATCGGATGGGAAAGTCCAGCAGAATGGCCGCCGACAGAAAGGTCTTGTGGGCATTCCTGCCCGCCAGCACCCGTCCCTTTCTTCCCGCGGCGGTATAGGCCAGGGCCAGCATAGCCCGGACGCAGAGGCTTGACCCCTCCGTGGAATACACCGTGGGCCAGCCAAACAGCTTTGAGGCGTTGGCTTCGCTTTCCGCGATGATGCCTGCCGGATGGTACAGATCGTCGGCGCCCTCAATTTCCGTCAGGTCCCGGTCCTCGCAGCCCAGAAATGCCTTGCCCTTGTGTCCCGGCATATGGAACCGGGCAGGGTTCCGCTCTGCGTAGTCCCGGGCAAAGTCCCAGATCGGTGTGGAAATCATTGGGGATCACCCAGTTTTTCCGCCACCTGCACCATGATGGCGCATTCCATCCGCTTGCGGAACAGCTTGCAGCCGTAGTCATACACGCCCTTTACGCTGCCCGTGGCATGGTAGGCATTGGCCGCGCAGCCGCCGGAGCAGTAGAGCCGGGCCCAGCAATCCCGGCAGTCCGGCCGGGCGTAGACATTGCAGGAGGCGAATTCCTGCTGAATTCCCGTGTTGGTCACCCCGTCCCAGATGTTGCCCAGCTTAAACTTTTCCTCGCCCACAAACTGGTGGCAGGGATACAGGTCTCCCCAGGGCGTCACGGCCATGTACTCGGTTCCGCTGCCGCAGCCGGAGATGCGCTTGTAAATACAGGGGCCGCCGGTCAGGTCGATCATGTAGTGATAGAAGGTAAAGGGGCGGCCCTCTCTGTAGCGCTCCAGCTGGAGGCTCGCCAGCTCCTCATACTGCTGCAAAAGGATGGGCAGATCCTCCTCGGTAAGGCCCGAGGGGTCCCCCGGCGCCGTGACCACAGGCTCCATGCTGAGTTCCGTAAAGCCCAGATCCAGCATGGTCCGGATGTCGGTGACGAAATCCGGGTTGGCATGGGTAAAAGTGCCCCGCATATAGTAGTCCTTCCCGCCCCGCTGGCGCACCAGCTCCTGGAATTTGGGCACAATCCGGTCGAAGCTGCCCTTTCCCGCGTAGTCCACCCGGAACCGGTCGTGGATCTCCTTCCGGCCGTCCAGGGACAGCACCACGTTGCTGCACTCACGGTTGGCAAAGTCGATCACGTCCTGATCGATGAGCATTCCGTTGGTGGTCAGGGTGAAACGGAAGTTCTTGCCCGCCTCCTTCTCAATGGACCGGGCATAGGCAACCAATTGCTTTACCACATCAAAGTTCATCAGGGGCTCGCCGCCGAAGAAGTCCACCTCCAGGTTTTTCCGGTTGCCGGAATGGGCAACCAGGAAATCCAGAGCCTGCTTGCCCACCTCAAAGGACATCAGCGCCCGGTCTCCGTGGTACTTGCCCTGAGAGGCGAAGCAGTAGGAGCAGTTCAGGTTGCAGGTGTGGGCGATGTGCAGGCACAGGGCCTTCACCACTCCGGAGGTCCGGGCCTTCAGCTCTCCGGCCATGGGCGCAAAGGTGTCCGGAGCAAAGAGCTTCCCCACGTCCTTCAGGGCGGTGATGTCCTCGTAGCACGCCTCCAATTCTTCCCTGTCAAGCTCCGGGTATTTCTCCGCCACCTGGGCGATGGCCGCTTCCCGGGGCGTGTTTTCGTAGAGGCCAATCAGGTCGTAAGCCGCCTCATCCACCACATGGACGGAGCCGGAGCACACATCCAGCACAATGTTGTAGCCGTTTAGTTTGTAGGAATGGATCATAAGAGTCTCCTTACATTGGAAGAAATCTGAAAAAGAAATGGGCATTTATTTCAATTGACAATTGACAATGAAGGAATCCCCCGCAGGGATGATGAAAAAATGTTTTCATCTACATGGAATACATCGAAAACCCGATATTTTTGCAAAACAGAATCAGATTCATCCCGAAGGGATACTGCAATTGTCAACTTTCAATTGTCAATTCGATATATCCCAATTTGCCGTTTTCTTTATAAAGCGAAACACCGCAAGAAAAATGCCGCCCAAATAGGCGGCATTTCTTCAAAAATAACTTACTTATTCTTGTTCTCGCACTTCTGGTTGGCGATGCCGCTGCTGGTCTTGCAGGCAGACTGGCAGGAGGTCTGGCACTCGCCGCAGCCGCCGTTCTTGGCGCTCTGGCACAGATTGCGGGTCTCGATGGTCTGAATATGCTTCATGGGAAGATTCCTCCTAGTTTTGTTTCTTTATTCTTAGAGTTTACCATGTGCGCGGAGAAATGTCAATCGAAAAATGGAACGAAACACGCCCTAACTTCTAAACTATACCACGTTTTCTCCTTTTCGCCCATTGGCAAAAGTACAGAAACGCGGAAAAAATCTTTGTTCTCTCTGCCATCTTGCGTGATACGGGTGCCCATGCTATTATATAGACACAAAGAGGTGATACCGATGATCTAGGAAGCACCACTTAACAGAAACGGAGGTAACCACAGATGTTAGATAATAAGAGTGAAGAGAAATGACCCCTGACCGAAGGGCAAAGACGGTCAGGGGTCATTTCTTTATTCTTGATCAAACATTCTGCGCCACTTGCCCCGAAAATACCGGTGCAGGCATACCGCCGCCGTGGTGCCCCAGGTAAAGCCCGTGGTAATCCAGATGCCCCAGAAGCCAATCGCCGGAATCCGGGTGAGCACATTGGAATAGATGACCCGGCAGACCACTTCCGTCAGGCCGTTGATCATAGCGAAGGAGGAATCCCCGGCACCGTTGAGGATGGATCTGGGGATGTAGATCATGCCCAGAGCGAAATAGAACAGGCAGTTGATCCGCATACCCCTGGCACCGATGGCAATGACCTGGGGGTCCTTGACGAACACCCCCACAATCTGATTGCCGAAGAGATATACAATGGGCAGCAGCGTCAGGCTGAAACCCAGTGCCATCCACGCCGCCGCCTGAAAGCCCTGTTTCACCCGGTCCAGCTTCTGGGCGCCTACATTCTGGCCGGAAAAGCTGGTCAGGGCGGTGCCCACGGAATTGTAGGGCTGCTGAACAATCTGCTCCACCCGGTCCACCACTGTGTAGGCAGCCATCACCGTTTCCCCGAAACCGTTGACGACCCCCTGCAGCACCATGGTGGAGACAGAAATAATGGAGGATTGAGCCGCCACGGGGATGCCCAAATTCAGGGCCCGTAGAATGGTTTTTCCTTCCGGCCGCAGCTCCTGCTTGTTCAGCCGGAAGCAAGGGACCTTTTTCAGGGCGTAAATGAGGCTGATCACGAAGGAGATCATCTGGGAAATCAGGGTCGCCAGGCCCACTCCCAGGACCCCCATTCCGAACCCCACCACAAACAGCAGATCCAGCACCACATTTACCATGCTGGCAATGATCAGGAAATACAGACTGGTTTTGGAATCACCCATGGCCCGCAGGATGGCCGCAATGCCGTTGTACAGGGCCACCGCCACTGTACCCAGGCAGATCAGGCGCAGATAGGTGACCGCGTCCGGCAAAATGGTGTCCGGCGCCCGCAGGAGCCGCAGAAGGTTGGGCGCCAACGCATAGAACAGCACGCTGACGATCAGCCCTGCCCCGGAGAGAATATAGACGCCATTGGCAATGATTTTCCGGATTTCTTTGTGATTTCTGGCGCCGAAGGCCTGGGCGGCCATCACCCCCAAACCAACGGAAAGGCCGGAAGAAAGGGAAAAAATCAGATAGCCCAGGCTCCCGCAGGTGCCCACCGCCGCCAGAGCGTTGGCACCCACGAAGTTGCCCACCACCAGGGAATCCACCAGATTATAAAACTGCTGAAAGAGATTGCCGATCAGCAAAGGGATTGTAAATGAAATCACATGACGAAATGCGCTGCCCTGGGTCATATCCACGCAGCGTTCCTTTTTCTCCAATTCGATTCCTCCGTTCTAACGTTACCGGATGAAATTATAGCGGGGTGTATGCCAAAATGCAATCTTGAAAATAGGAAATTTCCACAATTTCAAACCATATTTCTTGTGCAGTTTTTTCGTCCTTTCCGTGGTATACTGAAGCAAATCTACATAAAGGAGCATTGCCATGCCGGAATTTGAACTTGTCCACGAAATACAGAATCTCTGCCGCAACAATCAGATGCGGGATGTGTTCTTTGAGGAAGTCACCTGTGAGGATCCGGAAAGCTATGTCCGCGGTCTTCTCAAGGGAAAGGACATCCAGCTCTCCGTCAATGTTACCGGCCCCGATTCCGTCACCATCCACACCTCCGCCGACGGCATGATGGAAAAATTTGTCTTTACAAAGCTGTAACGGCGCTCAATCCGGCTGTATCCGCCTGGACATGGCCGGAAAAAATCCGAACCCGTTCCGTCGGGTTCGGATTTGTTGTTTTCTTCGGCCTTCGGGGGCTGCGAACAGGCTATTTATCCAGCCCCTCCAGCTTCTGCTCATAATCGTGGATTTTCTGTTCCATTTTTCCCGCCTCTTCGGAAGCCTGCGGATAGGCCTCCCGCATTTCCTGATACCCGCGCCGGGCCCTTTCAAAATCCGCCTCCACCTGGCTCCAGGCCCTACAGCCGCACATTGTCAGGAAAACCGTGATCAGAAGGACAACTATTGCGATTCGTTTCATTTCCAGGGCACCTCCACTGGACACCTGCATTAAAGTGGGTTCGAATCCCCTCTGACTGACCAAAAGGAAAACCACCCGCAAGGGGTGGTTTTCCTTTTGGTGACCCGCCGGGGATTCGAACCCCGGACCCACTGCTTAAAAGGCAGTTGCTCTGCCAACTGAGCTAGCGGATCATGTTGGCTGGGATGGCCGGATTTGAACCGACGAATGCCAGAGTCAAAGTCTGGTGCCTTACCGCTTGGCGACATCCCAATGTTTGACCGGGCACACTGGGGATTATACCATGAACAAGATCGTTTTGCAATCTTTTTTTCGGGAAAACCGGTACAATCCAGAGTCCTTCCATCCGTTTTTCTGGTTTCAGGTATTATCAAAAACCTCGGATCCGTGATCCGAGGTTTTTGTGTTGGCATTACCTATCTTCCCGGCAAGTCACCCTGCAAGTATTGTCGGCGCG
>SAMEA3663230__coassemble_624_pt1 | contig 29819 bp, 25 predicted proteins | sample SAMEA3663230__metabat2_low_PE_017 | metagenome-assembled genome bin SAMEA3663230 (sample SAMEA3663230) | pig gut metagenome | biome: pig gut; feature: pig-associated habitat; material: faeces | place: China | collected 2013
ACGCCAGTGTGCGCACTGGCTCGGAATGACAGTTCTTCTATTTGTGCAATTGTACCTTAATGAGACGGCCCCAAGTTCTTTTCCACTGGATTTTTCCGAACAACTGTGCTATAATACCCAGGCATTTTGATTTTGAAACGAGGGAATACCATGAACGATAAGGAAATCGGCGAGATTCGCCGCCATCTGCGGCGGGACCGCAGCAATATTACCGCCATTTACGGCTGCTATGTCAATGACAACAAAGAGATCATCGCGGAGTTCCGCCAGAGCACCGGCCTGATGCCGGAAAATGAGGCGGACAAGTATTACGGTCTGCTGCGGCGGGTGCTGTCCGGTGCTATTGGAAAGAATCTCATCGATATTACCTTCAAAACCGCCCAGGTGGCTGACAGCCCGGAGCACAAAATGCTCATGGAGCTGCGCAAAACCGCCCTGAAGGATGACGAGCTGCGCCTGAGCTTTTATCAGAAGATCATCGACAATGTGGCGCTGGAGGGCAACTACCTGATTCTCATTGGCTGCGACAGCTACGATGTGCCCTTCAAAGGAAAGGACGACCTTTCCAATCCGGATTCCGCGGAGGAGACCTATACCTATCTGATCTGCGCCATCTGCCCGGTGAAGCAGACCAAGGCGAACCTGCACTATGTGCCGGAGGAAAAGCTTTTCCACGACGGGGCAATGAATCAGCCGGTGGCCGCGCCCATGCTGGGCTTTCTGTTCCCGGCCTTTGACAACCGGGCAACCAATATTTACAATGCACTGTACTATACCCATGATGTAAAAACCAGCCAGGACGCCCTCATTGAGGCGCTGTTCAACACCCCCGTTCCCATGCCCGCGGCGGAGCAGAAAAAGTGCTTTGAGGCCCTGCTCACCACCGCTCTGGGAGAGGACTGCAATTTGGATGTGGTGCAGACGGTCCATGACCAGCTGTGCCAGCGCATCGAGCTCCATAAGGAGGCCAAGGTGCCGGAACCTCTGATGATCGCCAAGGCCGATGTGAAGGAAGCGCTGGCCTCCTGCGGCGTGTCCGAGGAGCACCTGGCAAAGTTCAGCGTGGACTACGATGAGACCTTCGGCTTTGAGGCGGACCTACACCCGAAGAACATCATCGACAACAAGCGCTTTGAGATCAAGACCCCGGATGTTTCCATCAAGGTAGACCCCACCAGAAGCGATCTGATCGAAACCCGCATCATCGGCGGCGTCAAGTACATCCTCATCTGCGCCGACGAAAACGTGGAGGTCAACGGCGTCAGCATCCATATTGGGGAAAGTGAGCAGGATCCTTCGCCCGCAACCGTATAAGATAGGCATGTCATTGCGTGATCTTTCGCGCAATGGCATTTTTTGGATCCGGATGCAACCATTTCCTGCTGCCGTTCGTTTGGTATACAGAAAGTACTTTCTTACATACGAAGGAGATTTTTATGAAACTGCCAGCGGAGGAAGCGTTCCGCCTCTTCGGCGACCGGGTGTTTTCGGCGGCATTCAGTGTCACGGGAAACCGGGAGGATGCCGATGACGCGGTTCAGGATGCGTTTCTCAAATACTGCACCGGGAACCGGGACTATACCAACGAGGCCCACATCAAAGCCTGGCTTCTGCGGGTGGCCATTAACCGCGCCAAAGACCAGCAGCGGTCTTTCTGGCACAGAAACCGGGTGTCCTGGGAAGCGTACATGGAGGAACTGGAATTCAGTCAGCCGGAGGACAGAAGCCTGTTTGAGGCCGTCATGTCTTTGCCCCGGAACTACCGGGTGCCCCTGCACCTATTTTACTATGAAGAATATTCCGTGGCGGAAATCGCGGCAATCCTCCACAGCACCCCGGGCACGGTGAAAAGCCGGCTGAGCAGAGGAAGAAAACTCCTGAAAACCAAACTGATGGAGGCGTGGGACGATGACGAATAAGGAAAAATACCAGCGTGCCTTTGGCACCCTGCACGCCTCCCATGAATTTCTGATGGAGGCAAGGAACATGAACAATCAAAAACGCCATTCCCACCGCAGAATGCTCAGCCTGTGTGCGGCGGTGATGCTTGTGCTTGCGATGGCTGCGGTCTGCTATGCCGAAAATGTGGGCGGCATCCAACGGGAAATCCAGCTCTGGATCCATGGGGATCAGACGGACGCGGTGATTGAAATCGAGGACGGCAGCTACACTCTGACCTATGAGGATGCCGAAGGTCTGCATGAGCGGGGCGGCGGAGGCGTAGCCATCGATTTCTTCGGCAGGGAGCGGCCCCTGACGGAGGAAGAGCTTCTGGAGCAGCTTTCCATGCCGGAGGTGGAATACCGGGAGGACGGCACCGTCTGGGCCTACTACCTGGACCAGAGTCTGGAAATCACGGATCTGTTCGATGAAAACGGCGTGTGCTTTGTCCAGCTGAAAAGCGGGGAGAATACCCAATACCTCACCGTGAAATGGCAGGATGGCTTTGCCACCAGCCCCCGCTGCTTCGTCCAGCCGGAGACCTTCAACTGAAGAAAATACCCCCGCACCGACCTGGTGCGGGGGTATGTAGCATCTGATTCCGTGTTATTTCTCTCTGGACTTCAGCACGGTGTCAATGATGATCTGTGCGCTCTCCTCAATGCCGATGGTGCTGGTGCGCAGGCAGATGTCGTAGTTCTGGCTCTGGCCCCAGGTGCGGCCGGTGTAGTGCTGATAGTTTACCCGGCGGCGTTTGTCCTTTTCGGAAAGCCGCTGCTCGGGGGTTTTCTCGGTTTCGCCGTAGAGCTCCACAATGCGCTTTGCCCGGTATTCGTTGTCAGCGGACAGATACACATGGAGGGCATCAGGCCGGTCCTTCAGAATGTAGTCCGCGTTCCGGCCCACAATGACGCAGGGACCCTTCTCCGCCAGCTCCAGAATCACGCTGCACTGGGCATTCCACAGGTAGTCGGCGGTGGAAAGACCGTTCATAATCCCGGGCACGCCCTGGGGGGCAAAGGCGTAGGAGAACACGCTGCCGCTGGGGGAATGCTCGCTGTGTTCCTCAACAAACTTGGGCGCGAAGCCGGATTCCTTGGCAATATCTTCCACGAGCTTTCCGTCATAGAAAGGAATCCCCAGCTTGTCGGCCACGATATGTCCGATGGTACGTCCGCCGGCGCCGAATTCACGGCTGATGGTGATAATTTTCTTTTCCATAACATCGCCTCCATATAGCGTTCTGATATATGTATTATAGTCAATTTGACGGGAAAAGTCAATCATAACCTTCTGAACTTGGGTTAAATTACAAAACCTGCACAAGGCAGACCGCTTTGCGCAGGTTTTGGATTAACTTATTTCAGGATTTCCAGAGCTTTCCGGATCCGCTCCGCGGTGCGGTCCGGGCCAAGAAGCTGCATCACGGTGTACAGGTCCGGAGAGTTGGTCTTTCCGGTTACAGCCAGCCGGATGAAGGTGGAAACATCGGCAACGGTGCCCGGGAAGGCGGCAGGATCCAGCTTGTAGGCCTTCATATCCGTGGTAAAGCCGATGGCTTCCGTAATGGCCTTGACCTTATTGAACCAAACTGCGGAGTCGTCTGCCGGATCAAAGCCCTCCAGGAACCGGGTCAACACATCGGAGATGGTTTCCCGGGAGAACTTCTGATCAAACACGGGGCTTTCCAGATAGTCGTCATAGAAGAAGCCCATATAGTCCCTGGCATCCTTCCAGGTGGCCAGATCCTTTCTTGGCTTTTTGCCGCCCCGGCCGATGGCCAGGATGGCTTTTGCATAGTCGGGATCCTGTGCCAGCTTTTCACCGAAGTCCGGCTGGAATTCCAGTGCCCATTCGGTGAGCTGCCGGTAGACGTCTTCGGCGGTCATCCGGGAGATCACATTCTTGGAAACGTCAATGAGCTTGGCGTAGTCAAAGAGGGAACCGGCGGGGTTCAGCTTTTTGGGGCTGAAGGGGAAGGTGTCCATATCCGCGTCAGGATTGGCCCGGCGCCAGTCCTCAAAGTTGGAGTTCAGCACGGTCATCAGGTATTCCCGCATGGCTGTGGTGGAAAAGCCCTCCGCCTTGTAGTAGGTCAGGGCCAGCTCAGGATCCTTCCGCTTGGAGAGCTTCCGCTTGGAAGCACCGTCCATCTTCATCAGGGGCCCAATGTGCACGTATTTGGGCAGCTTAAAGCCCAGAGCCTGAAACAGCTGAATGTGGAAGGGCAGGGTGGAGAGCCACTCATCCCCCCGGACCACATGGGTGGTGCGCATCAGGTGGTCATCCACGGCGTGGGCAAAGTGGTAGGTGGGGATGCCGTCGGACTTCAGAAGCACATGGTCCACGTTGTTTTCCGTAATGGTCAGCTTTCCCTTTACCAGATCGTCAAATTTGAACTGGTTCTCAATGGAGCCGGTGGAGCGGAACCGCAGCACCCAAGGGTTGCCCGCGGCCAGCTGCGCCTGAATATCCTCCATGGGCCGGTCCCGCCAGAGGGCGTAGGGGCCGTAGTAACCGGTGGTTTCCTTGTTGGCTTCCTGCTTTTCCCGCATGGCGGTGAGCTCCTCCTCGGTGCAGAAGCAGGGGTAGGCCTTGCCTTCCATAACCAGCTTTTTGGCGTAGACATGGTAGATTTCCGCCCGCTGACGCTGACGGTAGGGGCCGTAAGCGCCGTTGTCTCCATCAATGGTGGCACCCTCATCAAAGTGGATGTTGTAGTGCTTCAGGGAAGAAATGAGCACCTCCACCGCGCCGGGGACCTCCCGCTTGGCATCGGTATCCTCCACCCGGAGGAACAGAACGCCCTTTGTCCGGTGGGCCATCCGCTCGGAGATCATGCCCTGGACCAGGTTGCCCAGGTGGACAAAGCCCGTGGGGGAGGGAGCCATACGGGTAACCACGGCGCCCTCCGGCAGATTGCGCTGGGGAAACCGTGCTTCCAGTTCCTCCGGCGTGGCGGTCACATGGGGAAACAGCAGCTCAGCAAGTGCCTGATAATCCATAGAAAATACCTCTTTATCATAATTTCCAGGTTAGAGTATAGCATAGCGCCCTTTAAAAATCAATGTCTATCCCATCAGAAAATCCCTTGCGTAAACCGGCAAGCTATGGTAAAATAAACAATCATACAAGAAAGAAGCGTTATTGGATATGAGTGAAATCATTCAGGAAACCCCCAAGAAACGGATGCTTTCCGGCATCAAGCCCTCCGGTGATCTGACCCTGGGCAGCTACTTAGGCGCCGTGAAAAACTGGGCCGAGCGGGCGCAGGAATATGACTGCTTCTACTTTATGGCAGACCTTCACGCCATCACCGTCCGTCAGAACCCGGCGGATCTGCGGCGGCGCACCCTGGAGCAGCTGGCCCAGTACATTGCCTGCGGCCTGGATCCGGAGAAGAACACCCTCTTCATCCAGAGCCATGTGCACCAGCACGCGGAGCTGGGCTGGGTGCTGCAGTGCTATTCCATGTTCGGCGAGCTGAGCCGGATGACCCAGTTCAAGGACAAGTCCGCCAAGAACGCGGACAACATCAATGGCGGCCTGTTTTCCTATCCCAGCCTGATGGCGGCGGACATTCTGCTGTATCAGCCGGATCTGGTGCCCGTAGGGGAGGATCAGAAGCAGCATGTGGAGCTGTGCCATACCATTGCACGCCGTTTCAACGGGGTGTACGGCGATGTGTTTAAGCTTCCGGAGCCCTTTGTGCCCAAGGTTGGCGCCCGGATCATGAGCCTGACGAACCCCGCCGCCAAGATGAGCAAATCCGAGAACGAGGACACCGGCCGGATCACCCTGATGGATCCGCCCGAGACCATTATGCGCCAGTTCAAGCGGGCCATCACCGACTCCGATACGGAGAACTGCGTCCGCTACGATAAGGAGAACAAGCCAGGCGTTTCCAACCTGATGACCATTTACTCCGCGGTCACCGGCAAGAGCTTTGCGGAAATCGAAGCCGAGTTCGCGGGCCAGGGCTATGGCAAGTTCAAGCCCGCCGTGGGGGAAGCCGTGGTGGAAACCCTCCGCCCCATCCGGGAAGAGGCTACCCGGATCATGAAGGATAAGGCATACCTGGAAAAGGTCTATCAGGACGGTGCCCAAAAGGCGGCCTGTGTGGCGGAAAAGACCCTGCGCAAGGTTTATAAAAAGGTTGGCTTTGTGGCCAGATAACAGAAAGGATGCGGGTTTTACCGCATCCTTTTGTTTTGCGGACGCACTTGCCCATTGCACTTTCCAAAGGAATGTGGTATACTGTTACCAATCATACACCCGGAGGCGTTTATGTCAGATTTTTCGACTTTTCAGCGGAATCACCCGGATTTTCCCGGTGAAATCTGCATCCGATATGAAGAACCCCTGTCCAAACACACTTCCTTCCGTATCGGAGGAAATGCGGAGGCCATGGCCTTTCCCAAAAACAGGGAAGAGCTTGGCCGGCTTCTCAATTGGTCCTGTTTGTTGGACAGAAAACCCGTTATTTTAGGAGCAGGAACCAACGTACTGGCACCGGACGAAGGCGTGGAGGGCCTGATCATCTGCCTGAAGGACTGCCTGGACGGTATGGAGCGGCTGGATGACCGCCGCATCCGGGTTATGTCCGGTGTGACCCTTTCCCGGGCGGCGGTGTTTGCCGCTTCCCAGGGGCTGTCCGGTATGGAGTTTGCCCACGGCATTCCCGGCACCCTGGGCGGCGGTGTGTATATGAACGCCGGCGCCTACGGAGGGGAACTGGCCGCGGTCTGCCGGGAGGTGGAGCTGATGGATTTCAAGGGCAGCCTCTATACCCGCACCGGGGAAGAGATGGATTTTTCCTACCGCCACAGCTGCCTGGAAACGGAGCCTGCCATCGTGGTCAGCGCGGTTCTGGAGCTGGAGCCCGGCAGGGAGGAAGACATCCGGGGCCGGATGAAAACGCTTCAGACCAAACGGCTTGCCTCCCAGCCTCTGAATCTCCCGTCCGCCGGCTCCGCCTTCAAGCGCCCCGTGGGGGGCTATGCCGCGGCGCTGATTGAGCAGGCGGGACTCAAGGGCTTTCGGGTAGGGAATGCCGCCATTTCCGAAAAACACGCGGGCTTTGCCGTCAATCTGGGCGGCGCCACCGCGGGAGATGTAAAAAAACTGCTGGAAGAGGTTTCCCGCCGGGTAGAGGAGCATTCCGGCATCCGTCTGGAACCGGAAATCCGCATTCTGTGAAGCTTATCAGAAAGAGAGGAGAACGCCGTGCTGTCCTTTTCCGCGTCCGCCAAGGCGGAGATTTGTAAAGAAGTTCCCCAATCCGGCTGCTGCGCCCTGGCCCAGTGCTTCGGCATTCTGCTGTTTTGCAACAGCTTTACGGAAGCCCAGATTAAAATCATTACGGAAAGCCAGGATTTTGCCAGACTGCTGCCCCGGCTGTTCCGCAAGGCCTTTTTCGTGAGCTTTGATACCCTGCCGGAGGAGGGAGCAGCGGGCAAACTGGTGTTTGTCATCCGCGGTCCGGAGAAGATTGCCGCCATTATGTCTGCCTTCGGCTTTGATACCGGCAGCACCCTTTCCCTGCATATCAATCTGCCCATCGTGGAAGAGGACTGCTGCAAGGCTGCCTTTCTGCGGGGGGCGTTTCTGGCCGGCGGCAGTGTGACCAGCCCCGCCAAGGCCTACCATCTGGAACTGGCCACTACCCACCGCATTGTGTCCCGGGAGTGCGACGCGCTGATCCGGGAAACCCTGGGCTTCTCGCCCAAAACCGCCTCCCGGTCCGGTGCCCAGGTGCTGTATCTCAAGCAGAGCGAGCTCATCTCTGATTTTCTCACCTACCTGGGCGCTCCGGTGGCGGCCATGGGCATTATGGAGGCCAGACTGGAAAAAGAGCTGAACAACCAGGTCAACCGCTGCTGCAACTGCGACGATGCCAACACCTCCAAGGTGGTGGAGGCCGCCCAGGAGCAGCTGGCTGCCATCCGCGTTCTGCGGCAGACCCAGCGCCTGGACAGCCTTCCGGGAAAGCTGCTTCAGGCGGCCAGGGCCAGGCTGGAGAATCCCGAGTCCTCTCTGGCGGAGCTGGCCGCCATGATGGAGCCGCCCATTACAAAGCCCGCCATGAACCATCGGCTGAAACGGATTGTGGAGCTGGCAAAGGAGGCAGAGCAATGAGTTTTGTACATCTTCATGTCCATAGCGAGTATAGCCTGCTGGACGGCGCCTGCCGCATCGACGGCCTTATGGACCGGGTAAAGGAGCTGGGGCAGACCGCCGTGGCCCTGACCGATCACGGTGTCATGTACGGCTGCATTGATTTCTATAAAGCTGCCAAGGCAGCGGGGATCAAGCCCATCATCGGCTGTGAGGTCTATGTGGCCCCCCGGCGGATGACGGACAAGGTGCACGGCCTGGATCAGGAAAGCTACCACCTTGTTCTGCTCTGCGAAAACCGGAAAGGCTATGAAAACCTGTGCTACATGGTGTCGGAAGCTTTTTTGCAGGGCTTCTACGGAAAGCCCCGCATCGATCTGGAGCTGCTGGAACAGCACCATGAGGGCCTCATCGCCCTGTCCGCCTGTCTGGGCGGCGCCATCCCCCAGGCCCTTCTGCACGAGGATTATCAGGGCGCCCGGGCATACGCCCTGCGGCTCAGCGAACTGTTTGGCCCGGACCGGTTCTATCTGGAACTCCAGGACCACGGCATTGAAGCCCAGCGCCCGGTGAATCAGGGCCTGCAGCGCCTTGCCCGGGAGGAGGGGCTTCCCCTGATCATCACCAACGATGCCCATTATCTGCGCAAAGAGGACGCGGATATGCAGGATGTGCTGCTGTGCATCCAGACCGGCAAGACCGTTGACGACCTGAACCGGATGCGGTTCGAAACCCAGGAGTTCTACCTGAAAAGCGAGCAGGAGCTTCGGGAACTGTTCCCGGGCTGCGACGAGGCCTTTTCCAATACTCAGAAAATTGCCGATATGTGCAATGTGGAGTTTACCTTCCACCAGTACCACCTGCCTGCCTACCCGGTGCCGGAGGGCGATACCAACGAGGAATACTTCCGCAAGCTCTGTTACGAGGGTTTCCGGGAGCGGTATCCGGAGGAACCGAAGGAATACAGGGAGCGGATGGAGTATGAAATCAGCGTCATTAGTTCCATGGGTTATGTAAACTATTATCTGATCGTCTGGGATTTTATCCACTACGCAAAACAGGCGGGCATTCCCGTGGGCCCGGGGCGCGGCTCCGGAGCGGGGTCCATTGTTGCCTATTGTATGCACATCACGGAAGTGGATCCCATGAAGTATGGCCTGATCTTCGAGCGGTTCCTGAACCCGGAGCGGGTGAGTATGCCCGATTTCGATACGGACTTCTGTCAGGAGCGCCGGGGGGAGGTCATCGACTATGTTTACCGCAAGTATGGTTCCGACCGGGTGGCGCAGATCGTCACCTTCGGCACCATGGCTGCCCGGGGTGCCATCCGGGATGTGGGCCGGGCGCTGAACTTCACCTTCGCGGAAACCGATGTGGTGGCCAAGCTGGTGCCCGCCGGGCCCCATGTGACCCTTCAGTCCGCTTTGCAGGAATCCCCCCGTTTCAAGGAGCTCTACGATGGGGACCCCAGAGTGAAAAAACTGGTGGATACCGCCATGCGGCTGGAGGGGATGCCCCGGAACGCATCCACCCACGCGGCCGGTGTGGTGATTACCGCCCAGCCGGTTTGCAGCTATGTGCCCCTGTCCCGGAATGACGATACCATTGTCACCCAGTACACCATGACCACCATCGAGGAGCTGGGGCTTCTCAAAATGGACTTTCTGGGCCTGCGGAACCTGACGGTGATCCAGGATGCCGAACAGCAGATCCGGCAGGTGAATCCCGGCTTCTCCGTGGCGAATATCCCGGACGACGACCCGGAAACCTTCGCCATGCTCTCCGAGGGCAAAACCCAGGGCGTTTTCCAGATGGAGTCTGCCGGTATGACCGGTGTGTGCATCAACATGAAGCCCAGCTCCATCGAAGACATTACGGCCATCGTGGCCCTCTACCGCCCCGGCCCTATGGATTCCATCCCCCGGTTCATTGCCAACAAGCTGGAGCCTGGCAAGGTCACCTATAAAACGCCCTTGCTGGAGCCCATTCTGAAGGTGACCTACGGCTGCATCGTCTATCAGGAGCAGGTCATTGAGATTTTCCGGAACCTGGGCGGCTATACCATGGGGCAGGCGGACAACATTCGCCGGGCCATTTCCAAGAAAAAGATGAAGGTCATTGCGGAGGAGCGGAAGGTTTTCGTCTACGGTGACAAAGAGCAGGGCATTTCCGGCGCCATTGCCAAGGGTGTCAGCGAGACGGCGGCCCAGTCTATCTATGATGAGATTGTGGATTTCGCGAACTACGCCTTCAACAAATCCCACGCGGTGTGCTACGCCGTGGTGGCCTACCAGACGGCCTACCTCAAGTGCCATTACCCCAAGCAGTATATGGCGGCGCTGATGACCTCCGTGCTGGATTCCGCCGTAAAGATTTCCACCTACATCGCCGAGTGCAAGGAGCTGGGCATTCCGCTCCTGAGCCCGGACATCAACCATTCCGAGGACCACTTCTCCGTAGAGGAGGGGGGCATCCGCTTTGGCCTGGGGGCCGTCAAGAACATCGGCCGGGGCCTCATTCGCAGCGTTTCCCAGAAGCGCCGGGAGGGCGGCCCCTTTCAATCCCTCCAGGATTTTCTGGAACGGATGGACGAGGGAGAGCTCAACAAGCGGGCGGTGGAAAATCTGATCCGCTGCGGTGCCATGGATTGCTTCGGCTATCACCGCAGTGAGCTCATCGGGGTATATGAAGCCATGATGGACAGTGTGGCCGATACCCGGAAAAAGAATCTGGAGGGCCAGCTGGGCCTCTTCTCCATGCTGGAAGAGGATGCGCCCGGGGCCAGGATTGACATTCCCCGGCGGGATGAATTCTCCAAAGCCGAGCTTATGGCCATGGAAAAGGAGACCACAGGCATTTACCTGTCCGGCCACCCCATGGACGATTACCGGAAATTCCTTCAGAACACCCATGTGCTGCCCATCGGGGAGCTGATGGAGGAGGACAGTCGGTTTCAGGATGATCAGATCGTCAGTGTGGCGGGCATCATTCAGACGGTAAAGACCAAGACCACCCGGAACAATTCCATTATGGCCTATGTGACCCTGGAAGACGACACTGCCGCTATGGAAATGCTGGCCTTTTCCAGCGTGCTCAGCCAGTACGGCGGCTATATCAAGGAAAACGGCGCGGTGGTGGTCACCGGCAGACTGTCCCTGCGGGATGATAAGGAGCCCCAGATCGTCATCAACCGGGTCCGGCCCATGTCGGATTATTCGGAAAAGCCCCCCAGGGAGCCGGAAGAGATCAAGCCGGTTCCCCGCCAGGGAACCCTTTATCTGCGGCTTCCCGGAGAGAAAGGAAAGCTCTATCCCAAGGTAAAGGCAATCCTCAATATGTTCCCCGGGGAAAGCCGGGCGGTGCTGTTTTTTGAGGATACCCGGGCCCGCCGGGGCACGGTCTGCAGCCTGGCGGATTCCATGCTCGCGGAGCTGAAAAACCTGCTGGGAGAAGGGAATGTTGTGCTGAAATAGCTTTTCATTTCCGACATTTTGTGTTATAATACAGGTTACGGAACCAAACGGGGATTTTGCGGGAAAACAGTGGCTTTCTGCGGACAGAGCCTGTGCCCTGCTTTCTCAATACCATTACAAAAGGGAGCTGGTGCCTTGAAAAAGAAATACGTTTTGGCGGGAATTTTGCTTTTGCTGGCATCGCTCCTGACATCCTGCGGCTACAGCACCGTGGAGGAGATGTACCGCATTCCCAAGCGGTCTCAGGAGTATACCTTTCTGCAATCCACCATTGAGCAGGCCATGACCGGCCTGGAGTTTGCCTCGCCCACCATGGGAGACAACCAGCAAACCGTCCAGGCAGCGGACCTGGACGGAGACGGGAAAACGGAATATCTGGTATTTGCTAGGGATTCCTCGGACAAGCCCCTGAAGGTGCTGATCTTTCACGAGACGGAGGACGAAAAATACTTTCTTATGGAGCGGCTGGAAATGAACGGCTCCTCCTTTGAACAGGTGATCTACGCGGATATGGACGGCTGCCCCGGAACGGAGCTGATCATCGGCCGCAGACTCACCAACCAGGTTATGCGCATCGCGGCCGTTTACTCCTTTGCCGACGGCCAGGGAGAACAGCAGATCAACACCATCTACTCCAAGTTTCTCACCGCGGACCTGACCTGTGACGGCAAGCAGGAGCTCATCGTCATTCGGGAAGGGGATACGGATGTGTCTGCCGGCTCCGCGGTGGTGTTCCGCTGGGGAAACAGCGATGTGGAGCGCACCAGGGAGATCCGCCTGTCGCAGCGGGTGGAGCAGATCAAGCGCCTGAAGGTCAGCCGGCTGGAAAGCGGAGACCCGGCGGTGTATATTTCCAGCACCATCAACGACAGCGCCATCGTCACCGACGTTCTCGTGATGCAGGGAACGGATTTTGTAAACCTCAACAGCACCGGTAAGCTTGCCTACAGCGTTCAGGCTCTGCGCAACTACTTCCTGTATATGAACGATGTGGATGAAGACGGGGTTATGGAGCTTCCCAGTCTGATGGAAATGCGCCCCGTAAAGCCGGAGGAGCAGGGAAGAAGCCAACAGATGGTCTACTGGTATTCCATCGATATGGACGGGAAGGAGATTCCCAAGATGTATACCTTCCACAATGTGGAAAACGGCTGGTATCTGCTGCTGGATGTTCCCGCGGAGGTGGCCCGGCGCATTGCCGTGGAGCGGGACGGAAACAGCCTGCGCTTCTACATATGGGAGGAGGAGGCCAAGCCACTGTTTACCCTCAATGCCTATTCGGGCAACGACCGGAATCAGGAGGCCCAGACCAACAACCAGTTTGTTCTTTATCAGACCAACAGTGTGGTATACGCCGCGAAGCTGGAGGTTCAGTCCGCGGCATACGGAATTACCCAGGAGAGCCTGACGGGGGCTTTCCGTTTGATGGGTATGGATTTGAAGAAAGAGGGGTAAGGATCGGCTATGAAAAAGGTTTTGATTCTGGAAGACGAAGTAAATATCCGCAGCTTTGTGGTAATCAATCTGCGGCGGGCCGGTTACGATGTGATTGAGGCCGGTACCGGCCAGGATGCGCTGGATCGGCTGGCGGAAAACCCGGACATCGGTGTGGCGATTCTGGATATTATGCTGCCGGACATTGACGGCTTTGAGGTTTGCCGCCGGATCCGGGCGACCAGCAAGCAGATCGGCATCATCATGCTCACCGCCCGGACCCAGGAGATGGATAAGGTCACGGGGCTGATGACCGGCGCCGACGATTATGTGACCAAGCCCTTCTCTCCTGCGGAGCTGACGGCGAGAATCGATGCCCTTTACCGCCGCATCGGCGGCGACAGCTCTGCCGGCGCGGAGCTGCTGAGCCAGGGCCCCTTTGTGATGAACACCCGGAACCACACCCTGGAAAAGGCGGGCAACCGGATCCGTCTGACCCAGGTGGAGTACGCCATCCTGAAGCTCTTTATGCAGAATCCCGGCAGGGCCCTGTCCCGGGAGGACATCCTTTCCGCCGTGTGGGGCAAGGATTACGAGGGAGAACTGAAAATTGTGGACGTGAACATCCGCCGTCTGCGCATCAAAATTGAAGATGATACAGCCAATCCTACCTATATCACCACGGTGTGGGGCCTTGGTTATAAGTGGGGCGCATAATCCGGATGAAGCTTGAAATTAAGAAAATCGGCTCTCTGCACAAGCGGTGGCTGGCAAACATCACCCTGGTCATCATCGCCGTGGGTCTTGTGTGTGTGGCGGCCATTACCGCCTCCTATGCCTTTTACTGCTACAACAACATGAGCTCCGATCTGCACAACCGGGCAAAAAGCGCCACGGAGTTCTTTAAGGACTACCGGGAGCAGGATTACGAATCCTTCTACGAATCCTGTTCGGCCTACGCCCAGACCGTGGAGGAGGGGGCCCGTTTGGAGCGCCAGTTTATCGACCAGTGGGGGCAGATTGTGGCCTCCTCCTATGGCAGCTGGTATGCCTCCTCTCCCCGGACGCCGGAGATTGCCCAGGCCATCAGCACCCGGTCCATACAGCCCTTTGTGGGCAGGGACCCGGATACCGGCGAGCGGATTATGGCGGTCAGCAGCCCCATGATCTACAGCACCGGCGAGGTCATCGGCGTACTGCGGTTCGTTACCTCTACCTCGGCCATGGACGGTCAGATTTTTGTGGTGGCCCTGGTGAGCCTGGGGGTCCTGCTGGGAGCGCTGTCCATCGTTCTGCTTTCCAGCTCCTTCTTCATCCGCTCCGTCATGACCCCGGTGGAGCAGATCACGGAGAAGGCAAAGCGGATCGCCAACGGCAGCTACGGGGCGCAGATCAAAACCAAATACAACGACGAAATCAAGGACCTGGCGGATACCATCAATGAAATGTCCGTCAAGATCAGTCAGAACGAAAAAATGCAGGCGGAGTTCATCTCCCAGCTTTCCCATGAGCTGCGCACCCCGCTGACGGTGATCAACGGCTGGAGCGAAACTCTGCTTTCCGATGAAACCCTGGAGCCCGATACGGTCCAGGGCCTGAAGATCATTTCCTCGGAGGCCAAACGGCTGACGGAAATGGTGATGGAGCTGCTGGACTTTACCCGGCTCCAGGATGGCCGTATGACCCTCACCATGGAGCAGACGGACATCCGCAGCGAGTTTGAAGATACCGTATTCATGTACGGAAGCAGGCTTGCCCAGGACGGCATCACCCTGGAATACCTGGACAATGACCAGGAGATTCCGGAGATTCCCTGCGATCCCAAGCGCCTGCGCCAGGTATTCCTGAACATTCTGGACAATGCCGCCAAGCACGGCAAGGACGGCAAGCGGATCGAGGCCAGCATTTCCTGTGAGGACGATATGGTTGTGGTCCGCATCCGGGACCATGGCCCCGGCATCCCCGAGGACGAGCTTCCGCTGGTCAAAAAGAAATTTTACAAGGGCAGCTCCAAGGCCCGGGGCACCGGCATCGGTCTTGCGGTGTGCGACGAGATCGTGGAGCTCCACGGCGGCAGGCTGACGCTGGAAAATGCCGAGGGCGGCGGTACGCTGGTTACCGTCAGCCTGCCGGTTTCCCAGTAAGCACCGCCCGGAAAGGACAATCATGGCAAATCAAGAAAAATTCAAAACCACCATCGGCGGTCAGGCCCTGATCGAGGGAATTCTCATGCGGGGCCCGGAAAAGGACGCCGTGGTCATCCGGGGCAAGGACGGCCTGACCCTGGAGGTAACAGACCGGAAGCTGCACAAACCCGGATCCATTACAACCTGGCCCTTTCTCCGGGGCATCTTCGGCTTTTTCGATGCCCAGGTGGTTGGCGTCAAGGCGCTGATGCGGTCCGCGGATCTGGCTCCGGAGGAAATGCAGGAGGAGCCCTCCAAATTTGACCTGTGGCTGGAAAAAACCCTGGGCAGCGAGGCCTTTCAAAAGGCCATTGTGGGCATTGCGGTAGCCATGGGCCTGGGACTGTCCATTCTTCTGTTTTTCCTGCTGCCCATGACCATTGCCTCCTTCTTTGACAAAATCATTCCCAGCATTCTGGGAATCAACCTGCTGGAAGGCCTGATCCGAATGATCATCTTCCTTGCCTACATGGTCCTCATTTCCCGGATGAAGGAAATGCGCCGGGTCTTTTCCTATCACGGCGCCGAGCACAAGACCATCCGCTGCTATGAGTGCGGCCTGCCGCTGACGGTGGAAAACGTCCGGGCCCAGACCCGGTTTCACCCCCGCTGCGGCACCAGCTTCCTGCTGGTGATTATGGTAATCTCCGTTTTGCTCTTTTCTGTGGCTTCTTCTCTGCTGCTTGCGGTGTTCCCCGGGCTGGAGGCCATGCGGGGCAGCTTCGGCTACCGGCTGCTGATGATTGTCTTCAAGCTCCTGCTGCTTCCTCTGGTGGTGGGCATCACCTACGAAATCAACCGCTGGGCTGGAAGACATGACAACTGGTTTACCAAAATTCTCACGGCGCCCGGTATGTGGCTCCAGCATTTCACCACCAACGAGCCGGAAGACAGCATGATTGAGGTGGGCATTGCCGCCGTGGAGGCGGTGCTGCCGGAAAAGGAGGGCTCTGACCGGTGGTAACCACACTAGGCGACCTTTACCTTCAGGCAAGAGACCGGCTGCTGGAAACCGAGAATGGGGAGTACGCGGGCATGGCCGCCAGGGAACTGGTCAGCACCCTGTCCGGCCGCAGTCAGGAGCAGTTCCTTATGGACCGGAACCTCGAAGCGCCGGAAGAGCTGTGCCTGCGGGTCAGCCAGGGCGTGGACCGGCTTCTGGCCGGAGAGCCGCTGCCCTATGTGCTGGGGGAGTGGACCTTCTACGGCCTTCCCATGGTGGTATCTCCCGATGTGCTGATTCCCCGGGATGATACCTGCGCGCTTGCGGAGCTTGCCATTCATCACGGCCTGTTTCTGGACACGGCCCCCCGGATTCTGGATCTTTGCTGCGGCTCCGGCTGCATCGGCCTGGCCATAGCCAGCCGGTTGAAGGATGCCCGGGTCACTCTGGCGGACCTTTCCTGGGAAGCCCTTGCGGTGGCCAAAAAGAACATTCTCCTGAACCATATGGGCGGCCGGGTCAGCTGTGTCCAGCTGGATGCCCGAAAGGCGCCTCCGGCGTTTCTGGGAAAGTTTGATATGATTGTATCCAATCCGCCCTATGTGACCGCCGCCGAAATGGAGCAGCTTCCCAGAAGCGTGGCGGATTTTGAGCCCCATATGGCGCTCTTCGGCGGTGATGACGGTCTGGATTTTTACCGGGACATCACAAGCATTTTCCGCTCCGTGCTGAAACCCGGAGGGCTCATGTGCTATGAGTTCGGCATGGGCCAGGGGGACGCGGTCTGCGCCATTCTGGAAGAAAACGGATTTACGATCCTGGAAAGGACCCTGGATTATAACGAAAGAGAACGCGCCGTGCTGGCTCGGTACGGCAGGAAGGAACAGTAATATGGCAACGAAAAAAACAGTGTACGAAGCACCTACCCCCGCATCCGATAAGAAAAAAGCCCTGGCAACCGCCCTGTCCCAGCTGGACAAGACCTTTGGCAAGGGCACCGTTATGCGTCTGGGCGACCGGCCGGAAATGAACGTGGAGGCCATCCCCACCGGTTCTCTGGCGCTGGACGCTGCCCTTGGCATCGGCGGTGTTCCCAAGGGCCGGATCATTGAGATCTACGGACCGGAATCCTCCGGTAAGACCACCCTGGCCCTGCACATTCTGGCAGAGGCCCAGAAGCGGGGCGGCGAAGTGGCCTTCGTAGACGCCGAGCACGCGCTGGACCCGGTGTACGCGTCCGCCCTGGGTGTGGATATTGACAATCTGCTGGTTTCCCAGCCCGATACCGGCGAGCAGGCTCTGGAGATCACCGATGCGCTGGTCCGTTCCGGCGCTGTGGATGCGGTGGTTGTGGACTCCGTTGCCGCGCTGGTTCCCAAGCAGGAAATCGAGGGCGAGATGGGCGATACCTTTGTGGGCCTGCAGGCCCGGCTCATGTCCCAGGCCCTTCGGAAATTGGCAGGCACCATCAACAAGACCAACTGCGTGGTGATCTTCATCAACCAGCTGCGTATGAAGATCGGCGTGATGTACGGCAACCCGGAAACCACCACCGGCGGCAACGCTCTGAAGTTCTATGCCTCCGTCCGTCTGGATGTGCGCCGCATTGAGGCCATCAAGGAGGGCGGCAATGTCATCGGCAACAAGACCCGGGTCAAGGTGGTAAAGAACAAGGTGGCGCCTCCCTTCAAGGAAGCGGTCTTTGATATTATGTACGGTCAGGGCATCTCCAAGTGGAGCGAGCTCATTGATCTGGCGGTGCAGATGGACATCATCCAGAAGTCCGGCAGCTGGTTCAGCATGGGCGATGACCGCATCGGCCAGGGCAAGGACAGCGTGAAGGCCTATCTGCAGGAGCGTCCGGAGCTGGCGGAGCAGGTGGAGGCCCAGGTCCGTGAGAACCTGTGGAAGATTTCCGGCGGCGCCCCCAAGGCCCCTGCCCGTGCCGCGGAAAAGGCCGTGGCCGTAAGCGCCGACGATTTTAACGATGAGGATTGAGTTCCTCAAAACGGCGCCGGACAGGTCCGGACGCTATGCCGTCGGCTTTGACGACGGCAGCACCCTTCGGCTCTACCGGCAGAGCATAGAGGATTTTGGCCTTTATACCGGCATGGAGCTGACGGACAAGGCTTATGCGGAGCTTCTCAAGAGCGCTTCTGAGGTTTCCGCGAAAATGCGGGCTGTGCGTATTGTGTCCGCTGCCAATGTATCGAAGAAAGAGCTGCAATCTCGGCTGGTACGAAAAGGGGAGGATCCCCTGGAAGCGGAAAAGGCGGTGGCCTGGCTTACCGAAATGAAGGTGCTGGATGACAGCCGGACGGCGGAAGCCCTTGTCCGCTCCTGCATTGCCAAGGGCTACGGCATCAACCGGGCAAAGCAGGTCCTCTATGAAAAACGGATTCCCAAGGAGCTGTGGGAGCAGGCCCTGGCGGATTATCCGGACCAGGAGGACGGGATCCGGGATTATCTTCGGGCCCGCCTGGCGGGTAATCCGGACCCCAAGGCAAGAAAAAAGGCCATCGATGCCCTTTTGCGCCGGGGCCACAGCTACGGTGCCATCCGTCAGGGGCTGAACGCCCTTTCCATAGATACAGATGATTTCCCGGAGGATTTTTGATAATGGCAAATATCGGTTTCATTTCTCTTGGCTGTGCCAAGAATCAGGTGGACTGCGAGCGGATGATGTACCGCGTCCAGGAAGCCGGACATAGTGTTTTGAGTGACATTCCCGGCAGCGATGTGGTGGTGATCAACACCTGCGGATTTATCGATTCCGCGAAGAGCGAGGCCATCGATTATATTCTGCAAACCGCCGCCCTGAAAGCGGAGGGGCAGGTGGGCAAAATCCTGGTAACCGGCTGCCTTTCCCAGCGCTATCAGGGGGATATTCTGAAAGAGATGCCGGAGGTTGACGGCATTCTGGGCACCGGCAGTTATACCCATATTGTGCCTGCCATTGAGCAGCTGCTTGCCGGGCATCAGGTGGTGGATTTCGGCTCCATCGACGCTCCTGAGGAGGAGACGGGCCGGGTTATGACCACCCCGGAGCATTATTCCTACATCAAAATCGCCGAGGGCTGTAACAACCGCTGCGCCTTCTGCGTCATTCCCTACCTCCGGGGCAAGTACCGCAGCCGCCAGCTGGACGATGTGCTGTATGAGGCACGGATCCTGGCCGCTTCCGGCACAAAGGAGCTCATTGTGGTGGCCCAGGATACCAGCCGTTACGGCACGGATCTGGAAGGCCGCAAGCGGCTGCTGCCGGAGCTGCTGCGGGAGCTGTGCAAAATTGAGGGCTTTCATTGGATCCGGGTCCACTATGTATACCCGGATGAAATCGATGACGAACTCATTGAGGTTCTGGCCACGGAGCCCAAGATCGTCAAATATCTGGACATTCCCATCCAGCACTGCAATGATGCCATCCTGTCCGCCATGCACCGCCGTGGGGATAAGAAGCTGATCACGGAGCTCTTTGCCAAGCTCCGCAGACGGATTCCCGGCCTTGTGATCCGCACCAGCCTGATCACCGGCCTGCCCGGTGAAGGGGAGGAGGAGTTCCAGGAGCTTTGCCGGTTCCTGCGGGAGCAGCGGCTGGAGCGTGTGGGCGCTTTCGTATTCTCCCCCGAGGAGGGCACCCCTGCCGCCCAAATGGAGCATGTGGACGAGGATACGGCCCGGCAGCGGGCCCAGACTCTGGAGATGATCCAGTCCGAAATTATGGACGATTACAATGCCTCCATGCTGGGAAAAACCCTGGAGGTGCTGGTGGACGGCTACGATGAAGAGCAGGAGCAGTTCTATGGCCGCACCTATGCCGATTCCCCGGACATTGACGGCCGGGTGTGGATCGCGTCCCAGGACCCCCTTCATGAGGGCGATTTTGTCATGGTCACCATCGATGAGATCATCGATGGCGATCTGGCAGGCTATGTTCGGGAGGAAGAAGAATGACAACAGCCAGTAAAATCACCCTGTTCCGGGTGGTATTGATTCCGTTAATGATGGTTACCCTGTACCTCAGCGAGGGCTTCCGGGGTGTATGGATGTGGATCAGCCTGGGAATTTTCATCCTTGGCAGTCTCAGCGACTATCTGGACGGACAGATTGCCCGCCGCTGCAACCAGGTTACGGACTTCGGAAAATTTCTGGATCCGCTGGCGGATAAGCTGCTGACCATTGCCGTGATGACGATGTTCACCGAATGGGGCCGGTTCCCTGCCTGGGCGCTGATGATCGTTCTGGCCCGGGAGTTTGCCGTTACCGGTCTGCGTCTGGTGGCAGCCCCCAAGGGCCATGTGATTGCCGCCGCCTGGAGCGGCAAGGTAAAGACCGCCAGCACCATGGTGGGCCTGATCCTTTGGCTGATCTTCCCGGTCAATGCCCTCGTAGGCTGCATTGTCAGCACCGTGATTGTGGTGACCACGGTCTACTCCGGCGTGGAGTATTTCATCAAAAACTGGTCCTGCCTCTGGGATTGAGATTCCATACGAAAAGCCGGCGCGTCCTGCGCCGGCTTCAGCTTATTTGGCGGAAAGATCCACGCTTCTTCTGAGAATGGACATGGCGGGGACTTTTTGAGGAAGCCGCATGAAAAATTCCATCTGGGGCGTTCTGGGTTCTTCCAGGGCCGCTCCCTCCGGAGTGGACATGTCCCCGGCGGTCAGTGCAAAAGGCCGGGTGTCGGGGCCCACGCATTCCAGCAGGTCACCCTTGCGGAACTTGTTCCGCAAGGAGCATTTGGCAAGGCCCGTTTCGTCGCAGCTTTCCACCAGAGCCACGATCTGCCATTGCCGGATGTAGCGGGAATTTTCGGTGTACTGCCCCGGCTGGCCGTAATAGAACCCGGTGGAGTAGATCCGGTGGGAGATGTGCTCCACCTCGTCCCGCCAGACGGGATCCAAAGGCAAGCCCTGAGAAACCGCGTCAATGCAGTGCCGGTAGGCGCCGGTGACAATGGCGGCGTAGTAGGGGGACTTTGCCCGGCCCTCCAGCTTGATGCAGTCCACACCGGCGCTTTGCAGATCGTCCAGGTGGTCGATCATGCACATATCCCGGGAGTTCATGATGTAGGTGCCCTTTTCGTCTTCAAATACGGGGAAATATTCCCCGGGCCGTTTTTCCTCCATCAGAGCGTACTGATAGCGGCAGGGCTGGGCGCAGGCCCCCCGGTTGGAGTCCCGGCCCGTCATGTAGTTGCTCAGCAGGCATCTGCCGGAGTAGCTGACGCACATGGAACCGTGACCGAAGGTTTCAAGCTCCAGTTCCTTAGACACTCTGGACCGGATTTCGGCGATTTCGGGCAGACTCAGCTCTCTTGCCAGCACAACCCGCTGGGCGCCCAGGTCATACCAGCTCTGGGCGCAGGCGTAGTTGGCAATGGACTGCTGGGTGGAGATGTGCCGCTGGCAGTGAGGGGCATATTTCCCGGCCAGGGTAAAGGCCCCCAGATCCGCCAGAATCAGGGCGTCCACCCCGGCGCTGTCCAGCAGTTCCAGGTATTCCGGAAGGTGAACGACTTCCTCGTTTCTCGGCATGGTGTTTACGGTTACATGGACCTTGACCCTCTGGCTGTGGGCCAGAGCCACCGCTTTGGGCAGCTCCGACCGGGAGAAGTTCCCGGCGAAGGAGCGCATTCCAAAGCTGGTGCCTGCCAGATACACGGCGTCCGCTCCGTAGAGAATGGACATGTTCAGCTGTTCCATGTCCCCGGCAGGGGACAGCAATTCTATTTTTTTCATATTATCCCCTGTTGCTGGCGCGGAAGGCCTCGTGCTCTTCCAGAGTTCTGGAGAAGTGGTGCAGACCGGTTTCCATATCCAGCACATAGTAATAGTAGTCGGTATCCTGAGGCTCCAGGGCGGCCCGGATACTGCCGAGACCCGGGTTGGTAATGGGGCCCGGTGTCAGACCGGTGTTCAGATAGGTGTTGTAGGGGGTATCGGTCTGCAGGTCCTCCGCGGTCAGATCGGACTTGCCGTCCAGGCCGTAGATCACGGCTGCGTCGATGTTCAGGAAGGCCGGTGTATTGCCCCAGGCAAACAGACGGTTGTAGATGACGGAGGAAATGGTATAGCCTTCGTCGGCGCTGGCGGTTTCCTTTTCAATCAGCGAGGCAACGGTAATCACATCGGCCATGGTAAACTGGTGGGCGGCGATGTAATCTTCATTCCTGCCGTTGCGCCGCATCATGTCGGAGATGCGGGTGTTCAGGGCATCCAGCTGGCCCCGGATTTCTTCATCCACACGCTTGTCAAAGTTTCCGAGCAGCTTGTCCAGCACGTTCTGGGGAGAATCGTTGGTGTAGAATTCATAGGTATCCGGGAACAGGTAACCCTCCAGGCAGTACTTGCTGCTGCGGTCCAGACCCTCCAGGAACCAGTAGTCTCCCAGGTCGCCCTCCTTCGCGTAGCTTTCCAGTGATTCCACGGTGCACACCCGCTTGTCCTGCAGCAGTTCAAATATCTGGCGGCAGTTGGAGCCTTCGGGAATCATAACGGTTACAACCGACCGTTTCGAGCTGGGGGACATCATGCTCACCAGGGCGTGATAGTCGTAGAGGGAGTTGAGGTCCCAGATACCGGGCTTGATCTCGTCCTCGTCCACGGCAAAGCTGGCATAGAGCTTAAACAGGCCGGGGTAGCGGATGAGTCCCGCGTTGTGGAGCTTGGCGGCCACATCCTCAATGGTGTCATTGGGGGTAATGGTTACGGTTACCTGCCGGTCCTCCCGGCCAAAGGCCAGCACATCCGCCGCGCAGACCCAGGCCATCCGGCCCAGGGTGACGCCGATGGCCAGGGTAATGGCAATCCACACGATGGTCACCAGAATATTGGGAATGCCCAGCAGACCCTCGCCCCTCCGGTTCCGGGGACGGCCTTTCTTGGCAGGGTGGGTCTTTAAGGGAAGGGCTTCCTCTTTTTCATCAGGCTTGGCGTTGAAAAGCTCCTGAAATTCCAGATCTTCTTCCGTAGGAGGCGCGTCCGGAGCCTTGGGTTCCGGCGCCTTCTCTTCGGCATAGGCGTCCAGGAAGGAAAAATCGAAGTCCTCCAGGGGGCTGGCCCCGGCAGCTTCCACCGGAGGCTCCTCCGGTTCGGCGGCTGCGGCGGGCAGTTCATCCGCGGCAGCGTTTTCCAGGGCCGGTTCTTCCGTTTCCGGGGCAGGACTGTCCGCTTCCGGGACGGAATCAAAGGAGATCCATTCCGTTTCCCCCTGGTCGTCCGGATCGGACAGGGGGGCCTTATCGTTGTTCAGGAACCGGCCCGTGTACTGGTCCGTTTCCGGTTCCATGCCGTCCGGGGCAAGAAATTTGGGCGTTCCCGGCTCATGGGAGGGTGTGTCGTTCATTGGGGTCTCCTTTCATCAGCGGATCACAATCTGCGCTGCGATGGTCTGGGCCTTTTCCTCCCCCCGCAGGGCACGGATCAGCTCCAGAGCGAAGGGTACGGCGCAGCCGGCGGAGGTGCCGGTAATAAGCCGTCCGTCCCGGACAGCGGCGGCGCCGGGCTGCAGCTTTGCGCTGCCCATCTGCGCTTCACAGCCGGGATAGCAGGTGGCGTTTCTGCCGTCGGTGATGCCCAGGTCGGCAAGAACCGTGGGACCGGCGCAGATCGCGGCAACAAACCGGCCCTGCTCCCAGCCGTAGCGCAGGGCATCCAGGGCGGGCTTGCTTGCCCGGGCGCTGGCAACGCCGCCCAGTCCGCCGGGCAGTACAATCATTTCCATGGCGTCCAGATCCATTTCCTCCGGCAAAATGTCGGCCTCCACGCCGATTCCGTGGCTGCCGTATACGGTTTTCCCGGTAACACCGACGGTCTTTACGTCAATTCCTGCCCGGCGCATAAGATCGATGGGGGCAATGGCCTCCATCTCCTCAAAACCGGTTCCAAGCAATACATATACCATGGTTCAGTCCTCCAAAAGCGCTTTTACATAGCGGTAGATTTCTTCGTGAATGTCTTCCATGCTCCGCATTTTTCCCTCCGCAACGCAGGAAATCACCTTCCAGCCGTAGAAATCGGCGGCGATGCGGCCCATGCGACGGCTGGCAGAAAGATAGGCGGTGTCCGCCTCGTGGATGTCCGCGTGGGTGCCGGTGGCGGCCTCCCGGGAGCGCAGCAGCGTCTCGGTAAAGTCGGTGGGCACATCCAGGTAGAGCACCAGATCGGGTCTGGGCAGACCCATGTGGTCATATTCCAGCTCGTAGAGCCATTTCAGGAATGCTTTCTGCTTCTCCGGGGGCTCCTTGGATGCCTGGTGCACCGCGTTGGAGGTGGTGTAGCGGTCGGAAACCACCAGTCCGCCCTGCTCATACCACCGGCCCCAGACCTTTTTATAGGAGGCAAACCGGTCCACCGCAAAAAAGGTGGAGGCGGTGTAGGCGTTTACGTCCTCCGGATGGGTGCCGAATTCGCCGCCCAGGTACATCCGGATCAGCGCGGAGCTGGGCTCCCCGTACTGGGGAAATACCAGTTTTTCAAAGGGAGTATTGTCTTTTTCCAGACGGTGGGTCAAAAGCCGGAACTGGGTGGATTTTCCGGAGCCGTCGGTTCCTTCTATTACGATCAGTTTGCCCATTTTCCCGATCCTTCCATGAAAAATTGAGAACAGGTTATAAAACCACATTTTATAACCAGTCTAGAATATACCACATTCAGCCCCTTTTGTCCACCGGAAAGCCCTTAATTTTTCCTTGTGAAGGGTTTCGGGTTCCAAAAGCATTGCAAAACAGCATTTTCTTTGTATAATGGGATAAGAATAAGTCCGTATACGGGAAAGGGGAAGACACAATGGGAATTGTTGTCATCGGAGCTGTTTTTGTGGATATCAAAGGATACCCGGATGGAAATTACATTCCCGCGGGACGCAACGCAGGCCGTGTGGAGCAGATCTACGGCGGCGTTTCCCGAAACGTGACGGAGGATATTGCCAACTGTGAGCTGCGCCCCACCTTTGTGAGCCTGGTGGATGATTCGGCCATCGGAAGCGATGTGGTGCGTCAGCTGAACAACCACAAGGTCAATACCCGGTTTGTCCGTCAGGTGCCGGACGGTATGGGAACCTGGCTGGCGGTGTTCAATAACGAGGGGGATGTGGTGGCTTCCATCTCCAAGCGCCCCAATCTGATGCCCATTCTGGACATTCTGGAGCAGAACGCGGAGGAGATCTTCGCGGATGCGGATGGTGTTGTGATTGAGGTGGACGTGGAAAAGAGCATTGTGAAAAAAACCCTGTCCCTGGCAAAGCAGTATGGAAAGCCGGTCTACGGTGTGGTGGCCAATATGAGCATTGGCCTGGAGCGCCGGGATTTCCTGAAGGAAATGGATGCCTTTGTCTGCAACAAGCAGGAGGCCGGTATTCTCTTCTGCACGGATTATTCCCGGAAAACCGCCGAAGAAATGGTGGACATTGTGGCCCAAAAGGTGGCCCAGGCCAAGATCCCCCGGCTGATTGTCACCATGGGCGCCGAGGGCGCGGTGTACGCCGATATGCAGGGCAGGGAAAAGGGACTGTGTCCGGCCCGCCCCGTAGAGGTAAAGGATACCACCGGTGCCGGGGATGCCTTCTGCGCCGGTGTGGCGGTGGGCCTGACCTACGGCAAGGGCCTGAGGGATGCCTGTGAGATTGGCACCCATCTGGCGGCTTCCGTCATCGTCACCTCCGAAAATGTATGCCCCCGTTTTCTGCCGGGAGAGCTGGGACTGGAAATGGATGTGCCGGATTGATGAACGACAAACGAATTCTGACGGTGCAGGATCTGTCCTGCCTGGGTCACTGTTCGGCGCTGGTTGCCCTACCGGTACTGTCTGCCTGGGGGCATGAGACCTGCCTGCTTCCCACGGCTCTGCTTTCCACCCATACGGCATTTGGGGACCCGTATATTTTGCAGCTGTACGGCAGTATGCCGGAAATTGTCCGTCATTGGCAGCGGGAGAAGCTGACCTTTGACGCCATCCTCATCGGTTATCTGGGCAGCGTCCGGGCCATCCGCCAGGCAGTCGCCCTGGTGGATACCCTCCTGGCGCCCGGGGGTATCTGCATTCTGGATCCCGTAATGGCGGATCACGGCAAACTCTACCGCGGTTTTGACGGGGCCTATGTTTCCGCTATGAAAGAGCTGTGCGGCCGGGCGGATGTTTTGCTCCCCAACCCCACGGAGGCGGCGCTGCTGGCGGGAAGACCCTGTCCGGAAACCATGACGCAGGAAGAGGCCCGGGCACTTCTTTCCGCTCTTCCCTGGGAAAAGGTGATCCTCACCGGCGCGGTGGAAGAGGAAGATACCATAGGCATTGCCGTCAAGCAGGGTCCGTCCATTGCTTTCTGTCATCACCCCAAGGCACCGGGATCCTTTCATGGCACCGGCGATTTGTTCGCCGCCTGCTTTACCGGGGCTCTGATGTCCGGAAAGTCCTTTTCGGATGCCGCCTGCTTCGCTGCCGGCTTTACGGGCAAGTGCGCCCTGTATACCTCCCAAAAATCCGACCGCCCCTACGGCATTCGGTTTGAGCCCCTCCTCGGACTCCTCACAAAAGAATCAGGTGAAGAATATGAAAAAAGAGACGATGATGAAAACCAAACGGCTGCTGCTGCGGCCAATGAGCCCTGAAGCGCTGGAAGCCAAAATCGCCGCGCTTTCAGATCCGGAGCTGAAAAAGGCCTATGGGGAAATGCTATCCGGCTGCAGGGAAAAGCCGGAGGACTTTCTGTGGTATTCCCCCTGGCAGATGATCCGAAAGACGGACGGAAAGGCGTTGGGGGACCTGTGCTTCAAAGGTGCGCCCCGAAAGGGAACCGTGGAAATCGGCTACGGCATCGATGAAGACTACGCGGGCCAGGGTTATACCAGCGAGGCTCTGGGCGCCATGCTGGACTGGGCCTTTGCCCAGGACAACGTGTACGCGGTGGAAGCGGAGACGGAAGCGGACAACGCCGCTTCCCGGCACATACTGGAGAAATTCCGGTTTCTCCCCACCGGAGAGGGGGCAGAAGGGCCCCGCTTCCGCAGGGAAAAGCCCCAAACCAGCTGGATGGCGGTCTATATGTGCTTTGGCGCCAGCATTGGCTGTGCCATGGGCAGTCTGATGGAGAATATCGGTGCCGGTATGTGCTATGGCATGGCAATGGCCATGTGCCTGGGTGCTGCCATGGATGCCTCCCAGCGCAAACGCCGCAAGGCGGTGCTGGAAGAGGAACTCTGATTCCGGTGCTATCGGCAAACGGCTGTATCTTCCGGCCTTGCGGGGGCCCGGAGAAAAATCGGTTATCCGAAAAATAGGGCTTGCTTTTTTTGGAAAGCTGTGCTAGAATACTCAAGCTGTCAGCAGACAGCTTTGGTATCCGGGTGTGGCGAAGTTTGGTATCGCGCTTGAATGGGGTTCAAGAGGCCGCTGGTTCGAATCCAGTCACTCGGACCACAAAGGTACGGTAGCAATGATACAAATTGCTACCGTACCTTTTAATTTTTCCTATTGAAAATCCCTTGATATAAAGGCAAAAGCGAGGTTAGTGGGTTCAAATGCGAACCTACCGACCTCGCTTTTTTTGTTTTCCGGGTTTCCGGGCAACTTCTGTTGCCGCCGAAAGTGAACCCGCTCTGCATAACCTTTTAATTTTTCATAGAATAATTAAAAGGTTCGAGAAAAAATTAAAAGGTATCCTCTTCGGCGAGATTGATTATTTTCTTGCCGCTTTTCCGGGCATATTGCATCGTCTGAAATGCACCGCCAGAATGGCGGTCTACATAATATACCACCAAATTGGAACAGTCATTAATTATGACAAAGAGTAGTAGCTTGTTCACCATAAAAAGCAAACCGTTTTATCACAAAAACATTCAGCGTTTGGAAACACTCCCTAAACCTGTGGTATATAAGTTGGAGTTAACAATGTTCTGGTCGGATTGTGATGCAGAACTTATGTCATCATTACTGCTCTTTTGGTCGCTTCTAAAAGCGTAGAAATATAGCGGGGGGATTGAGCTTTGCTACTACCATTGTTTTCTTATCTCCTACTTGCTTGAAATAATATACATTGATGATTTCTTCTATACAAACAGCATCAAATTCCGCGCATTCCCATTCTAAAGTGCTTTTGAACAACGATAAAAAGCAGAATTATCGGTAATGTTGCAAGAGACAACGCAAGCATGAAAGCTCCATAATCTGATGTGTAGCTTGATCCAATGCTATTTATATATACAGATAAGGTCATTTTTTCTTGAGATTGGATTATAATTAAAGGGAATAATAATGAGTTACTACAAATTCATTATCTCGGATACAAACAGACACATCATCTACGACATTTGTTTTTTCATCAAAAGTCTTACACAGTTTTTCGATTCTTACCGATGCCATAATTCGTCAACACCTAATGTTTATTTATTCCTTTCGGGAAATGCTGATTGTGCGTTCTATGATCCTTTTTGAGTTTTTGTTGATTTGTTGTCAACCGACGAGATGCACCATAAACCAAGTTCTGTTTGTCCGCACTTACATACCGTCTGAAAGAGTCGAAAATTTGCATCCAATTGTCATAGGTCAACTCGGTCACTTTGCAAGTTGGCGCGATACCAGCCGCTTTACTTGTTCTCTTTAGTTGCTCATATGTGAATATACGCTTCGTTTTTTGCTTAAAATCCACTCCATTTTCAGAAAAGATGAAAGTGATAAAATCACGATATAAACTGAGTTGATCTGATGAAAAGGAACATTTTTCTCGATGAATGTGTGATAGTACAATACGGACATTCGGCGCGGGGACAAAATCCTTGGGTTGAAAATCGTATATATCATCAAATGAAAATAGTGGTTTATAATAGAGTGATTTCAAACTTTCCTGATAAAAAGGTTTACCTGCATACTTCAAAAAAGCCTCATGTTGCATAATAAAATACACATCAACAACATTCGGCAAAGATAGTACGCTCTGCAGAATAGACGCAGTTATGTTAAAAGGTATGTTTGAAAAAAACTTAATGGGTCTATCTTTTGGATAATTATATGTACTTGCATCAGCACAAACTATTTCAACATTTTCTACCTTTGCAAAACGCTCCTGTAACGAGGAACAAAGGTGCTTATCTAATTCAATCGCTATTATATGCGCACCTGTATCCGCCAAAACTTGTGTGATAATGCCTTTTCCAGGACCAATTTCATAAACAGTATCATCTTTACAAATAGAGGTCTCATCAACCAGTCTTTGCACTAATGACTCATCATGAAGAAAGTTTTGGGATACAGATAATGTAGTTCTACTATTAATAGCCTTTCACCCCCATCAAAGCAAACATCAAAAAGCAATACGAGCTTATCTTGTTGGCAAAATTATTATTTTGTCTATTGCATCGGTTGAAGATTCAGCTCAACTTACATATAGAAAGCCTTTTATGAAGAAAATCTTTCGGCTTTCAAAAAGCTAAATGACTATAGTTAGATATTGTGGCCATCGTTTCTGTTATCTATCAAGCAACAACATACCGACTTATATATTATATAGCAAGTCTTTCTGTTTTTCAATAGGATTCTACAAAAAATACTGCAATTCATAAAAAAGTTACAAATTGCAGACAAATTTATCCTGGCAAAGCCGCCGACCAAAGTAGCCACAAAATAATAATTTCGTCTATTGCACCAGCCCTAACCCTTCAAGCTGCCGTGCGTGTTCCGCTCCCGTGGAGAGCAGATAAATGCGTGTGGTTTCGATGGAACTGTGACCGAGCAG
>SAMEA3663230__coassemble_627_pt1 | contig 29078 bp, 31 predicted proteins | sample SAMEA3663230__metabat2_low_PE_017 | metagenome-assembled genome bin SAMEA3663230 (sample SAMEA3663230) | pig gut metagenome | biome: pig gut; feature: pig-associated habitat; material: faeces | place: China | collected 2013
CCCTGCGCCGCAGCGCCTTGCCTCTCCCTATGGGAGAGGTGCCCCCGCAGGGGGCGGAGAGGGCCCTCTCAGTCACGGCAGATGCCGTGCCAGCTCCCCCAAGGGGGGAGCCAAGTACAGCCTTCCGAATTCGCCTGACGTTCCCGAAAAAGGAAACGCACCACTGCCGGGCGGTCGGGGACGACCGCCCCTACGGAAAGTAAGGCCCTTTGTTTTATTATTTAAGGTAATGAAATTCATCCCGAAGGGACACCATAATTGTCAATTGTTCATTGTCAATTGTCAATTGAGCGAACGCCTTCTTTTACCAACAAGCACCCCTGCTCCGAAAAAACGGAGCAGGGGTGCTTTTAAAAATACAACTCCGCGGCCAGGTTGCCGTGGACATACAGGCAGACAGCCTTGCGCATAAAGGGCTCGGTGACGCCAAAATAGTCCGCCAGCTCCCACAGCTCGGTATAGCCCCGGGCAATGGCATCGTCCAGCTCCCCGACGGGGATCAGCTTTCGGATGGCCCACTTGTCCGCCTGATTCTCATGGCGCTGGCGGGAATCCACGGTGGCATAGATGTTGTAAAAGCTCCCTGTCATACAGTGACCCAGCTCGTGGCCCAGGTGCATCCGCTCCTGGGTGCCGCCGTCCGATACGCAGTCATCCATGCCGATATAACAGGACCCGTCCGGCTCCATCAGGGACATGGAACCGTTTGCCTTCATGGGGTACCGGAGGACGGCAATATTCTCTTTGCGGGCCAGGTCGTACAGTTCCGGTACCTGTGTCATGGCTACTCCTTTTTTGCTTTCCGCTCCTCCCGCTGGCGCACAAAGGCGGCAAAGCTGAGAACTTCGTCATACATGGCATCGGTGATTTCACCGCTGCCGCCGAAAAGGGCGAACTTGATGTCTTCCTGGGTGGGGCGGGTACGAAGGGCACCTTCCTCCTCTTCTCCGTAACCCAGAAGCTCGGATACGCTGATGCCGAAATAACGGCACAGCTTGTCGATCACATTGCCGGAGGGCTTGGTGCCCGGGTCTTTCTTCCATTTGGTGACGGTGGATTTGCTGAGGCCCGCGTCAATGGCGGCTTTGGAGGTGCTGACACCCTTCTGCCTGCACAGCTGGACAAAACGTTCGTAGAACATTCAGGAACACCCTTTCATCAAATCTGAAAATTTTCAACTCAACAGACTTGACAAGTACGAAAGAATGTACTATAATGCAGATGCGAGTTGAAAAACAAGAACTTTCTTCCGGAATCGGAAAACAGGGAAAGACATCCGATTCCAAAACAACGACCGTTATTATACTATCACATCCGTTTTTGTTTTTCAACCATTCTTTGCACTTTTTTCTGTTTTGGAAGACTGCTTATAGAATAAGGAGGGATGTGTCCAATAAACAGGACGAATAAAAACGGTGGCCCCGGGGATCTGCCCGGGAGAGAAAGGAGGGACGGGCTGTGGAGGAGGCCTGGATGGAAGATCAGTTGATCCAGAGCAGGTGGGACGCGTTTTTGAGGAAAAGACCGGTATGCTGCCTGTGCGGAGAGCCCATTCTGTCTGCCCGGGGGCTGGAAATGGAGAATCGGTGGTATTGTGAGGACTGCGTCCGCAGCCATACCCGGGAGGTATGGGAAGCATGACGCCGGATTGGGATGCCCTGCGGCGGGCTTACAGCCGGGGCGGAACCGTGAAGGAGCTGTCCGGGAAATGGGGTGTACCGGAATCGACCCTGCGGGGCAGGATCAGACGGGAGCGCTGGCAGCGCTGTGCCCAAAAGGAACAAACAGGAGTTGTTCAAAAAGACGAACAGGATCGGAGAAGATCGGACCGGGTGGATATTCTGGCGGACCGGATGCTCACCTGCCTGGAACGGGCGGTGGAGGAGCTGGACGCGGTGACCCGCACCGTTCGGGAAAAGGAGAAAAAAGAGGACGGCGGGGACGTAACCAGGGATTATGCCCAGGTGATGCCCGGGGAAAAGGGACTCATCGACCGGGGCGGGCTCAAGCAGCTTACCGGGGTGCTGAAGGATCTGAAGGAGATTTTGGTACTGCGGTCCGAGGGGGATACCCTGGAGCAGCAGGCCCGGATCGCCCGGCTTCAGCGGGAGCTGAACCGGGAGGACAGCCAGGAACGGATTCTGGTGACCATGGAAGGAGCGTGCGGCGATTATGCCGACTAAGGTGCTGACCATGCCCGCTCCCAACGAAAAGCAGGCCCTGGCCCTGGCGGAACGGCACCGCTACGTGGGCTACGGCGGGGCCCGGGGCGGAGGCAAAAGCTGGTTTGTCCGCTGGAAGGCGGTGCTGCTGTGCCTGCGCTATCCGGGAATCAAGGTGCTGATCACCAGAAGAACCTATAAGGAGCTCTTCAACAACCATATTGCCCCGCTGATGCAGATGCTTGCGGGGGTGGCGGAGTACAGGAGCATGGACAAGCTCTTCCGGTTTCCCGGGGGCAGCACCATCCATTTCGGCTACTGCGCCTGCGACGCCGACCTGGGTCAGTACCAGGGAGCGGAATACGATGTATGGTTTGCGGATGAGGCCGGTCAGTTCAAAGAGGAATGGCTGGTCCAGATCGACGCCTGCGTCCGGGGCGTCAACGCATTTCCCAAGCGCACCTACTATACCCTGAACCCCGGCGGACCGGGACACGGCTACTTTAAGCGCCTGTTCATTGACCGGCATTTTACGGAGGACGAACACCCGGAGGATTATGCCTTTATCCAGGCCCTTTGCACGGACAATCACGCGCTGATGGCCAGTCAGCCCGGGTATCTGCGCTCTCTGGAAAAGCTGCCCTACAAGCTACGGCAAAGCTGGCTCTACGGCCGGTGGGACGTGTATGAGGGTCAGTTTTTTGAGGAATTCACCGATGACCCGGCCCATTATCAGGATCGGCGGTATACCCACGTCATTGATCCCTTTGACATTCCCGCCGGGTGGAAGCTGTACCGCAGCTTCGACTGGGGCTATCACCGGCCTTTTTCCTGCGGCTGGTGGGCCGTGGACTACGATGGGGTGGCTTACCGCATTCTGGAGCTTTACGGCTGTACCGGAGAGCCCAACGAGGGGGTGCGGTGGACGCCGGATCAGGTCTTTGCGAAAATCCACGCCATCGAGGGGGAGCACCGGTATCTGGCGGGGCGGAAGATCCTGGGCGTGGCGGACCCGGCCATCTGGGACGGGTCCACCGGGGAAAGCATTGCCGATACCGCCGCCCGGCATCAGGTGTATTTCACCCCCGGAGACAACAAGCGGCTGCCGGGCTGGATGCAGCTGCACTACAGGCTATCCTTTGACGCTCAGGGGTATCCCCTTCTCTATGTGTTCCGAAACTGCAGGGCCTTCATACGGACGCTGCCCCTGCTTCAGTACGACGATACCAATACGGAGGATCTGGATACCGACGGAGAGGACCACGCGGCAGACGAGGCAAGGTACTTCTGTATGTGCCGGCCCATCCGGCCCAGAGCGCCGGAAGTACCCAAAAAGAGGGGAAACGCGGCGCTGTTTCTGGACATTGAGGAAAATACGACGGTCTGGCGAAGACCGGGAATGGAGATTATCGATGAAAACGAAGGAAGCAATCGGGGCGCCTCAGCTGCGTCAGGCCAGGCTGACCCTGAACCGCTACCGGGAGGGCAAGGCCAACCTGGAACGGCGGGTGATTGAAAACGAGCAGTGGTACCGGATGCGGCACTGGGAGTGTATGCGCCGGGGTCAGGGCAGCCAGGTGGAGCCCACCTCCGGCTGGCTCTTCAACGCCATCGCCAATAAGCACGCCGAGGCCATGGACAACTATCCCGTGCCGACGGTGCTGCCCCGGGAGGAAGGGGACCGGGAAACGGCGAAAACTCTGGAAAGCATCCTGCCGGTGATTTTGCAGCAGGAGGACTTTGAGGAAACCTACGACCGGGTGATGGACGACAAGCTGAAGGCCGGCACCGGCATCTACGGTGTCTTCTGGGATCCGGAAAAGCTGGACGGTCTGGGGGATGTGAGCATCCAGAGAATCGACCTGCTGAACCTCTTCTGGGAAAACGGCGTGACGGATCTGGAGCAGTCCCGCAACGTCTTTTACCTGCGGCTCTGGGACAACGATCTGCTGCTGGAGCGCTACCCCATGCTGGAGGGCAAGCTTTCCGGCAGCGCCGAGGCGGGAAACCGGTATGTATACGAGGACCGGGTGGACACCACGGACAAAACCGCCGTCATCGACTGGTACTACAAAAAGCAGGTGGGGGGCAGACAGGTGCTCCACTACTGCAAGTTTGTGGGGGAGACGGTGCTGTTCGCCACGGAAAATCAGCCGGAATATGCCCAAAGAGGCTGGTATGACCACGGCCGCTACCCCTTTGTTATGGACGTGATGTTCCGCTGTGCCGGTTCCCCCTGCGGCTTCGGCTACATCGATGTGGCCAAATCCGCCCAGGAATATGTGGACCGGGGCAACCAAGCCATTTTGCAGAATCTGCTGGCCAATGCCCGGCCCCGACATTTTATCCGCACCGATGGGGCGGTGAACGAGGGAGAATACGCGGACATGACCCGGGATTTTGTCCATGTGGACGGGAACCTGGGGGAGGACAGCATTAAGCCCATTCTGGGCAAGCCCTTAAGCGACATCTATGTTACCGTCATCGGCAATAAGATCGACGAGCTCAAGGAGGTCACCGGCACCCGGGATGTGAGCACCGGCGGCACGGTATCCGGCGTTACCGCGGCCTCGGCCATCGCAGCCATGCAGGAGGCGGGCGGCAAGCTGAGCCGGGACAGCAATCTGGCCTCCTATCGGGCCTTCCGGAAGGTATGCCTGCTGGTCATCGAGCTGATTCGCCAGTTTTACGAGCTGCCCAGAGCCTTCCGGATACTGGGAGACCAGGGCGGCATGGAGTTTGTCAGCTTCGGCAACGGCTGCCTGAAGCCCCGGGCCCAGGGCGTGGAGCTGGGGGTGGACATGGGCATCCACACCCCTCTGTTTGATGTGGAGGTGGGGGCGGAAAAGCAGAGCCCCTACTCCCGGCTCAGCCAGAATGAGCTGGCCATGCAGTTCTATTCCGCGGGCTTTTTCGATCCCCAGCGGGCGGAGGAGGCCCTGGCGGCCCTGGATATGATGGATTTCAACGGAAAAAGCACCGTGGTCCGGCATATCCGGGAGAACGGCGCCGCTTTCCGGCAGATGGAAGCCCGGCAGCAGGCCATTCCCCGTTTAGAGGACGAAAACAATTTCCGTGCCCGTGCCCGGGCGGCGGATGCCACAGCGGTTGTTTAATAATAGGAGGATCCTTTCAAAGCAGCCCCTGGCAAGCCTGTGTCTGCTTTTAAAAAAGGCGCAATATAAAAGGAGGAAAAACAGATGATCCATGTGGAATTCTATCGGGATACCAAAAACGGCTCCGTTCAGATGGAGATGCAGGGCCACGCCGAAACCGCCCCCAAGGGGCAGGATCTGGTCTGCGCGGCGGCCACCACCGTGGCCTATACCCTGGCCCAGGCGGTGCAGTTTTTGTACGAACAGGACCGGCTCCTGGAAAAGCCTGTCATCCAGATTGTGGACGGCTATGCCCATATTCAGGTATATCCCAGAAAATGCGCTCTGGCGGAAACGCTGATGACCTTCTGGGTGGCCCAGGCCGGGGCCTTTGTATTGGAGCGGAACTTCCCCCGGGCGGTGAGCCTGATGGCAATGGAGGCATCCGCATGAAGCATTTTGTCAACTGCCGGAGCTTGCAGCTGTTTGCACAGGAAGCGGCGGCTCCGGAGTCGGGCGTAACCGAGGCCGACGCCCAGCCTCAGACCGAATCCGCCGCCGGGGACCCGGCGGAATTCGAGAAACTGATCACAGGACCCTATAAGCAGGCCTACGACGCACGGGTGCAGAACATCATTCAGCAGCGGCTGAAAAACGCCAAGGAGACCACGGAGAAATTCCGTGCTCTGGAGCCCATCGCACAGATGCTTTCCCGGCACTACGGCGTGGAGGACGGGGACTACAGCGCCCTGGAAGAATCCGTCCGGAAAGCCTTTGCCCCGCCGGATCCTGCCGAGCAGCAGCGGCAGCAGGCGGAAATTCAGGCAGGGGCTTCCCGGATGGTGGAACAGTGGAATCTGCAGGCCCGGGAAATCCAGGAAACCTATCCTGCCTTTGACCTGCGGCAGGAGATGGGAGATGAGCGGTTTGTGCAGCTGCTCCGCTCCCATGTGGATATGCGTACCGCCTACGAGATCCTCCATAAGGACGAGATCATTCCGGCGGCCATGGCCTACGCGGCCAAAACCGTGGAACGGAAGCTGGCGGACAGCCTGCGCTCCTCCGGCTCCCGGCCCTCCGAAAACGGGGCAACGGTTACCGGTCCCATGCGTTTGGGCTCCCGGGTGGAGCAGATGAGCAGAAAGGAAATCGCCGACCTGTGCCGGCGGGTAGAACGGGGAGAGAAAATCAGCTTCGGCTGATCCCCAAAGGAGAATGGAAGGAGAAAAAATGGAAATTACGAATCTTCAGCTGTTTGCGGACAATCCCAATGTGAATGTGACCACAGACGGCACCCTGTCTGTGGAAAACAAGACCTTTTACGACCGGGCCCTCATCGAGGAGGCAAGCCCTAATCTGATTCACGGCCAGTTCGGCCAGAAGCGGCCCATTCCTAAAAACGGCGGCAAGCGCATCCAGTTCCGGCGCTACGCTTCCCTGCCCAAGGCCCTGAAGCCCCTGACGGAAGGCGTTACCCCCGAGGGCCGGAAGCTCAGCGCCACGGCCATCGAGGCAGAGGTGAACCAGTACGGCGACTTCGTATGTCTGTCCGATGTGCTGGATCTGACCGCCATTGACAACAATGTGCTGGAGGCCACCAAGGCCGTGGGCCGTCAGGCGGGCATGACGCTGGATACCATCACCCGCAATGTGCTGCAGTCCGGCACCAATGTGTTCTACTGCCCCAAGGTGGGCGCCGACGGCACAACCACCGCCGTTGCCGACCGGAAGAACCTGGACAAGACCTGCACCCTTACGGTGGATGTGGTGAAGAAGGTGGCGGCCATGCTGAAGGCGGCCAACGCCCCCAAAATTGCCGGCGACTATGTGTGCATCCTGCACCCCTATGTGGCCTACGACATCATGTCCGATCCCCACTGGGAGGATATGCACAAGTACTGCAAGCCCGAGGAGATGTACGAGGGGGAAATCGGCCGCATTGCCGGTGTCCGTTTCGTGGAGACCTCCGAGGCGGCGGTGTACAAGGGCGCTGAGGATGACTGCCCCGATGGTCTGGCGGTGTTTGGCTGCCTGTTCATCGCGGAGGGGGCCTACGGCGTTACCGAGGTCACCGGCGGTGGTTTGCAGACCATCGTCAAGCAGCTGGGCTCCGCCGGTACCGCCGATCCTCTGGATCAGCGCAGCACCGTGGGCTGGAAGGCCCTGCAGACCGCGGAGATCCTGATGGAGCCCTACATGGTGCGGGTGGAGTGCTGCTCCGCCTTCTCCCCCACGGCAGAGGCGAATTAATGCATTCCCACCGCCCCTCCGGGCGGTGGGAACAAGGGAAAGGAGAACATAATGGAATCTGAAAAAACAGTGACCATCCGGCTGCCTCTGACCCGGGAGGAGCGGGAGGATGTATTTGTGGGCATCAACGGCCACAACTGGCTCATTAAGCGGGGGGAACAGGTAAAGGTGCCCCAGGCGGTGGCCAATGTGCTGGCGCGGAAGGAAAAGTGCCTGGCCATGGCCATGGAGTTTGAGGCCCAGGCGGCCCGGCCCCTGGAGGCGCTCAGCGGGGAGGCTGCCCGATGACGGTCCGGGAGGCGCTGGAGCTGACGGACCGGCGCAGACCCAATCTCTACAGCCGGGAGGAGAAGCTCCGGTGGCTCAGCGAGGTGGAGGGCATGGTCTGGGGCGCACTGGAAGCCTTCCACGCGGTGCTGGGAACCTATCCCGGGTTGGAAAGCGGGGACTGGCCCAACAAAAAGCTCCTTCTGCCCCAGTCCTTTACGGGCCTGTATTTTCTGTGGCTGGAGGGCTCCATGTACTACGCGGATCAGGAATATCTGCTCTACAACAATGCCATGGCCCGGTTCAATGCTCTGTGGCGGGATTTCTTCGCCTGGTGCTGCCGGACCATTCCCCAGCCTGCCAAGAGCATCCGTTATCTGTGAAAGGAGGGTGGCCATGCAGCCTTATCTGAATGTGCCCGCCCGATACCGGCAGCAGACCAACCGGTTCGGCGGGTTGGACCGGAACGCCTCCATCCGCCAGGGCCGGTTCGCGGATATGGAGAATCTGTGCGCCGATCAGTATCCGGTGCTCTCCACCCGTCCGGGAAGAACCTTTGACCGGTTTCCCGGAAAGACCGGCGCCCTGTATTCCGGTGACGGACTGATCCGGGTGGAGGGCAGCGCCCTGGTGCTGCCGGACCGGCGGGTGGAGCTGGGCCTGACGGAGGGGGAAAAGACCCTCTGCGCCATGGGCGCCTATGTGCTGGTGTTTCCGGACAAAAAGTATGCCAGTCTGACGGACCCGGAGGATATGGGCGGCATGGAGGCCTCCTTTACCCCGGCGGGCAGGATCACCGTAACCCCCTGCACCCTGGAAGGCGGGGACCGGCTGCCGGACTATGTTCAGGAGGATTCGCCGGAGGAGCCGGAAAACAAGTGCTTTTGGCTGGATACCTCGGAAACCCCGCCGGTGCTGAAGCAGTGGAGCGGGGAGAGCGCCATGTGGGTCACCGAGGAGACGGCCTATGTCCGGCTGGAAGCCCAGGGCATTGGCCGGGATTTCCGGGTCTATGATTCCGTGTGGCTCTCCGGGGCCGGGGCGCTGGACGGGGCCAATACGGTCTGGGCCAGGGAGGAGGACCGGCTGGTGATCACCGGGATTCTGGGGGATACGGAAAGCCTTCCCCAGACCCTGACCATTGCCCGCAGAGTGCCGGAAATGGACTGGGTGACGGAGTGCGGCAACCGGCTGTGGGGCTGCCGGGCGGGAAAGAACGCCCAGGGGGAGACTGTCAATGAGCTCTATGCCTCCCGGCTGGGAGATTTCCGGAACTGGGAGAGCTTTTTGGGCCTGTCCACGGACAGCTTCAGCGTCAGTGTGGGCACCCCCGGTCCCTTTACCGGGGCCGTCACCCATCTGGGAACGCCCCTGTTTTTCAAGGAGGACTGCCTGTATAAGGTTTACGGCAGCTATCCCGCCAACTTCCGGGTTCAGTGCACCCCCTGCCGGGGGGTGCAGCCCGGCTGCGGCAGAAGTCTGGCCATCGTAGGAGAGATGCTCTACTACAAGTCCCCCATGGGGGTCTGCGCCTTCGATGGAAGCCTGCCCCAGGAGATCGGAGAGCCCCTGGGCATGGCCCCCTTTGAAAACGCGGTGGGGGCGGGCTTCGGCGGGAAATATTACCTGTCCATGGAGGAAAAGGGAGCCGATGCCATCTACGTATACGATACCTTCCGGGGTCTGTGGCACAAGGAAACCGGCCTGGGGGCCCGGCAGATGGTCAGCTGCCGGGGAAAGCTCTACGCCCTGGACGGACAGGGCCGGGTTCACTGCCTGCGGGGGGAGGAATCCCCGGAAAAGGTGGAGTGGATGGCGAAAACCGGCCGGATTGACGGCTGGGAGCCGGAACGGTATCTGACGGGGATCACCCTGCACATGGTGCTGGCGCCCTATGCCAGGGCGGAGATTTTGGTGCGCTATGATTCGGCGGGGCCCTGGGAATCGGCGGGGGCCGTTACCGGCCGGGGAGAGCGGTTCCGGCTGCCCATCCGTCCCAGAAAATGCAGCCACCTGGAGCTGATGCTGAAGGGGACGGGACAGATGCAGCTGTTTTCTCTGACCCGTATTCTGCAGAAGGGCAGGGATGGCCTATGATCGGACAGGAAATTCTGCGCCTGCCGGAGATCCCGGAGGGAACGCCGGAGGCCCAGCTCCGGGCCATCCGCAGCTACCTGTACCGGCTGGCGGAGCAGCTGCAATACCTGCTTTCCACGGAGCAGGAGGCCCGGATCCGGGGCCAGGAGGTATGCTCCCAGGAGGCATTCCGGGAGATTCAGCGGAAAATACTGGATTCCCCCCAGATTGCCCGGCAGATGATGGGCTTTGCGGGAAAGCAGCTTGGTCAGAGTTACGTAAACTGCGAGGAGCTGGAGGCGTTTCTTTCCCGGAAACGGACAACCTTGCAGGATGCCCTTTACCGGCTGGCCCGGCTGGAGGACGGAACAGAAACGGAGGACCTTCCCCGGGAGAAGCCGTGTCTGGAGCCCTGCCCGGGGCTGTGCCGTCAGGAGGGGCAGACGGTAAGATTTCTGCCCTTCCCCCGGGAGGAAGGGGCCCTTGCCCGGACATTTGAGGATCACTGGCAGATAACCTGACAGAAAGGAGAAGCGATGGAAGAAAAAGAAAAGAAAACCCTTACGGACGCGGAGAAAGCCAGGCAGGAAGCCCTGGCCAGCGACGCCGCGAAACCGGGAGAATATACCTCCAAATGGCAGCAGCAGCTGGACGCGGCCATGGACAAAATCCTGAACCGGGAGGCCTTCTCCTATGATCTCAACGGGGACGCGCTGTACCGGCAGTATAAGGACCGGGCGGTGAAAAACGGCCGCCTGGCGATGATGGATACCATGGGTCAGGCCGCCGCCATGACCGGCGGCTACGGCAGCTCCTACGCCCAGAGTGCCGGCCAGCAGGCCTACCAGAAGCAGATGGATACCCTGACCGACCAGGCTGCCCAGCTCTATGACAGGGCCCGGCAGGATTATGACCGGCAGGGGCAGACGGACCGGGACCGGTACGACATTCTCCGTCAGCGGGAAAACAGCAGCTATAACCAGTACAAGCAGGGTCTTTCCAGCTGGGAAACGGAGAATCAACGGCTGTGGGACCGGTATGACAGCCTGCGCCAGCAGGAGTATCAGGCCCAGCGGGATCTCATTCAGGACCAGCAGTGGCAGGCGGAATTCGACGAGGCCCACCGACAGTTCTACGATGAGCTGCCGCTGAAGCACCGGGGAAGATAGGGGGGCGCGGCATGATTTTTTCCGTGCTGCGCTATCCCCTGACGGTGCGGGGGGATACCTTGGGCAGTCCCGTCACGCTGACGATCCCCGCAAAGGGCAGAAGCCTTACTCTGCGCTACCGCTGCGGCAGCCGTCAGGAGACCATTGCCCAGGACAATACACAGGGGGAATTTGTGTGGACCCCGCCTCTGAGTCTTGCCCAGGAGTACCCCGGAGACAACCGGATCCCGGTGACCCTGATTCTGGAGCAGTACCGCAAGGGCATCCTGGCTGCCTCCCGGCAGGAGCAGATTCTGCTGGGGCTGCCCGGAGAAATCGGCCCGCAGGTGCTTCTGCGCTATTCGGACGCGGCGGGCTTCCGGCAGACCTACGGCGGGTTTGTTCAGGGAAAATCCAGGCTGACTCTGACCGCCCAGGCCCAGGGCAGCTTTGGAGCGGAAATCCGGCGGACGGAGCTTTCCTGCGGCAGCCTGACCGGTTGGGGGAATTCCCTGACCTTCGATCTGCCCCAGGCCGGGGAAATATCCCTGACCGCCCGGGTCTGGGATGGCCGCCTGCGGCAGGCGGAGGCATCCGCCAGGGTGCAGGTGCAACCCTATACGCCTCCGGAGGGAGAGATTCTCTCCGTTTCCCGGGGGGAGAATGCCGTCGTCCGCTTCCGGGGAAGGGTCACGGCTCTGGGAGGAAAGAATCAGGGGACCTTTACGGTGCTGGTGAAACAAGAGGGAGAAGAAGACTGGCAGCGTTTTCCCGGGGCCCAGGGATTTTCGGTGGAGGAAGAAGCCCTGGTGACCATGCCGGAGGGCAGTTGGATACTGGCTCTGGAGGCAAAGGACGATTTTGAAGTCCGGGTCTTTCCCTATGCGCCTGCCCCCTTTCTGGATCTTCTGCCCCGGCGCCGGGCCCTGGGCATCGGCTGTCCCGCGGAAAAGGAGCAGGGGGTTTGCCTGAACCTGCCCCTGGATATGAAGCGGAACAGGGTGCAAAATCTGGCTCCGCCCCAGGAGCAGGATGACGCGGTCAGCCTGGGCTATGCGGAAGAACACTACTTCCATCCCAGGCTGCTGTGGGAAAATCCGGCGCCGGGGGAGGCCTTTCCCGCCCAAACCCTGAACATTGCCGGGGATTTTCTGCTGATTGAGGCGGCGGTGGAAGCGGGAAAGGAAGCCCGGTTCTGGGAGCTGGGAAAAGATACCTGCCTTCTCCGGGCGGCGAATGGGGTGCAGCGCCCGGTTTCCCGGACGGAAGGAGGACTGACCTTTGGGACCACCGCCAATGGGGATCAATGGGCGGTGCCCCTGCGGGTATATGGATAACAGGGAGGAATATAGAATGGATGGAAGCGTTTTGGCATCCCTGATTACGGGACTTCTGTCCCTGGCCGGGGTGATGCTCAGCAATCTCCTGTCGGACCGGCGGCGGGAAAACGCCCTGCGGACAGCCCAGGCGGTGACGGATACCCGTTTGGAGGAGCTGACCCGGGAGGTGCGAATGCACAACAATTTTGCCCAAAGGATGCCGGTGGTGGAGGAGCAGATCAAGGCCATCCATCACCGATTGGAGGATTTGGAAACGGGAGGGAAAAGCAAATGATCAATTGGAAGGTACGGCTCAGAAACGTGAATTTCTGGCTGGCGGCCATTCCCGCCCTGCTGCTGGTGGTGCAGGCCCTGGGAGCGCTTATGGGCTGGCAGCCGGAGCTGGCGGGGATCCAGGAAAAGCTGCTGGATCTTGTGAACGCGGTGTTTGGCCTGCTGGCCATTCTGGGAATTGTCAATGACCCCACCACCGCGGGGTTCCGGGACAGTGAACAGGCCCTAGGCTACGAGATGCCGAAGGAATAAACACAAGAGGCGGCTGCGAAAATTGCAGCCGCCGTTATTGTGGATAGAAGCATTTTGTGAATTGACAATTGACAATTGATAATTGACAATGAAGGAATCCCCTTCGGGGATAAATGAAAAAATCTGTAATTTCTAAGAAAATAGGAATTATTTGGATAATTCTTAATTATTTGTCAATGCAGACATTATTAAACGCTATTTTTCTTTCCGGTATTATCTGTTCGTTCACTGATGATATAGCGGGGACGTTCCTTAACTTCCAGATAAATCTTTCCGATATACTCTCCGAGAACACCAATACCCACCAGCTGCACACCACTGACAAAGCAGATGATGCAGGTCATACTTGCCCAGCCTGCCACCGTCTCTCCACACAGGGCCTGAAGTACTGACCATAGCACTCCCAGAAAACTTATACAGGCCACCAGCATTCCCAAAACAGTAATCATTCTCAACGGCTTAATGCTAAGGCTTGTGATACCATCGATGGCAAGATTGATCATCTTGGACAGCGGATAATGACTTTCACCTGCCAAGCGCTCTTTTCTGTCATAGTAAACACTGGTGCTCTTAAAGCCCACTAGCGGGAACATGCCCCGCAGGAATAAATGAACTTCCTTGAACTCAGCAAAGGCCTTCAGTGCCTGACTGGATACCAACCGATAATCCGCATGATTATAAACACATTCCACGCCAAAGCTGGTTATTTACTGCGCACAAACAGGAAGTGTCCCTCATATTCATACGGAATATAAGTGTCGTCAATAAATGGCAGAATATCATCTTCAGAGGCGCAGTAGACGACATCGGGGGTCTTCCCAGGATTTACTTCCTGATAGTTCAGAATTCTCTCATTCAACCCATCTCCATACCCAAAGCTCCAGGCGGAGAAAGTTGCAAAATCCATATCCGCATCCAGGTAGATATAGGGCGCTGATGTGCAGTTGAGGAAGCTCTTGTCTGTCTTATCGATTTGGCCAAGCAAATAAGACAGCGCTTTATATCTGGACGTATAAACCTGAGCTATATCAGGAGCTGTTTTCAATCCTTTCGCGCTGCCACACGAAATTGTCTCAGTCAGTTGAGATGGAGGCGCATCCCAATACTGCCGGTTAAACTTAACATAAACCTCGGACGAAATCTGCAGACAAAATACAGCGGAAATCAGAATGACAGAGACAGCTCGAAGAACTGTTTTCTGTTTATACTGCTCAACAAACTCCCATGCCAACTGGATAATAAACACCACAGCGGCACAACCAGCAACGGTGGCGGTGGCGGAGATCGCCAAAATTCCAGTATTGGAAGCCAGTCCGTTTAACACAGAGAAACAAACGCTGAAAAAATAAAAACAAGAAAACAGTTTATAGTCTTTCTTTTCTAATAGAGCAAATGCCACCGCACCCAGAAATATAATATGTAGCATCTGCACATTGAAATCATAAGGTGCCCGAGCCGCATCAATCTGGCATTGTACATACAGAGCAGCACTGATTGTGAATAATGGCAATCTGAATCTGGGAGATTTTACGATCATGCCATAAAGGAACACCAGAAAGCTGAAGCACAGGTATTTTCCACCTTTGAACAACAATTCAGCCAGCATTCCATAAATAGATCGAATGAGGCCCTGAGACTGATGTTCCGGATCTGCAAAAATATACGGTACACTTTCCAAAATCGTTGCCAGATCCGCTCTTGCCAAAAGGAAAAACGTCACATACAAAGCAGCCAGTATAGCATCCAGGACAAACGCCCATCGAAATATGGCAATCAAATTCCGGAAATAAAAGGAATTCGTCTTTTTCTTTTCAACGATATTGCCGATGACTGCCAGCAAAAACAGTCCAACATAGGCCACAGCCATAAACGGAGAGCATAGCACAAGCAGCGCCCAGAATACGCCAAACCCCACAGCCTCCAATGTGCTGAAATGCTCGGTGTCACCAGGGATTTTATACAAAATGCAGCAAATAATCAGCGCCGACATCAGGCCAATGGATGTATAGGAAATCGTCATATAATCCAGAGGCGAAAAAAAGAGCAAATAAGAAAAAATCAGGGATATAACAACGGGCTTTCTGGAAAGGGATACAGAAACAAACACCGAGCACATCCACCACAAAACACAATATGTATGTCTCAAAAACAGGAGAATACCTTCATTGTCAGGCGAAAAAAGCCTAAAAACAGCATAGAATGGAAGCATAATTCCAGAGAAAAGCTGACAACCATGCCATTCATCTACAATTAAAGAATCCCCCTGATACAGGCGCTGACCCAACGTAACACAAAACGGTTCATCATTAAAGCAAAAACCGAATTTAGCGCGGATAAGAAGAAAAAACAAGCCCAAAAGAAAGAGCATCATCAGCGCTATATTTCCTGAGCGCGAAGATTTCCGTTCCGATTCACTTGGGAATATTCTACATGAATTAGCAGATACAATCATTATTCACCCCTCCTGATTCATGTTCTGGTGTGAAAATATGATTAAAATTTTGGATAATTAATTCATAATTGTTTGATTTATCCCGAAGGGATACCATAATTGTCAATTGTTCATTGTCAATTGTCAATTATGGTATCCCTTCACTCAATCCTCTCCAGCTTTTGCAGCGCCTCTTCCAGGGCGGCTTCGTCTACGCCGGAGTAGTTGACCACCAGGGTTCGCAGATCCCGGGGGCGGACATAGAAGCTGCCCAGACTTTGAACCTTCAGCCCTTTGTCCAGCAGGAACGATACCAGCGCTTCATCGGAAAGGGTGGTGTCCACCTGCAAGAGAAAGTGCAGCCCGGCGTCCTGCTCCTGAATGGTGAGCTTTTCCGCCGCGGGGCAGCGTTCCAGCAGGGCAATCACCCGGTTCCGGCGGGCACGGTAAAATTTGCGCATCCGGTTGATGTGCTTTTCAAAGTACCCCCGGCTGAGAAACCGGGCCAGGGTGTACTGCTCAAAGCTTGCCACGGTGCAGCCGTAAAAGCCCAGCTCCCGGCGGAACCGCTCCATAAGGGCGGGGGGAAGGACCATATAGCTGATGCGGATGGAGGGGGACAGGGTTTTGGAGAAGGTGTTCAGATAGATGACCCGCTCCGGATCCATGGTCTGCATGGGGGGGATGGGACGGCCCCGGAACCGGAACTCCGTATCGTAGTCATCCTCAATGATCCAGCCGTTGGTGTTTTTTGTCCATTCCAGCAGTGCCCTGCGCCGGGAAACCGGGGTGACAATGCCGGTGGGGAAGTGATGGCTGGGGGAGATGTGGAGCACGGTGGCGTCCCCGATGAACTCCGGCAGAATGCCCATGGTGTCCATGGGAATGGGGCGGCAGCTTACGCCGCCGGCGGCGTAGATTTTCCGGATCTTTTCATAGCCCGGATCCTCCACGCCGTATACACGGTCCTTCCCCAGCAGCTGCATCAGCAGGTTATAGAGGAAGTCCGTACCGGCGCCTACCAGAATGTTTTCCGGATCCACCTGCATCCCCCGGAAATCGGACAGGCATCCGGCGATTGCGCTGCGCAGAGCGGGGGCGCCCCGGGAATCCATGGGCAGCAGCAGATCCTTACCGTAGTCCAGCACCACTTCCCGTTGAAGCCTGGCCCAGACGGAGAAAGGGAACTGGCCGGTGCCGTTGCCGGTCAGATCCGCCGGAGAGGACTTTGGCGGACCGGGAAGAATCGGAGGGGGAACCGGCCGCTCCGGCGGAAGCTGCCGGGGGATGCTTTCCACGAAAAAGCCCTGGCGTTCCCGGGATGTGATATAGCCCTCCTCCAGCAGCTGGGCATAGGCTGCCTCCACCGTGGTTTTGCCGATTTCCAGATTGGAGGCCAGGGCCCTCTTGGAGGGTAGCTTCTCTCCCGGAGCAAGACGGCCCAGGCGGATGTCCTCCCGGATGGCCCGGTACAGGTACTCGTAGAGCGGCAGCCCCGGCAGCTTTTTCAGTTCATAGGTGCGCATGGGAACCCCTCCCTCCGGAAAACAAATTTATTTTTTGCGGAAAATCCGGTGCCATATGCTCCGGAACCAGGCGAAAACCCGGATTCGGGCGTCGTAGACCGCATCGAACAGACGTTGGATGAAAAAGAACACCGTGGGGGTCATCACAAGCAGAGTGCCCATGACCAGCCGGGCCTGGCCGGACCAGGTGCGCAGGTCCAGAATGTCCCCCAGGAAGGTGAAGCACACCACAATCCCCGCCGCCATGGCGCACCAAAGTGCGCCGCGGAAGAAATGAAAGGGTTTGCAGATCTGGAACAGCACCAGAAGTCCCACAAAGGACAGAATCGCCGCGCAGATGGTGGAAACCTCCTCCTGGGGCAGGTCGAACACAACCATGAACAGCTGGCATACCAGCACCACGAACACGTTGGAAAGACCTCCTGGGAAGGCCCGCCGCAGCACCGAGGGAAGGAATTTCCCCTGCACCCGGTCATATTTCGGCTCAAAGGTCAGAATGAAGGAGGGGATGCCGATGGTCATGGCGGAGATCACCGTCAGATGGATGGGAACCAGGGGATAGGGCCAGGCGGTGAACAGGGTGATGACGGAAAGGAACAGGGAGAAGATGTTTTTTACCAGGAACAAACTGGCGGCCCGCTGGATGTTGTTGATAACCCGACGGCCCTCGGCCACCACCCCGGGCATGGCGGAAAAGTCCGAATCCATCAGCACCAGACTGGCAAGACTGCTGGCGGCCTCCGCGCCGCTGGCCATGGCGATGGCGCAGTTGGCCTGCTTCATGGCCAGCAGATCGTTGACGCCGTCGCCGGTCATGGCAACGGTGTGCTTTTTCTTTTGCAGGGCGGCCACCAGCTCCTTTTTCTGCTGGGGAGTTACCCGGCCGAAAACGGTGTATTTGAGGGCGGCCTCCCGGATGGCCTCGGGGGTATCCAGGGTGGAAGCGTCAATGTATTGCTCGCTGCCCGGGATTCCGGCCTGCTGGGCAATCTGGCTGACGGTGGCCGGGTTGTCGCCGGAGATCACCTTCACGGTTACCCCCTGTTGGGCAAAGTAGGCAAAGGTTTCCCTGGCCTTGGGACGCAGCTTGCCGGTGAGCAGAATGAGGGCGATGGGGGAAATCAGGCCGCTGTCCAGCCTGCCGGCTTCCAGGGGGGCTCCGTATTGGGCGCACAGCAGAACCCGGTAGCCCTGTTGGGCCCAGCGGTCAATGCCCCAGGTATCCTCCCGGGAACCCAGCAGAAATTCCGGGGCGCCCACAACCACGCTGCCGAAATCCGCGAATTCACAGCCATACCATTTGGTTTCCGGGGAGAAGGGGATCCGTTTGGTGCAGGTCAGGCTGCTCTCCCCGGGGAACAGCTCGCTCATGGCCTGGGCGGTGGCGTTGTCCGGGGGCACCTCACCGTACATGGCGGTAAGGATGTCCTCCAGCTCCTCAGGCAGCAAATCCCCCAGGGGGATCAGGTTTTCCACCACCATATCCGGCTCGGTAATGGTACCGGTTTTGTCCACGCACAGCACATCCACCCGGGCAAGGGTTTCGATGCTGTTCATATCCTGCACCAGAACCCTGGCCTTGCTGAGCTTCTGAGCGGAAACCGCCAAAGCGATGCTGGTCAGCAGATACAGGCCCTCTGGAATCATGCCGATGAGGGCGGCCACGGTGCCCTCGGTGCTTTCCTGAAGGCCCAGGTGCAGAACCCTGTATTCCTGGTGGAAGAGAATGCAGCCCACCGGCACCAGCGCCAGACCCAGGAACAGGATCAGCCGGTCCAGGGAGCGGATCATTTCCGATTTTTTGCCCCGGGGATTCTTTTTCGCCTCCCGGGCCAGCATGGCCGCGCCGCAGGCTTCACCCACGGCGGTGAGCTCCACCCGGCCCCGGCCGGAGAGCACAATGCTTCCCGAGTGAACCAGGTCGCCGGGGCCCTTTTCCACACTGTCCTCTTCGCCGGTGAGGAGGGATTCGTTTACATAAAGTTCTCCGGAGCGGAGAATGCCGTCGGCGCAGATCTGGTCGCCCTGGGCAAACTCCACAATATCATCCCGGACGATGCCCTCGGGCTCCGCGCTGAGGACCTGACCGCCCCGAATCACCGTCACCGGCCGCCGGGCCACCAGACTGAGCTTTTCCACCGCCCGCTTGGCACGGATTTCCTGGACAATGCCGATGACGGTATTGACCACCACCACAGCCAGAAAGCCCAGGTTTTTCGGCGAGGAGTGTCCCAGCAGCAGAAGCACCGCCAGAACCACAAAGACCAGGTTGAAGAAGGTCAGGCAGTGCCGCAGCACAATTTCTTTTTCACTGGGACCGGAGCCGGAATCGGTGCCGCCGTGAAGCCCGGCATCCAGCCGCTCCTGAACCTGAACCTGGGTCAGACCCGTCTGGGGGTCCGGGTGGAGCCGTTCTGTTTCTTCAGACATGGAATTCCTCCTTACTGAAATTCCGGCAGGCCCGCCTCCCGCCGCCAGAGCACCAGAAGGGCGCCCTTCTCAACGGAGACGGTTGCTTCCTGACCGATAAAATGATTGCTGACTCCCAGGGGAAAACCGGAAGAAAGGGTGCCGTTTTCCAGCTGGTAGTACAGCCCCCTTATGGAAACGCCCTGGGCATCCGGTCCGATGCAGAATACGGAAATATCCCCCTCGGCATGGGGCTTCAGCCGCAGGCTGCCGTTTTGCACCACCGCGGCGCAGAAGGAGCAGCCCACCAGCACCCCGTGGGCGCCCCGGTCTGCCAGGTATTTGAGAAGCTGGTAATTTGCCACGGTGTGGTCCAGCCGGGGGCCGTCCAGGCTGCCGTAGAGCACAAAGTCCCGGAAGCCCTTTTCCATGCCCAGCTTTACCGCCAGCATGGCATCGGTATCGTCCTTTTCCACCGGGTAGACCGCCGCTCCCTGGGGGACATAGCACAGGGAGTCAAAGTCACCGATGACGGCGTCGGGGGTCAGGCCCAGCTTTTCCAGGTGCCGCAGGCCGCCGTCGGCCGCGATGAGAAAACTGTCGTCAATAGGCGCCAGGAGCCGGTCGAACTCCGCCGCGCAGAAAATAACGCATGGCTGCAAGGCAGTCGCCTTCTTTCTTTGGGTGTTTCGGATGAGGGGAAATGGATTTCGCGAATTGACAATTGACAGTTGACAGTTGAGGAATCCCCTCCAGGGATGAACAAACTCTTTTAAACCATAAGTTCTCTATGATTTTTCCAGAATTCCTAATATTATTATTTCAATCATCCCGAAGGGATACCATAATTGTCAATTGTTCATTGTCAATTGTCAATTGAGCTAACTCCCCCTTGCGCCGCATGGGTCTGTTGCACACAGTTTACCACATCCGGGCAAAAAGGAAAACAGATAAAATGTAAACTTCACGCAAAAACCGCGGCTTCCGGGAGGGAAGACGCGGTTTTTCTGCTATTGCTCGGCTTCTTCGGTGGCGGCATTGGCGGCCTTGGCGGCTTCCAGGGTCTTTGCCGCGCTCAGGGGACGCAGGACGCTGTACTTGTCAAACCGGGTGTCGTTGGTGGTGGCCAGGAAAACAATCTGGGCGGACCGGTCCGGCACGGTGGTCTTTTCCACGGCGGTGTCCACATCCTTGGCATCGATTCCCTGCAGATAGATCCGGGACCGGGCTCCCTCCGGCAGGGTCAATGTGGGATCGCTGGTGCCGAAGGACAGGGTAAAGGTGCCCTTGTCGGAGGCGGTGGAGGTGAGAAGATTGTGCATGGCGTTCTGCAGGGCCTCGGTTTTGTCCTTGTCGTAGACGTACTTATCCGAGTTGGGGAACTGGAAGTTGGACAGAACCACCTCGTGGAAGCCCATATTCTTCAGCTCCAGCACGGCGGAGGTAATCCAGCTCTGAACGCCGGCGCTGGCGGGATCCAGCCAGAAGCAGCCCTCTTCGTCCAGCCACAGGCCCGCCCGGTTCAGCATATACAGGCCGCTGGGTACATTGGCGTTGCCGTACATATAGTCCTGGAAGGCGGAAACCCGGGCGATCATATAGTAGCCCTTGCTGCGGAGCTTTTTGACGAATTCGTCCACGGTCTGCACCGGGGCGCTGGCGGACTGCACGGCGCCGGAGATGGTGGAGGAATAGTAGAAGGTGCCGTAGCCGCCCTTCATATCCACCAGAATGGGGGTGCCAACCGGAACCACTTCCAGGTTTTCCATGGCGCCGGCCATGTCCTTGACCATGGAGGCGTAGTCCAGGTAGTAGCCGTTGATGGGGGTCAGGTCCTTGCTGATGGAAACGGCATCGGAGCCCTCGTTGTAGAAGATGGACACGCCGCCCTGGGCCTCTGGCTTCACGGCCTCCACCCCGGCAAAGCCGGCGGGCTCGTTTTCAAAATCCAGTCTGGCGCCGTCGGAGCTGTAAACCACATACCGCTCCAGCCAGATCACGCTGCAGAACCAGACCACCAGAAGGACAACGGTCAGGGTCAGCAGGGCCAGACCCAGACCCCGCAGCCGGCGTTTGGTCCGATAAGTCATTCTCATGGGTGTTTACTCCTTTGCGATTTTGGCGGTGACGCACCGCCATTCCTCTTTTTCCCGGACGGAGGTCACGGCGATGCCCGCCCTGCGCAGGGCTGCCAGCACATCCTCCAGCCGGGTGTCCAGAATGCCGGAGAGAATCAGCAGGGTATCCGCCGACAGAAATTCCGGCAATATGGGACTGAGGCCGATGATCACATCCGCCACGATGTTCACCAGCACCAGGCCGTAGTGCCCGGCGGCCAGCCGGTCCATCAGGGGCCTGTCTGCGGTAACGTTGCCCGTCAAAGCGGTGAATTCCGGGGAAGCAAAGCCGTTATAGAGCGCGTTTTCCCGGGCGATGGTCTCGGCCTTGGGGTCAATGTCCACTCCGATGGCGGATTCCGCCCCCAGGCGCAGGGCGGTGATGGACAGAATGCCGCTGCCGCTGCCCAGATCCAGGCAGTGCATACCGGGGCTGACGGTTTCCTCCATGGCCTCCATCACCATCTGGGTGGAGGGGTGGGCACCGGTGCCGAAGGTGAGGCCCGGATCCAGAATCACCTTTTTCCGGTGGGTTTCGTAGGTGTCTTCCAGCCAGTAAGGGAGCACCACAAGGCTGTTTCCCACTTCCTGAGGGGGATAGTTGTCCTTCCAGCTCTCCTCCCAGTTGGTTTCCGGCAGGGGCTGTACGGTGATGGGAAGCTGCTTTTCCTCGGCAAAGCGCTTCAGCACGGAAAGGCGCGCCTCCTCCGTGTCCTCCAGATACAGCTTGACCCGGCTCAAGCCCTGCAGGCTCTTTTCCAGACCCTCGTCAATATAATCCCAGTATTCCCGGTTTTCCTCCAGAAAGTCCTCAAATTCCTGCTGATCCTCGATACACAGATCGTCAAAGCCCAGTCCGGTCAGGGCGGTTGCCAGCTGATTGACGGAACCGGGCCGGGTATTGAGGGTGATTTCCAGCCATGCCATTGCAGGCCCTCCTCGTTTGCTGTACAAATGTACACATCATATCAGCGTACATTGTACAGCAACGGAGGGAAAAAGACAACCGGAAACCCATGAATTTTTTGCAAAATCCCGGCTGCCCCCGGATTCGGCATGAAATTTTTCCGGATCCCTTTCTATTTTTCGCGGAATGGTATATAATAAAATTTACTGCTTGTAAAGGAGTATCCTATGACCGAACGAATCGAATTGTATCCCGGCATCCGCCTGACGGTGTTCACGGACAGCCGGTTTAAGCAGAACTGTCTCAGCATTCAGTATGTGCGGAAAATGGACCGGTCGGAGGCGGCCATGAATGCCCTGATTCCCAGTGTGCTGCTCCGGGGCACCAACAGCGCCATGGACCTGCGGCAGATCACTCTGCGGCTGGACGAGCTCTACGGCGCGTCAGTCAGCCCCATTTCCCGCCGGACGGGGGATTACCAGACCACCGGCTTCTATGTAAGCATGATGGATGACCGCTTCGCCCTGGACGGGGAAAGCGTTCTGGAGCAGACCCTCTCCTTTGTAAAGGATTTGCTCTTTGACTATCCCACGGAAAACGGCGGCTTCCTGCCGGATTTTGTGGAGGGGGAAAAGGTGAACCAGATCGCGGCCATTCAGGCGGAGCTCAACGACAAACGGGTCTACGCCGTCCGCCAGCTGCTCAAGAATATGTGCCGGGAGGATTCCTTCGGCATTCCCCGGATGGGAGAGGTGTCCGACGTGGCGGCCATCACCCCTCAGGAATTGCTGGACCACTATCTGCGCATCCGCCGGGAAAGCCCGGTGCAGCTCTATTATGTGGGCTCCGCCCGGCCTCAGAAAGTAGCCCGGTGTCTCCGGGAAATGTTTGCCCCGGAGCGGCGGGATTACCGGCCCCTGCCGGACCATACACCCCTGAAGCTTTCCGGGAAGCAGGACATCCGGGAGCGGATGGAGGTGGCCCAGGGGAAGCTCTGCATGGGCTTTTCTACCCCGGTGACCAACCGGGACAGGGACTTTGCCGCCATGCAGGTGATGAACGGGGTTTTCGGCGGGGATGTGACCTCCAAGCTGTTTCAGAATGTGCGGGAAAAGCAGAGCCTGTGCTACAGCATCGGTTCCGGCTACTACAGCGCCAAGGGTGTGGTGCTGGTATCCGCCGGCATTGATTTTGACCAGGAGCCCCATACCCGGGAGGAGATTCTGCGCCAGCTGGAGCTCTGCCGCCGGGGGGAAATCTCCGATACCGAGCTGCTCAGCGCGAAAGAGGCCCTGATTTCCGCCCTGCGGGGGGTATATGATGCGCCCTCCTCCATAGAAAGCTACGATTCCGCCATGGAGTTGGGGGGCAGCGGCCTGACGCCCGATGCCCATATACGGGCGCTGGAGGCCGTGACCCGGGAGGACGTGGTGAGCTGCGCCAAACGTTTGCAGCTGCACAGTACCTATTTTCTGGAAGGAGGCGGAAGCCATGGAGCGGACTGAATATCCCCTGCTGGACGAGACTGCCTTCCGGCAGACCCTGCCCAACGGTCTGCGGGTCACGGTGGTGCCCCGGAAGGATTTTCAGAAGAAAATCGCCTATTTTGCAACGGACTTTGGCTCCATCCATACCGCCTTCCGGCTGGATGGGGCGGAATACCGGGTTCCGGCGGGCATTGCCCACTATCTGGAGCACAAGATGTTTGATCTGCCGGGAGACCGGGATGTTTCCGCGGAGTTCGCGGAGCTGGGGGCCAATGCCAACGCCTTTACCAGCTATGACATGACGGCCTACTATTTTTCCTGCACCTCCCGGTTTCCCGAATGCCTGAAGCTGCTGCTGGAATTTGTGTCCACCCCCTACTTTACCCGGGAAAGCGTGGACAAGGAGCGGGGCATCATCGATCAGGAAATCGGCATGAATGAGGACAACCCGGACAGCGTGGGCTTTGAAATGCTGGCGGGGGCCATGTACGAAAAGCACCCCATCCGGGTGCCGATTCTGGGCACCTGTGAAACCATTCGGGAAATTACCCCGGAAAACCTCTACCTCTGCCACCGGGCCTTCTACGCTCCGGGGAACATGATGCTCTGTGTGCTGGGGGATGTGGACCCGGAGGAGGTTACATCCATTGCCCGTCAGGTGCTGGGGGACCAGCCCGGAAAAACCTGCGAAAAGCTTAAGGCTTGGGAAGAACCCATGACCCCTGTCAGACCCTTTGTCCGCCGGGAGATGGAGGTGGCCATGCCCACCTTTACCCTGGCCTTCAAGTGCGACAGCCCCGGTGTTGGGGAGGAGGCCATCCGGCAGGAAATGGTGGCGGACCTGGCGGCGGAAGCGCTGCTGGGAGAATCCTCGGACCTGTACCTGAAGCTCTACGAGCAGGGCCTTATTGACGGCTCCTTCGGCGGCGGCTTTGAAACCGTGGACGGCTGCGCCCTGTTCACCTGCGGCGGCGACAGCAAGGATCCCCGGGCCGTGATGGAGGCGGTTCTTGCCAGGGCGGCGGAAATGAAGGGCACCGGCATCCGGGAGGAGGACTTCCGGCGGATGAAGCGCAGCGCCCTGGGCCGCAGAATCAAGAGCCTGGACAGCTTCGATGCCACCTGCTTCCGGCTGTGCGCCTACCGGTTCAGCGGCTTTGATTACTTCCGGTTCCCGGAGGTCTACAAGCGCATTGAAAAAGAAGATGTGGAGGCTTTTCTGGCACGGGCCGTTGTCCCCGACCGGGCCTGTCTCTGCGTCATTGATCCCATCTCCAAGGAGGAAACCAAATGAATCCCAATCCCGCGAACTATTCCGCCATCTCTTTTCCCCTGCTGGGGCTTGAGGTGGATCCCATCCGTGCCCTGTCCCTGGGCCCTCTGACCATCCACCTGTACGGCGCGGTGATCGCCCTGGGCCTGCTGCTGGCAGGCATCTACTGCTGCCGCAGAAGCAAGCGGGCAGGGCTCACCGAGGACGACATTCTGGACGGCATCCTCTGGATCACCCCCTTCTCGGTTGCCTGTGCCCGGGCCTACTACTGCGCCTTCAGCTGGAGCGAGTACGCATCCAACCCCATCTCCGTGCTCTACATCTGGAACGGCGGCCTGGCCATCTACGGCGCGGTGCTGGGCGCTTTCCTGGGCGTGGTGGTGTACTGCAAAATCAAAAAGTGTTCCCTGCCCGCCCTGCTGGATCTGGTGGCGATGGGCTTTCTCATCGGTCAGCTGGTGGGCCGCTGGGGCAACTTCTTCAACCGGGAAGCCTTCGGCGCGGCAACGGAGGCCTTCAGCCGCATGGGCCTGTACAATACCCTGACGGGGCAGTGGGAATACTACCACCCCACCTTCCTGTATGAGAGCCTGTGGAATCTGTGCGGCTTTTTGCTGCTGCACTTCCTGTACCCCAAGCGGGCCTATGACGGCCAGATCGCCCTGGGCTACGCCGCCTGGTACGGCCTGGGCCGGGCCATGATTGAGGGCTTGCGGGTGGACAGCCTCTACTGGGGCAATTTCCGGGTCAGCCAGCTTCTGGCAGGCTTCAGCTGCGTGGCTGCCGTGGCCGCCCTGACCGTTCTGCATTTTAAGCCTCACAACCGGGAGAACCTGGCGGAGCACCGGTACGCGGAAGCATTGGCCCGGAAGGCGGCGGAGGCGGAAAAAGAGGGCGGTTAAAAGCGCCGCCCCATTGACGTTCGCCCGGAACATGGTATACTATAAAAAAGGAGGGATGGATATGGACAAGGTTTATTCTCTTCCGCAGCTAAAGGACGCACTGTTTCCGCTTTTTTTGGACTATGATATTCGAAAGGCGGTTTTGTTTGGCTCCTATGGGAAAGGAACCGCAACGGGGAAAAGCGATGTGGACCTTCTGGTAGACAGCAGCCTTCGCGGCCTCCGTTTTATAGGGTTTCTGGATGAGGTGCAGAGGACCCTTGGGAAAGATGTGGATCTGTTTGATGTATCCCATATTCAGCCCGACTCCCCGATTGATCAGGAGATTCGGCGGACGGGAGTAACGATCTATGAGAAATGAAGTGATCATCCAGAAGCTTCTGGGATATACGGAAAAGATTCTGGAATACTGCCGGAATTTCACCTATTCGGATTTTTGCGAAAACACCATGGCGGTTGAAGCATGTGTGTTCAATCTTAGCCAAATGGGAGAGCTGGCGAATAAGGCGGACACTGCCTATACCGCCAGCCACCCGGAAATCCCCTGGCGGGACCTGTACGGCCTGCGGAATCGGATTGTACACGACTATGATGGGGTAAACCTGCGTCTCATCTGGGAAATCATTTCCGAGGATCTGGAGCCGTTGCGCCAAACATTGCAGAAAATGACATAGAGAGGGCGAAAAGGGTGCTTTCTATTGTACAATCTCAAGTGCGGCAGGGAGCATAGAACAAACCGTTCACCATGCCGGCGATTCCCGCGAAGAAGTGCGCTGCTTCTTCGCAACGACACAACCTTTCTCGACTCTCTATACGGAAAAGCCTAGCTTGTTGCTGGGCTTTTCCGTTGACAATTCTCCTTCTCCGCGATATGATAATCTCAAAAAGGAGGAGTTGCCCATGAAACCTCTTGTTTTTCAGTCCGATTTCGGTCTGGTGGACGGGGCGGTCAGCGCCATGTACGGCGTTGCCTATTCCGTAAATCCGGACCTAAAAATGCACGATCTGACCCACGACATCACCCCCTACTCCATCTGGGAGGCCAGCTACCGGCTGATCCAGACCGTTTCCTACTGGCCGGATGACACGGTGTTTGTCTCCGTGGTGGATCCCGGCGTGGGCACCGACCGGAAAAGCGTGGTGGCAAGGACCCATTCCGGCAAATACATTGTCACCCCGGACAATGGTACCCTGACCCATGTGCTGCGGCTGGACGGCATTTCCGCGGTGCGGGAGATCGACGAGCAGACAAACCGCCTGCCCAACTCCGGCGAAAGCTACACCTTCTACGGCCGGGATGTTTACGCCTATACCGGCGCCCGGCTGGCGGCGGGGGTCATTTCCTTCGGGGAGGTGGGGCCGGAGCTGCCGGTGGAAGACCTGGTAAGACTGCCTGTGGTGGAGCCCTACCTGGAAGGCGCCGCGGTCTGCGGCACGGTGGATGTGCTGGATGTGCGCTTCGGCTCCCTCTGGACCAATATCCCCCGGGAGCTGTTTCTCAAAACCGGGGCAGAATACGGAGACCGGCTGAGCATCACCATTGAAAACGATACCCGTACCGTATACCGCAACATCATCCAGTTTGCCCGGAGCTTTGCGGATGTGTACATCGGGGAGGCCCTGGCTTATGTAAACAGCCTGGACTGCATGGCGGTGGCCATCAACCAGGGCTCCTTTGCCCGGGCCTACAACATCGGCACCGGCAACTCCTGGCGGATCCGGATGGAACCCTTTCGGATTTAGTACCTTTCAAAGGTTCTGAATACATCATTTCACGGAGGTAGAAACATGAAGAAATTTTCTGTAAAAACCATGGTCGCCATCGGCATCGGCGCCGCGCTGTTCTTTGTGCTGGGCCGGTATGTGGCAATCCCCAGCCCGGTGCCCAACACCACCATTTCGGTGCAGTACGGCCTGCTGGCCTTCATGGCTGTGGTCTACGGCCCCATTGCCGGCGCCCTCATCGGTCTCATCGGCCATGCCCTGATTGACTTCAGCGCGGGCTGGGGCATCTGGTGGAGCTGGGTCATCGCTTCCGGCGTGTTCGGCCTGCTGATGGGCTTTGCCGCCAAGCTCCTCAAGATGGACGAGGCGGAAATGGGCAAGAAGGGCCTGGTCAAGTTCAACATCAGCCAGGTGGTCTGCCATCTGCTGTGCTGGTTCCTGGTGGCACCCGTACTGGATGTGTACATGATGGGCGAGCCCTGGGATAAGCTGCTGGCCCAGGGTCTGGTAGCGGGCATTGCCAACGCGGTTACCACCGCCATCGTGGGCAGCCTGCTGTGCGTTGCCTACGCGGCCACCAAGACCAAGGCAGGCAGCCTGACCAAGGAGTAAACCGCTTTTGGTGCAGGACCCGGCCCTCCGGGTCCTGCAATCGCGCTTTTCCGGTGGGGCAAAGGATGGACTATGAAAATAGTCTCAGTCTGTCAAAACAGCCTCGCAGAGTTTGCTGCGTCAGCAGCAAATAAAATCTAGATCATTTTCTGCCGGGGCGTGTACCTGGCAGAAAATACATCTCAGGCTGCAAGTGTGGAATTTGTTCGCCTATGGCGAACAAATTATGCGCGCAGCAGACTGCAAAAAACTGGCGGAAAAGCCCGAAGGGGTTTTTCGACAAGCTCATAGTCTATCCTTTACCCCATCACAAAACCCGAAAGGAGGCCCAGCCTTGGAACCCCTGATTTCCTTTGAAGATTTCGGCTTTCAGTACACCGCCCAGGCCGAGCCCACGCTGTACAACATCAATCTGACCATCTCCCGGGGGGAGAAGGTCCTGATTGCCGGACCCTCCGGCTGCGGAAAGTCCACCCTGGCCCACTGTATGAACGGCCTGATTCCCAATTCCTACCCGGGCAAGGCCACGGGCAGGCTCACCGTAGGCGGCCGGGACGCAGGCAAGCTGAGCCTGTTTGACCTTTCCAAGGTGGTGGGCACCGTCCTGCAGGATTCCGACGGCCAGTTCATCGGCCTGACCGTGGCGGAGGATATGGCCTTTGCCCTGGAAAACGACTGCATGGAGCAGGGGGAGATGAAGGAGCTGGTTTCCCGGATTGCCGATATGGTGGATGTGACCCGGGTGCTTTCCCATGCCCCCTGTGAGATTTCCGGCGGCCAGAAGCAGCGGGTGGCCCTGGGAGCCACGAATACCTCGTGGATATGC
>SAMEA3663230__coassemble_629_pt1 | contig 28244 bp, 27 predicted proteins | sample SAMEA3663230__metabat2_low_PE_017 | metagenome-assembled genome bin SAMEA3663230 (sample SAMEA3663230) | pig gut metagenome | biome: pig gut; feature: pig-associated habitat; material: faeces | place: China | collected 2013
TTTCCCTCTCAGTCACGGCAGATGCCGTGCCAGCTCTCCCAGAGGGAGAGCCAAGGCGCCCTGCGGGCGCAAAGCTCTTAATTGACAAAAGCACTCTTCTGCAAATGATAACCCCAGAGCCATGAAAGTGGCCCTGGGGGTTGATGTTTCATATGGATTTACTCAGCACGTTCCATCGCCAGCCGGAAATCCCTGGTATCGGTAAAGATCTCGTTCTTGTAGGGATTCTTCTTCTGTTGGATGGCGCGGCGGATGACGAGCGCCAGCACCAGCGCATTTACGGCCAGAGAGATGACGGAAATCACGCCCTGGGCTCTAGGATCCGCGGCGGTGGGCCGCACAGCGGCATCCATAAAGCCATCCGCGTACAGCACAGGGATGGTGGTGAAGACGCTGCGGTCCTGGAACAAGGGGAACACCTGGGCAAACATACACCAGATTGCCAGGGTGTTGGCACGGTTCTGGATCCAGCCGCCCTTATTCCACAGGCAGGCAGCCACCGTGGGAGCCAGCAGCAGCGCCACGCCGCAGTACCAGGAATGGGTAGGCAGATTCAGATAGGTATACTGGAAGTTCCAGATGTCGTAGGCCAGAATGTACAGCCAGATCATGTCGGGCCAGAGCATATCATCCTTCTTTTTGGAGGAGTAGATGCCCCACCAGCCGGTCATGCAGAAGATGTTGAGCAGGCCGGCAATACCATTGAGCCAGTTCCACCAGCCGCCGTACAGCCAAACATTCTCGCTGGACAGCCACCAGCCGTCCACAGACATGGCGCCCTTGATGGCGGATTCAAAGTCACTGCCCACAGCGATCAGAATGTTGATTGCCACAATAACAAAGGGGAAGGGCTTGAACCACTCCTTCCTGCCGATGCCCCACTGATACTTGAGCATCATAAAGCCGATGCAGCCGATGGTTGCGGCATAGAGCTTGGCATAATGGAACCAGCTGTTCATGTACAGGTAGGTGGGATTGTTGAGCGCCCACTGAGCGCCCATGGAAGCGCCCACGGCCACCGCGATGAAGTAAACGGTCAGTACGCCGGGCAGCACCAGGAAGAAGAAGATTCCTCCCTTTTTGCTCCGGCGGGCGATCTCATTGGTCAGGATCAGGCCCAGGAAGACCAGCAGCCAGCCCAGCAGCTGGAAGCCGGCTCTTTCTCCGTAGAGTTGAAACAGCATTTCTTTTTCCTCCTTCAATTTATCCCCTGTTGGTCCGTGATCCGGCAGGAGATCCTTTCCGTACCAGTATAACAGGTGTTGAACGAAATGTCAATTGTGCAGCCTTTTTCCGGAACGTTTTTGTCTACTCAGCACAAAAGCGCCGCTGCCATACCGGCCGGCAGCGGCGCTTTTTGAATACAGGCTTAAGCCCTGGCCAGTTTCCGGCAGGCATCTGCCAGCTCCTTCAGGGTGGAGCAGGGAATCATGGGACACACCTGACGCACGGCCATGGTGCTCTTGATATACTTCCAGTTCCGTTCCGGAATGGGATTCAGCCACAGCACCCGGCCGGAAAGCCGTTTTGCTTCCTGCAGGGCCAGGACCGCCCGGTGGGTATCCACCGTTTTGCTGTCGGAAAGAATGATCAATGTGGTGGAGCCGTTCAGAATCGGCGGGCGGAACGCGCACAGGGTTTCCAGCGCGGTTCCCAGGTCCGTTCCCCGGCCATAGATACCGGACTCCCGGACGGTGGTGCGGAACCGGTCCATATTCTGAAGCTGAAAGGCGTCGGCTTCCACAACCGTCTCCGAAAACAGGAAGGTCCGGGAGCTCTCCGCCACCTGATTCAGGGACTGAATAAACCGCAGGGCAAACTCCGAGAACTGCATCATGGAGCCGGACACGTCGCACAGGAGCACCAGCCGTTTTTTCCGGGGATGCTTTTTCCGAAAGCGCAGGTCGTGCAGGCTGCCGCCGGTGGAGAGACTTCTGCGGATGGTCCGGCGAAAATCCAGCTTGCCGCTGTGGGCCCCTGCCTGGCGGTGGGCAGAGAGCTCCCCGTTGATCTGACGGGCAACCGCCTGGATCATGGAAATGGCTTTTGGAATCTCCGAATCCTTGAATTCCCCAATATCCCGGTACAGAAGTCCCATTTCCGGATCCTGCTCCTCCACCCCGGTCCCGGCGTTTTCCATACGCATCTGCTGCTCCAGCAGCGCCTTCGCAAATACGGAGTGGATGAATTCACTGTATAGGTGGGGACTTCTGTCCACATTTGCCTTGTATTTCTCCAGGAACTCCCGCAGCTTTTTCCGGGCATCCTCCGGCAGCTCCTTGTAGCTCTCCCGTTCTCCGCTGTCCAGCCGCACCCGGTTTTCCATCTCGTCCAGCTCGTCCTGAGCCTGCTGACGCTCTCGGGCCCGCTGCCGCTCCCGCTCCATCTGCTCCCTGGCCTGGGCCCGCATGGCTTCCTCCGAAAGAAAGAACCCGTCAAAGACTCTGTCAAAAATCAGCTGCTCTTCCCGGGTGGAAGCATACACGGTTTTGAGGGCCGTTTTCACTTTTGCCCGGTCGGAAAGGTCCATGCCCGCCAGCAGCCGGGCGGCATCCTCCGTATCCCGGGGGGCGGCTGCCAGCCCCTCCCGCCGGAGCATCCGGCCGAAAGCGGAGAGTTTTTCGATATAAACCTCATCCATGGCTGTGTTCCCGGCAGGCGCCTCCATGGCTATGATCCCCGCAAGTGCCTCCATGGCCGTGTCCCCCGCAGCCGCCGCAGTGTGCCTGCTCTTCCTGATCCTCCAGGGTCAGCAGATCCTCGTTGTTTTTCAGCACAAAGCCGGCAGTATTGCGCACCGCGTCCGGCGTCAGTTCCCGGATCCCCAGGGCATCCAATGCCGCCGCCCAGTCCAGTGTTTCCGCAATGGAGGGCTTTTTCAGGATCTCCTCTGCGGAGCGGAGCTTCTGTACCGCCAGTGCCACCTGAAGGCGCAGCCGGTCATCCACATTGGGCAGCTTTTTCCGCAGAATGGCAAGCTCCTTGTCCATATCCGGGTAATCGATGTGCAGGTAAGCGCAGCGGCGGCGAAGGGCCTCGGAAAGAGGCCGGGCCCGGTTGGAGGTCAGCACTACAAAGGGAACGGTCTTTGCCCGGATGGTGCCGATTTCCGGCACGGTCACCTGCATTTCGGACAGCAGCTCCAGAAGAAAGGCCTCAAACTCCTCGTCCGCCTTGTCCACCTCGTCGATCAGCAGCACCACCGGCTTTTCCGACCGGATGGATTTGAGCAGGGGCCGCTCCAGCAGAAATTCATCGCTGAAAAGGGATTTGGTCAGGGCCTGCTTATCCGGATCGTTTTCATGGATCTGAATGGTCAGCAGCTGCTTTTGATAGTTCCACTCGTAGAGGGCCTTGCTCTCGTCCAACCCCTCGTAGCACTGCAGCCGCACCAGCTCCCGGTCCAGGGCAGCGGCCATCACCTTGGCTACCTCGGTTTTGCCCACACCGGCAGCGCCCTCGATCAGCAGCGGCCGCCCCAGGGTCAGGGCCACATACAAAACCGTCAGCATGTTTTCATCATATACATACTGGGTTTCGTCCAGTTTTTGTCTCAGTTCTTCTAAAGTCATCATGATTCTCCTTTATTCAAGAATGGGATGTTTTATCTGATTAAGGATTGCGCCGTAGTGCGCCTTGCCTCTCCCTATGGGAGAGGTGCCCCCGCAGGGGGCGGAGAGGGCCCTCTCAGTCACGGCAGATGCCGTGCCAGCTCCCCCAAGGGGGGAGCCAAGTGCACTCCCTTAGTCAGGTAAATCCTTCTTTTGTTCCTTACCATTTTACACCATTGCCGGATTCGTATCGGTTGCCTCCGCAACCTTTACGCCCAGGGCTCTCAGTTCCCGGCGCAGTCTTCCCACATCCCCCCGGAACTGGATGGCATGCATACCGGTACACATCGCCGCTTCCACGTTGGCAGGGCCATCGTCAATAAAAACGCAGGCCTCCGGTATCAGACCAAACCGCTCATAGAGGGCATAGAAAATATCGTAGTGGGGCTTCAGCTTTTTTTCCTCGGCAGAAACCATCAGTCCGTCAAAGCACGCGCTTCCGGGGATCCTGTGGAAATACCTCCGAAGATCCACGCTGGCATTGCTGAGCAGGTAGATGCCATAGCCCTGATCCTTCAGTTCCCGCACTAACTCCCCCATTCCCTCCATGGGTTCCAGCAGCCGCTTCCACCAGGAGGACACAATATCTTCCACCACAGCGGAAAGCCTCTGCGGAAGACGACGGCATACCTGAGTGATCGCCTGCCGGTGGGAAATGGTGCCATGGTCCAGCTGAACCCATTCCACGCTGCCAAAGAGCTCTTTGGTCAGGAGGCTCCCATCTTCCTCCAAAAGACTGTAGGCAGACAGAATCTGGGGGGCATTCCAATGGATCAGCACCTGACCCATATCAAACACAATGGTGGAAATCTGTTTATGTTCCATACACACAGCATCCTTTCCGGACATTTTCCACAATTCTATCACAGCTTCCCCATTTCTTGCAAGCGGATTTCACAGAATTGGACGAAAAAGCTTTTTTTCTCCAAAAGCCTATTGACATTTGTCCTTCATCGGAGTACCATATGCTCAAATTGAATCGCTTATGGTAGAGGCGCGGTATTCATGAGTCCCGTTCTTCAAGGTCTTGCAGCCGAAGGACGCAAAAGGGAACGCCGCCGAAGCGGAATTGGGATGCAAGAACCGGTTCTGCTGGGCCGTCAGAGAACATCTGCCGGACTGTCACGTTTATGTGGAGCGCTATCGTAAAGGGTCGCGGCAAGAGCCAATCTTACTTCGTCATTTACCCTGGATTGCCTGCATAGGCGATCCAGTTTTTCTTTGGGAAGACCAAAAATTCATGAAAGAGGGAAAAGAAAATGAAAAAAATGGTTTGTTTGATGCTGGCTCTGGTGCTGGCTATGTCCCTGGCCGCCTGCGGTTCTTCCGCCAAGGCTCCCAAGACCGGCGTGGAGGACGGTGTGCTGACCATCGCCATGGAATGCGCTTACGCGCCCTACAACTGGACCCAGAACGACGACTCCAACGGCGCCGTGCCCATTTCCAACGTTCCCGGCTCCTATGCCAACGGCTACGATGTGATGATCGGCAAGAAGATTGCCGAGGCCAACGGCTGGAAGCTGGAGGTCATCCAGTCCGACTGGGACTCCCTGGTTCCCGGTGTGCAGACCGGCACCTTTGACGCCGTCATCGCCGGCCAGTCCATGACCGCCGAAAGAAGCGAGCAGGTGGACTTCGCTGGCCCCTACTTCTACGCCACCATCGTCTGCGTCGCCAAGAAGGACGGCCCCTTCGCCAATGCCAAGTCCATTTCCGATCTGTCCGGCGGCAAGTGCACCGCACAGCTGGCTACCATCTGGTATGATCAGTGCCTGCCCCAGATTGAAGGCGCTCAGGTTCTGCCTGCCTCCGAAACCGCTCCCGCCATGCTGATGGCTCTGGAAACCGGCAGCGTTGACTTCATCTGCACCGATATGCCCACCGCCCAGGGCGCCGTAGCCGCCTATCCCGACATGACCATTCTGGACTTCTCCGGCACCGACGGCGACTTCCAGTTCACCGAAGAAGTCCGTGCCGAAAACGTCAACATCGGCGTTTCCGTCCAGAAGGGCAACACCGAGCTGAAGAACAAGATCGACAGCGTTCTGTCCACCATGACCGTAGACGATATGAACGCCCTGATGCAGCAGGCCATCGCCGTGCAGCCCCTGAGCGAGTAAGCTTCATCCATAGCCCATTTCTTCATTCCGAGCAGGCTCCCTGCCCGGAATGAAGTCGTTTCATAGAAAAAGGAGTAATGTTCATTCATGGAAAAACTGATTCAACTTGCCACGGATATTGGTAAGCTCTGGGCGAAATACGGCAGCTCTTATCTTGCCGGTATCCGCTCTACCCTGGTGCTGGCCCTGGTGGCAACCGCCATCGGCTGTGTCATCGGCTTTTTCTGCGGTGTGCTGAACACCATCCCCTACGGCCCCAACGATCCCCCGGTGAAAAAGTTTTTCCTGAAGCTGATCCGGGCCATCGTCCGGGTCTATGTGGAAGTTTTCCGCGGCACCCCCATGGTGCTGCAGGCCGTGTTCCTGTACTACGGCCTGCCCTACTTTACCGACGGAAACCTGCGCTTTGACAACGTCTGGGCTGCCGCCATCCTGGTGGTGTCCATCAACACCGGCGCGTACATGGCCGAATCCGTCCGGGGCGGCATCATCTCCGTGGACCCCGGTCAGACGGAAGGCGCCAAGGCCATCGGCATGACCCATGTGCAGACCATGATCAACGTGATTCTTCCCCAGGCTCTGCGGAACATCATGCCCCAGATCGGCAACAACTTCATTATCAACGTGAAGGATACCTCCGTCATGTTCATCATCGGCTTCCCCGACTTCTTCGCGGCCCACCGGGCTGCCGTGGGCGCCAGCTATCTGTATTTCCCTTCCGCGACGGTGGAAATGGCCGGCTACCTGTGCATGACTCTGGTTGCCTCCTTCCTGCTGCGGGCCCTGGAAAAGAAAATGGACGGCGCCAGCGACTATGAACTGGTGCAGGAGGACCCTCTGGTGATGACTGCCGGAACCTACAGCCATCCCAACCGGGCCCCCTTCGGCGAGCAGAATCGGGAGGTGTAGGAAATGGCAATTCTGGAAATCAGGCATCTGTCCAAATCCTTCGGCCAGCACCAGGTGCTGAAGGACATTGATTTTACCGTAAACCCCGGAGATGTAACCTCCATCATCGGCGCTTCCGGCAGCGGGAAGAGCACCCTGCTTCGATGCATCAACCTGCTGGAAACCCCCTCTTCCGGTGAAATCCTGTACCACGGCAAGAACGTTGCCGGACGGGGCATCAACGCCCCGGAATACCGGAGCCATGTGGGCATGGTATTCCAGTCCTTCAACCTGTTCAACAACATGACGGTGCTGGAAAACTGCATGGTGGGTCAGATCAAGGTTTTGAAGCGCAGCAAGGAGGAGGCAAGGCAAAACGCCCTTCTGTATCTGGATAAGGTGGGGATGGCCCCCTACATCAACGCCAAACCCCGGCAGATCTCCGGCGGTCAGAAGCAGCGTGTGGCCATTGCCCGGGCGCTGGCCATGAATCCGGAAATGCTTCTGTTTGACGAACCCACCTCCGCTCTGGACCCGGAAATGGTGGGCGAGGTGCTGACCGTTATGCAGCAGCTGGCGAAGGAAGGCATGACCATGCTGGTGGTCACCCACGAGATGGCCTTTGCAAAGGATGTCAGCAACCATGTGGTCTACATGGCAGACGGTGTGATCTGCGAACAGGGCACACCGGAGGCGCTCTTCGGCAATCCCCAGAAGCAGGAAACCAAGGACTTCCTGTCCAGGTTCAACAAGCTCTGAAAAATCGGCACTTCCCAAACCCGGGAAGTGCCGATTTGTTTACACGCAGGCTTTCAGAACGGCCACCGCAATGCCCACCATAAAGAGGGGCACCAGCAGCAGGACTCCGCCGGCAAAGAGAACACACACAATCAGAACGGGCAGCGCCAAAGCCATCAAAAGGCTTCCAACCACCTTTGCAGCGCCCCAGGTCAGCCGGAGCGCAAGACCAATGCCATTCACAAAGAGCCAGAAAAAGCCAATCATCACCAAAAACGAAAACATAGGTTCCTCCTAATCCGATCCGGAACAAATCCGGATCTTTAACCCTAATCGATCTGCCAGGCCGGAATCCTTTTCCAGCCGCTCCATCAGCTTCAGTGCCAGGATCCTTTCTTTGACCGTCATCCGGGATCACCTTCCTTTTGCTTGATGGGACTATTATAGCAGCGAAGCGCCTTCCATTCTATGATTCTTTTGGAAAAATAGGAGGAACATTTCCCCTTCAAGCAGCAAAATAGCCCCGGAAAACCCTTGGTTTTCCGGGGCCGGGTTTATTTCAATTCCTGTTTCCGGGCCTTGTAGCGCTCCGGGTCGATCTGACCGCTCAACAGCATTTTCTCCGCCCAGAGCTGCAGCGTTTCCACCGTAATGGAAATGCGCTCCAGTTCCTTCTGAATGGCAATGAAATCGTCAATTTCATCCCCGTCGATTTTCCCGTCGGCGGTGATCTCAATGAGCCGCTCCTTCCGTTTGTCCACGGAATTGAGGGACGCCAGCATTTCCAGCACAATGGCGGAAAGCTCCTTGATCTGCACCTCCGGCACATACTCCTGGCCGATGGGACACTGGTTGGAGCAGTAGTAATTGCACAGGCCCGGCCGCCGGTACTTCTGGGCCATGGTCAGCACTTCATCCGGATAGGGGCGGCTCTTTTCGCTTTCGATTTTCTCGATCCGCTCCGGCGTAACGGTTTCCAGCAGCTCGCCGGCTTTTTCCCTGGACAGGCCCAGCTCTTCCCGGGCCAACTGGTATTTGTTTTTGTTCTGCTTCACCGATGCTCTGCCCATATTGGCCTCCTTAGGCGAAATACTGTCCGGCTTCCGCCAGAATGCTTGTTTCGATTGCGGCAGCCGCCTGAGCGTCCTCCGCAGTGACGGAGAGATACAGCTTCAGCTTGGGCTCCGTTCCCGAGGGCCGCACCACCAGAGAGCAGCCGCCCTCCAGCAGGAATTTCAGCACATCGGACTTGGGCAGGCCATCCAGCCCAAGGCTGTAGTCCAGCACCTTTTCCACCCGCAGCCCGCCGAAGGATTGGATTCCCTGGCGGAACAAGGCCATGATGCGCTGCATTTTGGCAAAGCCCGCGCTTCCTTCAAATTGGAAAGAATGGAGGGTATTGCGGCAATAGCCATATTCTTTGTAGAGCTCCTGCAGTTTATCCGTCAGGCGAATGCCCCGGGTGGCGTAGTAGCTGAACATCTCACAGATCATATAGGCGCCGCCTACCCCGTCCTTATCCCGGACATAGGTGCCGGTCAGGTAGCCATAGCTCTCTTCAAAGCCGAAGACATAGCGTTCTTTCTGCCCCTGGTTTTCCAGAAGGCCAATCTGCTCACCGATGAACTTGAAGCCTGTCAGCACATTGCGGGTTTCCAGACCATAATGGGCAGCGATCCGCTCCGCCAGATCCATGGTGACAATGGTCTTGACCATCACCGGCTTTTCCGGCATTTTGCCGTGCTTCACCCTCTGGGAGCAGATGTAATCCAGCAGCAGTATTCCGGTCTCGTTGCCGGAAAGGAGCACATACGCCCCTTCTTCGTTTTTGACGGCAATGCCCACCCGGTCGCAGTCCGGGTCGGTGGCCAGCAGCAGGTCGGCGTTGTTCTCCCGGGCATAGCGCAGGCCCAGCTCCATGGCCTCCCGAATCTCCGGGTTGGGATAGGGGCAGGTGGGGAAATTGCCGTCCGGCTCCGCCTGCTCCGCCACCACCGTCACATTGGTGTAGCCCATTTCGGAAAGGGTCCGCAGCACCGGCCATCTTCCCGCGCCGTTCAGGGGAGAATAGACGATTGCCGTATCCTTGTTCACTTCCTCACCGAAAAGGACCGACTGGGCTTTCACATTCTCCACGAAGGCGGTGTAGGTTTCCTCCGGTATGTAGGAGATCCCGCCCTTTTCCAGGTATTCCTCAAAGGAACCGGTATGCACATCCCGGAAAATATCCAGTTTTTCAATCTCCGCCAGCACCTGAGCAGCCGCCTGGGTGGTGATCTGGCAGCCATCGGCGCCGTAAACCTTGTAGCCGTTATACCTGCTGGGGTTGTGGGAGGCGGTGATCATCACGCCCGCGTCCGCCCCCAGGTGCCGCACGGCGAAGGACACCGTAGGCACCGGCATCAGCCGGGGCCAAATGGAAACCTTTACCCCGTTTGCCGCAAATACACCGGCCGCCACACGGGCGAACACATCGCTTTTGATGCGGCTGTCATAGCCGATGCAAACGCTGGGCTGTTGCCTCTGCTTGTTGAGATAATCCGCCAGGCCCTGGGTGGCCTTTGCCACCGTGTAGATGTTCATCCGGTTGGTTCCGGCGCCGATCACACCCCGCAGGCCGCCGGTTCCGAAGGCCAAGTCCCGGTAAAACGCGTCCTCCGTCTGCTCCCGGGTCATTGCGCAAAGGGCGTCCTTTGTTTCGGCATCCATTCCCGGCCAGGAAAGCCAGCGGTTGTATTCCTGTAAAAAGTCCATAGTTTACCCCCGAATGTCCAAGAAGGAAATTTGACCGTGAATGCGGAGCTCTTCCGAATCCGCCGGAACAAACAGGCAGTCCCCCCGGCAGATGTCCAGGCTCTCCCCGGCAAACCGGACGGTTCCGCAGCCCCGGACGCACAGCAGCACACGAAAGCTGCATACATCTGCCCGATAGGTGACCATCTGGCGGCGGTCCGTATTGACCATCAGACGGTATACCTCAAAATACCGGCAGCGGCACAGAAGCTCCCGGGCCGCGCCCGGGCTGTAGCGAAGCACCCGCATGGGCTGCCGGGGTTCCGGCGCCGCGCAAAGATCCGCCACCTCCAACGCCTTTTCCAGGTGCAGCGGCCGCTTTTGCCCGTTCTGATCCACCCGGTCGTAGTCGTAAAGCCGGTAGGTCAGATTGCTGCTTTCCTGGATTTCCGCCACCAGGGCCCCGGCGCCCAGGGCATGAATGGTGCCCGCCTCCACGAAAAACACATCATCCGGCCGGACCGGCACCCGCTGCAGATACCTGGGAAGGGTCCCGTCCCGGGCCGCCCGGCGGACCGTTTCGGCATCCAGATCCCGGCGCAGTCCATAGATCAGGGAGGCATCCCGGGCCGCGTCCAGCACATACCACATTTCCGTTTTGCCCCGCTGGCCCTGTTCCCTGGCGAAGGCATAGGTATCCGTGGGATGGACCTGGATGGACAGGTCCTGTTTGGCGTCGATGAGCTTTACGAGAATGGGCAGCCCACCGTCTTTTTCCGGGTGGGTGCCCAGAAAATCGGGATTTTGGCGCAACACATCCCCCAGACTCTGCCCGGCATATGCCCCGCTGGCAACCACAGAGGGTCCATCCGGGTGGGTGGAGCACTCCCATGTTTCCGCCAGGGGGCTAAGGGGCAAGTCCTTCGCGAAATCTGTTTTCAGCCGGTTCCCGCCCCAGAGATAATCCTTCCCGGCAGGGGCCAGGAGGAATGGTTTACGCTTCATAAGCATCCCGTTCCAGCACAAATTTCTCTTTGTCGTCCACGCTGATGTCCTTGCCCAGCTGGACCTCCATCAGCTTCAGCTCCGTCAGGGCAATGACGGTATGTCGGGTTCCCGCGGCCATGGTTACCACATCACCGGCGGACACCTGGTTCTCCATACCGTCCACAATGGTCTTGCCCCGGCCGGAAATCACCACCCACACCTCGTCACGATGCCGGTGGCTGTGGTAATTCATGCTGTGTCCGGCATTCAGGGTTACCTTGATGGTCATGCTCTCCGATTCCACATCCAGCACCCGGAAGGAGCCCCAGCTTTTCTCCGCAAACATGACCTGCTGGTCCATGGCGTCCACAAAGGGCTTGATGTAGCTGGACTGCTCCTTATCGGAAACCAGAATGCCGTTGGCGGAGGCGGAAATCACCACATCCTGCAGGCCCATGGCCAGCACCGGCATATCGGTCTCATTGATGATGTTCACGCCCCGGCAGGTCTCATTCATGGTGCCCTTTCCTACAACCGCCTCTTCCATGGCCTCCGTCAGGGTGTTCCAGGTGCCCAGGTCCATCCAGCGGCCGGCAAAGCGCATCACCTGGATATTGGGCTCGTGCTCCACCACCGCGTAGTCGAAGGAAATTTTGGTCAGGGTTTCATACTTGTCGAACAGGTCCTGATAGTCCGTAAAATCAATGAGCGCATGGGCCCGGTCCAGCACATAGCGGAGCTTATAGGCAAATACGCCGCCGTTCCAAAGAGCGCCCTGGGAGATATAGCCCTCGGCAACCGCCGCGGTGGGCTTTTCCTTGAAGGTGCGGACCCTGGCAACAGGCCCTTCCCCCTCCGGGAGGATGTAGCCGTACTTTTCACTGGGATAGGTGGGCTCAATGCCCATCAGCACCAGGTTGGCCTCCCCCTGATCCGCCTGCCGGGAAAGGTCCTTCAGCGCCTCAAAATAGTCGTCATCCACATAGGGATCCACCGGGCAGACCACCACGGATTCGTCCGCGGAAACGCCCATCACGTCCACAAGATAGCTGGTTGCCAGGGCAATGGCCGGAAAGGTATCCCGGCGGAAGGGCTCCACGGATATGCCCACTTCCCTGCCCAGCTGATTGTGGATCAGGGAAACCTGGGTTTTGGAGGTGGCAATGGTCACCTTGGCCTGGGGATCCACACGCTTGATCTGGCGGAAAACCCGCTGCACCATGGATTCGTAGCCGCCTTCCCCATCCTTAAAAATCTTGATAAACTGTTTGGAGCGAATGTCATTACTCAGAGGCCACAGCCGCTTGCCGGAGCCGCCGGACAGCAATACCAGATTCATACTTTCTCCTTTACCGTTCCGCCCGCATGGGGTTGTGCAGAAAATCCTCGTAGGACAGGCGAATGCCCTCTTCCAGCTCGGTCTTGTAGGTCCAGCCCAGAGCCGCTGCCTTGCTCACATCCAGCAGCTTTCTGGGAGTTCCGTTGGGCTTACTCGTATCCCACTTGATCTTACCGGTGTAGCCAACCACTTTCGCCACCAGCTCGGTAAGCTCTTTGATGGTCAGCTCCTTGCCCGTACCGGCGTTGACGGTCTCGTTTCCGGAGTAGTGGTTCATCAGGAATACACACAGATTGGCAAGATCGTCCACATACAGGAATTCCCGCAGGGGACTGCCGTCACCCCAGCAGGTGACCTCCGTCTTCCCCTCCACCTTGGCCTCGTGGAACCGGCGGATCAGCGCCGGGAGCACATGGGAATGGGTGGGGTGGTAATTGTCGTTGGGTCCATAGAGATTGGTGGGCATCACGCTGATGTAATCCGTTCCATACTGCCGGTTCAGGAACTCACAGTACTTGAGACCGGAGATTTTCGCCAACGCGTATGCCTCGTTGGTTTTCTCCAGCTCGGAGGTCAGCAGGCAGCTTTCCTTCATGGGCTGGGGGGCCAGGCGGGGATAGATGCAGGAGGAGCCGAGGAATTCCAGCTTCCTGCAGCCGTTGCGCCAGGCGGCATGGATCACGTTCATTTCCAGAATCATGTTGTCGTACATAAAATCCGCCAGGGCATTCTGGTTGGCCACAATGCCGCCCACCTTGGCGGCAGCCAGGAATACATACTCCGGCTTTTCCGCTTCGAAAAAGGCTTCCACCTGATCCTGCCGGGTCAGGTCCAGTTCCTTATGGGTACGGGTGATGATGTTGTTGTAGCCCTGCCGCTGCAATTCTCTGACAATGGCGGAGCCCACCATACCCCGGTGGCCCGCCACATAGATTTTCGCGTTTTTCTCCATCATTTTGCCGCCTCCAGCATTGCCTTTTCTTTCCTGGCCAGTTCACGGTCATGCTTTGCCATGATTTCCACCAGCTGTGCATAGCTGGTCTTCTGGGGATTCCAGCCCAGAACGGTCTTGGCTTTGGTGGGGTCTCCCCACAGATTGTCCACATCTGTGGGACGGAACCACTGGGGATTCACGGATACCAGCAGCTTTCCGGTTTCGGCATCGTACCCTTTTTCGTCAATGCCGCTGCCCTCCCAGCGGATTCGCATGCCGTTGGCCGCAAAGGCCTTTTCGGTAAAGTCCCGGACCGTATGCTGCTCGCCGGTGGCAATCACAAAATCCTCCGGCTTTTCCTGCTGCATAATCAGCCACATACACTCCACATAATCCTTGGCATAGCCCCAGTCCCGGAGAGAATCCATGTTGCCCAGCTCCAGATGGTCCTGGAGCCCCTCGGCAATCCGGCCCGCAGCCAGCGTGATCTTCCGGGTGACAAAGTTTTCACCCCGGCGCTCGGACTCATGATTGAAGAGAATGCCGTTGACGGCAAACATTCCGTAGGCCTCCCGGTACTCCTTTACAATCCAGAAACCGTACTGCTTGGCCACGGCATAAGGAGAATAGGGATGGAAGGGTGTGGTTTCCCGCTGGGGGACCTCCTCCACCTTGCCGAAAAGCTCGGAGGTAGACGCCTGATAGACTCTGGTTTTTCTGGTCAGTCCCAGGATCCGGCAGGCTTCCAGAATCCGCAGAACCCCCAGGGCGTCCACGTCACCGGAATACTCCGGCACGTCAAAGGAAACCTGCACATGGCTCTGGGCCGCCAGGTTGTAAATCTCATCGGGCTGCACCAGGCCAATGATGCGAATCAGGCTGGAAGAATCCGTCAGATCACCGTCGTGGAGCTTGATTCTGCCCATGAGATGGTCGATTCTGGCGGTATTGGAGATGGATGCCCGGCGGGTAATGCCGTGAACCGCATAGCCCTTTTCCAGAAGAAACTCCGCAAGGTAAGAACCGTCCTGACCGGTAATGCCGGTAATCAGCGCTACTTTTGACATAGGATAACCTCTACTTTCTGAACAACAGCGGCAGATATACCGCCGGGAATGGATACTCATACGGAATAAAGTATATCATATTCTTCCCGGAAAGTACAGCAAAAAGGCAAAAAAAGACTGCTCCCCCCCTTTGGGGAAGCAGTCCGGCGGTATTCACTGTACCAAAGCGGTTTCCAGAAGAATCAGCAGCTCCAGCACACTGTGGAAGGTGGTGACGCCCGGATCCCCCGGACGGCGGAACCGCCCCTGCCAGCTGTAATTCTGGCGGAAAAGGATCTCCAGTTCCACATCCGGCGTTTCCGCCCGGCAGCCCGGCTGCGTATCCGGAAGCGTTTCGTAAAGGTCCATCAGTTCCTCCAGCACCAGAACCATTCCGGACAGGCTGGAAAAGGAAACCGGTTCCGGGATTCCTTTCCCGGTAACGGATCCGCTCCAGGCTTCGCCGCCCTGCTTCTTCAGATAAATATGAAAGAGCGCCCCATTGGAAGGCGTCTGTCTGCATTCTTTCAAGGTTCCATCCTCCCGTTCTCAGCCGTCCCATTCCTGGCCCATATGGCCCAGGTCCAGAATCTGAATGTCGAAACGGGCACCGCCCTTTGGGTAGTCCGTTTGATATTTCTCCATGATCCGGTCTGCCACCGTTTTTCCGTTGTCACCGGAAGCGCCGGGCAGCAGGGCCAGAAACAGCTCCATCCCCTTGCGGGTAAAGGGATCTCCCGCCCGAAGAGAGTGCTGCAATACACTGTCCATCCGGCGCATATTCACCGACAGCTTTTCCTGAGAGAGCCCCTCGCCGGAAAGCTGGATCACCAGAATCTGGGCGGGGATTCCGCTGCGGCGCATATCCCGCAGATGCCGGTTCACAATTTCCCGGAACACATTGTTGTCACACTGGAAGGCACCCTCCTGATGACTTTCGGTTTTCAGAAAACGCACAACCTGTCCCGGTTCCACTCCGCCGGTCTGGCTCTTCTGAGCCTCCAGCCGCTCCGCTTCCAGCCGGGCAGTGGGCGAGGCCCCGAAAGCCTCCCGGAAGTAGGACCGGATCTTCTCGTAATGGGAAAGCGCCAGTTCCGGCTTCCCGCCCCGGGTCAGGGCCCGCATATACAGGACGCTGAAGTCCTCCGCCACCGGTTCCAGCGCAATGACGCTGTCGCAGATCCGGGCAGCTTCTTCATAACGCTTCTCCTCCATCAGCCACTCCGCGGCCGTACGGCAGAGAGTCATGTATTGGCTGCGGTAGGTTGGACCCACGCCCATACACCAGCCCTCCCCGCTGTTTTCCGGCAGGAAGTCCCCGGTATAGAGCTTTGCCGCCTCCTGAGCCAGTGCAATGGCCTGCTCCCGGTCCCCGCAGCTCATGGCTTCCCGGGCTTTTGCGTCGAACGCCTCACAGTCCAGAAGGGTTTTCAGGGATGGCGCCCAGAAATAGGTGCCGGAATTATTGAAAATCAGGCGTTTCCCGTCTTCCAGTCCCAGCTCCTCCAGAGCGTTTCTTGCCCGGCTGATGTTGTTCTGCAGCGTGCTCATGGGGTTCGCGCCTTCGTTATCATGCCAGAACAGATCGATGAGTTCTTCCGCAGGCACCCCCCGGTCCCGATGCAGAATCAGATAGGCCACCAGCGTCCACAGCCGCTTGGACCGCCCGGACAGACTGATGACCCGGGGCCGCACCAGACCCGGACCATAGATTGTAAACTTGCCAAGCATGGTTACCCGAATGGTCGCATCCAATGAAATATCCTCCTTTATCCCGCCGTTTGCATTTCTCCACATATTTCGGATTATACCGCATGGCCTGTCAAAATACAAACGGTTTTTCTGTTTTTCTCCAAATTTTTCTTCCGCTGCCGGAAAAACGCCCCATCTTCTTCAAAGGGCAAAAATGCCCCAAAACCTGGAAAATACCATCGTTTTGGGGCAAAAATCATTTGTTTAAGCCGTAGGACCGGACCGGTTGGATATATCGCTCGTGACTGAGGGCCTGTGGTCTGGCGTAGGCGCCGGATACAAGGCCCAGCATGGCAAAAATCGTAACCACAGAGGAACCGCCATAGCTGATCAGCGGCAGCGTCAGGCCGATAACGGGCATAACGCCGATGCACATGCCCACATTGATCATCAGCTGGAACATCATGGAAGAGGCCGCTCCGTAGCAGACCAGGCGGCGCATATAGTCCGGGCATCGGGATCCCACATAGATACACCGGGCAATGATCAGCAGTTCCATGATCATCACCGCGCAGCAGCCGAAGAAGCCCAGCTCCTCGCCGATGGAGGAGAAAATATAGTCGGTATGCTGGGCAAACAGGTTGCCGCCCTGGGTACGGTTGCCGTGGAACAGGCCCTGGCCCGTCAGGCCGCCGCCGGTCAGAGACTGAAGGTTGATTTTACTGTGGTAACGGGCGCCGATACCCTGGGCATCAAAGGTGGGGTCAATCAGAACCATAATCCGTTCCCGCTGGTATCCGCCAAGCAGCGGCCAGACAATTGGCACCGCCACCGCAATACAAACAATGGCCAGCAGAAACCACCACAGGCTGACTCCCCCCGCAAAGGCCATGCCGATAAAGATAAATACGAAAATCAGAGACACGCCGGCGTCTCCGGACAGCACCATGTTGAGGCCCACCAGAATTCCCAGGTGGAGCACCATGTGCAGAACGGAAGGGAATTTGGAAATATCATTCTGATGGGACGCCATCACCGAGGCCATGATGAGGATATAGGTAATTTTGCAGATCTCGGCAGGCTGAATCATAACCGGCAGGCCGGGAAAGTCCAGCCAGCTTCGGTTGCCGGTGTTGTTGTCGGTGCCGAAGGGGATCAGCAGCAAAAGCAGAAAAATATTAAAGGCAACCAGCAGGCCCCGATGCTCCGAAATATAATCCTGATCAATGGAGGATACCACGGCGTACATAAAACAGCCCAGCATAACCGCAACCAGCTGAATCAGAATATATCTGGCATTTCCGTCAAACTTCTCCGCACTGGTCGCGCTGGCAATGATGATGCAGCCGGCACCGGCGGTAACCAGGCACAGAATCAGCAGCACCCAGTCTCCCTTTTTGGGGAAGTCTTTCAATTCTTCAAAAAACTGATGCAAGAAAACCGCTCCTTAGGGTCAGATATGAGGATTATACCACCTTTTCGGGAAAAAGTAAATAGACGGACTGTGAACACCGCTACACGGACTGTGAACACGGCACAAAAGGGGCTGTCCTGGGACAGCCCCTTGGCAAGCGGGATACGGTTTCTCAGCTGATGCGGACGGCGGCAACCACCAGCCGGCCGTTATTCAGCGTGTACTCACAGGTGGACAGGCACAGCAGCTTGTCGCCATACTGAGGCGTTACGCCGGTGTCGTAGAATGCCAGGCTCTTGCAGGTGGATACAAAATCATCAAAATCCTGCTTGGTGGCCGCATTCTCGAACTTGTGATAAGAGAAGCCCTCGCCGATGTTGGCGGAGGTCTTGAACACCGCGAAGATCTTGTAGGTGTGATACTCCACGTCGCCGGTCTTGGGATTGAAGGTGTCAAAGAAGATCAGGCTGTTTCTGTCCCAGGTGGCCTTGGCCGTGTAGTTATGCAGGTAGGCGAACATACTGCCGTCCTTCATGGTGTGGCCGTAAAGGGTAACATTGTCGCTGGGCGTAAAGACATCGCACTGCTCCCGGGCGTAGATGGTGCCGGGGGTGCTGTTCTTCTTGTTGTAATCCCGGTACAGGTAATAGTTGGCATTGTCCACAGAGGACTGCATAACGGGATAGTCTATCTTTGTTCCGTCAATACGCAGCCAGCCCACAAAATCCTCGTTGGGATTCTTCTCATAGAATGCCTTGTAATCCCGGCCCTCCGCATAGGTGGCCTGGGGCTCGGTGGTGGGCTCGGTGGTTTCTTCCTCGGTAGGTGCCTCCGTGGTTGCTTCAGCGGTAGTGGCCGGCCCCGTGGAAATCAGGTCTTCCCGCAGCTGTTCGTTGAGGTCTGCGTTTTCCTTGGAAGACATGAAATACTGAAACAGGTAGATGGCGCTGCCCAACAGGGCGACTGCCAACACAATGACAATGGTTATATAGATGCCTTTCTTTTTCTGGTCCATGGCGTTTCCTCCTGTAATTGCTTGACATTCTTTTTGTCAAACTGTAACTTATCTGTAACCATTATAATCCAACTGCCCATTTCTGTCAATGCCGAATATGCGCTCTTCATAATTTCTTAATTACAATTTTTGGAAATCAGCCCACCAGATAGGGCATCCCCAATATATCTCTCTGCTCCTTGCACCGTTGACCCAGCCGCCAGGTGCCGCCGGTGGAAGAGCCGGAGGAAAAATTGCATTCGGTATCCGGCAAAAACGCCTCCAGCCCCTTTGTCTCATAGGGATTCCCGTCCCACCACAGCCGCTTCAGCCAGGTCATTTTTTTGATGGGCTCCGCGCTGCCGTAGCTGTAACACAGATTCAGATCCTCCAGGTTGGGGCAGCTGAGCAGCGGGGAATAATCCCGGACCGCCGTAATGAACAGTTCCAGAAAAACCAGTTTCTCATGGTTTGCCAGGGGACTGATGTCCGAAACACCGGTATCCGCCAAAATAAGGTACTGCAAATTGGGCATATACGCCGCCCAGGTGCAGGTGGTAACCGCCATATGTCCCAAATCGATGGCCACCAGATCCGTGCAGTATTTCAGCGGCTCCATCTGCTTTTCGTACACATGCTCCCGGGTGACCACCGGGGCAAAGTAGATCGCATCCGTGCGAACACTGACTCTGCCGATGTGCACCGTCCAGACAAACCGGATGTTTTCGTAACGTTTGTTGAGGGCATCCATCTCTTCATTTCCGATGCCGCAGTCGCACATAACCACCTTTTGGAGGTTCGGCATGTAGGGAAGCATACACTCCACCTGATCTGTGCTTTCAAAAAGCAGGCCGGAAAGGTCGATTTCTTCCGCGTCGCTGGGAAAAACCCCGTCGCCAATGGGAACATCCCATAAAAAGAAAACATCCGGAAACTGGCTGCACAGCTCCATCAGCTCCTGATCCGTCAGAGAAGCCCCCCTCAGATCCGCCTGTTCCAGATCCGGACACAGCGCAAACATGGCGCCCAGCGTTTCCCGGTCCAGCTCCGAATCGCTCAGATCCAGGCTGATGCTGCCCTTTCCCAGGCAAAGCTCCCTGTCCGGCAGCATATAGCCCAGCTGAATACCCGGGCAGGCCTGCTGAAGCCCTTCAAATTCCGCCTTCTCCGGCAGCGATTCCGTCAGAACGATCCGCTCAAGACTTCTGAAATGGGGCAGAACCTCCGAAAGCGCTTCCCAATCCAGCGCTTTGAGCTCCAATTGCCGGGTATCCGGCGCCCATTGCCTGCCCTCCAACAGGATTTGGTAGGCAACCTGACAACCAGGCATTGCCTGGGAAAGCGCTTCCAGGGCCTCATAATCCCGGCAGGCTTCCGCATCCACCCTGCGCAGTCGGGGCAGATGCTTCAGCGCTGGCAAATCCTCCGGCGTCAAACGGGAAACCGTCAGTTCTTCCGTATCCGGATCCAGCAGCGCCCCCTGAAAGGGCACCAGCCAGGCAATTTCACAGTCCGGCATCCGGCCGCGCAGCCAGTCGAACTGCTCCACGGTTAGTCCCGTGTTTCGAAGGTCCAGCTGACGCAGGTTGTAAAACCGGGGGAGTTTGGAAAAATCCACATCCTGCCTGCCGGAAAGGTCCAGGGACTGGGCATACCGGTCGTAGACCCCGTCTCCCATACGGACGAAGCTGCGCAGATCATACTGGATGCATACCGTGATAATCCCGGCAGCCAGCGCCGTCATCAGCGCGCCCAGAGCCAAAAACCGTTTCCGCTTCACCATCCGCCTTTCCCCCCCTCGAGATATTATGTAACCGCATTTCATTATGCAGGCAAACAATCCCAATGTCAAGCACTTCCGGGGACTATGGGTAAAAACATTTTTCTTGCTTTTCCTTTGAAACTGTGCTATCCTATAAAGGCAAATTTTCACACGCCGGTGTGATGGAATGGTAGACGTAGTGGACTCAAAATCCACCGCCAGCGATGGCGTACCGGTTCGAGTCCGGTCACCGGCACCAAACCAATATAATCCGAACCTGGTTTTCCCTGTGGGAGATGGGTTCGGATTATTTGTTTTCTTTGGCCGGTTCGAGGAGACACATTTCCGAAACGGTGTCATCAAGCGTCCGGAATCAAAACCCAGAGGCCCAAGAAAAAAGAAACGGATTTAGGAGGATACTGTTATGGATCAGAACAATCAAATACTGATCTATCAATCATTCATTCTATCAAGAGGTATGCGGAAGGAATGGCGGACAGAATTTGAGAATTCACGCATTTAGAAAGCCTTCCTTTTTGCCGCCGGAAATGCCCCGCTTGGAAATGCTCCGTCCAAAGGAAATGTGCCGTTTCCGATTTTGGCAGGAGGTTAAAGGTTTGCAAAGATTGGGAGGAGAAGTATTTTACCGGTGTGCACTGAGCAGCTTCCGCCCCAGAGACTTTATTTCATGAAGCCCATAGTAAACCCCGGTCAGCACGATGAAGATTTCCAGTCTGCCGAGGATCATACCGATCATCTCCACAATCAGGGTAGCATTGTTGGTCATTGGCCCCGTCAGCCCAATGGACAGGCCCACCGTACCCAGGGCGGAGGCAAATTCAAACATGGCCTTTTCCAGACTGCACCCGGCAGTCAGGGTAAGAGCAAGCGTTCCAGCGATAAACAAAAGCAGATAGCAGCCCACAAAGCCCACGGTATCGGAGCAGAGTTCTCCGTCAATTTTTGTTCTTCCCTGGGCTTTCACATAGGTAGGGGCATCCACACACCGCTGGGGGAGCAGTTTCTTATTGATGTTCTGTCCCATCATCCGCAAAATCAGGTAGACCCGGATCAGCTTCAAACCGCCTGCCGTAGAGCCGATGCCTCCGCCAATCAGCATCAGCAGAATCATCAAACCGATTGCGCAGGCGGGCCAGCCTTCATAGGACATGGTTGCATAGCCGGTAGTGGACAGGGCGGAAGCCGCGTTGAACAAGGCATGGCGCAGACCCGCCCCCAGTCCCATGCTGCCGGAAAGCGACAGGGCCATCAGCGGCACGAAGATCAGCAGGAGCAAAAACAGGAACCGTACCTCGCTGACCTGTATTGCCTGCCGCCATTTCCCCCGGAGCAGAAGCAGCAGCACCGCGAAGTTGGTGGTTCCAATGAGCATCAGCTGGGTGGTGACGATCTCAATGGGCAGACTGTGATACTCGCCGATGCTGCTGAGCTTCGTAGAAAAACCGCCGGTGGACAGGCTGCACATGGCGTGGCACAGGCTGTCAAACAGCGGCATTCCGCAAACCACATAGGCAACCGTTCCCAGAATCAGAAAAAGGATGTACATTTCAAAAATGGTCTGGGCGGTTTGCTTGAGGTTCGGCATCAGCTTGTCGGGATGCCCCTCTGCGTTGAACAAATCCATAGAGCGCTTGCCGGACACCAGCATGACCATCATCAGCACGAAGCCCAGGCCGCCGCAGTATTGCATGAAGCTCCTGTAGAACAGGAAGATGTGGGAGGTCTTTGCCACATCCATCACGGAAAGTCCGGTGGTTGTCCAGCCGCTGACGGATTCAAAGAGAGATTGCACGAATTTCAGTTGCCCCGAAAGGAAGAAGGGCATGGCACCGACTGCGATTCCCCAAAACCAGGTAAACAGGACGGTATTATTGCTGTGCCGCTGAGCAGTCAGACGGTCAGAGCTGAAATAGGCTTCCCGCTTCCCAAAGGTGCATACAAGGCCCCCTGCCAGGATAGAGAGCAGCCCGGTCAGCAGAAAGTAGATTGCATAGCCAATGTCCTGCGGATAGAACGGGAGAATTGCCACCGGGGCGATGACCAGCAGACCGATCATGACCATCAGCTTGCCGCGGTTGGAGCAGTCTTTCATTTTTGCCATTTGGCCTCACCGCCCTTTAATTCCAGAATCGCGATTTCCTCCTGCTCGTTTCCCGAGATCAGGACAAGAATGTCTCCCGCCAGAATCCGGGTGTCGCCTCTGGGGATCAGGGTCTGATCCCGGCGGAGGATGCAGCCGATGATGACCTCCTTGGGAAGATTGATTTCCCAGACCTGCTTCTGGGCTGCCGGATCTGTTTCCGTTATGGGCACTTCCAGAAGCTGCACCCTTCCTTCTCCAATGGGGATCGTCTTTGCCATCTCCTCCATGAACGCCTGCTGTTCAATGATGCTGGTGACAGCGGAAATGGCACAGACCACGCTGTCCACCCCCATTTTATAGAAGAAGTCCGTTTTTTGCGGATCGGACAGCAGTGACAAAGTTTTTGGAACCCGGAACTTTTTCTTGCACAGCTCGCAAACCACCAGGTTATCCTCGTCCCGGGGCGTCAGCGCAATGGCAATCTCCATATTTCCGGCCCCCGCATCCTCCAACACATAGGGCTTTGTGCCATCACCGTGAATCACAGTCAGCTTTTCATTTTCCGCCAGTTTTTCGCAGTCGGGCAAATCCTTGTTGATGACCGTGACCTGATAACCTTTTTTCAGCAGAGACTGGGCAAGGGACTTTGCCTTGCTCCTGCCGCCCACCAAAAGCACATTTCCTTTCATTGTTAAACAGCCTCCTTCGTGGGGTTCTGCTTCTCCAGCAGCTTGTCAATTTCGTTGGCGGACAGCACTGCCGGGCAGATGGTGTCGATGCCCAGCTCCCGGTAGACGCATTCCCGCTCCGGGTCATACAGCCGGGAAATGACCCGTCCAACGGAATAGAATTCCTTTGCCAGCTGGGCAATGAGAATATTGGTGTTGTCGTTGTTGGTCACGGCTATGACCGCATTGGCACGGGAGATGTCCGCTTTTTTCAGGACATCCAAATCTGTCCCGTCGCCTTCCACTGTCAGTCCGCCAAAGGAGGGGGACAGCTTCCGAAACGCTTCCTTCTCCCTATCCAGAATCAGGACATTTTCGCCTTCCTCGGACAGGGTGTTCGCCAGATTGGCGCCCAGCCGTCCGCAGCCCACAATGATGGTATAGTCTGCCTGCTTTTTGTTCTTCAAAATGCTCATTTTGTATTCCTCCTGACCGCGTGACCAATGCCTCTTTCATCGAATTCAATTTCATAGGGCGATGGAGCTTCCTGAGGGCAATCGCTTTCATCGTAGGCGCAGCCACCCCGGGAATAAAACGTGCCGTAATGATCCAGATTTTGCCTTGCCGGTAAGTAGGTAGGGTCCAGCGCGTAGGCTGCCTGGAAATGCTTCATGGCACCGGGGTGGTCGCCCTCTTTTTCCATAACGATTCCCAGCAGATTGTGGGGCTCCGGCGCATTGGGAAATTCCCCCATGGCCTGGCAAATCATGTCCACGCATTTTTGAAAATCCCGGGCTTTGGCATATTTCCGCACCCCATCGCAAAGGGCCTGCAGCTGCATACTGCGGCTGGCCCGTTCCTGTGTCGTCATGTGAACATCCTCCTTTTTTCCTTCGGATCTACCTTACACTGGGATTTTAGCGCGGAAGCCGTGAGTACGGTGTGAGAGATCAGGGTTTCCTGTGAGAATTCTGTGAGAAAACACGCCTGCCGGTTTTCCGCAGGGGCACGATAAATTGGTGTTTGTCGAGCAGCCGCAAAAAACAAAAAATCTTGTCATCCTGAGCGAAGCGCAGCGTAGTCGAGGGAGCTTGGCACGGAATGGAACCGGCAAACACACAAGCTTTTTCGTTGGGCCGAAATGAATTGACCGGGAATTATTTTCGATCCCGGACATTTTTGGGCGTTCCTTCTGTTTTGCCTCGATTATCCCGTCAAAAGCTGCTTGCCGGTCCAATCCCGGGAAGATCAGGATCCTCGGATGCGTGTTGACAACATCACAAATTCGTGATAAGGTCACATCCGTCAGAAAAGGAGAACACCATGCAATCCAGAAAATCCCGGATGATATGCTATAAGGAGGAACCTGTCATGTACTATTGCATTGCTGAAACGCTCAAGCCCATACAGCCTGAAGAGATTTCACGCTGGGAGAAAATTGCTGTCATTCTGAAATCGGAAGATATCGTACACAGCAATCTGCCGTCTGCGCTGCTCCCGCCGGATTCCATGCTTTCCCCCGGAAAAAACACAGGCTGCAGGCTAATGGTTGAGCAGAATCGTATTCTTGGTGAGCTTCATATTCCGGCAAAACCACACCAACAGGATAAACATATTGTTTTCACCTGGTGGAACAGCAATCTTCTTTTTGTTGACCCGGACGGAGAAGCTGCCAAATGTATGGAACGGGTCAGAAAAATGCGTCCGCACCATGCGGATGGAGCGGACGATTTGCTGATGGATTTCTATCTTGCCCTGATCACGGATGACCTCTCCCATATTCAGAACATGGAGGAGCGCATTTCCGGGCTGGAGCAAATGGTACTGGATAATCGGACGGAAAAGTTCATTAGTCAAATGAGCCATCTCAGGAAGGAATTAAATCAACATAACCGGTACTACGCGCAAATGAATGATATGGTGGTAACCCTGCAGGAAAACGCCACCGACTTGCTGGATGAATGCAGTTCCGGCAGGCTGCAGTACATTCTTCGCAGACTGAACCGCTTGCAGGAAGAAACCCAGATGCTGCGGGAATATGCAAGCCAGGTCAGCAGTGAATACCAGGCTCAGGTGGATTTGGGGCAGAACCGGATCATGAAGCTTTTGACAATCGTCACCACAATTTTCATGCCGCTGTCCTTGATTGCAGGATGGTATGGAATGAACTTTGTCAATATGCCGGAACTTCATTGGGTCTATGGGTATCCGGCAGTAATTGCGCTGAGCGCATTGATCGTTGGCGGCTGCATTTTTTACTTTAAGAAAAAACGGTACTGGTAAACGGAAACGCCCTGGAATGAACTTCCAGGGCGTTTCGTATGGGGTTATTCATCCACCAGCCGGTATCCCACGCCGATTTCGGTGAGGATATACCGGGGCTTTGCCGGGGATTTTTCAATCTTCCGCCGCAGTCCCGCCATCAGCGCCCGCAGGGCCTGGGTATCGTTTCCGTAACCCGGGCCGTAGATTTCCCGGATGATGTATTGGGTGGTCAGCACCTTGCCCACATTCCGGAAGAAAAGCGACAGAAGGCTATATTCCATGGGCGTGACGTGCAGCTCCGCCCCGTCCAGAAATACCAGATGCCGCTCCAGATCGATGGACAGCCCACCCACAGCGTAGACGGTCTGCTGGGTGGAAACCGCGGTTCGGTGGGAATGCCGAAGAGCCACCCGAATCCGGGCCATCAGCTCCGTAGCGGAGAAGGGCTTTGTCAGATAATCGTCTGCGCCGCCATCCAGCGCCGCGGCTTTTTCGTTGTCCTGATCCCGGGCGGAGACCACGATGATGGGCACCTCCGACCACTCCCGCACCTTTTTGATGACCTCCATGCCGTCAAAATCCGGCAATCCCAAATCCAGCAGCATCAGGTCAATCTGATTGGACACCAGCTGAGACAGGGCTCCCTGGGCATTTCCGGCAGTGAGACAGGGAAAGCCCTCCTGCCTCAGGGTGTAGGTGATAAAGTTGCGGATTTGGGCATCGTCCTCCACAACCAGAATCCATTCACTTCTCAACGGCTTCTCCCTCCTTCAGTGGCAGGGTAAAGGTAAATTCCGCCCCTTTCCCATCCGTTCGGTTTTGGGCATGGATGGTGCCGCCGTGGGCGGTGACGATGGACTCGCAGATGGCAAGCCCCAGACCGATGCCCCGTTTGGCGTCCGGCCCTTTCCCTTCTGTGGTGTAAAACATCTGGAACACATGGGGCAGATCCTGTTCGGGAATGCCGGTGCCCCGGTCGGCAACCACAAAAACAGCGAAATCGTTGTTCTTGGAGACCGTCACGGAGATTTCCTCCCCGGGCTGGGTGTGCTTCACGGCGTTGTCCAGGAGATTCACCAGCACCTGTCCAATGAGCCTTGCGTCCATGGGCACCATCAGAAGGTCATCGGGAATCTCCACAGCAATTTCCCGCTCCGGCGCGCGCTTGCTGATGGCCAGCACCGCCGCGCCGATGACTTCTTCTACAGCCTCCGGCTGCTTGTTCAGCGTCAGGCGACCGTCCTGGAGCCGGGTCAGGCTGAGAATGTTTTCCACAAGGGAATGGAGCCAGTCCGCGTCCTTGTAGATGCCCTCCGCCAGAGAAAACCGGGCATCGGTTTTGTCGGTCATGTCCATAATCATTTCACTGGTGCCCATGATGCCCGCCAGCGGTGTCCGCAGGTCATGGGAAATGGCCCGGAGGAGATTGCCCCGGTAGCGTTCCTGATTGGCTTCCTCCCGGGTGCGAATGCGCTCTTTCATCGCCCGTAGTCGGTCCATGGCCAGAGCTGTGCTTTCCATCATGGAGTGGAGGAGCTTCGTCTGCTGCTCCGTCAGCGCTTGCGCCCGGTCTTTGGGAAGGCGCAGAATGCCAAGGACAGATTCGCTTCCGTAGATGGGCCAATCGTAGAATTCCTCTCCGGCGTCATAGTCCGTCCGCAGATTTTCCATCCGGTGCCGGATTCCATCCGGGTCGGAGACGCTGCGCCGCACCTGCTCCGTCTCCGTTTTCTGCTGAATGAAGGTGCGCTCCGGCTGTCCCTGCTCGTCAAAGCACAGGCAGGCGGCATGGCAGTCCATGGTTGCGCTGATGGTCTGCACCGCAATCCGAGCAATCCCCTCCACACTTTCCGCGTCTGTCAGATGGCTGGTCAGGTGGTACAGCGCGCTGGCTTCCTGCTCGTTGCGGACGGCCTCCATCGTCATTTTCTTGGCCTTAGAGGTCAGGGCACTGGTGATCACAGAGGTCATCGCCATGATGGCAAAGGTGATGAAGTAGGTGGGATCCTCTACGGACAGCGTGAAATAGGGCGCTGTAAAGAAGGCGTTAAATGCGCAGGTGGAAAGAACGGTGGACAGAATGCCCCATAGATACCCGTCCGTACACCGGGCCGTCAGAACCACCGATAGAATGTAGACCACCACAATATTGGTTTCCGGGAACTGCCACAGCCGGAACAGCGCGCCGATCCCGGTGGCTGCAGCAACGAACACAAATGCGCAGAGCGGTCCACGCAGGGCAGTTTCCTTCAAGAATCTGGAATTCGTCACGGCGGCTTTCCTCCTTCCTTTGCTTATGGGCAATTATAGTCCGTGTGCCAAGGGAAAGCAAGGAAAATCTGCTTCGGCCAAAGTGGGCGGCGGAAAGATAAAGCGATTCCCAGAATCACGCAGCCGCAGCCCGAAGGACTGCGTTAACCAGGGTTTGGGGCAGCACCGCAACAAGCAGAAAAACCATTCGTTCCGTGGAAGCGGAATGAATGGTTTTTCGCATCTGTAATACAAACGAAAAATCATGGGAAAACGAGCTTATCGCCTGGAGGACTACTTAAAGCGCATTCTTTGCCTGTCAAAGAAAAAGCCGGTTCATGTGGCTGACCTTGCCCGGGATCTGGAGGTATCCAGACCTACTGTCTCCGTGTTTCTCAAGCAGCTTCAGCGGGATGGGTATGTGACCGTTGGTGCACATCACATTATCACGCTTACCCCGAAAGGCATGGACAATGCCAAACAGACACTTCAGCGCCACCAAACAATACAACTGCTGCTGGAGGGGTTGGGTGTTCCCTGCGAGATTGCATCCGCGGATGCCTGTGCGATTAGTCCCCAGAGCTATGAGGCGATCAAGCGCTTTACGAAAGCAAAGAAATGATACCTGCATGTTTTACTGATGTGCGATAAAGAAGTAATAGAAGTGTAAAAAATTTTGCCGTTCCTATCCGGCACTTG
>SAMEA3663230__coassemble_648_pt1 | contig 25366 bp, 18 predicted proteins | sample SAMEA3663230__metabat2_low_PE_017 | metagenome-assembled genome bin SAMEA3663230 (sample SAMEA3663230) | pig gut metagenome | biome: pig gut; feature: pig-associated habitat; material: faeces | place: China | collected 2013
GGCGGCTGAAATGTGGAGTGCGAGATCTACGGCGCCATGCCCACCGGCATGGAATCCACCGTCAAGGTGCGCATCGGGGACTTCCTGCTCACCGGCGTGGTCTTCGGCAGCACCCTGTTTGCCATCGGAAGCAAGCTGCCTCTGGAGATCACCGGCAGCAGCGTGATGCTCTTTGACCGCAGGAGCGGCCGGCGCATCGCCTCCGGCACCCTGAAGCTGCTGTGATCCGAGGGTTGCTCTTCGATCTGGATGGGGTGCTGGTAAACACCAACCCTCTCCACGCCCGGGCGTGGCAGGAGCTTGCGGAGGAACTGGGCATCCCCTTTACCCCGGAAGATCATGAGGCCTTTCTGGGTGTCAGTCGGGACCAGTGCCTGGAAATGCTGCTGAAAAAAGGAAACCGAACCTGTTCTTCCCGGGAAAAGGAACAGCTCTGCGCCCGGAAGAACCACCGTTACCGGGAATTCATCGGCGGTCTGACCCCGGCGGCGCTGCTGCCGGGTGTGCCGGAGTTCCTGAGGGCGGCTCGGAGGGAAGGATACCGAACCGCCTTGGGCAGCGTCAGCAAAAACGCGGGTAGTATTCTGGAAAAGCTGGAAATTACGGCGTTTTTTGACGCCGTCATCGACGGAACGAAAATTGTATACGGTAAGCCCAACCCGGAGGTGTTCCTCAAAGGAGCGGAGGCTCTGGGGCTCCCGCCTGAGCAGTGCCTGGTTTTCGAGGACTCAGCCGCAGGTATCGAGGCCGCCCACCAGGGCGGAATGAAAGCCATCGGCATCGGAACGGCCCGGCTGCTCCCAGCGGCAGAGCTGACCATCCCAGGCTTCTCCGGCGTAATGCCGGACGCGCTTCTGGCGCAGCTGTTATAACACTTTTATCAGATTGACACCGTGCATCGGGGAACCTCTGAACAGTTCTGTTTCGGCTGGACAGCGAGTCTTTAGTCCCAGCTGTGCAGCTCAAAAATGGGAAAAATATCCGCATTTTCATACTGACTTTCATTCGTGAGGATGGAAATATTACTGTGAAAGCTCTGCATTCACAGTAATATTTCAAACAAATGCCAGCACCTCGCCCCTTGCGGGGCAACCGGTGCTGATGCATATAAATTCCCATGCGCCAAAGTCTTTCATAAATGGTAGCGCACTGCAAAAGCGCATGGGAATTTAAGGCAACACCGCATAATGGGGCAAGGAGATTCGGCGAGAGATTTTGACCCGAGCGAAAGTATGGAAAATGCGGGAATACTGGATGTATTTCCCATTTTTCATGCTGCACGATTGGGGGCAAAAGATCCGCCGAAGCCCGCAGCTCCCATTGTGCGGTGTTGCCTTAATATGAAGATCATAAAGCGACGGGTACATGATTTTTCATTCCGAAAAATACGGATGCCAGCTTGGAACAGGAGCATGCCGAAACCTATGCCCAGTTCAAATCCATCCGGGGGGATTCTCAGCAGCTTTGGAAAATGAAATCCTATGTGGACTCTGCCCGCAAGAATTTTGAACAGGCGCAGCAGCGCACATCCCACAAACAGGATCAGAAAATTTGATTCCTTCATTCTGTCAGAAAAAGGATCAAAGCATATTTTCAATGGGCAGCATCTGTAATCTAACAGGTGCTGCCCATTTTTTGTTTTGCTGATATTACAAAAACTGCCTTTGGTAGTATGAGATAGGCAATGGCACACAAGAAGAATAAAAGCACTTTGTGCGACACAACGAAAAACCACGCATCAAAGGACACAGGGGAAATTTATCCTTGACAAATCCCGTGCCAGTCCGGTGGACTGTCCCTGGTTGTCGGCTGGACGACGCCGACACCATAGCGTAATCGAGCCCGGTTAGCGGCACAAACAAGAGCTTCCGGGGGATGGCTTAAACCATTTCCGCAATGTCGTAAATCAGCTTTTGGGTTTTGTCCCAACCCAGGCAGGCATCGGTAATGGATTTTCCGTACACACCCTGACCGATTTTCTGGTTTCCGTCTTCGATATAGCTTTCCACCATAAACCCCTTGACAAGGGCATGAATATCCGGGTCATAGTTCCGGTTTTGCAGAACTTCCCGGATAATGCGGCCCTGCTGGAAGGGATTTTTGCCGGAGTTTGCATGGTTGGCATCGATGATAGCCGCAGGATTCAGGAGCCCCTGTTCCTTGTAAAGGTGGTGCAGGAAGACAAGATCCTCATAGTGGTAGTTGGGGCGGGAATCACCGTGCTTGTTGGTATAGCCCCGGAGGATGGCATGGGCGTAGGGATTGCCGGTGGAAGTGGCCTCCCAGCCGCGGTAGATAAAGGTATGGCTGTGCTGGGCTGCGTTGATGGAGTTCATCATCACAGACAGATCGCCGCCGGTGGGATTCTTCATGCCCACGGGAACGGAAATGCCGGAGCTTGTCAGCCGGTGCTGCTGATTCTCCACGGAACGGGCACCCACGGCAACATAGGCCAGAACATCGTCCAGATACTTGTAGTTTTCGGGGTACAGCATTTCGTCAGCGCAGGAAAACCCGGTTTCCCGAAGGACCCGCATATGAAGCTCCCGAATGGAAATCAAACCCTTCAGCATATCCGGAGCGGCGCTGGGGTCCGGCTGGTGAAGCATGCCTTTGTAACCTGCACCGGTGGTGCGGGGTTTGTTGGTGTATACCCGGGGAACAATGAGTATTTGATCCTTCACCTGCTCCTGAACCGGCACCAGACGGGAAATGTAATCCAGTACGCTCTCTTCCCGGTCCGCTGAGCAGGGACCGACAATCAGAACCAGTCGGGAGGAATTGCCGGAGAGGATATCTTTCAGCTCCCGGTCCCTCCGCTCAAAGGCTTGCGCCATTTCTTTGGTGACCGGATATTCCTGTTTCAGCTCACTGGGAATGGTCAGCTTTCGTTTGAAATCCATGTTCATAGTGTTACCCTCTTCTGTCTCTTTGGATAAGGTCAGTATATCGATTTCGTCAGAAAATTGCAAGTGTCATAAAACAGAACCTTCCTACCGGAACAAAAAACACACCCACGCCCTGCGGGCGGAGTGTGTTGACACGACTGGGCCTATAAGCCGGGTTCTGTTTTGACAGCCATCTATCTAGCCCCGTGGTTGCCCACGGGATCAAGCCGCCTCCTCGGGACGGCCGGGCCGGCCGAATGTCCCTCCACGGCGTTGCTCCGGGATAGAGTTTACAGCGTAAAACCCATGTTGCCATGGGCCGGGTGGGCTCTTACCCCACCTTTTCATCCTTACTCAGTCCGCCCCGAAAGGCGGGAACTGGGCGGTATCTCTCTGTTGCACTTGTCCTGGGGTTACCCCCGGCGGGCGTTACCCGTTATCCTTGCCCTGTGGAGCCCGGACTTTCCTCATCTGGGCCCTTTCGGATCCCATCCGCGGCTGTCCGGCCCAGTCGCTGAAATATTGTAACCTAAGTTGGTGCAATTGTCAAATATCTTGCAAAATCTTTTCTTTGGGGGTATACTAGCTCTAGTGAAAGGGAAAGAAGGGCATACATATGGACGCGTTTGAAGCATATTTTACATCGTTAAAGGATCAAAAGATTGCCGTGCTGGGCCTGGGTGTCAGCAACCGGCCCCTGGTGCGGCTGCTGCTGGAATTCGGCTGCCGGGTGACGGGCTGCGACCGTACCCCCCGGGAGAAGCTGGACGCGGAGGTCCTGGAGCTGGAAAAGCTGGGCGCCAAACTGAGCCTGGGGGATGGCTACCTGGATGGGGTGGAAGCGAATGTGCTGTTCCGCACGCCCGGTATGCATCCGGACAATCCGGCCATTCAGGCCCTGCGGGATCGGGGGGCAAAAGTGACCTCCGAGATGGAGGTGTTTTTTGAGGTATGCCCCTGCACCCTGATTGCGGTCACCGGTTCCGACGGGAAAACCACCACAACCACGCTGGTATCTGAGATGCTGAAGGCTTCCGGGAAAACCGTCTGGCTGGGCGGCAATATCGGAACGCCCTTGCTTCCTTTGTGCCGCCAGATGAAAAAGGAGGATTTTGCCGTTGTGGAGCTCAGCTCTTTCCAGCTGATGGATATGGAGCGCAGTCCCCAGCGGGCGCTCATCACCAATCTGGCTCCCAACCATCTGGATATTCACAAGGATATGCAGGAGTATGTGGATGCCAAAAAGAATATCTTCCGATTCCAGAGCGCGGACGGTATGCTGGTTCTCAACGCGGACAATGCCATTACTGCCGGATTCCGGGGCAACGGAGAAACACGTTTTTTCTCCCGCAGGGAGAGAACCAACTGTGTCTGGGAGGAAAACGGCGTCATCTATCGCCGGGGAGAAAAGCTGCTGGAAAGCAGAGAAATCCTGATTCCCGGCACCCATAACATTGAAAACTATTTGGCGGCCATCGCACTGGTGGAGGGCCTGGCCACAGACGACGCCGTCCGGCAGGTTGCCCGGAATTTCGGCGGTGTGGAGCACCGGATTGAGCTGGTGCGGGAAAAGGATGGCGTTCGGTTCTACAACGACTCCATTGCCTCCTCTCCAAGCCGGACCATTGCCGGTCTGCGCAGTTTTCCGGAAAAGGTGATTCTGATTGCCGGCGGCTATGACAAGCATATCCCCTACGATGTGCTGGGGCCGGAAATCTGCCGGCATGTGAAAAAGCTGTATCTGGGCGGCGCCACCGGCCCGAAGATTCGTGCCGCGGTGGAAGCCGCGCCGGAATACAAACCGGGCTTCCCGGAGATAACGGACTGTAGAGATTTTACGGAAGCGGTGTATGCGGCAGCAGCCGGGGCAAAGGCGGGGGATGTGGTGCTGATGAGCCCTGCCAGCGCGGCCTTTGACCAGTTCAAAAACTTTATGGTCCGGGGTGAATACTTTAAGAAATTGGTGAAGGAGCTGTAACCATGATTCTGATGGAAGTGGCAAAGGCGGCAAGAAAGGTACTCCCGCTGAAAAAATGCGGCGCGGTGATTGTGGCGGCAGGTTCCGCTTCCCGAATGGGCGGCATTGATAAAGTGATGGCACCCCTGGGCGGCGAGCCTATGATTCTGCGGACGGTCCGGACATTTCAGAATTGCGGCGCCATCAAGGAAATCGTCATTGTAACCCGGGAAGACCTGATTCTCCCGATTACGGAGCTTTGCAGCGGCTTTGATAAGGTCCGGGCTGTGGTCCGGGGCGGAGATTCCCGCCAGGCCTCGGTGAAGCTGGGGTTGTCGGCGCTCACGGACAAAATGGAACTGGCGGCGGTCCACGATGGTGCCCGGCCGTTGGTTTCCGAGGCGGTGATTGACCGGACGATCCGGGCAGCCCACACCTACGGCGGAGCCGCGCCGGTGGTTTCCGTAAAGGATACCATCAAGGTGTTCGAGGGTGGCTTTATTGCCTCCACGCCTGACCGGGAGACATTACGGGCGGTGCAGACGCCCCAGGTGTTTGATCTGGATCTGCTCCGGGGCGCCCTGGAAAAGGCCGATAAGGACGGCGCGGCTGTGACGGATGACTGCTCTGCCGTTGAACGGCTGGGGCTTAAGATCCGCCTGGTGGAAGGGGAGGAGCGAAACCTGAAGGTGACCACACCGATGGACCTGAAGATCGCGGAAATGCTGCTGGAGGAAGAACCATGAGAATTGGACACGGCTACGACGTACATGCCCTGGTTCCGGGCAGAAAGCTGATCCTGGGCGGGGTGGAGGTTCCCTATGAATTGGGACTGGAGGGACACAGCGACGCGGATGTACTGCTTCACGCGGTGATGGATGCGCTGCTGGGTGCCGCTGGCCTGGGGGACATCGGCCTGCATTTTCCGGATACGGATATGCGCTACAAAGGGGCGGACTCCCGAAAGCTTCTGGAGGCAGTGGGTGAAAAAATCGGGAAGGCGGGCTATCGGGTGGGCAACATCGATGTGACCATGATTGCCCAGAAGCCCAAGCTGCGTCCCTTTATCGGCACCATGCAGGAGAACATTGCCCATACCCTGGGAATGGATCCGGGCCGGGTGAATGTAAAAGCAACCACAGAGGAGCATCTGGGCTTTACCGGTGAAGGTAAGGGCATGGCCTGCCATGCGGTGTGCCTGCTGGAAGAAAGACAGCAAGACTGAAAAAGGCAAAATTCGCCTCCCGGGCATAGAATGTGCCCGGGAGGTTTTGCTGTATGAATCAATATCTGATCACCTTCCGCTCGGTGACCTATGCCCAAAGGGGTGAGCGGAGTCTGACACGGCGGGGCATATCCTGCGACGTGATGCGTACACCAAAGTGGATGGAAGAGCAAGGCTGCGGCTACGGGCTGCGCCTACGGACAGCCAATATCTACAAAAGTCTGGATGCGCTGCGGCAGGATGGCATTCTCTGGCGGAAGGTATACGCCTACAGCCGGGACGGCAGGGCGGAGGAACTGACCCTATGATCTATCTGGACAACGGGGCAACCTCCTTCCCCAAACCGCCGGAGGTCATCGGGGCGGTGACGCGGGCACTGGAACAGGGGGCCAACCCCGGGCGCGGAGGCTATGGAGCGGCCATGGAGGCGGCCCGTGTGGTGTTTGACTGCCGGGAGGCAGCGGGAAAGCTGTTTCACTGCAAGCCGGAACAGGTGGTGCTGACCTCCAACTGCACCCATGGGCTGAACATTGCCATTGGAAGTCTGGTAAAACCCGGGGCAAGGGTACTGATTTCCGGTTTTGAACACAATGCGGTAACAAGGCCCTTATATGCCCGGCAGGCGGATATTCGGATCGCGGGGAAACAATTGTTTTCCTGGGAGGAACTGCTGGACGATTTCCGGCGGGAACTGAAAAAAGGGGTGGACGTGGCGGTTTTTACCCATGTATCCAATGTGTTCGGCTATATTCTCCCGGTGGAAGAAATGGCGGGGCTGTGCCGTCAGGCAGGCGTTCCGTTCATTGTGGACGCGGCCCAGAGCGCGGGCTCGCTGGATGTGGATATGACCGGCTGGGGAGCGGACTACATTGCCATGCCGGGGCACAAGGGACTGCTTGGCCCCCAGGGGACGGGACTGCTTTTGTGCGGGAATCCGGGAACGCCTCTGCTTTTCGGAGGCACGGGCAGCCAGTCCAGGTCCCGGGAAATGCCCCGGGATCTGCCTGAGCGGCTGGAAGCCGGGACCATGAATGTTCCCGGGGCCGCCGGATTGGGGGCGGGACTGCGGCTCATTCAGCGGAAGGGGATCCGGAACATCTTTGACCGGGAGCACCGTCAGGCCGCTGCCTGTGCCCGGCAATTGAAGGAGCTGGGGCTGCGGGTGTTTTCCGGCCCCCATCAGGCGGCAACGGTTTCTTTTCAGGCCCGGGAGGACTGCGAGACCCTGGCGGATTACCTGGGAAAGCAGAATATTGCCGTCCGGGCGGGACTGCACTGCGCCCCCCTGGCCCATGAAAGTGCCGGGACCATTGAAAAGGGAACGGTGCGGGTAAGCTTCGGACACACCGCCTCGGACGACCAGCGAAATGCGCTGATCGCAGCTCTGGAAAGACGGAGGGCAAGCGGGGGAAGGCTTTAGAGCCATCCCCTTTTCTCTTGCGAAAAAGAGAAAAAGTGGTATAATAGCCACTGTTAAGATACAAAAGAGGTGGATTCGTTGAAAAGAATTATGAAATATATGCACGGTTATGAAAAACAGTGCATTCTTGGCCCGCTTTTCAAGCTCTTAGAAGCGGCACTGGAGCTGCTGGTGCCTCTGGTGGTGGCCAGTATCGTGGACCAGGGCATCGGCCTTGGAGACCGGCCCTACATCCTGCGGATGTGCCTGGTGATGATCGGCCTGGGCCTGGTTGGCCTGGCGTGTTCGGTAACGGCCCAGTTCTTTGCTGCCAGGGCGGCGGTGGGCTTCTGCACCAGGCTGCGCCACGCGCTTCTGGAGCATATACTGGGACTGAGCTACACTCAGATCGACACCATCGGCACGTCTACTCTGATCACCCGGATGACCTCCGATGTGAATCAGGTGCAGAACGGCGTAAACCTGTGCCTGCGACTGCTGCTGCGGTCTCCCTTTGTTGTGTTTGGAGCCATGATCATGGCCTTTACCATCGATGCTCAGGCGGCGCTGGTATTTGCGGGGGTGATCCCGGTGCTCTGCGTGATTGTGTTCGGTATTATGCTGATTACAATGCCCAAGTACAAGCAGGTGCAGGCCGGTCTGGACCAGGTGACCTCCGCTACCCGGCAGAATCTGACCGGCGTGCGGGTACTGCGGGCCTTCTGCAAGGAAGACAGCGAGGTGGAAAGCTTCTGCGACAAGACCCAGGAACTGACCCGCCGTCAGCTGCTGGCAGGACGGATCTCCTCGCTTATGAACCCCGTAACCTATGTGGTCATCAATTTCGCGATTGTGATTCTGGTGCAGGTGGGCGCTCTGAAGGTGGATGGCGGTATCCTGACCCAGGGACTGGTGATCGCACTGTACAACTACATGTCCCAGATTCTGGTGGAACTGATCAAGATGGCCGACCTGATCATCAACATGACCAAGGCGGCTGCCTGCGCGGACCGGATCGGCGCCGTGCTGGAGGTGAAAAATGACCAGCAGGACGGCACATGTCAGAGCCGCTCCCTCGGGGGGGCTGTGGAATTCCGGAATGTCTGTGCCCGGTATGCCGGTGCCGGCGAACCATCTCTGACGGACATCAGCTTCCGGGCAGAGCCGGGCCAGACTGTGGGCATTATCGGCGGCACCGGTTCCGGAAAGACCACCCTGGTCAATCTGATCCCGAGACTTTATGACGCGGCCCAGGGCCAGGTCCTGGTGGATGGCCGGGATGTGAAAGAATACAAAACGGAAGCGCTCCGCCGGGAAATCGGTGTGGTGCCCCAGAAGGCGGTGCTGTTCCAGGGCACCATTCGGGAAAATCTCCTGTGGGGAAACCCGGATGCCACGGAGGATGACCTCTGGCAGGCGTTGAAGGTTGCCCAGGCAGAGGAAGTGGTAAAGGGGAAGACCCTCCGGCTGGAGGAACCGGTGGAACAGGGGGGCATGAACTTCTCCGGCGGCCAGCGTCAGCGACTGACCATTGCCCGGGCTCTGGTGCGCAAGCCGAAGATCCTCATACTGGACGACAGCGCTTCGGCCCTGGACTACGCCACGGATGCCAAACTGCGCATGGCCATTCGGGCCATGGAACAGCCGCCCACCACCTTCATCGTTTCCCAGCGGGCTGCTTCCGTGCGGTTTGCGGACGAGATCCTGGTGCTGGATGATGGCTGTATGGTTGGCCGGGGCACCCATGATGAATTGCTGAAATCCTGCCCTGTATATCAGGAAATCTACTATTCCCAGTTTCCCAAGGAGGTGACCGGCAATGGCTGATGAGAAGCAGATGACAACGCTGAAAAAGGTCCTGCACCGAATCAAACCCTATACCCCCGGCATAGTATTGTCCCTGTGCAGCGCGGCGGTATCCGTCATAATGTCCCTGTATATTCCGGTGCTCATTGGCCGGGCCATTGACTGCATTGTGGAGGCAGGCCGTGTGGATTTTGCCCGGATGGGCAGCCTTTTGACCCGGGTGGTGCTGTGCGCCCTGGCTGCGGGTCTGGTGCAGTGGGGGATGCGGGAAATCAACAACCGCATTACCTTCCAGGTGACAAGAGACATCCGGAATGAGGCATTCCGGCATATCCAGGTGCTGCCTCTGAGCTATCTGGATAGCCATCCCCAGGGGGAGCTGGTAAGCCGGGTTATTACGGATGTGGATACCTTCGCGGACGGCCTGCTGATGGGCTTTACCCAGTTTTTTACGGGCATCATGACCATTCTGGGAACCCTCATCATTATGCTCACCATTCACCCGGCAATCGCGCTGGTGGTGATCCTGGTAACGCCCCTTTCTCTGTTGGTGGCGGGCTTCATTGCCAAGCGGACCTATTCCATGTTTACCCTGCAAAGCGCTACCCGTGGGGAGCTGACGGGCATTATGGACGAGGCAGTGGGGGAAATCAAGGTGGTGCGGGCCTTTGGCCACGAGAAGGCATCCCTGTCTCAATTCGATGAAGTGAATGAGCGGCTGGAAAAGGCTTCCTTACAGGCGGTGTTCTTCTCTTCTCTGACCAATCCCTGTACCCGATTTGTGAACAGCGTTGTTTATGCTTTGGTGGCCCTCACGGGAGCTCTTTTCTGCCTGGCGGGGGGCATTACCGTGGGCAGCCTGACCATCCTGCTGAACTACGCCAACCAGTACACCAAGCCCTTCAACGAGATTTCCGGTGTGGTCACGGAATTGCAGAATGCCCTGGCCTGCGCCGGACGGGTGCTGGATCTGATTGAGGCCCCGACGCGTTCCGCAGAACCGGCGGAACCGAAGAAGCCCGGAAAAGTGGAGGGCAGCCTGGAGATCCGGGACCTGAAATTCTCCTATACGCCGGACAAGCCGCTGATTGATGACTTCCATCTCAGCGTGAAGCCCGGCCAGAGAATCGCCATTGTAGGGCCTACGGGCTGCGGAAAAACCACCTTTATCAACCTTTTGATGCGCTTTTATGACCCCCAGGGCGGCAGCATTTGCCTGGATGGCGTGAATACTCTGGATATGACCCGCAGGGATCTGCGGCGCAGTGTCGGTATGGTGCTTCAGGATACCTGGCTGAAGGCCGGCACCATCCGGGAGAACATTGCCATGGGCAAGCCCGATGCATCCATGGAAGAAATCATTGCCGCCGCCAGGCAGGCCCACGCCCACAGCTTTATCAAGCGGCTTCCTCAGGGGTACGATACCCCCATCGGCGAATCCGGCGGCTCCCTGTCCCAGGGACAGAAGCAGCTGCTGTGCATTGCCAGAGTCATGCTGTGTCTTCCGCCCATGCTCTTCCTGGACGAGGCGACTTCCTCCATCGACACCCGTACCGAGGTCCGGATTCAAAAGGCCTTTGATACCATGATGCAGGGACGGACCACCTTTATCGTGGCCCACCGGCTCAGCACCATTCGGGAAGCGGATGTGATCCTGGTCATGAAGGATGGTCACATCATCGAGCAGGGCAATCACCAGACGCTTTTGGAAAAAGGCGGCTTCTACGCCAATCTATACGAAAGCCAGTTCGCGCACTGAGAAACAGACACCTCCCCGCTTTCCGTTTTAGAAAGCGGGGAGGTGCGTTTGGTGACAATCGGGAGCTTTTGTGAATTGACAATTGACAATGAACAATTGACAATTATGGTATCCCTTCGGGATGATTCAAAAAATTGGTTAGCAAGTCCGGTAAATTCCCAAAAAACTTCTCGTTTTATTCATCCCCGGAGGGGATTCCTTCATTGTCAACTGTCAATTGTCAATTGCAACTGAGCTTAATCCTTCTTCCGTTCACTTGCCGCCGTAAAGACCAGCCGCCGTTTCGCATGGAAACGGCGGCTTTGGCTTAGGCAATGGTAAAGTTGTTGGTGGCGACGGGGGAGCCGTTGAAGTAAACGGTTACGCTGTAGTCGCCGGACTCGGTGGGAGCCTTGGGCAGATTCAGTTCGCCCAGCTTGTAGTCTCCATCGAAGAACAGGTCATACCAGTCAAGGGTTTCCTCGGACACAAGGGCGGGGATGGGCTCTCCGTCTCGATCCCGGAACACATACATAACCTTGATGTCCTCGTGCTCCACATAGAATTTCACAGTGGACTCCAGCACCATGGACATCTTGTCACCGGACTGGAACTTGTCGGTGTAATCCTCCGCACTCAGGTCATCCGCCAGCCACTTGACAGCGTTTGGTGTTTTCAGCAGCCTGGACTGAATTTTGTCCGCAGACAGACCCTGGGTGGAGAAAACACCGGCTTGCATGGTGGTGTAGCTCTGGGTGTTGTTGAAGACGGAGGTGTCATCGCCGACCTGAATCGTCAGATGATAGGTTGTGTCAGGAATTCTGGGGGAGATGGAGCCGCTGGATTCGCTGCACTTGATCACACTGGAGGATTCGGAATCATTCAGGGAGTACATCAGCAGCCAGCCGTCTTCCGGAGCTTTCCCTTCAAAGGTCCAGCTCACATCCAGGGTGCCGTTTTCGGATTCCTGAATGTCGTAAGAAGCAATGGTAATGGGGTTGGCGGAGATGGTCAGCCGGGTGGGCTCAGTCATACCGGAGGGGGTAACCTCAATGGTGTAAGCCTTGTCGTTGGTGGTCTTCTTGAAAGTGGCAATGGTGCCGGTAACGGTCTGGCTTTCATCATAGCCGTCAGCATAGCAGCGGACATTCCAGCTGCTCACATTGGCGTTGGCGGGAGCCTCCCAGCCGATGGTGAGATCGCCGCCCAGACGGGAAAGCACTTCCAGATTGTTGGCGGTGATCAGGCTGACAACCTTGAATTTTACACTGGTCTGGCCGCCCAGGTTGGAATTGTCGGAGGTGGTCAGACGGAAGGTGTATTCCTTGCCCACGGTGAGACCCTTCAGCGTCACGGTGTGACCGGTGAAGTTCTGGATGATGTTGTCCTCGCCCTCACAGGTGGCAGAAACCACCCATTCCTCGGGCTCGTGACCATTTACGGTCAGGTTCAGCAGCACATAGCCTTCTTCCTGACCGGACATGGCGGTAAAGCTGACAATTTCAGTCTGACCTTCTGTGGTGAATACGTCGGAAACCTGGCCGGTAAGCTTGTGCAGACCGTTTACGGTGACCAACACATTGTACAGGGAATTGGGGGTGAGGTCCGTAAAGACAGCCTGTCCGTTTTCCACGGAGCTGGTTTTGCTGTTGCCGTAGACATCGGTGCAGTGAACGGTCAGCAGGCTGTCGGCCACCGGTGTGGACACGGTGACGGTCATCTCGTTCTGGGTGCCGGTAATGGCAATGCTGTCCACGTTCTGCAGGTAGAAGTTGTTGTAGAACCAGTAAGAGAACCCGCCGACGGCGCAGCCCAGAACCAGAATAATCAGAAGGACCAGAGGACCCTTGCTGCGTCGGTTTTTGGTGATGTCAACAGGCTGAACACTTTCCATGACGGGCTTTTTGACAGGCCGGGGCGTCATGGTGGGGTATTTCTGTTTGGGCCTCAGGATGTCGCTGACTTCATTGAGCTCGCTGTCCAGGTCGAATTCCGGAACATCGGTTTCGGAGGAAACCACGGGAAACAGAATATCGGTTTCCTCCGGCTGAAGGGACTCCTGAGGCTCTGGATCCGGAGCAACGGCTACGGCGCCCGGGGTGAACCGCATGGTTGACTGAGCCAGCATATCAGGCTCCTGGGTGGCAACAGGTGCCGGCTGGGGGATCTCCATCCGGATGGTGGAATCCGCTGCCACCGGTTCGGAGGGGGCCTGCGCCTGAACCGCGGGTTCTTCCGGAAGCTGCGCGGGCGTCTCCGGGGCGGGAGTTTCCTCCCGGGGCGTTTCCTGCGATGCGGCGGCGGGCACAACCGGCGCCGGCTGGGACAGGGGGGTGTCGTTTACGGATCCGGTCTGCATATAGGCAACCACAGCCTGACCGAATTCCGTGGGAGATGGCCAGCGGTCCTCGGGTTTTGGAGCACAGGCTTTCAGGATAATGGCAGCCATGCCCTCGTCGGCCATGGCCGGGGCAGGCAGAGGCTTCGTCGGATCCTCCGGCAGGGTGGGCAGCTGACCGTTGTTAAACAGACGGTACAGGATCATACCCAGCGCGTAGGTGTCCAGGGTTTCGTTCAGGGCGGACATGGGGTCCTTCACTTCGGGAGCGGTGTACTCACTGATAAACCGCTCGGGCATGGAGCTGTAGGCCAGGTACTTCATGGATACAAAGCCCAGATCCGCGATTTTAAAGTGGGTGCCGTCCTCCACCATGATGTTGGAGGGCTTGAGATCGATGTACAGGTATCCGGCCCGGCGGCACAGGGACAGGGCCGCGCACATATCCAGAGCAAGATTTACGGCCTGCAGATGGGTGATGGCTGTGCGGCGGATGGCCTTTTCCAGTGTGCGGCCGTATTTGCTGACCAGGTATACCTGATAGCCCAGCCGGTTGGTCTTCATGGGAACGACCTGCCAGTCTTCATAGCAGGCAAAGCCGTCCAGCTTGGCCATGCTGGTAAGGAATGCTGCTTCGGCAGCGGTATCATCCGCCTGCTGGCGGAAATAGTCCAGCGCGGCGGCGGGGTCGCTGTAGGCACCGGCTACAAGCAGGGCATCCAGTTGAACCTGGGACGCAGGCATGGACAGAACTTTTACGATATATTTCTGATCGGAATTCTCCTTCATGGCCGGGTGACAGCTGACACCCGGACGCTCGGACATGGGGGCCCCGAGGACGAACCCATCGAGCAGCGGAGAGACCAATGCTTCTTCGGACATTTTTATCGCCTCCTTGACCCACATATCATAAAATAAAATAACCAAAAAATCAACACTTTTATTAGGAGAAACTACAAAACCTTCTTTTTCGACCAGGGAATCTTGACGCAGAGTGATCATTTTCGGGGCACGGGCCTTCCTGGGTGACAGGGGAAGAAAAAGGGGGAAATTTTCCATTGTGTTTTTTGACGACATCCCCTTGTATTCTTGATGGAAAGGTGTTATAATTCGACAATAATAGAGAGAATATATCTATGGGTGGTTTTCTGCCGGAAAATGGCCCATGGCAAGGAGGAATATCCATGAACAGAATTACTTGTGAAGTCTGCGGTACTGCCTTCCAGGATACGGCATCCTGCTGCCCGATCTGCGGCTGGTCACCGAAGGGTGCGTCGCCTCAGGCAAACATGGATGATGTAGACCTGGGAGAATTTGACCTGGGTGAAGAGAAGGTGGCTGACCGCGCACATGGGAGACCTGCCGGTGCATCCGCCCAGCAGAGCCGCCGGATTTTTGACTTTGACGAAGCCAATGGGGCGCACGTGGCCGCTGCCGATACGGATGACGATGATACCGCCTACTACGGCGGTCAGCCTGTGGCGGAGGAATCCCGGCAGCTCAATACGGGGCTTGTGGTGGTGCTGGTGGTGTTTATTGCGCTGGTGCTGCTGGCCACAGGCATTCTGGTGGTAAAATTCCTGCTACCCAAGAAGGACAGTGCCAAGAAGGAAACCACGCCGCCTACCGTGCTTGCTGAAACTGTGGAGACGGTTCCCACCGAGGAAGAGATTACGGAGGCGCCCTCCGTTCCCTGCACCAGTTTGTTTGCGCCCAATGTGGAGACCCTGACCGCTGCCGGTGAGATGTGGCGGCTGAACGTAAAGGTGTCTCCCGAAGATACCACCGACGAGATTACCTATGTTTCCGAGAATGAAGCGGTGGTAACGGTGGGCGTGGACGGCACGCTGACCGCTGTGGGTGACGGCAGCACCAACGTGGTCATCACCTGCGGCAGCCAGCAGGTCAAGTGCCCCGTTACCGTTGCCATCGTGACGGAGCCGCCTACGGAAGCAACGGAGGCAACGGAAGCAACGGAAGCAACGGAAGCCGGCGGGGAAGCCACTGAGGAGACCAGGGATCCCAGCACCGTAACTCTGAAGCTGAACCGTACGGATATGACCTTCGGCAAGCTGGGCGTTTCCTATACCCTGAAGCCGGAGAACGGTCTGACCGCGGAGGAAGTGACCTGGAGGACCAGCGATTCCTCCATCGCCAATGTCAACAACGGCGTGGTAACTGCTATGGGCCGTGGCGTTGCCAAGATTACCGCCAAGTATGGCGATCAGGTGGTCACCTGCATCGTCCGCTGCAAGTTCTGACGCGCCAACAGGTAGAAGTCAAAACCCCCGGCTAAGCCGGGGGCTTGAATAAGCCCTAGAAGGGCTTTTTACTGGCCTCACCCCTAAAGGGGCCCCGAAAGTTTGCCGACCGCATTCTCGTTTCGGGCTGCCCCTAAAGGGGCTTTATTTATGCCTTCTGGTTCGAGCTACCCGTAAACGGGTCGACATATTCCTTTATGCTCATTTGATCTGCTATCTGATCTTCACGCAGCTGATTCTGAATATACTCCTTTATCTGCTTTTTATTTCTTCCTACCGTATCCACATAGTAGCCTCTTGCCCAGAAATGTCTATTACCATACTTGTACTTGAGGTTTGCATGGCGGTCGAATATCATCAGGCTGCTTTTTCCTTTGAGATATCCCATTATTTGCGATACACTATACTTCGGCGGTATGCTTAGTAACATATGGATATGATCGGGGCACGCCTCTGCTGCAATGATCTCGATACCTTTTTGCTGGCATAGCTGTCTCAAGATTTTTCCGATATCCGCCTTTATCTCGTTGTATATCACCATTCTTCTATACTTCGGTGCGAACACTACATGGTATTGACATCTCCATGTTGTATGGTCTAAACTATTAATGTCTTTTTCTTTCACGAGAGAGACCTCCTCATTATTGTAGTTGTGTGGTCGGCAAACCACTTCTACTATAATGGGGAGCTTTTTTCTTGTCTACTTTACTCCTCGCTGGAAGCTATTTTTTTGCCCCCGGCATAGCCGGGGGTTGACTTTGGTTAACCAAAGCAACAAATCCCACCGGGGCTCCCGGTGGGATTTCAGTCTGTCAAAAATGCCTCGCAGAGTTCGCTGCGTCAGCAGCGAAAAAGGTTCAAAAATCGTTTTCGACCGCGGCGTGTACGTGGGCGAAAACACTTCTCAGGCTGCAAGTGTGGAATTTGTTCGCCTATGGCGAACAAATTATGCGCGCAGCAGACTGCAAAAACTGGCGGAAAAGCCCGAAGGGTTTTTTCGACAAGCTAAAATCCCACCGGGGCTCCCGGTGGGATTTTTCTTGTATGACGCGTTGAACATCAATCGGCTTCGCGGAAAGCTGCTTTTCGGAAGAAAAACGTAATGCACCACAATCCGGCAAGACCTACCAGTGTGTATACGATCCGGCTGAGCAGGCTGGCGGAACCGCCAAAGAGCCAGGCAACCAGGTCGAAGCGGAAAAGTCCCACAAGTCCCCAGTTGATACAGCCGATGACGGACAGAATCAGGGCAACCATATCCATGCTGCTTCCTCCTTATTTGTTGGGATATGGGAAGTGTGCCCGGCTTTTGGGAAATCTATCCCAAACACATTGCTTTTTCCGCTGCTTTCCGATATAATAAGAAAAACAAAAAAGGAGCGCGGCTATGACAACTCTTTATGAAGGCGCCTTTGCCAAGGTGAATCTGACCCTGGATGTTCTGGGAAAGCGGGAGGACGGCTATCACGACTTGCAAAGCGTGATGCAAACCATTTCCGTCCGGGATGACGTGGAAATCGATGTGGGAACCAGAAAGCCCTGGACCCTTTCCTGCAGCCGGGAGGACCTGCCCCAGGATGAAAACAATCTTGCCTGGAAGGCGGCAAAGGTATTCTGCGACAGCTTGAAAATCGATCCCGATGGCATTGCCATCCGGATTACCAAGCGGATTCCCTCCGGTGCGGGGCTGGGCGGCGGCAGCGCCGACGCGGCGGCAGTGCTACGGGCCCTCAACCGGCACTTCGGCGCCCCGCTGTCCATTCTGGCCCTGGCGGAGCTGGGGGCGAAGGTTGGAAGCGATGTTCCCTTCTGCGTGCTGTGCGGCACGGCGATGGTGGAGGGCCGGGGCGAAAGACTGCGCAAGCTGCCGGATCTTCCGGACTGTGTATTTGTTGTGTGCAAGCCGGAGTTTTCTGTCTCCACCCCGGAGCTGTACAATCAGCTGGATACGGTGGCCATTGCCCACCACCCCAACAACCAGGCCATGGAAGCAGCCCTTTTGGCAGGGGATCTGGAGAAGATTGCGGAGAATGTTTACAATGTGTTTGATCCCGTGGTTACCCAGGATCATCTGGAACTCAACTACATCAAGTCCGTCTGCAACACCTACGGTGCGCTTTGCCAGCAGATGACCGGCTCCGGCAGCGCGGTTTTCGCCATGATGCCGGACTTCGAGATGGCTGCGGTGGTTTGCAATATGCTCAAGGATAACTATCCCCAGGTTTATCTGGCAAAACCTGTATAATTTTCCAATGATCCGTCCAGACTGAGGCTTATGAGGCAGAAAACTGCCCAATCCCTGTCTGGACGGTGTTTTACATGAAAAAGTTCGGTTCTTTCCTTTTCCTTTGCGCGCTTGCCTGTGCCTGCTATTATGCCGGAACAATCCTGGGGGACCGGCAGACCCTGACGGATCAATGGATCCGCATTCATGTGGTGGCCAATTCGGATTCCGCGGAGGATCAGGAACTGAAGCGGAAGGTGCGCAACGGGATTCTGGCAAAGCTGGAAACCGGCGCCGCGGACGCGCAGACAATGATGGCGGATCTGGAGGACCGTCTGCCGGAGATCCGGCAGACAGCCCAGGATATTCTGCTGGAAAACGGCTGTACCGACAGGGCCCTGGTGACGCTTCAGAAGGAAGCCTTTCCCCAGAGGGATACCGAGGGCCTGCGCCTTCCCGCGGGGATCTATCAGACCCTGCGCGTTACCATCGGGGAGGGCGGCGGTCATAACTGGTGGGGCGTGCTGTTTCCACAGCTCTGCTATGGAGAGGAACAGAATGTGTCCGCGTCTCTGACGGACAGTCTGACAAAAGACAACAGTATCCGGTTTTTCTTCCTGGAAAAACTGGGTCGGCTGCAAAACTGTCTGGCAGGTAAGTAAGAAGAAAGGGTGTTTGTATGCTCCGAATAATGCTGGGAAAGGACTGGAAGGCGCTGCGCCGGGAAATCCTGGGCCGTATTGCCCGGGACGTGTCCGATAAAAAGCCCGGACGGGTGCTGATCGTTCCCGAGCTCATCAGCCATGAGGCAGAGCGGGCCCTGTGTGCCTGCGCCGGGGATACGGCCAGCCGCTATGCGGAGGTCCTGTCCTTTACCCGGCTCCAGCGCAGCGTATCCGACGCGCTGGGCAAAGCCAGCCGGGAGTGCCTGGACGACGGCGGTCGTGTGGTTGCCATGGCCGCGGCAGCGCGGCAGCTGTCCAGCCGGCTGAAAGCCTATGCCGCCCTGGAGAGCAAGCCGGAGTTCCTGAAAGAGCTGGTGGACGCGGTGGATGAATTCAAGCGCTGCTGCATTTCACCGGAGGATCTGAAGCAGGCGGCTCTTTCTTCCCAGGGGGCTTTTGCCCAGAAGCTGGAGGAGCTGGCGCTGCTGATGGAGGGCTATGACAGCCTCTGCGCCCAGGGCAGGCGTGACCCCAGAGACCGGATGACCTGGCTTTTGGAGGAGCTGGAGGACTGCGATTACGGGGAAAATCATGTGTTCTACATAGACGGCTTTCCGGATTTTACCCGTCAGAATATGGCGATACTGGAGCACCTGATCCGGGTCAGCCCACTGGTAACCGTTGCCCTGAACTGCGACAGTGTAGATTCCCCGCTGCTGGCCTTTGAAAAGGCGGGGCAGACCGCCGGGGAGTTTGTCCGGATGGCAAAGCGCCGTGGGGTGGAAGTGCGGCTGGAAGTCCTGCCGGACTCCCGGGAGGCCCTGGCCCCCATGCGGGAGCGGCTGTTCCAGGGAGGAATCCCGGAGCTTTCGGGGGAAAACCTGTTTGTTTACACCGCGGATTCCCCCTGGCAGGAGGTTATGGCGGCGGCCCAGGAAATTGATAAGCTGGTTCGCGGCGGCTGCCGGTATCGGGATATTTCTCTGGTCACCACCGATGCCGGTGCCTATGGCGGTCTGATCGGCTTGATTTTCAAGCGGATGGGCATCCCCTGCTACCGGGCAGGCACGGAGGAAATTCTGACCAAAAGCGTCATCGCAACCGTGCTGTCGGCCCTGGAAGCGGCGGTTACCGGTCTGGAGCAGCGGGGGGTGCTCCGGTATCTGCGTTCCAGCATGTCTCTTTTGACACCGGACGAATGTGACGTTGTGGAAAACTATGCGTATATCTGGCGCATCCGCGGCAAGGACTGGTTCCGGGAATGGACCAACCATCCCGACGGTCTGGCAGGCATTTGGGATGACAACAGCCGGGAAACCCTTGAAAACCTCAATGCGCTGCGCCAAAAAGCCATGGCGCCTCTGGAACGGCTTACCCAGGGATTCCTGGATGCCCGGGACCTGCGGGACCAGGTAATGGCCGTGTATGCTTTTTTGCGGGATATTTCTCTGGAGCGGCGGCTGGAAGAAATGGCGGACGAGTTGGATGAGGCAGGGGACAACCGGGGCGCCCAGATTCTCAACCAGATGTGGGAGATTCTGCTGTCGGCTTTGGAGCAGATGCACGATGTTCTGGGTCAGACCCATTGGGAGCCGGAGCATTTTCTCCGGCTGTTCCGTCTGCTTTTGAGCCGGTACAATGTTGGCACCATCCCGCCGGTATTGGATGCGGTGCAGGTGGGCCCGGTTTCGGCGCTGCGGTGCCACGAATGCAGGCATCTGCTGCTGCTGGGCGCCCAGGAGGGAAGCCTTCCCGGTTATTCCGGGTCCAGGGGAGTCCTGACCGATCAGGAGCGGGTGACCCTGCGCAAGCTGGGTGTTCCCCTGACCGGCGGGGCCATGGAGGGAATTCAGGAGGAATTCGCGGAAATCTATGGTGTGTTCTGCGGTGCGTCCCAATCCGTGCGGGTGTATTGCAGCGGGGAGCAGACCTCCTATCTCTTCCGGCGGCTGGGGCAGATGGCAGGTGAAATCCGGGCGGTGCAGGACGGGCTGGAATTTGCCGGGGCAAATGCCCGGGAAGCCGGGGCCTGGCTTGCCCGGTGGCGGCAGGAGGATGCGGCCCGGGAACTGGGTCTGACGGATGCCTATCAGGATACCGCCTCCCAGGCGGATTACCGGCTGGGGGGAATCCGCCCGGAAACCGTCAAGGCTCTTTACGGGGAAAGGCTGGAGCTCTCCGCCTCCCAGGTGGATACCCAGGCGGAGTGCCGTCTGCTGTATTTTTTGAAATACGGCCTGCGGGCAAAGGAGAGAAAAGAGGCCGAGGTGGATCCCGCGGAGTTCGGCACCTATGTCCATTCCGTTCTGGAAAATACGGGACGGAAGGTGATGGAGCTGGGGGGCTTCCATCAGGTGCGTCTGGAAAAGACCCTGGAGCTTGCCCGGGAGTACTCGGATGCCTATGCCCGGGAGCGGTTTCAGGGGGTGGATTCCAAGCGAAGCCAATCCCTTTTCCGGCGCAACCTTCAGGAATTGGACATGATTGTGGAGGAGCTTTGGAAGGAACTGTCTCAGTCCGCGTTTGCGCCTGTCGGGTTTGAGGTGGCCTTCGGTAAGGACGGAAAAATGCCGGCCATTCCCATACCCGGTGGGAAAATGGAAGCCCGGCTTCGGGGCTTTGTGGACCGGGTGGATACCTGGCAGGAGGGCTCCGGAAGCTTCGTCCGGGTGACAGACTACAAAACCGGTCAGAAGAGTTTTGATTATTGCGATGTGTCCCAGGGCGTGGGCCTGCAGATGCTGCTGTACCTCTTTGCGCTGGAAAAGGAAGGATCGGTGCTGCTGGGTTCTGACGCGGCCTGCGCCGGTGTGGAGTATTTCCCGGCAAGAGCCCCCTATCTCCCGGCGGACGGACCCATGACAGCGGAGGAGATTCAGAAGGAGCGCGGTAAAAAATGGGTTCGCTCGGGCCTGTTTTTGCGTGAGGAGCGGGTGTTGGAGGCTATGGAACCGGAAAATCCGGAAACCCGGCTGCCGGTAAACCGGAAAAAGGACGGCAGTCTTTCCGGTTCTCTGGCGAGTACGGCCCAGTTTCGGGCCTTGGAAGGGTATGTCTTCCATCTTTTGGCGGATATGGTATCGGAGATTGCCTCCGGAAACGTATCCCCCAACCCCTACAGCCGGGGCTCCAGCTTTGACGTGTGCAGATTCTGTCCCTACGGGAGCATCTGCCACCCGGATGACAATGCCCAGCGACGGAATTTCCGGGCGCTGAAAGCCCAGGAGTTCTGGGATTTGGTGGAAAAGGAGGGAACTGTCCATGGCTGAAAAACTGACCCCTGCCCAGAGCCGCGCGGTATCCGACCGGGGCGGAAAGCTGCTGGTCAGCGCGGCGGCAGGCTCCGGAAAGACCAAGGTTCTGGTGGACCGGCTGATGGGTTACCTGACGGATCCCAAGGATCCGGCTGACCTGGACGAATTCCTGATCATCACCTATACCCAGGCAGCGGCATCGGAGCTGCGGGCAAAAATTGCCGGCAAGCTGACGGAACGCATCGCCTCCGACCCGGAAAACAAACACTTGCAGAAGCAGCTTCAGCGGCTGTACCTGACGGAAATTTCCACGGTCCACGGTTTCTGCGGCAGCATTCTCAGGGAGTATGCCTACCGGCTGGAGCTGGACGCGGACTTCCGGGTGGCGGATGAAGAACAGGCCGGCCAGCTCCGGGACCAGGTGCTGAAAGACCTGCTGGAAAATGCCTACGTGGAGCTGGAGGATGACCCGGATTTTCGGCTGTTTACCGAAACCCAGGGCCTGGGACGCACGGACAAAGACCTGCCGGAACTGATCTGCCAGGTTTACGACAGTGCCCGGTGCCACCCGGACCCGGAAAAATGGCTGGATGAATGCATGGCGCGCAGCTGTCCGGAATGCCGGGACGCGGGGCAGACTCCGTGGGGGCAATTCCTGATGGAGGATCTGTTCTCCTGGCTGGACGGCCAGATTGCCGCTCTGGACCGCTGCAGCACCATTGCGGATCAGGCGGGAATGGACAAGGTCCGGGACAATCTGAACGAAACCCTGGCCCAGCTTCGGAATCTGCGTTCTGCCGAAAGCTGGGATGGGGTCTGCGGACGGATCGATGTGAAATTCGGCACCCTTCGTTTTCCCACCAAGGGCGCGGATACCAGCCGGACAGAGGAGATCAAGGCGGTGCGCAATGCCCTCAAAAAGGGCATGGAAAAACAGCAGAAGCTGTTTTCAAGAAATTCCGGGTCTTTGCTGAAGGACCAGGCCCAATCTGCCCAGGCACAGCGGGGACTCATAACCCTGGTAAGGCGGTTTGGCGCGGCCTACAGCGACCTGAAAAAGAGATACCGGGTGTTGGATTTCGGGGATCTGGAGCATCAGGCTCTGGATCTGCTGCTGGGGAAGGACCGTTCCGCGCCCACTGCCCAGGCCCGGGAGATCGGCCGCCGGTACCGGGAGATTATGGTGGATGAATACCAGGACTCCAACGCGGTGCAGGATGCGATTTTCGGCAGCCTGACCGCGGAAAGGCAGAACTGCTTCCTGGTGGGAGATGTCAAGCAGTCCATTTATCAGTTCCGCCTGGCGGATCCCGGTATTTTTCTGGAAAAATACAAATCCTTTGTGCCTGCAGAAGAGGCAGCCCCCGGTCAGGGCCGGAAGGTGCTGCTGAGCCATAATTTCCGGTCCGGCGGTGAAGTGGTGGAGGCGGTAAACCATGTGTTTGCCCAATGTATGTCCTCCGGGGTCGGCGGTCTGGAATACGGCCCGGAGGAGACGCTGCGGGAAGGGGTGCCCCACGCAAGGCTTCCGGACAGGGCGGTGGAGTTCTACGCCTTGGAAGGCGGTGAGGACACCGGCGGCGAGGAAGCCGCTTTTGTGGCCCAACGGATTTGGGAAATGCTGGAAACGGGCACACTTATCCGGGATGGGGAAGCCTTTCGGCCTGTGACGGAGGAGGATATTGTGATTCTTCTCCGGTCTCCCGGTTCTGTGGGAGAGGATTTCCGCCGTGCGCTGGAAAGCAGGGGCATCCGCTGCGCCACCGGCGCTGGGGCGGATCTTCTGCGCACCCCGGAAATCAGCACCCTCCGGGCCATTTTGCAGACGGTTGCCAATCCCCGGCAGGATATTCCTTTGCTCAGTGCCCTGGCAAGTCCGGCCTTCGGCTTTACCGCGGAGGATCTGGCGGTGATTCGGAGCAAACAGAAAAAAGGCTGCTTTTACGATGCCATGGCCCGGAGCGGCAGCACCAAGGCAAAGGCCTTCCTGGGGACTCTGGCGGATTTGCGGGAAAAGAAGCGGCTGTGCAGCCTGACGGAGCTATTGGAGCACATTTACCTTTCCACGGGGCTGGATGCCATCTACGGGGCCCAGCCCCAGGGAGACGATGCCAAGGAAAACCTTCGCCTGTTCTTCCAGATGGCGGCGGAATATGAGCGGGGCAACCTGAGCAGCCTGGAACAGTTCCTGGAATATCTGGATGACCGGCAGGAGAAGGGCCTTTTGCGGCCCGGCGCCCCACAGACCGGTGCCGTGACCATCATGAGCATCCACAAATCCAAGGGCCTGGAATTTCCGGTGGTGTTTTTGAGCGCCCTGTCCAGAAAGTTCAACCGTAAGAGCCTGATGCAGCCCATTCTTTGCGATCCGGAGATGGGACTGGGCCTCAATGTGGCCGACCGGGAAAACCGGGTGCGGTATCCGTCTCTTGCGCGGCTCGCCATTGCCGGGAAGATGACCCGGGAAGCGGTCAGCGAGGAAATGCGGATTTTGTATGTGGCCATGACCCGGGCCAGAGACCGGTTGGTCATGACCTACGCGGCGGACAAGGCGGCGGATAAGATACGGAACCTGGCCCAGAGACTGCCCGTCAGCGGAATGGAAATGCTGTGCCAGGAGGCCCAGTGCCCGGGGCAATGGGTGCTTTTGGCGGCGCTTACGCGGACGGAATCCGGAGCGCTGCGGGCTCTTACCGGCATGACCCTGGAAGGAACGGTATCCGATATTCCCTGGAAGATTCAATATGTGGAGCATCCGGAACCGGAGACGAAGATCGGCTGTGCGATGCAGCCCGAAGGGCCCTCCATGCCGGAAGACGCGCCCCGGGCCCTTGCCCAAATGCTTGCCTACCGTTATCCCCACCCGGAGGCAACCCGGGCGCCCTCCAAGCAGACAGCCACAGGCCGAAAGGGCCGGGAAAAGGATGAGGAGGCCGCTCAGGACGCCCCTCCGGCGCCGGGCTATGTCCGTCAGTGGCGGCAGCCGGCCTTTGAGGGTGCCCAAAGAGACGGCAGATCCTACGGAAACGCCATGCACCGGGCGATGCAGTATCTCCGCTTCGGGGAATGCGACAGCCTCCGGGGTGTGCAGGGCGAAATCGCCCGGATGCAGGCGGAAGAGATCCTGACCGCTCAGGAAGGGGCACAGATCGACTGCGGCGCCATTGCCCGCTTTTTTGAAAGTGATCTGGGCCGGAGACTGCGGACGGCGGATTCCGTACTTCGGGAATTCAAATTCTCCATTCTGGATGGGGGCGAGAAGTACGGTCCCGGGCTGGAAGGGGAGCGTGTGCTTCTGCAGGGCGTGGTGGACTGCGCGCTGATGGAACCGGACGGAATCACCATTGTGGACTTCAAAACGGACCGGATCACCCGGGAGGCGCTTCCCCGGGCGGTGGAGCGCTATAGGCTGCAGGTGGAAACCTACCGGGAGGCCCTGGAACGGATTTTTGAAACCAAAGTGAAAAAAAGCCTTCTCTACTTTTTCCGTTTGGATGCCTTTGCGGAAATCTGAGCGGATACAGGAACTCCCCGGAAGATGATCTTCCGGGGAGCTTGAGCTTGTCGAAAAACCCCTTCGGGCTTTTCCGCCAGTTTTTGCAGTCTGCTGC
>SAMEA3663230__coassemble_652_pt1 | contig 24363 bp, 19 predicted proteins | sample SAMEA3663230__metabat2_low_PE_017 | metagenome-assembled genome bin SAMEA3663230 (sample SAMEA3663230) | pig gut metagenome | biome: pig gut; feature: pig-associated habitat; material: faeces | place: China | collected 2013
TTCGCTATTCTTTTTTTTACTTTCATTTGTCACACATCATTGTAACACCTACAATTTGAAAAATCCCCGCCGGACAGAGTGAAAAATCCCCGCCGGACAGAGCCGCGGCTTCCGCTTTTCCGGCGGGGAATTGACGGCGGGCGGATTTGCGTGTAAGATAGGTTTCATCGGAAAGCAGGTGAGCATATGGAAGACAGCATGGAAACTGCCCGGCGTCTGGCCCAAAAGGTCGCCGGGGCAGGAGGCAGGACCTTTTTTGTCGGAGGCTTCGTCCGGGACAGGCTCCTGGGCATTCATAACAAGGATGTGGACGTGGAGGTCCACGGAATCGCGGCGCGGACTCTGGAGGAGATCCTGGATACCCTGGGGCAGCGTACCCAAATGGGGCTGTCCTTTGGGGTTTACGGCCTGAAGCACTGCTCTCTGGACATTGCCATGCCCCGGAAGGAGCAGGCCACCGGCCGGGGCCACCGGGATTTCGCCGTATATACGGATCCTTTCCTGGGGCTGGAACAGGCGGCCCGAAGGCGGGATTTTACCGTAAACGCCCTGATGGAGGATGTGCTCACCGGAGAAATTGTGGACCCCTTTGGGGGAAGGCGGGATCTGGAAAAGGGGATTCTGCGCCATGTCAGCGATGACAGCTTCCCGGAAGATCCACTGCGGGTGCTCCGGGGCGCTCAGTTTGCCGCCCGGTTTGGCTTCCGGGTGGCGGAGGAAACGGTTCGCCTCTGCAAAACCATGGATCTTTCTGCTCTGCCCCGGGAACGGGTGCTGGGAGAACTGCAAAAGGCGCTGGAAAAGGCCCCCAGGCCCTCGGTGTTTTTTGAGGTGCTGCGGCAGATGGAGCAGCTTACCGTCTGGTTCCCGGAGCTGCAGACCCTCATCGGGGTCCCCCAGGACCCGGTGCACCACCCGGAGGGGGACGCCTGGACGCATACCATGGCGGTTTTGAATGCTGCCGCCGGACTGCGGGAAGCGGCAGAGCACCCCCGGTATCTGCTGATGGCCGCCCTGTGCCATGACCTGGGAAAGGCGGAAACAACCGTTACCATAGAAAACCGGATCCGGTCCATCGGCCATGAAGAGGCGGGAGTGACCATTGCGCAAAGGCTTCTGGACCGGCTGGGGGTGTCCAGGGAAGAAAAAAAGTATGTGCAGAATATGGTCCTGCTGCATATGCGCCCCAATGCTCTGGCCGGATGCGACGCCGGTGTGAAGAGCACCAACAAGCTGTTTGACAGCGCCCTGTGCCCGGAGGATCTGATTCTGCTGGCCAGGGCGGACCGGCTGGGCCAGAAAAAAGACCCGGCGGGGGAAGAGGCCTGGCTCCGGTCCCGGCTGGAAAGCTACCGGGAAACCATGGCAAAGCCCTATGTCATGGGCCGGGATCTGCTGGAAATGGGCTTTGCGCCGGATGCCCGCTTTTCCCAGGCCCTTGCCTATGCCCACAAGCTCCGCCTGGCAGGGGTGGAAAAGGCCGATGCCCTGAAGCAAACGGTGGGGTATCTGCGAAAACTGCAATAAGAAAGCCACACCTTCCCGAAAACTGGGAAGGTGTGGCTTTGCGCGTAATGACAAGGGGAAGAGACTGCCTCTTCGGTCAGATCAGGCCGAAGCGGGCAAGGGCCTTGGCCACGCCGTCTTCCAGCACAGAATCGGTGACGAACTCTGCCTGGGCCTTCAGCTCCTCCATGCCGTTGCCCAGACACACGCTGTGCCGGGCCAGCCGGAACATGGGAAGGTCGTTGGTGCTGTCGCCGATGGCCATGGTGTCCTCCCGGGAGATGCCCAGATGGGCAAGAAGGGTCTGCATACCCTTTGCCTTGGAGTGGCCCTTCAGCACATACTCCGTAAAGCCCCCGGAACCCCGGTGGATGATTTCAAAATAGGGGGCCATGGCTTCGTGAAAGGGCGGTGTGCTGCCGGGCGCTCCGTCCCAGGTGACGAATTTCAGAAAATCGGGGTGTACGTCAATGCTGCAGATGGGAAAGCCCTTTTGCAGCATCTGGGCCATTTCCAGGTTCTGCCTGGGGTGGCCCAGAAGCCGGGGGTCATACACAATGGAGCCGTCGCCGGCCTCAAACAGAGGCAGCACATGGAACCGCCTTGCCTGGGCGCAGACATAGCGGCAAAGGCCTTCGTCCAGGACACTGCGGCTGAGCCACTGGGATTCCAGCCGGATTTCCATACCGCAGGCGCATATCCAGGCCGTAAAGTCCATGGCCCGTATCCGGGGGTCGATGTGGGAATAGGGCCTGCCGGTATTGACCACCGGCGTGTGACCGTTGCGGCGCAGCTGTTTTATGGCCTCCGCCGCGGAGTCGGGAATGATCTGGGTGTCGTCGTCCACAAGGGTGCCGTCAATGTCGAAGAAAACTACCATTTGTTTTTGGGGTCCTCTCTGTATGGTTACGCATCTGCTCTTGCGTAGGCGTTTTTCATGCCGTTGCTGCGCTCATAGAGCACCTTATCCAGGGTGTCCTGGGAAAGCTGCCGGATCATCTCCGCCAGCTCCCGGTTGGCCTCCAGCCGCAGCGCCAGCCGCTTTTCTTCCTCCGGCTGGGAAAGCATCCGGGCGTCATACCGGTTCAGAATCTCATGGGCTTTGGAGGCGGCATGGAGCTGATAGCGCTCAATATGGGCAAGGCAGGTCTTATAGGAGGCGTCGGCCAGGGCGGCAATCATCCGGCTGACCCAGTAGAAGCTGTCGGTGGTGGCATGTTTGCCGGTGTTCGACAGGTATTCCGGAACCTCCGGAACCCGGGAATAGATGGGCAGGCTCACATTGAAGGCGTTGGAGGCGAAGCTGATCCACTGCACGGCGGCGCAGTCGGGGTACATACCGGGCCGCAGCTGGTTGATGGACAGCAGGTCCGTCCGATTGATTCCGATGGAGCGGTAGGCGCCCCGCATTTTGCTGTCGCCGTAGGTGGCGTAGGGATCATAGGGGGTGCCCTGGTAGTGGGAGGACAGCAGATATTTCACATCCTCAACGGTGACCTTTCGCTCGGGCCGGACGCACCAGGGCAGATCGTCATCGGTGGGGCGGTAGTCCGCCTCCGCTCCGTCCCAGACAAAGGCGTGGGGAAGCAGATAGCGCAGCATGAACCAGGCCCGGGGAGTATTGTAGGCATGGTCCGAATCCGCATGGGAGCCAAAGGCGGCCCGGGGGTCGAAGGGCCCCTCCATGGTCAGATCCAGGTGGTGCTTTTGGATGAATTCCGGCAGATCCTTGGAAAACAGGTTCTCTTTTCCTTCGGTGTCCTCCAGATCCAGCCGGTCAATGCCCAGCTGATTGGGCATCACCACAACGCCGTCGTCCGGCACCCGCCGGGCCATCCAGTGGTGGCCGCCGATGGTTTCCAGGAACCAGATCTCCTTTTCGTCCTGAAAGGCAATGCCGTTCATTTCGTAGGTGCCGTAGGTTTCCAGCAGGGAGCCCAGGAGGGTGACGCCTTCCCGGGCAGACCGGGCATAGGGCAGCACCAGCATGACAATGTCCTCTTCCCCGATTCCGCCCTGAACCAGGGGATCCGCACCCAGCACCCGGGGGTTGGAGGTGATGGTTTCGGTGGCGGTCATGGAAACGTTCCGCTCATTCACACCGGTGGCGGCCCAGATGCCTTTCCCTTCCAGGGCGTTGGGGGCCGCGGTGTGGGCCATGGCATTGCCGGGCAGCGGAATCTCCACCTGGGACAGGACACTTTTGTATACGGTGGGTTCCTTCCGGGCGGGAATGCACTGGACCTTTTTCGCTGTGTAGTGGAAAGAGCCCGCGTCATCGTTCCGGGCGATGATGGTGGAACCGTCGTAGCTGGCGGACTTGCCCACCAGAATGGTTGTACAGGGCATATGAAGATCTCCTTTGTGTCTTTGTTTTACACCCCTCCGGGAAGACCCAGGGCGGCGGTGGTGAGAATGCCGAGACAGGCATTGTAGATGGAGTCAAACTGGCTCAGGGGCAGGGGGTTCATGCCGGCACCTGCCTCAATGGTAAAGCCGGGGCGGCGCCAGGTTTTGATGAACCAATCCTTGTAGCCCGCAAAGCCGGATTCATAGGGGGTGTCTTCCAGGGTGTAGCCGGAGAGACGGGCGAATTCTTCTCCCAGCTCCCGGGCACCGGGCACCTCAATGTCATCATACTTCCAGTAGATGGTTTCTCCCTGGGTGTGAAAGGCCAGTGTCAGGACCGGGTCCAGATACCGGGTAAAGTCGGCCATGGCCATGCTTTCCCGTTGGGTCAGGGGCGCGCGCCCCACATAGTCCCGGGGGCCGGGACGGGTGTAGCCCTGGGAGAATTTGATTTCCCTTGCCTGAAGCCACCCGGCGGGGTATTGCAGGTTCAGGTCCACGCCCAGAAGGTTGGCCTTCCAGCCCTCCGGGAAGGGAATGTTCGGGTAGTTGTCTGCCAGACCGGCGGCCTGTTCCCATTGCAGGCTCCCTTTGGGAATCGCCCCGGTAACCAGGTCCACCCCGTCCGGGTCCACCATAGGCACCAGATAAATACGGCAATATCGGTCGAAGAGCTCGCCGGGGATGCCGTAGAGGCTGCCGCCCTCGGTTATGGTCCGGGACAGCTCCTCGGCAAATTTCAGGAGTACCGTGGCGGTAATCCATTCGTTGGCATGGTGGGCGGCGGAAAAGAGCACCGTCCGCTGGCCGGACCCGATGCCCAGAGCCAGCACCTCCCGGCCGAAGGCGGTGGTGGTGAGGCTCCTGCTGCTGCACACCGGGTAGGTCTCGGTGAGTTCCGCAATGGTATCCCGGCACAGACGGTAGGTCATGGGCAGGTCTGTTTTGACAATCGGCATGGGGCACCTCCTGATGGATTCTCTCATCAGGATATGCGGGGAAAGGCAGGATGGTGCATCGGTTCCTTCCTTCTCCTTAGGCAACACCGCACAATGGGAACTGCGGGCTTCGGCGGATCTTTTGCCCCAATCGTGCAGTATGAAAAATGGGAAATACATCCAGTATTCCCGCATTTTCCATACTTTCGCTCGGGTCAAAATCTCTCGCCGAATCTCCTTGCCCCATTATGCGGTGTTGCCCTTATACGGCAGCAGGAGGAACGCATTCGAATTGTCAATTGTCAACTGTCAACTTTTCCTGCTCCAGATAGATCATCAGCACGGCGATGTCCGCGGGGCTGACGCCGGAAATCCGGCCTGCCTGCCCCAGAGACAGGGGGCGGATGTCGGAGAGCTTCTGCCGGGCTTCCAGCCGCAGGCCGGAGATGGCGTTGTAGTCCAGGGTTTCCGGCAGCAGCCGGGCTTCCTCCCGCTTGAATTCGGCCACCTGCTTTTCCTGCCGGGCCAGGTATCCGGCGTATTTCAGCTGAATTTCCACCTCTTCCGTAATGGAAGGGGGCAGTTGGGGCCGCTCTTTGTCGAAGGGAGCCAGGTCCTCATAGCTGACCTGGGGACGGCGCAGAAGATCCGCAAGCCGGGCGGAGTTTTCCACGGGGGCGGTATCCCGGGCGGCAAGCATTTGGTTGAGCGCCGGGCTTCCGGGAATGCCGCTGCCCTCCAGCCGGGCGATTTCCCGGCGAACCTTTCCGTACTTTTCTTCCACGGCCCGGAGCCGCTCCTGGGGAACCAGGCCCACCTTGGCTCCGATGGCGGTCAGCCGCTGGTCGGCGTTGTCCTGCCGGTGGAGGAGCCGATATTCCGACCGGCTGGTCATAATGCGGTAGGGCTCCTGGGTGCCCTTGGTCACCAGGTCGTCAATGAGGGTGCCGATGTAGCTGGTGTCCCGGGTGAGAATCATGGGGGGCTGCCCCTTGATTTTCAGGGCGGCGTTGATGCCGGCCACCAGGCCCTGAACGGCGGCTTCCTCATAGCCGGAGGTGCCGTTGAACTGGCCCGCGCCGTAAAGACCGGAGATGCGCTTGGTTTCCAGGGTGGGCAGCAGGGAGGTGGGGTCCACGCACTCGTATTCGATGGCATAGGCAGGGCGCATGATCTCGGCCTGCTCCAGACCGGCTACGGTCCGCAGCATCCGGATCTGCACATCCTCCGGCATGCTGGAGGAGAAGCCCTGGATATACATTTCCTCGGTATCCAGGCCGCAGGGCTCGATAAAGAGCTGGTGGCGGGTTTTCTCCGGGAAACGGACAATCTTGGTTTCGATGCTGGGGCAGTACCGGGGGCCTACACCGGAAATGGTGCCGTCGTACATGGGGCTCCGGTCCAGGTTTTCCCGGATGATCCGGTGGGTTTCCTCGTTGGTGTAGGTCAGGTAGCAAACCGCGGAATTGTTGACGGCCCCTTCCGTGCGGAAGGAGAAGGGCTCCACCCGGGTATCTCCCGGCTGTAGCTCCATTTTGGAAAAATCAATGCTGCGCCGGTTGACCCTGGGCGGGGTGCCGGTTTTGAACCGGCGCAGGGGAAGGCCCAGGGCCCGCAGACTGTCGGAAAGACCGATGCTGGGGTGCATCCCGTCCGGGCCGGAGGAGAGCACGTTGGAGCCGATGATCACCGTGGAGTCCAGATAGGTGCCGGTGGCAAGAATCACGGCTTTGGCGGCGTATTCCCCGCCCAGGTTGGTGCGCAGGCCGGAAACGGCACCGTTTTCCGTGAGAATTTCCACAATCTGGGCCTGTTTCAGCTCCAGACCGGGCTGCTTCTCCAGGGTGTGCTTCATATACTCCTGGTAGCGCCGCCGGTCCGCCTGGGCCCGCAGGGAGTGAACGGCAGGGCCCTTGCCCCGGTTCAGCATCCGGTACTGGATGCAGCTGTGGTCCGCGGCCACGCCCATTTCCCCGCCCAGGGCATCCAGCTCCCGGACCAGGTGGCCCTTTCCGGTGCCGCCGATGGCGGGGTTGCAGGGCATATTGCCCACGGCGTCCAGATTGATGGTAAAGAGAATGGTATGCAGTCCCAGCCGGGCGCTGGCCAGAGCGGCTTCAATACCGGCGTGGCCCGCGCCGATGACGGCAACCTCACATTTGCCCGCAAAATAGGCCATGGTCAGGTCTCCTCCGATGTTTTCTTCTCCTCCCGGGGAAGGACAAAGGGCTTGCAGACCACCTCGCACCGGTGGATGGGGGTGCCAAGAGCGTGGAACTTTTCTTCATAGCCCGTCATAATGCCGGTGACGCCCTCCTTGTGCAGGTCATCGGTGACGTTTTTCGTTTCCAGACCGCAGGCGGCAAATTCCTCCAGGGAGAAGGCAAACAGGGGGGCGTTGTCGGTTTTGAAGTGGAACTCCCCGCCCTGCTTCACCACACGGCAGTATTTGTCCAGGAAGCCCCGGTGGGTGAGCCGCCGCTTGGCGTTTTTCTTCCGGGGCCAGGGATCGGGGAAGTTGATGAACAGCCGGTCAATTTCACCGGGGGCGAAAACACTTTCGATTTCCGCTACGTCCATGTCGATAAACAGCACGTTTTTGAGGCCCATGCTCTGGGCCTTTTCCATGGCCACCACCATGGCTTCCCGGCAGCGCTCCACGGCAACCAGCAGGACCGTGGGATTTGCCTGGGCGGTTTCGGCGGTGAATTTGCCCTTGCCGCAGCCGACCTCCACCCACAGCGCGGTGCAGTCCGGCATCCGTTCCCGCCAGTGGCCCAGCAGGGTCTGAGGCTCCATAACCCGCAGCCCGGCGCACTTTTCCATCCGGGGCTCCAGGTTTTTCATTCTGCGCATTCTCATATCGTGTCCTCCAAAAGGTGGGCTTACCCAAAATTTAACACCTTATTATACAGAAAGACCGGGAAAATGTCAAAAGGAAAGTGGTGGTCAGGGCGGTTTTGCCCTGACCTGTTTTTCCTGACCAAAAACCCCAAAAAAACCGGGGCAGGACCTGTTTCTTTTGTTGACATCGGCATAGCCCTGTGCTAAAATCATTGTTGAAAGTGAATAACGGTTTCAGTGCTTTTCCCGCCGCATGGGAGGGAAAAGAGAATAGGGAATCGGGTGAAACTCCCGAACGGTACCGCCACTGTAAGCGTGGAGGCCCCCCGGAAGGCGAAAGCCGGTCATTGGAGAAACCGCGGCCCTGATTGCAGGCAATCAGGTTCCCGGAACAATCCGAGAAGACCCGGGTTGGCTGACGATCCGCAAGTCAGGATACCTGCTGAAACGGTTTGATCGCCGCACTCCGCAAGTACGGGGCGCACGGCGGCTTTTGACGCAGAAATACGGCTGCGGCAGCCTGTGTGCTGCCGCGTTTTTTTCTGCTTTGGTGCTGTTTTTGTGGTTTCCCCCTTACCCACCTGACAGATTGCCCGCCAAAGAAGAAGTCTGCGTGTATACGTTTCCTTGGGGGGAGTGACCACTCTCCCCGAATTTTTTGGAAAGCAAACCGCGGCGGTCAGCTTGGCTGCGGCGGTTTTTGTGGGTATGGTATGGAAAAAACACTGAACCGCGTTCTGATTGCCGGTACCAACAGCGGCTGCGGAAAAACCACACTGGTTTCGGGGCTGCTGACGGCGCTGTCCCTTCGGGGAGAAAAGGTCTGCTCCTTTAAGTGCGGACCGGATTACATTGACCCCATGTTTCATGCTTCGGCACTGCATACCCCCTGCCGGAACCTGGACCTGCAATTTCTGGACGAAAATATGCTGCGCTATCGGATGGCCATGGGAAGCCGGGGCTTTGACCTGGCGGTGACGGAAGGAGTCATGGGTTATTATGACGGCGTGGGACTTACCAGCAAAGCAAGCTCCTACCGGGTGGCGGCGGTTACGGGAACACCGGCCGTGCTGGCGGTAAACGTCCGGGGAGCGGCCCATTCCGTGCTGGCTGTCATTTCCGGCTTCGCGAACCTGTATCCGGACAGCAATGTTAAGGGCGTGGTGCTGAACCGGTGCGCGCCCATGCTGTATCCAAAGCTGAAAGAAGCAATTCTGGAACATTTCCATGGAGAGATTCAGCCCCTGGGCTATCTGCCTGATTTGCCGGAGGCCACCCTGGAAAGCCGCCATCTGGGGCTTATCACCGCCCAGGAGATGGAGGATCTGCAGGAAAAGCTGCGGCTTCTGGCGGATCAGGTGGAAAAAAGTGTGGATGTGGAGGGGATTCTCCGCCTTGCCGCCCAGGCCCCAAAGCTGTGCTGGGAAACCCCGGAGCTTCCTCAAAGGGGCAGTCCGGTCCGGGTGGCTGTGGCGATGGACAGAGCCTTCTGCTTCTACTATCAGGACAATCTGGACCTGCTTCGTGATCTGGGGGCCGAAATTGTGCCTTTCTCCCCGCTGGAGGACCCTGCCCTTCCGGAAGACATCCAGGGCCTCTATCTGGGGGGCGGGTATCCGGAGCTGTACGCGGACCGGCTGGAAGCCAACGGCTCCATGCGGGCCTCCGTCCGGGAGGCGCTGACAAAGGGCATTCCCTGTATTGCCGAGTGCGGCGGTTTTCTGTATTTGCAGTCCCGGCTGGACGGACGGCAGATGGTGGGATTCCTGCCGGGGAAGGCAGACAACAAGGGAAAGCTGGTGCGCTTCGGCTATGTGACCATGACGGCCCGGGAGGAAAATCTCCTGTGCGCTCCGGGGGAACGCATTCCCGCCCACGAATTCCACTACTACGATACCACCTGCAACGGGGAGTCGTTCCGGGCCCAAAAGGCCGACGGCCGGAGCTGGTCCTGCGGCATCGCAAGCCCCACCCTGTATGCGGGGTTCCCACATTTTCATTTTTATGGGCATGTATCCATGGCCGCAAGGTTTCTGGATGCCTGCCGGAAGGAGTAACGCCATGCTTGAGATCGTAAAACCCATGGATATTGAAAAGCGCAGCTTTGAAATCATTACGGAGCTGTTGGGAGATACGCCCATTGACCCGGAAAACGAGCTGGTGGTAAAGCGGGTGATCCATACCTCCGCGGATTTTGATTACGCGAAAAACCTGGTCTTCTCCGAAGGCGCCGTCCGGAAGGGGATTGAGGCCCTGCGGGGCGGCTGCGACATCGTCACCGATACCCAGATGGCAAAGGCCGGCATCAACAAAACCATTCTGGGAAAGCTGGGGGGCCAGGTGCACTGCTTTATGTCCGATGAGAGCGTGGCACAGGAGGCAAAGGAACGGGGGGTGACCCGGGCCATGGTATCCATGGAGCGGGCGGCTCAGCTTCCGAAGCCCTGCATTTTTGCCATCGGCAACGCCCCCACGGCGCTGATCTGCATCCGGGAGCTGATGGACGCGGGCAAGCTGAAGCCGGCCCTCATTGTGGGTGTGCCGGTGGGCTTTGTCAACGTGGTGGAGAGCAAGGAGCTGATCATGGAATCGGACAGGGCACCCTACATCGTGGCCCGGGGCAGAAAGGGCGGTAGCAACGTGGCCGCGGCCATCTGCAATGCCATGCTCTACCAGATCACCCGCTGACATGGAAGAATTTGTTGTAAAAGAGGGAAAACGGCTCCGCCTGGGCTACACCACCGGCTCCTGTGCCGCTGCGGCGGCCAAGGCAGCGGCCTGGATGCTGCTGACGGGCCGGGAAAAGACCTCCGTTACCCTGCATACCCCCAAGGGAATGGACCTGAGCCTTTCCGTGGAGGACATTCACCGGGAGGAAGGGGCCGTTTCCTGCGCCATTGTGAAGGACGGGGGAGATGACCCGGACATCACCGCCGGGGCGCTGATCTATGCCAGGGTGAGCCGAATCCCGGAACGGGATGTTCTGATTGACGGCGGCTTTGGCGTAGGCCATGTGACCAAGCCCGGCCTGGATCAGAAGCCGGGGCAGGCGGCCATCAATTCCGTGCCCCGGAGGATGATCCGGGAGAATCTAATGGAGGTTGCCGCCGCCCTGGATTACCGGGGGGGCTTCCGGGTGGAGATTTCCGTGCCGCTGGGGGAGATACTTGCGAAGAAAACCTTCAATCCAAGACTGGGCATTGTGGGGGGCATCTCCATCCTGGGCACCACGGGAATCGTGGAGCCCATGAGCGAGCAGGCTCTGCTGGATACCATCCGGGTGGAGCTGCGGCAGAAGCGGACCCAATCCGATTTCGTGCTGCTGACCCCCGGAAACTACGGTTCCGATTTCATCCGGGATTGCTTGGGCCTGGACCCCAGACAGGCGGTTCAGGTCAGCAATTTTATCGGCGACGCTCTGGATATGTGCAAAGAGTTGGATTTCCGGGGAGCAGTGCTCATCGGCCACATCGGCAAGCTCGTCAAGCTGGGGGGCGGCATGATGAACACCCACTCCAAATACGGCGACTGCCGGACGGAGATTCTTGCCGCCATGGCAGGGGCCGAGGGGGTGGAGCCCCGGGTGATCGGGAGGATGCTGGAATGCGTCAGCTGTGACGAATGCCTGCGTCTGCTGGAACCCACGGGAAAGCGGGAGGCGGTTTTGAACCGGCTGCTCAGGCGGATCCATTTCCACCTGCGGTACCGGGCAGGGGAGAATCTCCGGATCGAATGCGCCATGTTCTCCAAGGAGTACGGCCTGCTGGGCAAGACGGCAGGGGTGGAAGAAGCAATCAAGAAGATTTTCGGCAGGTAAAGGGAGCTTTAGCTGATTAAGGATTGCGCCGCAGTGCGCCTTGCCTCTCCCTATGGGAGAGGTGCCCCCGCAGGGGGCGGAGAGGGCCCTCTCAGTCACGGCAGATGCCGTGCCAGCTCCCCCAAGGGGGGAGCCAAGTGCACTCCCTTAGTCAGGTAAATCTTTCTTTACCTACTCTATGCAAACGAAATACAACCCACACAGGAGGTTTTCATATGGTACATTTTGTTGGGGCCGGATGCGGGGCGGCCGACCTGATCACCGTTCGGGGCGCAAGGCTTCTGAGCGAGGCGGATGTGGTAATCTACGCCGGTTCCCTGGTGAATCCGGAATTGCTCTCCTACTGCAAGCCCGGCTGCGAAATTCACAACAGCGCAAAAATGACACTGGACCAGACCACTGCCGTTATTGTTCAGGCAGAGGCCCAGGGCAAGACCACCGTGCGGCTGCACACCGGCGACAGCAGCATTTACGGCGCCGTTCGGGAACAGTTCGACGAGCTGATTCCCCGGGGCATTGAATACGACGTAACCCCCGGTGTCAGCGCTTTCTGCGGTGCCGCCGCCTCCCTGAAGCAGGAGTTCACCCTGCCGGAGGTGAGCCAGACCGTGATCATCACCCGGCAGTCCGGCCGGACCCTGGTGCCGGAAAAGGAGAGCATCCGCTCTCTGGCCGCCCACCGGGCAACCATGTGCCTGTACCTCAGCACCCGGCTGACGGAACAGCTCCAGCAGGAGCTGCTGGAGGGAGGCTATCCCGGCTCTACCCCGGTGGCGGTGGTGTTCAAGGCCAGCTGGCCCGATGAGCGGATCTATCACTGCACTGTGGATACCCTGCACAAGACCGTTACGGAGAACGATCTGACCCGCACCAGCCTGATCATTGTGGGCGACTGCATGGGTGAACAGTACGCCAAGTCCTTCCTCTACGATCCCAGCTACGAGCGGCCCTTCCACGAGGCAGCAACCAAATGAAGCTGGCGGTCTTTGCCTTCACCCGGAAAGGGTGCCGGTTGGCCCTGCGCTGCCGGGATGCCCTGATGCCGGAGGACTGCCGGATGGTCACCATGGAAAAATTCGGCTTTGCCGGGTTTGAAGCCTATTCGCCCCCCTTATCCGGCTGCATGAAGCCGTATTTTTCCTGGGCGGATCAGATTTTGTTCATTGGGTCCACCGGTATGGCGGTCCGTGCCATCGCCCCCTGGGTAACGGACAAAAAACAGGATCCCGGTGTGCTGGTGGTGGACGAAGGGGGGACCTTTGTGGTGTCCCTTCTTTCCGGCCACATCGGCGGGGCCAACGCCCTGGCGGTCCGGCTGGCCCGGGCGATTCGGGCGCAGCCGGTGGTCACCACAGCCACGGATGTGGAACGGAAGTTCTCCGTGGATACCTGGGCCGCCGAAAGGAATCTGCACATCGGTGATTTTACTCTGTGCAAGGCCGTATCCGCCGGGATTCTGGAGGAGGATGTGCCCATCTGCAGCCAGTATCCCCTGCCAAAGACGCTGCCTGCCGGACTGGTGGAAGGCACCTGCGGGAAGCTGGGCATCTATGTGGGCCTGGATGGGAAAAAACCCTTTGATCAAACCCTGGTCCTTACCCCCAGAGTGCTGACCCTGGGGATTGGCTGCCGGAAAGGCACGCCTGAAACCGCCATTGAAGAGACGGTAGCCGCGGTGCTGGCCTCCCGGGGCCTTCCCCTGGAGGCGGTGGAACAGGCGGCCTCCATTGATCTCAAAGCCGGAGAAGCGGGGCTTCTGAGCTACTGTGAACAGAAAAAAATCCCCATCCGGTTTTATTCGGCGGCGGAACTGGAGGCGGTGCCCGGGGACTTTACCCCGTCGGCCTTTGTCAGCTCCGTAACCGGGGTGGACAATGTGTGCGAGCGGGCCGCCGCCAGGAACGGGGATCCGCTGATTGTCAGAAAAACAGCCTGCCGGGGCGTGACCGTGGCAGTGAGCAGAAAGAAATGGGAGGTAACGTTTTGAAGCTGTATGTTGTGGGCATTGGCCCGGGAAATGATGAGAATATGACCATTCGGGCAGACAGAGCGCTGGCAGACAGCCAGGTGATTGTGGGCTACCCGGTGTATGTGGACCTGGTGAAGGACCGCTATCCCGGCAAGGAGCTGCTGTCTACCCCCATGACCCAGGAGGCAGACCGGTGCCGCATGGCCATCGAAGAGGCCAGAAACGGGAAAACGGTTTCCATGGTCTGCTCCGGCGACAGCGGCATTTACGGCATGGCCTCCCTGATCTATGAGATTCTGGGAGATGACACCTCCGTTGACGTGGAAGTGATTCCCGGCCTGACGGCCGCCTGTTCCGGCGGCGCGGTGCTGGGGGCGCCCCTGACCCACGATTTCGCGGTAATCAGCCTCTCCGACCGGCTGACCTCCTGGGAGAAGATTGAAACCAGGCTGGACTGCGCCGCAAAGGCGGATCTGTCCATTGTCATCTATAATCCCAAGAGCAAGGGACGGCCCGACCATCTGAAAAAGGCCTGCGACATTCTGCTGCGGACCCTGCCGGAGGACCGGATCTGCGGCGTGGTGCGCAACATTGGCAGGGCCGGAGAGTCCCGGACGGTCCTGACCCTGAAGGAACTGCGGACCTTTGACGCGGATATGTTCTGCACCATCTTTGTCGGAAACGCCCAGACCCGAAACATCGCCGGCCATATGGTCACCCCCAGAGGCTACCGGGATGTATAAGCTCTGTGTATTTGCCGGAACCAGTGAGGGCCGGGAACTGGTTGGCTGGCTCTCGTGTCAGAAGAATGTCAGCGTTACCGCCTGCGCCGCTACGGAATACGGCGGGGAGCTGCTGGAAGAGATTCCCGGGGTCCGGGTGTCTGCCCGGCGGCTGGATGAAGACCAGATGAGGGAGCTTTTCCGGAAGGAAGGCTTTTCCTATGTGGTGGATGCCACCCATCCCTATGCCCCTATTGTGACGGAAAACATCCGCGCCGCCTGCCGGGAGGCAGGGGTTCCCTATCTGCGGCTGCTGCGGGACGGGGGGCTGCCGGAAAACTGCGTGTTTGTCTCCTCAACCCAGGAGGCGGTCCGGTGGCTGTCCGCCGCGGAGGGAAATATCTTCCTCACCGTGGGCAGCAAGGAGCTGGCGGCCTATCGGGATGTACCCGGCTTCGGGGACCGGGTCTATGCCCGGGTGCTGCCGGTGGAGAGCAGCCTGGCCGCCTGCCGGGAGGCGGGGCTTCCTACGGCAAGGACCATTGCCATGCAGGGCCCCTTTTCGGAGGAACTGAATATCGCCATGCTGAAATCGGCCAATGCCCAGGTGCTGGTAACCAAGCAGACGGGCAGCAAGGGCGGCTTCTGGGAAAAGGCGGAGGCTGCCCGGAAAACCGGCGTGACCCTGCTGGTCATCGGCCGGCCGGACAGGGTAGAGGGCCTGAGCTTTTCCCAGACGGCGGCGGTACTGTGCCGGGAGCTGAACCTCAGGCAGACGCCCCAGGTGACGGTGGTGGGCATCGGCCCGGGAGACCGGAGTCACCGGACCCTGGCTGCCGCCAATGCCATTTCTCAGGCGGACTGCCTTATCGGCGCCAGAAGAATGCTCCAAAGCGTGGCCGCCCCGGGACAAACCTGGGAGGAAGCCATCGCCCCGGAAAAAATTGTGGAGGCCATAGAAAAGCATCCGGAGTGCCGCCGGTTCGCGGTGGTCATGGCGGGGGACATCGGCTTCTACAGCGGCGCCAAAAAGCTGCTGCCCCTGCTGGGCGGCTGCAAGGTAACCCTGGAGCCGGGCCTCAGCAGCCTGGTGTGCCTGTGCGCCAAACTGGGCACCTCCTATGAAGATGTGGTCAATGTGAGCCTTCACGGCAGAGACGGGGATATTCTCTCCGCCCTTCGGAAAAACAGACGGGTCTTCGCCCTGGTGGGCGGAGAAAACGGAATTGGAAAGCTGGCAAAGGAACTGACCCAGGCAGGCTTCGGGGATCTGAAGCTCAGCGTGGGTGAGCGGCTGTGCTACCCGGATGAGAAAATCACCCTGGGAACCGCCGCGGAGCTCAGTGAAAAAACCTTTGACAGCCTTTCGGTTGTCCTCATGGAAGGCGGCGGAAAGAGTATCGTGACCCACGGCCTGCCTGACGAGACCTTTCAGCGGGGCAGCCATGAAAACGGCACCCCCGTTCCCATGACCAAGCGGGAAATCCGGGCCGCGGCCCTTTCCCATCTGGCCCTTACCAGGGACGCAATCTGCTGGGATGTGGGCGCCGGCACCGGAAGCGTGGCCATTGAAATGGCCACGCAGGCGGACCTGGGCCGGGTCTACGCCATTGAAAAGAAGCCGGAAGCCCTGGCCCTTTTGGAGGAAAACCGGCAAAGACTCCGGATTTCCAACCTGACGGCGGTGGCCGGCGGGGCACCGGACTGCTGCATGGAGCTCCCTGCCCCTACCCATGTGTTCATCGGCGGCAGCAGCGGAAAGCTGGAAGAGCTTCTGGAACTAGTCTGGAAGAAGAATCCCGGCGCCCGGATCGCCGCCACGGCGGTGGCTCTGGAAACCGTGGGGGAGCTGGCGCGGCTTTGTAAGCGTTACGGCGGGGAAGGGGTGTGCCTGACCGCCGCACAGGCCAGAAGCGTGGGGAACTATACCCTGATGCAGGGCCAGAACCCCATATATCTCTTTACCTTCCCTGGGAGGGAAACCCATGAAGTATGAAATCCTGTATGCCCTTCTGCTGGGCTTTCTGCTGGACTGCCTGCTGGGGGATCCCCAGGGATTTCCCCATCCCATTGTCGCCATTGGAAAGCTGATCGCATGGCTGGAAAAACGGCTGCGCAGGCTGTTTCCCGGAACCAAAGCCGGAGAGCTGGCAGCGGGCGCGGTGCTGTGGATTCTGACGGTCGGGGTCAGCTTCCTGGTGCCCTATGGCCTGCTCCGGCTGGCAGGCCGGGTGAGCCCCTGGCTGCGGGTGGCGCTTCAAAGCGTTTTTTGCTGGCAGATTCTGGCGGCCAGAAGCCTTCAGACCGAGAGCATGAAGGTGTATACCGCCCTGAAAACCGGCACCCTTGCGGATGCCCGCCGGGCGGTGTCCATGATTGTGGGCCGGGATACCCAGCAGCTGGACGCGGACGCCGTTGCCCGGGCGGCGGTGGAAACCGTGGCGGAAAACTGCTCCGACGGTGTCATCGCTCCCATGCTTTTCTTTGCCCTGGGCGGCGGCCCCTTGGCCTTCGTCTACAAGGCAGTCAATACCATGGATTCCATGCTGGGCTATGTGGAGATGCCCTATAAGAACATCGGCTGTGTTCCGGCAAAGCTGGATGATGTATTCAATTACCTGCCTGCCCGTATCAGCGGCATTGCCATGCTGCTGGCGGGAGGTCTGCTGAAGCTGGACTTCCAAAACGGCCTCAGGATTTTTAAGCGGGACCGTTATAACCACGCCAGCCCCAATTCCGCCCAGACGGAGTCCGTCTGCGCGGGGCTTCTGGGCCTGCGGCTGGCGGGAGATGCCTGTTATCACGGGGTGCTTCATAAGAAAAAATATATTGGAGATGCCCTGCGGCCCATCGAGCCGGAGGACATTCCCCGGGCCTGCAAACTGATGTACATAACAACGCTCCTGATGCTTGCCCTGTGCGCGGCAGTGCTGGCGGCGGGGTAATGCCGCGATAGGATTCTTTATCGGAATTGACAATTGACAATTGATAATTGACAATGAAGGAATCCCCTTCGGGGACAAATAAAAAATTCGATAATCCGGAAGAACTTTTGGATTTTTTCCATGTTCTAATCCAGAATATTCAAATTCATCCCGAAGGGATACCACAATTGTCAACTGTCAATTGTCAATTGTCAATTCGATAAATCCTTCTTTCCCCACCCAACATACCAAATCCATCCATTCGAGGAACTGTCCATGCTCTACGAAACCCAGAATCCCCACGGCGGGGATCTGTACTCCCGGAAGATCCTGCTGGATTTTTCCGCCAATATCAATCCCTACGGTACCCCCCAGGCCGTGAAAGACGCGGTGGCGGGCAGCGTCGACGCTCTGTGCCACTACCCGGACCCCTATTGCAGGGAGCTTGTTTCCGCCATTGCGGAATTTGAAGGGGTGGAAGAAAAGCAGGTTTTCTGCGGCAACGGCGCGGCGGAGCTGATCTTCTCCTGCTGCATGGCCCTTCGGCCCCGAAAAGCCCTGGTGCTGTCCCCTTGCTTCAGCGAGTACGAGACGGCACTGAAGGTTTTCGGCACGGAGGTGGACCACTATCTGCTCCGCCGGGAGGACGGATTCGCCCTGACGGAAGCATTTCTGCCTTACCTGCGAAGCTACCGGGGACAGGTGCTGATGCTCTGCAACCCCAACAACCCCACCGGTCAGGTTACGGGCAGGGACCTTTTGGAGGACATTCTGGCGGTTTGCCGGGAAAAGCGGATCTTCCTTTTTGTGGACGAGTGCTTCCTGGATCTGACGGAAGACGGGGAGGCCTTCAGTATGAAGCCTTTCCTGAAGAAGTATTCCAATCTCCTGCTGCTGAAAGCCTTCACCAAGAGCTATGGTATGGCAGGGCTCCGGCTGGGCTATTGTCTCAGCGGAAACCGGCAGCTTTTGCACACCATGGGATGCCAGGTACAGCCCTGGAATGTGTCCATCCCGGCCCAGAACGGGGGGATTGCCGCACTGCGGCAGCAGGATTTTCTGGAAATGGCGAAAAAAACCATTTCCGAACAGCGGGAAGTGCTCCACCGGGGCCTTTGCCGGCTGGGCATGGAGGTCATCTCCAGCAAAACCAACTACATTCTCTTCCGGGGCCCCCGGGATCTGCGGGAAAGACTTCTGGAGGAGAAGATCCAGATTCGCTCCTGCGCAAACTACATTGGGCTTTCGGAGGGGTGGTTCCGCATCGCCGTAAAGCTGCCGGAGGAGAACAGCAAACTTCTTGAGGCAATGGAAAAGACGCTGAAAGAAAAAGAATTGACAGTTGACGGTTAAGGAATTCCCTTCGGGGATGATTGGAAAACGATTATCCGCGGCGAAAAAAATTATCTTTTCCTTTTATCCCGAGGATACCATCCTTATCAATGATCAATTGTCAACGGTCAATTACCTAAGGAGGGATTCCCATGGCAATGAATATTATGATCCAGGGCACCATGTCCAACGCGGGCAAAAGCATCCTGTGCGCGGGCCTGTGCCGGATCTTCAAACAGGACGGCTACCGGGTGGCCCCCTTTAAAAGCCAGAATATGGCCCTCAATTCCTTTATTACCGAGACAGGCGGCGAGATGGGCCGGGCCCAGGTGGTGCAGGCGGAGGCCGCCGGAATCAAGCCCGATGTGCGGATGAACCCCATTCTTTTGAAGCCCACCACCGATGTGGGCAGCCAGGTCATTGTAAACGGCGTGGCCATGGGCAATATGCGGGCCATGGAGTACTACCGCCGGAAGCGGGAGTTTGTGCCCCAGGTTCTGGAAAGCTACCATTCTCTGGCCGCCCAGTATGACATCATCGTCATCGAAGGCGCCGGAAGCCCTGCGGAAATCAACCTCAAGCAGGAGGACATCGTCAATATGGGACTTGCGGAGCTGGTGGACGCGCCGGTGCTGCTGGTAGGCGATATTGACCGGGGCGGCGTGTTTGCCCAGCTCTACGGCACCGTCGCCCTTCTGGAGGAGCGGGAGCGCCGGCGGGTCAAAGGCACCATTGTGAACAAGTTCCGGGGGGATCGGGCGATCCTGCAGCCGGGCATTGAGATTCTGGAAAAGCTCTGCGGCGTGCCCGTTGCCGGTGTGGTCCCCTATATGCACCTGGATATTGACGATGAAGACAGCCTGTCCACCCGTTTTGTCGGGGACAATAGCCGGAAAGCCATTGACATCGCGGTGATCAAGCTGCCCAGAATCTCCAATTTTACGGATCTCGCGCCGCTGGAGCGGTTCCCCAACGTATCCCTGCGCTATATCGAAAAGCCTGCCCAGCTGATGGAGCCGGATATGATCATTCTCCCCGGCACCAAGTCCACCATTGCGGACCTGCAGTGGCTGCGCCAGAGCGGCCTGGAAGCGGCGGTGCTCCATGCCCATGACCGGGGCAGCATTGTCTTTGGCATCTGCGGCGGCTATCAGATGCTGGGCAGAACCGTGTCCGATCCGGACCAGGTGGAAGCCGCGGGCGTTACCCGGATTGACGGCATGGGCCTGCTGCCGATGGATACCGTTTTCCACGGGGAGAAAGTGCAGAAGCAGACCTCCGGCACCTTTGGTCAGGTTTCCGGTCCTCTGAGCAGCCTGTCGGGGCTTCCCTACCGGGGGTATGAAATCCATATGGGCAGAAGCGAAACGGCCCTGTCCCCTCTGGTTGTGGGCGAAAACGTATACGGAAGCTATGTCCACGGCATTTTTGACGAGGGGGGCATTGCCCAGGCCGTTGTGGGGGACATATGCCGGAGGAAAGGGCTGGATGTTTGCGAGTTGGATGTCTTCGATCCGGAAAAATACAAGCAGCAGCAGTACGATCTGCTGGCGGAAGGAATCCGGCAGGGCCTGGATATGGACTTTGTCTACCGGGTGCTCCGCCGGGAGGTGTAATATTGCCGCCCAAAAGGCAGGATAGGAAGCCGGCCACAGCGAACTGCTGTGGCCGGCTTCCTGTGTGGGTATAATCAAACAACAAATTGTTAAGGCAGCACCGCATAATGGGGCAAGGAGATTCGGCCAGTGTTTTGACCCGAGCGAAAGTATGGAAAATGCGGGAATACTGGATGTATTTCCCATTTTTCATACTGCACGATTGGGGCAAAAGATTCGCCGAAGCCCGCAGCTCCCATTGTGCGGTGTTGCCTTAATTCGGTCAATTTCTGTTTCTGGTCGAGGGGCCCGGCGGCAGCCGCACCTTGTGCCAAACGTCCGTAACGCTTTATCCGGCGGCGCTGCCGCCCTGAAAATCCGGGATGAACCCGGTGTCCGCCGAGCCCGATTCCTGGGTGAACCCTTCCAGCTCATTGAGGAACATCCAGCTGAGGACGGCATCATACTCTTCGTCGGTGATGCGCCGGTCCATAGGGGGCTGTTGGTTCCCCACGGGGGTATACTGCCGCATAAGGCTTACCAGAACCTCCCCGGGACGGAAGGTATCGCCGATCCAGTCCAGGACCTTCAGGGAGTTCTCTACCTGGCCGGGGAGAATCAGGTGGCGGATGATGGTACCACGGACCACCTTGTCCCCATCCCAGACAATGGGACCGGTCTGGCGGACCATCTCCCGGATGGCGGCCCGGGCGATGTGGGGATAGTCCGCGGCCCGGGAGAGCTTTTTTGCCAGCACGGGGTCCATATACTTCATATCCGGCAGATAGATGTCCACCAGACCTTCCAGCCGCCCCAGGGTTTCCACCCGCTCGTAGCCTCCGCAGTTGTACACCACGGGGACGGGCAGCTTGGGTGTCAGCGCCGGAATCAGGGTGGGAAGGAACTGTGTGGGGGTAATGAGATCAATGTTTTCGGCCCCCTGGGCAATCAGCTCTTCAAAGGCTTTCCGGAGGGCCCCGGAATCCATGGGTTCTCCCACAGGACCTGCGCTGATGGCTCCGTTCTGGCAGAAGGAGCAGCGCAGGGTGCAGCCGCCGAAGAACACGGCGCCGCTGCCGCCGGGGCCTGCCAGGGCAGGCTCCTCCCAGTGGTGAATCATGGTTTTGGCGACCAGAGCCCTGTCCGGGCACCGGCAGAAGCCCAGGTAGTGTTTGGCCCGGTTCGCGTTGCACATCCGGGGGCATAGGGTACAGCTTGCGTAGTCCATATTTGGCTCCTTTCGCCGGGAATCGTCAGGGCAATTTTACCACCGGAGGAGAATTTGCGCAAGTCCCGGCTTTACCGGCGGGGGAAAATGTGGTATGATAAGAAAAAGAGGATAGAAGTATTTAGCTGATTAAGGATTGTGCCGCAGCGCGCCTTGCCTCTCCCTATGGGAGAGGTGCCCCCGCAGGGGGCGGAGAGGGCCCTCTCAGTCACGGCAGATGCCGTGCCAGCTCCCCCAAGGGGGGAGCCAAGTGCATTCCCTTCGTCAGGTAAATCCCCCTTTTCCCACCCATCCCAACCCCAAAGGAGTTTTTCATATGACCATTCGATTTGCCTGTGAAGCCGACATTCCCCAAATGCTGGATCTTCTGCGCCAGGTAGAGCTGGTGCACCATGGGATCCGGCCGGATCTGTTTCGGGACGGGGGCGAGAAATACGACGCGGAGGATCTGAATCGGCTGCTCAGCGACCCCACCCGTCCCATTCTGGCAGCGGTGGAGGAAGACACCATGGTGGGCTATGCCTTCTGCATCCTGCAAACCGTCGAAAATGACCCGGTGCTCCGGAACCGGAAGGAACTGTATATCGACGATCTGTGTGTGGATGCCTCTGTCCGGGGCAAAGGTGTCGCCAAAGCCCTGCTTGACCGGGCAAAGGCCTACGGGGAAGAACTGGGCTGTGACGCATTGACCCTCAACGTCTGGGAGGGGAATGACCGGGCCCGCCATTTCTATGAAAAATGCGGTCTGACTCCCCGGAAAACCTATATGGAACTGTCCCTGTAGAGGAGAATTCTATGCTTCTCAAAAATCAGATCTACGAGGCAACCGTCACCGATTACACGGAAGAGGGCCAGGGCGTTGCCCATGTGGAGGGCTGCGTGGTGTTCCTGCCCAATGCTGTGGCCGGAGAGCGGGTGAAGCTGCGCATTGAAAAGGCCCGGAAAACCTGGGCTGCCGGAAAAATTGTGGAGATTCTGGAACGGTCCCCTCACCGGGTGAACCGGGCCTGCCCCGTTGCCAAGCTCTGCGGCGGCTGTGATTTCTGGCACTTGGACTATGAAGAGGAAACCCGACTGAAGGCCCAGCGGGTCACCGACTGCCTGAACCGCATCGGCGGCGAAAACCTGGAACGCCTGCCCATTCTGGCGGCCCCCACCTGTGAGGGCTATCGGAACAAGGCTCAGTACCCTGTGGCCTGTGAAAAGGGGAGAGCCTACGCGGGATTCTTCAAGGCCGGGACCCATCAGGTGGTGGAGAATACCCGCTGCCGGATTCTGCCGGAGGAAACCGACCGGATCAAAGCAATTGTGATGGATTATGTCAACAAAAACCGGGTGCCGGTGTATGACGAAGCCACCCACCGGGGCCTGCTGCGGCATATCTATGTTCGCCGGGGGGCCGTTTCCGGTCAGATTCTGGTGTGCCTGGTGGTCAATGGGAATGGCCTGCACAAGGTTTCCGGTCTGATTGACGCGCTGAAGGCGGTGCCGGGTTTTACCACCCTGGTGCTCAGCGTCAACACCAAAAAGGGAAACGCGGTGCTGGGGGACAAATTTGTCACGCTGTATGGCCCCGGCTATATTGAGGATACCCTCTGCGGTCTCAATTTCCGTTTGTCCGCCCGATCCTTTTATCAAGTGAACCACCCTCAGGCCCAGCGGCTCTACCGGGAGGCCATCTCCCTGGCGGAGATCACAAAGGAGGATCTGGTGCTGGACCTCTACTGCGGGGTGGGCACCATCACCCTTGCCATGGCCGCCGCCGCGGGAAGGGTCATCGGTGTGGAGGTGCTCCCCCAGGCAGTGGAGGATGCCCGGGAAAACGCGGTGCGCAACGGCATCGAAAACGCGGAATTCTTCTGCGCCGATGCGGGTGCCGCCGCCCTGGAGCTGGAGGCGAAAGGCATCCACCCCGACATCATCACCGTGGATCCGCCCCGGAAGGGTCTGAACGCGGATGCCATTGAAGCCATTGACAGAATGGACCCCAGGCGCCTGGTCTATATCTCCTGCGACCCGGCCACCCTTGCCAGGGATGTGGCCCTGCTGAAAGAACGGGGCTTCACCCTTCAGAAAGCCCTTGCCGCGGATCTGTTCCCCCGGTGCAGCCATGTGGAGACGGTGGTGTTGATGTCAAAGGTAAAATAGGGATAGCCGTCAAAAGGCTTGAAATAAAGGCTTTAAGACCAAAGGTAGTATTTTTGAGTGCTGCTTTTGGTCTTTCTTTTTCTTGTCGGTGGAAACCTATCGAAAGGCTGAAAATGGTAGGGTTGTGGCTACACTTTTGATATAGGGGTGGGTTGTGAATACACTATGGTTAAAGGCATAGGTTGTGGAAACACTATGGTTAATGGGTATGAGTCCGTATTTTGGTACACCTTGTGAGTATAAAAAATGAGGATGAAAAGCCATAAACAAGGTGGTGGGGCAGAAAAGCACGGTCATTGAGAACCTTGAAACCATTCTGGAACAGACAGTCATTTGTGCAGATGAGGAACTTGCAGAACTTGATGAGAAAATAAAAGCGGTACAGCTTGAACTTGTCGACAGAGCCACTTCATCAGAAGGCTATGAGGACTTGGCAAGAGAGTCCGATAGACTGAATGAAGAAAAGCAGAAGATTCTAATAACCCTTGCAGAAGATAAGGGCAGACAGGAAAAGAAAGCAGAACTCATAGATTTTCTTCACGAACAGACCACCGAGTTTGATGAGTTTGATGATGGTCTTGTCAGAAGGATTATTGAACAGATAACGGTGCATGAGAGTGGAACATTTACAGTCGAATTTAAGAGTGGAACGATGGTGGAAGTATAAGCAATAAACCAAGCGCCGGGATTGGTTTCCTGTCGATTGCTTATTATTCGTTATCAAGTTGTTTTCTGTATCTAATATGTAGAAACACGATTTGAGAGGGGCATCTGGCAGTTTTGCTGGATGCCCTACTTTTTGCGGCTTTATCACAAAATGGTGGATTTGCCAAGTTGAATATGATATAATATTTGAAGCGAAGATTCGTGAGAAATGTGAGAGAGGTCGAAACGTACCATCGAAACCACACTGATCAAAAAGGATTTGAAGATGTGTTTAGGTCAGTTTACAAGGAACTACACGCAGACCGTGAAACGGGCTGCTGACAAC
>SAMEA3663230__coassemble_655_pt1 | contig 23791 bp, 23 predicted proteins | sample SAMEA3663230__metabat2_low_PE_017 | metagenome-assembled genome bin SAMEA3663230 (sample SAMEA3663230) | pig gut metagenome | biome: pig gut; feature: pig-associated habitat; material: faeces | place: China | collected 2013
GCAGGGGGCGGAGAGGGCCCTCTCAGTCACGGCAGATGCCGTGCCAGCTCCCCCAGGGGGGGAGCCAAGTGCACTCCCTTAGTCAGGTAAATCCCCCTTTTCCGGAGCAAAAACTTTCAAGACCACAAGGAGATACCCATGAAGTATAGAATGTTTGCCCTGGTTTTCTGTACAGCCCTGGCTGTGCTGGCCCTCACAATCCCCGCCGGGGCGGAAGCCGTCACAGGCACCTGCGGGGAGGGAATCGAATGGACCTACGAAGACGGCACGCTGACGGTTTCCGGCAGCGGGCCCATGGAGAATTTTGAAGCTGCGGCCCCCTGGGACGATTATCGTGGGGAAATCACCAAAGCGGTGATCTCCGACGGAGTAACCACGGTGGGGGACAATGCCTTCCGGGATTATGATGCCCTTCAGGAGGTATCCATCGGCAACGATGTAACCACCCTGGGAAAGGGCAGCTTTCTGGGCTGCGACGCTTTGGTACGGATCCATCTGCCCAGCAGCTTTCGGGTCTTTGATGAGGAGTGCCTGCGGGACTGCAAAAGCCTTACCGCCATCCACTGTGAGGGAACCTTTCCCTCCTTCCGGCTGAACTGCCTGTGGGGAAGCAGTGTGAAGATTTACTACCCGGCAAGCCGCCCCTGGCCGGTAAAGCTGGTGCAGGAGCTGGAAGAGAATTTTGCAGGCCGGATCGAATTCCTGGACTCCGACGGAAATGACCCCTACATCCCGGAGGAGCCCACGGAAGCTGCCCCGGAAGCGACCACGCAGCCAACCACCGAACCTGCCACCCAGCCCACAACAGAGCCGGAAACTCTGCCCGTTACCGAGCCGGTGACGGTGCCCACTACGGTGCCGGAGGAAACTACCCAGGCAGCAACGGAAGCATCCTTCCCCTATCCCATGCCGACGGAGCCCCCGGAGGAGGAAGCGCCCCGGCGTTCCGGCGCGGGGGTGGGACTGGCCCTCATCGGTCTGGTGCTGTGCGGGGTGGGCGTGGGCATGCTGGTGTTCCGCAGAACCCAAAAGGGCGGAAAATACGTCCAGTAAGCCGCCTGCTTCATACTTTCTTAATACTTCCGGGAGAATTACCCTAATTTTGGGGTGCCCCGGAAGTATTTTTGTCTGGAACGGAAAAAATAAAAAAAGAGTTGTAAGTTTCCCGTTTCTGTTGTAAAATAATACGACTGGCAAACTGCTTATTGATCTTTTTTGAATATGATCTTTTACTGGAGGTATTACTTATTATGGAGAAACCCATTGTACTGGTAATTATGGACGGTGTGGGCAAGGGCGACGGCGGCAGCGGCGATGCCGTGAAGAACGCCAAAACCCCCACTCTGGATCATCTGCTGGAAACCTGCCCCCACACCTGGCTGAAGGCCCACGGCACCGCCGTCGGCCTGCCCACCGACGATGACATGGGCAACAGCGAGGTGGGCCACAATGCCCTTGGCTGCGGCCAGGTCTATTCCCAGGGCGCCAAGCTGGTCAGCGAGTCCATCGAAAACGGCTCTCTCTATCAGAGCGAAACCTGGAAGAAGCTGCTGGACAATGCCCTGTCCGGCAAGGCGCTGCATTTCCTGGGTTTGCTGTCCGACGGCAATGTCCACTCCAACATCTCCCACCTGATCGCCATGCTGAAGAAGGCCCACGCCGAAGGCGCCAAAAAGGTCTACTGCCATATTCTGCTGGACGGCCGTGACGTGCCCGCCACCTCCGCTCTGGAGTATGTGGACCGGCTGGAGCAGGTCCTGGCGGAGCTGAATACCGAGGGCTGCGACTACGCCATCGCCTCCGGCGGCGGCCGTATGAAGATCACCATGGACCGCTATGAGGCCAACTGGCCCATGGTGGAAGCCGGCTGGCGCACCCATGTGGAGGGCCGGGGCCGGATGTTCGCTTCCGCCCGGGAGGCAATTGAAACCTACCGCGCCGAGTCCGGCTGCATCGATCAGGACCTGCCCGCCTTTGTCGTCGCCCGCTCCGGCGCTCCCGTGGCCCGGATCGCCAACGGCGACAGCGTGATCCTTTTCAATTTCCGGGGCGACCGGGCCCAGGAAATCTCTCTGGCCTTCGACCGGAAGGATTTTGACAAGTTTGACCGGGGAGATTTCACCGGTGTGCTGTTTGCCGGTATGCTGCAGTACGACGGCGACCTGAAGATCCCCACCAACTATCTGGTTCAGCCGCCCGTGATCACCAACACCCTGACCGAGGTTCTGTGCCAGGCCGGCATCCATGAGTATGCCCTGTCCGAGACCCAGAAGTACGGCCATGTGACCTACTTCTGGAACGGCAACCGTTCCGGCAAGGTGGACGAGAAGCTGGAGGTTTACGAGGAAGTGCCCTCCGACGTGATTCCCTTTGAGCAGGCCCCTGCCATGAAGTCCCGGGAGATCACCGAGAAGATGGTGGAGAACATGGCGTCGGGGAAGTTCCAGTTCCTGCGCTGCAACTACCCCAACGGCGATATGGTGGGCCACACCGGCGTGTATGACGCGGTGGTCTACGCCATGGAGTGCGTGGACAACAGTCTGAAGGCCATTCTGGAGGCTGCCGACAAGTACGGCTACACCGTGCTCATCACCGCTGACCACGGCAATGCCGATCAGATGACCGAGACCAAAAAGGGCAAGACCTCCATTCGTACTGCCCACTCCCTGAACCCCGTTCCCTTCATCATCTACGATCGGGATCACACCTGGACCATCAAGGACGGCTCCTACGGTCTTGCCAATGTGGCCCCCACCGTGGTGAAGATGATGGGACTGACCGCGCCTTCCTGCTGGGAAGACAGCATGGTCTGATTCCGGCAGCCGGAGGAATCCGGCCGCGGATTGTTTCCAACTTCAATAAGGAGGACTTTCTATGATCCGTCATGAGAACGAAAACGGAAGTGTGAATGTCAGCACCGGCGTGTATACCGGTATTGTGGGCACCGCCGCTTCCAACTGCTTTGGCGTCAAGGGTATGGCCGCCCGCAGCGTGAAGGACGGCGTCTACCGCCTTCTGCGCAAGGAGTCTGTGGACAAGGGCGTTCGGGTCACCTTTAACGAGGATGATTCCATTTCCATTGATCTGCACATCATTGTGGATAACGGCGTGAATCTGTCCGCTGTTGGCAGCTCGATTATTTCCGAGGTCCGCTATGTTGTTACCAAATGCACCGGCACCCAGGTTCGTGCCGTGAATGTCTATATCGATTCTATGATGATCGATTAATTTTCGGAGGTGTAAACAATTGAGGCAGACCATCAACGGGGCAGAGCTGAGAAGAATGATCATCAGTGCCGCCGCCTCTATCGAGATCCACAAGCAGGATCTCAATGAACTGAACGTGTTCCCGGTTCCCGACGGCGATACCGGCACCAATATGTCCATGACCATCAACGCCGCGTCCGCCGACCTGCGCAAGGCGGAGGATCCGGAGCTCTATGCCGCGTCCAAGATTGCCGCTTCCGCCATGCTGCGGGGTGCCCGGGGCAACTCCGGCGTGATTCTGTCCCTGCTGTTCCGGGGCCTGTCCAGGAAGCTGAAGGGGGCGCAGGTATGCGACGGCGTACTGTGGGCCCAGGCCCTTCAGGAGGGCGTGGATGCCGCCTATAAAGCGGTTATGAAGCCCGCCGAGGGCACCATCCTGACGGTTTCCCGGCTGGCCGCGGCCAAGGCCATGGAGGCCGCCCAGGAGAACAACCACATTGAGTTTGTCCAGGAGGCCGCCATTGCGGAGGCAAAGGTCGCTCTGGCCGATACCGTCAACCAGAACCCGGTGCTGAAAAAGGCCGGCGTTGTGGATGCCGGCGGCAAGGGGTGGCTGTTGGTGCTGGAGGCCATGCTTCTCGCCATGCGGGGAGAGGACATCACCGCCCCCGAAACCGCGGCCGAAACGGCGGTAAAGGAGCAGGCGGACTTCTCCGATTTCAACACCGAGGACATTACCTTCTCCTACTGTACCGAGTTTATCATCTCCCGGGAGAACGACAAGGATCCGGATCAGCTCCGGGCCTTCCTCAATGAACTGGGTGACAGCCTGGTGCTGGTGGACGACGAGGAGATCATCAAGGTCCATGTCCACACCAACGATCCCGGCGCGGCCCTTCACGAGGCGGTGAACTACGGCTCCTTCGTCACCGTGAAGGTGGAGAATATGCGGCTGCAGCACACCGAAAAGGTGATGAACGAAAAGGAGCTGGCGCCGAAGATCGCCGAGCCCGAAAAGCCCATTGGCGTGGTTTCCGTCTGCGCCGGCGCGGGCCTTGCGGACGTGTTTCTGAACCTGGGCGTGGATCAGATCATTTCCGGCGGCCAGACCATGAACCCCAGCACCCAGGACATTCTGGAGGCTGTCAACAAGGTGCCCGCGGAGACGGTCTTTGTTCTGCCCAACAACAAAAACATCATCATGGCTGCCCAGCAGGTGGACGCGCTGACCCCCAAGAACGTGGTGGTGATTGCCAGCAAGACCGTGCCTCAGGGCGTTACCGCCATGCTGAACTTCAACCCGGAGGGCTCCGTGGAAGAGAATACCCAGGCCATGACCGATGTTCTGAGCTCTGTGGAGACCATGCAGATCACCTATGCCGCCCGAAATTCCGACTTTGACGGCTATGACATCCACGAAGGAGACTATTTGGCCATGGTGGGCAGCGGCCTCTTCGGCACCAGCAAGGACATTACGGTGCTGCTGAAGGGTCTGGCGGAAAAGGTCCGGGACGAGGGCCGGGAGTTTATTACCATCTACTACGGCGCGGATACCAAGGAAAAGCATGCCCAGAAGGCGGCCGACCTGTTCGCGGACATCTGCCCCGGGGCGGATGTGAATCTCATCAGCGGCGGTCAGCCTGTATACTACTACATGATCTCCGCGGAATAAGCCGATCATTCCCCTTCCCGCAATGGGAAGGGGTTTTTGGAAAAGGGGAAGGCTATGAAGGACATTCCGAAGGGCGGCCTGATCGGGAAAACCGTGAAGCTGGTCAGAACCGTCGCGCAGCTGAATATTCCCTTCCGGGCAGCCTATGGGGCATACTTTCTGATTCTGTCCGTGTTTCCGGCGCTGCTGCTGGTGCTCAGCTGCCTGCGCTATACCGGCCTTACGGTCCAGGACCTGACAGAGGTTATGATGTATGTGCTTCCGGCGGCGCTGACGGATACGGCGGAGGAGCTGATTTTCAATACCTACCGCAGCGCCACCTCGGCAGTGGCAGGTGTATCGGTGCTGACGCTGCTCTGGTCCTCCAGCAAGGGGGTATACGGGTTGCTCACGGGACTCAACGCCGTGTACGAGGTGCGGGAAAACCGGGGCTATGTGTATACCCGGGCCATCAGTGTGCTCTACGCCCTGCTGTTTCTGGCGATTCTGATTCTCACACTGGTGCTGCACGTGTTCGGCAATGCCATTGTGGACGCCATCTACGGGATTCAGAACCCGGTGATCATGTTCCTGGTGGATCTCATTGACCTCCACGGGATTGTGCTGCTGGGCCTGCAGACCCTGCTGTTTACGGCGGTGTATATGGTGCTGCCCAATAAGCGCAACGGGTTCTGGGACAGCCTGCCCGGCGCCCTATTTTCGGCAGTGGGCTGGGCGGCCTTTTCCTCCGTCTATTCCGTGTATGTGACCCATTTTTCCGGAATCTCCAATATCTATGGCTCGGTTTACGCGGTGGCCATCAGTATGCTGTGGCTGTACTGCTGCATCTGCATTCTGCTCTATGGTGCCACCCTGAACAGGTTCTTGGCACAGTGGAGGAAGAAAGACTAAGGCAACACCGCACAATGGAAACTGCGAGCTTCAGCGGATCTTTTGGCCCAATCGTGCAGTATGAAAAATGGGGAATACATCCAGTATTCCCCCGTTTTCCATACTTTCGCCTGGGTCAAAACACTGGCCGAATCTCCTTGCCCCATTATGCGGTGCTGCCCTAAAAAACGTGTTTTCGGTCATAAGACGTTCATATCTGACAATTATGCTGAAGTGAAAGGGGGACGGGAATGTGTTTGGCTATATCACGGCAAATCCGGAGGAATTGACTGAGGCCCAGCGTTCCCGCTACACTGGGGTCTACTGCGGCATCTGCCGGGAAATTGGCACCCGGAGCTCCCAGCTTTCCCGACTGGGTCTGCGTTACGATATGGCCTTCCTGGCGCTGCTGCTCATGAGTCTGTATGAGCCCCGGGAGGAGCAGAGGGCCTTTCGCTGCCCCGTACATCCCATGAAAAAAAGGAGCCTTGTGAGCTGCGAAATCCTTTCCTACACGGCCGATATGAATGTGGCGCTGGCCTACTGCAAGAGCCTGGACGATTGGCAGGATGAAAAAAAGCTGACGGCCAGGTGGTTTTCCTCCTGCCTGGAACCCCATTACCGCAGGATCTGTGAAGCCTATCCCAGACAGTGCGGCGTGATCCGGGAGAGCCTTGCCCAGCTGGCCGTGCTGGAAGAGGAGGGCTGTCCGTCACCGGACAGGCCCGCGGCGGTATTCGGAAAGCTGATGGCAGAGCTCTTTGTATGGAAGCAGGACCGGTGGGAAACGGATCTGCGGGGGATGGGAGACGCCCTGGGCAGATTCGTCTATTTTGTGGACGCGGTGCTGGACAGGCAGGAGGACCGGAAAACAGGGAATTACAATCCCTTCCTGCTTGGGCCCTGGCAGCCCCGGGAGCTGGAGAAAATCCTTTTGCTCACCATGGGCAGAGCTACGGCTTACTATGAAAAACTGCCCCTTGTCCAGGACAAGGAGCTTCTGGATCAAATTCTCTACAGCGGTGTCTGGATCCGCTACCGGGAGAAAAACCGAAAGGAGGGCAAGCCCAATGATCGATGATCCCTACAGCGTTCTGGGACTTGGCCGGGATGCCACCGATGAAGAAGTGAAGCAGGCCTACCGCCGTCTGGCGAAGAAATATCATCCGGATCTCAATCCCGGGGACCAGGAAGCCGCCAGGAAAATGCAGCAGGTGAACGAGGCCTATGATCAGATCAAGAATCCGGAGAAATACGCCCGGCAGGCGGCCTCCGGCAGTCAGGGCGGCGGCTACAATCCCTACGGCGGCTGGGGTTACGGCGGGAGCTATGGCGGCACAGGCTACAGCCGAAGCCAGGAGCCCCAGGATGCCTACCAGCAGTCCGCCTATCAGTATATCCGCTTCGGAAGATACCAGGAGGCCCTCAACACACTGGAAAACTGCCGGGAACGCAACGCCCGGTGGTATTATCTCAGCGCCCTGGCCAACAACGGTCTGGGCAACCAGGTGACGGCTTTGGAGCATATCCGCAGGGCCGTCAGCATGGAGCCGGACAATCAGGAATACCTGTGGACGCTGAATCAGATGGAGCATGGGGATGCTTCCTACCGGCAGAAGGCCGGCGGCTACAGAGGCTTCGAGTTCGGCGGGGACATCTGCTCCCGGCTGTGCCTGTGCGGTATCGTCAATATGATGTGCCCCGGCGCGGGGTGGTTCTGCTGTATTTAAGCACAGGGAGAGCTGCGAGAGGGCGCCTTCGTGAATTGTCAATTCCCTAAATCCTTCTTTATCCGAAAAACCCGCCTGACGGTTTGGCGAAACCGTCAGGCGGGTTTTTCAGATTTCCTTATACATTGCGCTGGCATCGTCTTTTTTTACGGTTTCCGCCACCTGCAGCACCTCTACCGCAAGGGTCCGGGTGCCCAGGGCGATTTCCAAACGGTCTCCCACCTTTACGTCGTAGCTGGCCTTTACCACCCGACCGTTGACGCTGATGCGGCCATTGTCGCAGGCTTCGTTGGCAACGGTACGGCGCTTGATAAGCCGGGAAACCTTCAGATATTTGTCAAGACGCATGCTTTACTTCCTCACGGTGTCCTTCAGCACCTTGCTGGGCTTAAAGGAGGGAACCTTGGTCTCGTCAATCTGCATGGGCAGCTTGGTGTGGGGATCCCGGCCGATGCGGGCCTTGCGCAGCTTGGTCTCAAAGATGCCGAAGCCGCTGAACTGCACCTTTTCCCCCTGAACCAGGGCGGCGGTAATGGTATCCAGGGCGGCATTGACAAAACGTTCGGTGTCCTTGCGGGAAAGACCGGTTTTCTCGGAAACCGCGGCGATAAATTCGGGTTTATTCATAAAAAGCATTTCCTCTCTTTGCTGGTGTTTTCTGCTATTAAGATTAACATAATACCAGGAAAAATGCAAGAGTCGGAAGGAAAAAAAGAGAAAATTTTTTTGCCCCTTGGGCCCGGTTTGGGAAGAAGTCCGGCTGCCCGGCTGAGGCTCCCAAAAACCCCGCCGCGTTTGGCGGCGGGGAATGGGATTACAGTCTGAGAAGCCTGGCCAGCTTTTCGCCCTTGGGCAGCAGCAGGCAGTCTTCCCTCTTTATGACCTTCAGGAATATGATGGCAGCCCCGTAGACAACGCAGCCCACAGCCACCGGCACTGCGCACAGAAGGAGTCTGCTGGTGATGCCCAGCCGCGCCAGGAAGAACCAGCTGCCGAAGGCAAAAGCGCCCATGAGAAGGCCCGCCAGCAGAGGCCGGAGCACATTTTTGAGAATGGCAGGGGGCTCATCCAGCAGAGACCGGAGGGAGAGAAGATTGAGGATGGAAATGATCACATAACAGGTCAGGTTGCTGATGGGCGCGCCCACCACGCCGATGGAAGGCATGCCGGAGAGCACATACACCGAGATCAGCCGAACCACACCGGCGGAAACCATGTTCACAACGGGACGGGTCACATGGCCGTGGGCCTGCATGATGGCGGTGGTTACCAGCACGATGGCGTTGAAGAAGACGCAGATGCCCAGAATGGTCATCAGCCTGGTGGCCAGATCCAGCCGTTCTCCGGTGTAGCCCCCCAGCAGGGCGGTAATGGGCCGGGCCAGCACCGCCAGACCGATGGCGCAGGGAATGGCCAGAAGTCCGGTGAGCCGGGCGGCGGACTCCTCCGTGCCCCGGGCGCCCAGCTTGTTTCCTACGGTGATCTGGGCAGTGATGGCGGGTATGATGCTGACGGTGATGGGGGTAATGAAGGCACAGGGCATATTGAAGATGGTCTGGGTCATCACATGGATGCCCCGCATGGTGTCGGCAGCCTTCTGGGTCACGCCGGAGGCCAGCAGCTGGCCCATATAGATTTTGCTGGCCAGAGCGGTAATGATCTGCAGGCAGGCAGAGCCCAGGGTGATGGGAATGGCGATGATCAGCAGTCCCCGGGCGGTGGCCTTGAAGCTCCAGGGCTTGTCCGAAGACTGGGGAAGCTCTTTATAGTGCCTGTGGAAGCAGCCGAAGAGGTATACGGAGCTGATGAGGCAGCTGGTGGTAACGCCCAGAATGGCGCCGCCTGCGGCCAGGGGGATGGACCCGGTGGTTTTCAGCAGAAGCAGGGCGGCGGACATACCCACCACCAGCCGGATGACCGCTTCGATGACCTGGGAGACGGAGGTGGGGAGCATATTGCCCTGGCCCTGGAAGAAGCCCCGGAAGGTAGACATAATGCAGATGAGCAGCACGCAGGGGCCCAGGAAGCCGATGGCGGCCCAGGCATCGGGCTGGTTCTGGAACCGGGCCAGCTGGCGGCAGAACAGGGTCATTAAGAGGCTTCCCACAATGCCCAGGGTCAGGAAAATGCCCCGGGCGGTGGCGTAAATTCTGCGGACCTGATTGTAGTTTTCCAGAGAATTGGACTGGGAGATCATCCGGCTCATGGCCACGGGCAGACCGGCGGTGGAGATCATCAGCAGCACGTTGTAGATTTCATAGGCGGTGTTGAAGTAGCCGAAGCCCTGTTCGCCGATGATGGCGTTCAGCGGAATCTTGTAGACGGCGCCGATGATTTTGACAATGGCGGTTGCCATGGCCAGCAGCGCGGTGCCCTGAAGGAAATTCTGATTGCTTTGCTTGCGCTTATCCGACATGGTCTTCCTCCTTGGCAAAGAGCCTGGGAATGGCATAGCCGGTGAGTTCTTCCACCACGGCGTTCAGGTCGATGGTGGGGAAGCGCCCATTCTGGTAGAGAATGTTTCCCCGGACCATGGTCATGGCTACGTCGCCGCCCTTGGCGGCGTAAACAAGGCCGGTGATCACATTGTGGCAGGGCATCAGGTGGGGGGCGGTGAAGTCCACCAGGACAATGTCCGCGTCCATGCCCTCCTTCAGCATACCGCATTCGGCGCTTCTTCCCTGGGCCCGGGCGCCGCAGACGGTGGCCATCATCAGGGCCGCGGAGCCGGGCAGGGCGGCGGGATCACCGGTGGAGGCCCGGACGGACATGGCGGCGCCCCGCATGACCTCAAACAGGTCCAGGTTGCCGGCCTGAATGGCGCCGTCGGTGCCCAGGGCCACATTCATGCCGGACTTGACAAGGTCCAGAATGGGGGCGCAGCCCCGGCCGTTTTTGGCATCGGACAGGGGCAGGGCTACGGCGGTGACCTGCTTCTTCCCCAGAAGCTTTGCTTCCTCCACGCTCAGACAGCCGCAGCCGGCAGCGGTGGCGGGCACGGCGAAGAGCCGGTGGAAGTCCAGCAGCTGGCCGGGGGTCATACCGGTGCGGTCCAGGCAGGAATCCACTTCCTCCCGGTTTTCGGCCAGGTGGAGCTGCATACCCAGGTTCTGCTCACTGGCATAGCCTGCCAGCGCTTCCCACAGTCTGTAGTTGCTGGTATATTCCGCGTAGATGCCGGCATCGATGCGGATGCGGCCATGATCAAAGCCGTGCCATTTGGAAACCAGCTTTTGCAGCTCCCGGCACTGCTCGTCGGTATCAAAATCAAAATCCTCATTGGGGTCAATAAAGCGGTAGCTGGACAGGGCCAGATTGGCCTTGATTCCGGATTCCGCCACAGCCTGGGCGGTGGCACCCGGATAGTAATAGAGGTCCGATACGGAGGTGACGCCGAAGCGCAGGCACTCCGCGATGGACAGCAGCGCCGCGGCCCTGGCGCTGCGGGAATCCATTTTGTCTTCCTTCTGAAGCAGGGCCTCCAGGGCCTCTTTGCCGGTCAGATCGTCGGTAAAGCACCGCAGAACGGAGGTGGCCAGATGGGTGTGGCAGTTGATGAGACCTGGCATGGCCACCATGCCGGTGCCTTCGATGATGGTCTTTGGCAGTTCCTCCGGGACCTTTTTGGAGATGAACTCAATTTTGCCATCGGTGATGCCGATGTTCACGCCGAAAAGGACTTCCGTTCCGGGAGCCATGGTTACGGCGGTTACGTTGGTGATCAGTGTATCCAAAATATACTTCCTTTCAAAGAGACGGGCACTGCCCGGGACAAACCCACTGCGGGGCTGGACGAAAAACAGGGGGGAGTTCGATTGTCAATGGTCCGCTCCCAGCTGCTCCAGCAGCCGGAAGACCTCCCGCTTCTGCTCCAGCACGGTGTCGAACTGCTCGATGTACTGCTCCGGGAATTTCGGGTTGTGGAACCGGGTCAGGCGGCCTCCCGGCAGGTTGATTTTGGTCATGCCGCCGCCGCCCAGGGAGAGAATGCTGTGCAGCTCTTCCATCATGTAGATGTTGTACAGGCAGTCCCGGCCGTCACGGCTCCAGCCCACGTTTTCAAAGGAGCCGGACATATATTTCTGCCGGTACAGGTAATAGGGCTTGTAGCCCAGGGCTCGGAGCCTGTCTTCCCCGTAGGCCACCATTTGGGCAACGGTCTGGGTGTCCGGCAGATGCGCTCTGTGCTCAAACAGATCCGCGCCCTTTTTAAGGGCCAGGGTATGTACGGTGATGTTGGCGGGAGCCAGCTCCGCCACGGCATCCAGACTGGTCCGGAACCCCTCCAGGGTATCGGTGGGCAGACCGGCGATCAGGTCCATGTTGATGTCCCGGAAGCCGGCATTCACAGCCTGCTCATAGGCCCGCCGCACATCGAAAGCCTTGTGGGGCCGCCCGCAGGCCCGGAGGACGGAGTCCACCATGGTCTGGGGATTGATGCTCATGCGGTCCGCCCCATGGTCAAAAATGGTTTGAAGCTTTTCTTCCGTCAGGGTGTCGGGCCGTCCCCCCTCCACGGTGAATTCCAGGCAGCGGCTCAGGTCCAGATTGCTTCGAAGGGTGTCCAGAAGCCGGGCCATCTGCTCATCCGACAGGGTGGTGGGGGTGCCGCCGCCGATGTACACCGTGCGCAGGGTGCGGCCGGAAGCTTTCAGAAGGGAGCCGGTCAGCTCGATTTCCCGGAGGAGCTTTTGCAGATAGGGCTCCACCAGCTCGGTCTCCTTTCCCACGGTCCGGCTGACAAAGCTGCAATAGGTGCACCGGGTGGGGCAGAAGGGGATGCCCACATACAGGGAAATGTCGGAAGGGCTCATTTTGGAAACCGCGTTCACCGTGGAAACGGAACAGTCCACGGAGAGCTTTCGGCGCGCTTCCGTTACATAATAGACATCCTTCAGCATTTTTTCTGCCGATTTCGGGGAGCCGCCTTCCAAAAGATGCTTGGTGGTCAGCTTGGTGGGCCGCACACCGGCCAGGGCGCCCCAGGCAGGCTCCCGATCCAGAAGCTGCCGGGCGGCCAGATAGACGCTCTGCTGCAAAATCCGCCGGCGGAGCCGGACGGTTTCTTCGCCGGAGCGCAGCCTGCGGCTGGCTTTGGCGGTGCGGCCGCCAAGGGTGATTCGCGCCGTGGCGGTGAGCCAGGTGCTTCCCCGGTGGAGGGCGGATACCGCTTCCGGCTCCGCGTCCTCCGGAAACAGGCTCAGCAGCAGCTGCTCCACGGCGTAACGGTCATCATGACCGATGAGTTTCAGATTCATAGAGATCCTTTCGGGTTTGTGGATAGGGGTGGCTGTTCCGTAAGATTGCCGCGCCGGTGTGCGCGCCGGTGCGCAATGACACAGCTGACGGAATCGTTACAGATAGGGATTGGTCTTCTTCTCCCAGTCCAGGGTGGACCCGTGGCCGTGGCCGGGGTGAACCTGGTAGTTCTCTTTGAGGGCTGCCAGCCGCGCCAGGGATTCTTTCATGGCCCTGGCATTGCCGCCTGGAAGGTCCGTCCGCCCGCAGGAACCGGCAAAGAGGGTATCGCCGGAGAATAGATGCTGTTCCATGACCAGACACACGGAGCCGGGGGTGTGGCCCGGGGTTTCCAGCACGGTGACGGGAATCTCCGCCAGGGTCAGTTGGTCACCCTCCGCGTAGGTGTCGGTGTAAAAGAGGGGACCGGCGGTCATCATGGGGGGCATGGCCAGATCCTTTTCGTTCAGATAGACCCTGCAGCCGGTTTCCGCCGCCAGTTCCTTTACGGCGCCCACATGGTCAAAGTGGCCGTGGGTCAGCGCAATGGCCTCCGGTGTCAGATGGTTCTCTTCCAGAAAGGAGAGAATGATCTCCGGCTCGTAGCCGGGGTCCAGGATCAGGGCCTTCCGGCTGTCCTCCCGGCGGACAATGTAGCAGTTGGTTTGGTAATCTCCGAGGGGTAGGGTGTCGATGATCAGCATAGTGTTCTCCTTAGCCTCTTCTGGGGCTGTTCATCAGATGGTCGGTGTCCAGGATCAGGGTTACGGGGCCGTCGTTCAGGGATTCCACCTTCATATCGGCGCCGAAGCGGCCGTGCTGAGGGGGATAGCCCAGCTCCCGGCAAATGGAGAGAAATTTTTCGTACAGGGCGTTGCCCAGCTCCGGCCCGGCGGCCTCCGTAAAGCTGGGACGGCGGCCTTTCCGGCAGTTGCCGTAGAGGGTGAACTGGCTGACCACCAGAACCTCTCCGCCGATGGCATCCAGCCCCAGGTTCATCTTTCCGTTTTCGTCTTCAAAAATCCGCAGGCCAAGGGCTTTTTCCGCCAAAACCCGGGCGTGCTCCTCCGTATCCTCCGGGCCCACGCCCAGAAGGATCAGAAAACCCGGCCCGATTTTGCCCACGGTTTCCCCGTCAATGGTGACGGAGGCATATTTGACTCTTGTTAATACAGCACGCATAATGTGTCTCCAATTGTAGTGTGGAAATAAGCTCGTGAATGAATTTCAATGGACAATTGACAATGAACAATTGACAATGAAGGAATCCCCTGCGGGGATGATTGAAAAATTTGAAAACTACATGAGATACAACAGAAAATGAATAATTCCTTGATTAGAACCAAATTCATCCCGAAGGGATACCACAATTGTCAATTGTCAATTGTCAACTGTCAATTGTCAATTGTCAGTTCTGCCCTCTCTTGGAGCCGGTTACATCCCGGATGTTCAGGAGCTTGGCACGGATGGCCTCCAGCTCGGCGGTGTTCTTCACCTCGAAGCGGATGGTGATGTTGCTGCGTCCGCCGGCCAGATCCTTGCCGGAGAGCTCCTTCACCCGCACCCGGGCGGTGGTCAGGGCCTGGGCAACATCCAGCACCAGGCCGTCCCGGGTGATGCAGTCCAGCTCCAGAGTAGTTTCAAAGGGCTGCTCTTCCTGATTGGCCCAGCGGACCCGGACCCAGCGGCCTGCCTGGCTGGGGTCGTCCCGGTTTTTGGCATTGGGGCAGTCGGCCCGGTGGACGGATACGCCGAAGCCCTTGGTGATAAAGCCAACGATGGCATCGCCGGGCACAGGGGTGCAGCACTTGGCGAACTTGATCATGCAGGAATCAATGTCCTCCACGATGACGCCGTTGACGGCGTGGCGGTTCTGCTTGACCGCCTCGCTGTCCGGGGAAAGCCGCAGGGGAGACTGGGGCAGCTTCTCGGCGGTTTGGGCCTTCAATGCTTTGTTGATGTCGTCCCGGATCCGGCCCACGGCCTTTACGGCGGTGAGTCCCCCGTAGCCGATGGCGGCATACAGGTCGTCCCAGTTGTCAAAGGAGAGCTTCCGCAGCAGCTGGGCTTCCAGCTCCGGCTCGGTGATGGCGGTGAGGGGCAGGTTTTCCCGCTTCATTTCGGATTCAAAGGAGGCCCGGCCGTGGACGATGTTTTCATCCCGCTTTTCCTTCTTGAACCACTGCTTGATCTTGGTCCGGGCCTGGTTGCTCTGGCAGATGTTCAGCCAGTCACGGCTGGGACCCTTGGCGCTCTTGGAGGTGATGACCTCCACAATGTCGCCGTTGCGCAGCTTGGCGTCAATGTTCGCGATGCGGTTGTTGACCTTGGCGCCCACCATGGCGTTGCCCACGCCGGAGTGAATGGCATAGGCAAAATCGATGGGGGTGGAGCCGGAGGGCAAGGATACAATCCGGCCCTTGGGGGTGAAGACGAACACCTCGTCGTCGAACATATCGATTTTCAGGGACTGCACATATTCTTCCGCGTCGGAATCCTGCTGGCTCTCCAGCAGACGGCGCACCCATTCAAAGTCCTTTTCGGTGCCGGAACCGGTGCCCTGCTTGTATTTCCAGTGGGCGGCGATGCCGTATTCGGCGGTCTCGTGCATCTCCCAGGTACGGATCTGCACCTCGAAGGGGATGCCCTGAGAGCCGATGACGGTGGTGTGCAGACTCTGGTACATATTGGGCTTGGGGGTGGAGATGTAATCCTTGAACCGGCCGGGAATCAGATTAAAGAGGTCGTGAATATGGCCCAGCACATTGTAGCAGTCCGGGATGGAGTCCACAATGACCCGGAAGGCGTAGATGTCGTACAGCTCATCCATGGTCTTGCCCTGGGACTGCATCTTGCGGTAGATGGAGTAAACGTGCTTGATCCGGCCGTAGGTGGTGTTGTGGATGCCCATGGCGGTAAGCCGCTGGGTGATTTTTTCCTGAATGGTGCGCATGAAGCTCTCGTCCTGCTCCTTGTGCTCCTGCAGGTAGGCGGTGATTTCATTGTATTCCTTTGGGGCCAGATACCGCAGAGAGGTATCCTCCAGCTCCCATTTGATCTTCTGCATACCAAGCCGGTGGGCCAGGGGCGCGTAGATGTCCATGGTCTCCTGACACTTGGAAATCTGCTTGGCGGGAGACTGGTACTGCATGGTGCGGATGTTGTGAAGCCGGTCCGCGATTTTGATCAGCACCACCCGGATGTCCTTGCTCATGGCCATGAACATCTTCCGCAGGTTTTCCATCTGAGCTTGCTCCCGGGAGGAGAAGTCCGCTCTTGTCAGCTTGGTAACACCCTCCACCAGCTCCGCCACGGTGGAACCGAAGAGCTTTTCAATCTCCTCGTGGGAGGCGTCAGTATCCTCAATGCAGTCGTGGAGCAGGGCGCCCAGAATGGCGTCCATATCCAGGCCCATTTCCGTGACGATCTGGGCAACGGCCAGGGGGTGAATGATGTAAGGGGAGCCGTCCTTCCGTTTCTGGAAGACGTGCTTGTTGTTGGCATAGTCCACCGCCTTGTCAATCAGGGCAAAGTCGGCGCCGGGCATCAGCCTATGGATGGTGTCCATCATGGACGAATAATGTTCTTCAAAGGTTTCCATATATCGGTCAGCTCTCTTTCGCGTGGAGAAGTGTTTGCATGGTGCTGCTTGTGTTCAGGTCCGCCTTGCCCTCAATGGGGGTCAGGCGGATGGAAAGGGACAGATGTACCCGCTTCTGATCCAGCAGGCCCACGTCCCGGAAAATATCCAGACAGGTCAGCAGCTGTTCCAGACTCAGCGCCTCTCCGGAACGCCGGACGATCTTCCGGCACAGGCACAGGGGATTTTCCCGGATCTGCCCGCCGGGAACGGAGGACAGGTAGCGCCACACGCAGGCTAAGGTGGCCCGGGAGGGAAGCAGAGCCAGGGCAATGTCCGCATTCATCCTGCCCTGGCGCATGGCCAGATAGTGGGCGGTTTCCATGGGACAGGGGGCGGCGCAGGCCGGGCGGATGTCCACCACATTCAGCTGGACGGACCGCTCTCCCCGGTATTCGTTGATCTGGGGATGAAAGGCCACGTCCACCACGTCCCCGGGGGCAATGGAGGCCGACTCCGGATTGGCGGAAAAGTAGATGGCATTGAGGAAATTGCGGCCCTTGCGCAGCCGCAGACGCATATGCCGCCCGCCGCCCACCTGCTGGATCCGGTCAATGGTCAGGGACCGCATCATAAGCACGGGCTTGGGGCAGCCGCTGCCGCAGGGCTCCAGAACCTGCAGGGACTCGATTTCCGGAATGGTCAGCATTTCGGGAGACACCGCGCAGTCCAGCTCCAGCACCGTGCGGTGGGTGCCGGTTTCGTAGTAGTCTGCCGCCATGGAGCAGATCCTGCGGCGGAATTCCGGGATATTCTCTCTGGAGATGGTAAAGCCCGCGGCCAGCTCGTGGCCGCCGTAGCTTTCCAGCAGGGGAGAAAGCTCGGTCAGGGAGGCAAACAGGTTAAAGCCGCCGTGGCTCCGGGAGCTGGCCTTTCCGTGGGAGCCGTCCAGGCAGATCAGGAAGGCGGGGCAGGCAAACTCCTCGGCAATCCGGCTGGCCACAATGCCCACCACGCCCTGATGCCAGCCCTCGTCCGCCAGCACGATTGCCTCGGGGGGCGCCCCCTCCGGCAGCATGGCAATGGCGGTAGAATAGATGTCGGATTCAATCTGCTGACGCTGACGGTTCAGCTCGCAGAGCTTGGCCGCCACTTCCCGGGCATGGCTTTCGTCCTGGGTCAGGAACAGGTCCACGGCCAGCTCCACCTGGCCCATACGGCCGGCGGCGTTGATCCGGGGAGCCAGCATAAAGCCGATGGTGGTGGCGCTGATGGCCTTTTCATCGCAGCCGCATTCCCGGATCAGGGCGGCAAGCCCCGGCCGCTTGGTGGCGGACAGGGCCTTCAGCCCCCGGGAGACAAACACCCGGTTTTCTCCCACCAAGGGGATTACATCGGCAACGGTGCCCAGGCAGACCATATCCGCGTATTCGTCCAGCACCGCCTCCGGGTCTCCGGACAGGGCGCAGGCCAGCTTGAAGGCAACGGCAACGCCGGACAGATTTCCGTGGGGGTAGCCGCCGTCCGCTCGGTGGGGGTCCACCACCGCCACGGCCTGGGGCAGCTGATCCTTGCACTCATGGTGGTCGGTGATGACCAGATCCATTCCCAGCTCTCTGCACAGCCGGGCTTCCTCAATGGCGGTGATTCCGCAGTCCACCGTAATGATCAGGGCAACACCCTCGTTTTTCAGCTGGTTCAGGGCAATGGGGTTCAGGCCGTAGCCCTCTTCCAGGCGGCCGGGGATGTAGCTGATGCAGTCGGCCCCCTGCTTGCGCAGAAAGTCGGTGAGCAGACAGGTGGCGGTAATGCCGTCTACATCATAGTCGCCAAAGACCGCGATTTTTTCGCCCCGGGCAATGGCCGCCGCCGTCCGCCCCGCGGCCAGGGCCATGTCCGTCAGCAGATAGGCATCCGGCAGGCCGCAATCGCAGTCCAAAAAGCGGGCTGCCTCAGCGGCGGTTTTCATGCCCCGTCCCGCCAGGACCATGGAGGCCAGGGGGGAGAACCCTCCGGACACCAGCGCGTTTACACTGCCCACATCCGGTTCCTTCACATTCCAGATTCCGTATTTCAAATCCACACACATCCAATGAAACATTTTCCCTACATTATATCAAAAAACAGTCATTTAGACAATAGGCAGATGGGAAAAAATCGGTATGCGCGTGTAGCGGGCAGGAATTATCCCTCCTCTGGCAGCACCTGGAAGGCGGTGGCGGCCAGCAGGGGAAGCAGCAGCATCCCCACAAGCCCCCAGAGACGAAATCCGCAGTACATGGCAATCAGTGTGACCAGCGGATCCAGCCCCAAGTGACTGCCCACCAGCTTCGGCTCCAGGACGGAGCGGGCCAGAACCACACCGGCGTAAAGCCCCAGCAGCCCCAGAGCACGGCCTTTGCCGCCCCCCAGAAAGGAAACAAGGGCCCAGGGAAGCAGCACCGCGCCGGTGCCGAGCACCGGCAGCGCATCCACCAGGCAGGTGATCAGGGCAATGAGGGGGGCATTGGAAACCCCCAGCAGCCAGAAGCCGCAAAGCAGCAGACAGAAGGTGATGCTCATGAGCTTCAGCTGGGATTGGAGCCAGAGCTTTCCGGCGCCGCGGAGCTTTTTCCAGAGGCGGAGCCATTTGGCGAGCTTTTCCGGAGGGATTTTGGACCGAAGCCATGGCCGGAGCACCGGCAGCTTCGCGCAGATCATGTAGGCGGAAATCAGGGAGGTTCCCAGGGTAATGGCCCCCTCCGGCAGCCGGGTAAGCATACTGCCTGCCCGCCCCAGGGCAAAGCCGCTGACTTTGGAAAGCAGCTGGGTGCTGCCGGAAAACAGACCGGCCACCGCGTCCCGGTAGCCGCTCCGCAGTCCCTGGGGAACGCCGGGGGCCAGCTCCAGAAGCCGGTTTTGCAGCAGGAATACGCCGGACTGTACCTTCTGGAGAAGGGCGGGAAGCACCCGGGTCAGGGAGGAGAGCTGGGAGACGGCCAGGGCCGCAAGCAGCAGTGCCAACAGCCCCAGACCGGCAACCAGAGCGCTGACCGCCAGCCCGGAGGCCAGCAATCCGGGCAGCCGGCACCGTCGGCCCAGAAATTTCGCGGCCGGCTCCGCGGCCAGGGCCAGCCCGGCACCCAGAACAAAGGGCAGAATCAGGGGCAGAACCAGCTTCAGTCCCAGCCACAGAGCGATCAGAGCCCCGGAGAAACCCAGGGAGCGTTTGAGTGAATGCGCCATACAGAACTCCTTTTGTAAGAAAATGCGGAATTGGCGAAACAAGGCGGGAATTGTACTTGCAATTTTCCGAATCTATGCTACAATGTAACCGAATCGTGAACAATTGTGCGCCCTTTGAGCGCATGGAATACAGGAGGCCCTATATGTCCAACAAACCCCAGTACTATATTGTCGAGGCTTCGGCCCTGCCGGAGGTATTTCTGAAGGTAGCGGAGACCAAGCGGCTTCTTTCCACCGGAGAAGCAACCACCGTCAATGAGGCCACCCGCATGACGGACATCAGCCGCAGCGCGTTTTACAAATACCGGGATGCCGTTATGCCCTTCCAGAATATGATGATGGGCCGGATTATCACCTTCCAGCTGCTGCTGCATGACGAGGCCGGACTGCTTTCCGAAATTCTGCAGGTCTATGCCGAAGCGAATGCCAATATCATCACCATCAACTCCATTGTCCCCACCAACGGCACCGCCGTGGTTACCATTTCCGCGGAAACCATGGACCTGAAGCTGCCGCTGGAGGAGCTGCTCCAGAGGCTGAACAGCACCCGGGGTGTGGTGAAGGCGGAAGTGCTGGCGGGCTGACAAGTGCATAGCCTTAGGCTGCTGTGGATTTCCGGCAGCCTTTTTGAATTGACAATTGACAGTTGACAATTGACAATTGCGGTATCCCTTCGGGATGAATATGATTCCATTTTGCAATAATTCTCGATATCTGTTGTATATCACGTATTTTTGCATCTAATTTTGAATCATCCCCGCAGGGGATTCCTTTCATTGTCAATTGTTCATTGTCAATTGTCAATTGTCATTTCCCCCGCACCTCTCGCCAGGAAGAGACATATCCTGACAGTGGAGGGATGAATATGCTGATCGTTCAGAAGTACGGAGGCACATCCCTGGGGGACGAGGGGCGGCTTTTGCGGGCCGCCAGGAGAATCACGGCCTTGGCCCGGCAGGGAACCGGGGTGGTGGCGGTGGTATCCGCTCAGGGGAATACCACGGATGAGATGATCGCCAAAGCGGCCCGGGTAAATCCCAGAGGGGCCCTGGGGGAAATGGACGCCTACCTGGCTGCCGGCGAGCAGATGAGCGCGGCGCTGCTGGCCATGACCATCGGGGCCCTGGGCTGGAGCGCGGTGAGCCTGACGGGCTGGCAGGCGGGGATCCATACCGACGGCAGCTTCGGCTCCGCACGGATTACCCATGTGGATCCGGAGCCTGTCCGCGGCGAGCTGGAGAAAGGAAACATCGTGGTGGTGGCAGGTTTTCAGGGAATCTCGGAGGAGGGCAGGATTACAACCCTGGGCCGGGGCGGCTCGGATACCACGGCGGTGGCCCTGGCCGCGGCCCTGGGGGCGGACCGCTGCCAGATCTACACGGATGTGGACGGCATCTATGACCGGGATCCCCGGCGTTATCCGGATGCCACCCGGTTCGGCCGCATCGGCTATGAGCGGATGCTCTCCATGGCCAGAAGCGGCGCCCAGGTGCTCCACGACCGCTGTGTGGAAATGGCCTGGGAGAAGGGGATCCGGCTGGAGGTTTTGTCGGCCCTGGAAGACGGCCCCGGAACCATCGTCGGGTAAGAATAAATGTCCCCAAAACAGGCATATGCTATTCCGGAGAAAAAAGAATATTTCTTCTTGACAACGGCCCGCAATTGTGCTAAAATTCCCAAGTAATCAAGAAGGCTGAACATCCGCCTCACCGTAAGCAAAAGCGAAACGGTCTATTCCACTTGTTCCCCCATGGGGCCGTTGTGCGAGTACGCGGATGCTTTGGCATCCGCTTTTTTGTTGTTGTTTTGGAGGTGCTTTATCATCGCAAAGTTAGACCATCAGCTGAATGAGGAAATCCGGGACAAGGAGATCCGGCTGATCGGCGCCGACGGCGCTCAGCTGGGGATTGTGTCCGCGGCCCAGGCAAACGCCATGGCGGAAGAGCAGGGCATGGATCTTGTGAAGATCTCTCCCAATGCCGTTCCTCCCGTGTGCAAGATTATGGACTATTCCAAGTTCTGCTTCGATCAGAAGAAGCGGGAAAAGGAAGCCAGAAAGAATCAGCGGGTCGTGGAAGTCAAGGAGATCCGCATGAGCCCCAGCATCGACACCAACGATCTCAACACCAAGGTCAAGTCCGCCCAGAAGTTCCTGGCAGACGGAAACCGGGTGAAGGTCAGTGTCCGCTTCCGCGGCCGGGAGATGGCCCATACCAACCTGGGCGAGAAGCTGCTGATGGACTTTGCCGAACAGTGCGCCGAAATTGCTTCCATGGAAAAGAATCCGAAGCTGGAAGGCCGCTTTATGGCGATGTTCCTGACCCCCAAGAATAGCAAGTAAGCTTTACCACAAAAGATTCGGAAGGAGAACGACCTATGCCCAAGCTGAAAACCCATAGCGGTGCAAAGAAGAGATTCAACCTGACCAAAACCGGTAAGGTTAAGAGAGCCCACGCTTACAAGAGCCACATCCTCACCAAGAAGACCACCAAGCGTACCCGTCATCTGCGCAGCACCACTTATGCCGATGTGACCAATGTGGATGCAATCAAGAAGATGATTCCGTACAAATAAGCGCAAGACAGGAGGATATAGGAAATGGCTAGAGTGAAAGGCGCGATGATGACGCGCAAGAGAAGAAACGCAACCCTGAAGCTGGCAAAGGGCTACTGGGGTTCCAAGTCCAAGCACTTCAAGATGGCCAAGCAGGCCGTTATGAAGTCCGGCAACTACGCATTTGAAGGCCGTAAGCAGAAGAAGCGTGCTTACCGCACCATGTGGATCGCTCGTCTGAGCGCTGCCGTGAAGCCCTACGGTCTCAACTACTCCACCTTCATGAACGGTGTGAAGAAGGCCGGTATCGAGATGAACCGCAAGAGCCTGTCCGAGATGGCAATTCAGGACTCCGCCGCTTTCGCCGCCCTGGTGGAGAAGGCAAAGGCCGCTCTGAACTAAGGATACGTTTTTCCGCCCTGCCGCGCCTGCGGCAGGGCGTTTTTGGTGAATCGCAGATGGTTTGCAAAAGAGGGAGATTGCTGAATTGACAATTGACAATTGATAATTGACAATGAAGGAATCCCCTTCGGGGATAAATGAAAAAATTCAATAATCCGGGAGAATACTTGGAGTTTTTGAATGTTCTAATCAAAAATATTCAAATTCATCCCGAAGGGATACCATAATTGTCAATTGTTCATTGTCAATTGTCAATTCACAAAAGCCACCTTTCCCGAACCAACCCGACATCCATTCCATTCTTTTCCGGAGGATACCCCATGAACCTGACCCATATTGCCAAAGGAGGCGGGCGGTTGTCCGCTGTATTGAAGGAAGAACTGAAAATGTCCACGGGGCTTCTAAACCGGGTGAAGTGGACGGACGGGCTGCGGGTGAATGGGCAGAGCGTCCACACGGATTACCAGGTGACGCCCGGGGACGAGATTGTGGTGCTTCTGGAGGAGAAGCAGGCCCAGTATCCGGCGGAATCCGGCCCCCTGACCATCCTCTATGAGGACGCATCCCTTTTGGCTGTGGACAAGCCCGCCGGGATGCTCATCCACCCTTCCCGCAACAGACTGACGGGAACCCTGGCCAATCTGGTCCAGGGCCACTATGAAGCCCAGGGCATTACCGCCGCTTTTCATCCCCTGACCCGGTTGGACAGGGATACCTTCGGGATTGTGCTGATCGCCAAATCCGCCTACGTCCATGCCCTTTTGCAGGAGCAGCGCCCACAAAAGCTTTACTATGCCCGTACCTTTGGCGGGCCCGGGGCGGAGGCGGGCATCATTGACGCGCCCATTGCCCGAAAGCCCCTGCCCAGCCTGCTGCGGGAGGTAAGGCCGGATGGCAAGCCCAGCCTTACCCGCTACCGGGTTTTGGAGCGCCGGGAGGAGAGCTGCCTGCTGGAGCTGGAACCGGTTACCGGACGGACCCATCAGCTCAGGCTTCACTGCGCCCATATGGGCTTTCCCATATTGGGGGATCCCCAGTATGGAAGCGCGGCATCCGTGGCCTATTCCCAGGGCCTGGGCCTTACCACCCAGCTGCTGTGTGCCAAGAGCCTGGAATTCACCCACCCCGTCACCGGGGAAACGCTGCACCTGGAATCGAAGATGGACGTGTAAAACCCGAGCCTGCAAAGAACGACAGGCTCGGGTCTTTTTGCGGTCGGGAAAGGAAATTTGGGAAAGAGAGCTTTATCTGATTAAGGATCGCGCCGCAGTGCGCCTTGCCTCTCCCTATGGGAGCCACTGCATACAATCGAGA
>SAMEA3663230__coassemble_677_pt1 | contig 21723 bp, 19 predicted proteins | sample SAMEA3663230__metabat2_low_PE_017 | metagenome-assembled genome bin SAMEA3663230 (sample SAMEA3663230) | pig gut metagenome | biome: pig gut; feature: pig-associated habitat; material: faeces | place: China | collected 2013
TTTTATTATTTAAAGGAATGAAATTCATCCCGAAGGGATACCACAATTGTCAATTGTCAATTGTCAATTCACAAAATCTCCCTATTCCTCAAACTGCAGCCCGCCTCTGCCTGTGGGGGTGGTGCCCAGCAGCTTTTTGCAGGCACGGGTGAAGGAGGAATAGCTGCCGAAGCCGCTGCGGTAGCAGCTCTCCGTGGCACACATGCCGGAAGCGAGATAGCTTCTGGCCAGCAGCAGCCGTTTTTGGGTGATGTACTGGTGGATGGAGATGCCGGTTTCCGCCCGGAAAAGGCGCATCATGTGGTATTTGCTCAGAAAAAAGCGGTTGGCAAGCTGATCAATGGTAAGGTCCTCGGCGATGTGCTCCTCCAGATAGCCCAGAATCTGCCGGATCCGGGGATCCCCGGGGGTCAAAGGCTTGGCGGAAAGGGCGGAGGAAGCCAGGGCTCTGCCCAGATAGACGCACAGCTTCAGAAGATCTGCCCGGCACAGAAGCTCCTTGCCGAAGCCATCATCCAGCAGATCCTGCTCCATCCGGAGAGCCAGACGGGAAAGCCGGTCCTCCCTGGGCCGCAGTACCCGGGAGGGGGAAAAGAGGCCGTTGAGATCTGAAGTCTCCCCGGACAGCTTTTGAAGATAGGCAGGCAGCACATACAGAATGATCCGTTCGTAAGGCTCTTCCGGGGACAGCATGGCCCGGTGGACACTGCCGGCATTCAGCAGCACAATGTCGCCCGGCAGAAGCCGGTAGAGCTTACCGTCAATCAGATATTCGCCCCGGCCCCGCAGAAAAAACAGAATTTTGCAGAATTCGTGGTAATGGAGCTCTGTGGTAACCCCGCCGGGGGAGCACAGATGGAAGAGCCGGAAGTTCTCCGACAAAAAACCCTGCTTGCTGCAGTCTGCCATAATGAACCCTCCTGAACGCATACAGCACGTTTTGCAAACAGTATAGCATATACCGCATTTTCTTTGCAATAGCTGTGGTATACAATCAGGGTATCTATTGCAAGGAGGGCATCCGTCGTGAAAAAAATGATCAAAAACAATGGCTTTCTGATTTCCATGCTGACGGGCATCATTGCCGGCTGCGTTGTGGGTCTGCTGTTTCCGGTGGTCCGGCAGGGCGATGACCTGGTCTCCGCCGGCGCCACGGTGCTGGAGCCTCTGGGCACCGTGTTTATCAACCTGATGTTCTGCGTTGTGGTTCCCATGGTGTTTCTGTCCATCGCCTCCGCCATTGCCAACATGGCCTCCATGCGCCGGGCCGGCAAGATTATGGGCGTGACGGTGCTGACCTTCTGCGTCACCGCGTCCATTGCCGCCCTCATCATGTATGTGGTGTGCCGGATTTATCCAGTGGTTCAGGGAAAGTACATGGCGGTGGAGGGTGAAGTCGGTCAGACGCTTGGTGTTGCCGATATGATCATCAACTTCTTTACCAAGCCGGACTTTGCGGATCTGTGGAGCCGCAGAGCCATTCTGCCCCTGATTGTATTTGCCGTTCTCTTCGGCTTCGGCATTCAGATGGCCGGCGGTCCCGAAACCATGACCGCCAAGCTGCTGGAGGATGCCACCAAGTGCACCATGAAGGTGGTAAAGATCATTACCTACTACGCGCCTCTGGGCTTCTTCGGCTTTTTCGCCAGCCTGGTGGCCACCTACGGTCCGGAGCTCATCGGCGACTACGGCCGGATTTTGGTGCTCTACTATGTGATGTGCTTTGCCTATATGTTTGTGGTCTTCCCCATCTATGCCCGGTTCGGCGGGGGCAAGGGGGCGGTAAAGGTCATGTTCCGGCACCTGTTTCAGCCGGCGGCGGTGTCCTTTGGAACCTGCTCCTCCGTTGCCACCATCCCCACCAATCTGGAAGCGGCGGAGGATACGGGCATCAACCGGGATGTGGCGGACATTGTGCTGCCCATGGGCGCCACCATGCATATGGATGGCTCGGCCATGTCGGCCATCATCAAGGTGGCCTTCCTCTTCGGTATTTTCGGTAAGAATTTCGGCACCGGCGAGGCCATTCTGGCCATCATCGTGGCCACCTTCTCCTCCGTGGCCATGTCCGGCGTTCCCGGCGGCGGCGGTACCGGTGAGCTGGTGCTGTGCACCGTGTTCTTCCCGGATCAGATGGCCATTGCCTATCCCATTGCCATTGCCCTGGGCAATCTGGTGGATCCTCCCGCAACCATGGTCAATGCCGCCGGAGACTATGTGGTCAGCTACATCGTGGAACGGTTCGTAGACGGCAAGGATTGGCTGGAGAAGAAGCGGAAAGAAAAGACCGAATAACGTTCGCTGCCCGCAGGATTACCTTGCGGGTAGCTTTTTTGCTTTCTTTGTGTTAAAATGAAGAAAACAAGAATTTAAGGAGCGATTCCATGAAGAAATCCTCTGTCCTTTCCGGGGCCGGGCTTGCGGCAGCCAGCATCCTGGGGGCCATTCTGGCCGGTGTCCTGCTGATGACCGCGGTCTATGCCCTGCCCACCGCCCGGATGCGGCACAATGTGGAGATCAGTCTGCCCTATATCCTTACGGAAGGGGACCGGTATCAGTGGGCACCCTATCACAACGGTACGGAGCTGGACGGCTTTACGGACAGCCTGATGCTCTCCAATGCCATCTATGAGGGCACCGGCAGCCCCCTGCACAATGCCCTGGTCAATCCCCGGCCGGAGTATACCCCGGGGGATATGGTGCCGGTGGATTCCCTGAGCCGGTATGCCCAGAAGCAGGAGGGCTTCCGGGAGGTGACCTATGCCCGGTACTGGCATGGGTATTTGCTGCTGCTCAAGCCGCTGCTGCTGTTTTTCACCCCGTCGGACATCCGGCTGCTCAATATGATGGTGCAGCTGATCCTTGCCTGCGTGGTGCTGGCCCTGTGCCGGAAACGGGGGGGCCTTCGGCTGGCCATCCCTATGGGGGCGGCCCTGCTGTGCCTGAATCCCATTTCCACGGCCCTGTGCTTTCAGTTTACGGATGTTTACCTGCTGCTGCTGACCTTTGCCGCCGGGATGCTGGGGCTTGAAACCTACAAAAAAACCTGGGGCTGGCTGCTCTATCTGTGGCTGGGAATCCTGACGGCCTTTTTTGACTTTCTCACCTACCCCCTGGCGGCCCTGGGTGTGCTGCTGGCGGTGGAGGGGATGCTCACCCAGGGAAGCCCCTGGGAGAAAATCAAAGGGATGCTCCTCCGCTCTTTCCTGTGGGTGCTGGGCTACGGCGCCATGTGGGCAGGCAAATGGGTCTGCGCCAGTCTGCTGACCGAGCAGAATGTGATCGCCGATGCCCTGCAAAACGCCCTGGGAAGAACCGGCGCCGGGGAGCGAATGAGCCTGATCCGGGTGATCTGGCAGAACGCGCAGAATTATGTGAACCCGATGGGGACGCTGCTGGTGCTGCTGCTGGCGCTGGTGCTGGCGTATGCGCTGCTGAGCAAAACCTGCCGGTTCCGGCTTTCCTGGCGGAAAGCGGCCCCCATGCTGCTGCTGGCGCTGTATCCCTTTGTGTGGTACATAGCGCTGCGGAATCACTCCATGATCCACGCCTATATGACCCACCGGAATCTGGCGGTGACCGTCATGGCGGTGTGCTGCGCCGTTTCCCTCTGTCTGGAGGAGAACAAAAAGGGGGAAAACAATGGGTAAAAACCTCAAACTGTCTCCCCGTTTCCGAAAAGCGGTGGAATTGGGGCTGATGCTCTACTGGGGCCTGTGGCTTCAGAACAGTCCCGGAAACCACATCCCCTATCTGCTCACCTTTGCCGGAGGGCTTGTCTGCTGGTTCCGGAATCCGGAGCCGGAGGGGAGAAATACGGCAGGCGTGTTTGCCTGGATCCTGGCCCTGTGCGTGAGCTTCGGCAATGTGTCCCGGATTCTGTGGCCCTGGCCCAACCTGCTGCCTCTGGCGGTGACCCGGCTCCTGACCGGGGTGCTGCTGACCCTTGGGGGCGTGGTGCTGTTCCGTGCAATTCTGCTGAAGCTGATTGCCCTGCCCGGAAAGCCCGGCCCCTGCCGGAAGAAGGAAAAACGGGATCTGATCTGGCTTTTTGGCCCCTGGGTGCTGCTGGCGGTGTGCTGGAGCGCGGTGCTGTATCTGGCCTTCTACCCCGGTGTGCTGTCCATAGACAACATCAGCCAGATGGAAGAGATTCTGGGCAGGAAGCCTTTTTCCAACCGGAATCCCTACTACCATACCCGGCTCATCGGCCTGTTTTACAGCCTGGGCAGCCGCCTGGTGGGAAACCCCAACGGCGGGGTGGCCCTGTTCAGCCAGTTTTCCGTGATCGCCATGTCCGGCTGCTTTGCCTACGGGATTTACACCCTGTATCAGTGCTGCGGGAAAAAGTGGCCCCCGGCGCTGCTGACCCTGTTCTATCTGCTGATGCCTGCCCATGTGATGTACAGCTTTACCATGTGGAAGGATGTGCTGTTCAGCGGCGCGGTGATGGTGTTTGCATTGTCCCTGTTCCGATATGAAAAGGGGATAGGTTCCCTTTTGGCGGTGTGCCTGTCCGCCCTTGCCATGTGCCTGCTGAGGGTAAACGGAGCGGCGAATCTGGCAATCGTTTTTCTGGGGGCGGTATACCTGTGCCGGAAGGATGGCAAACGGCTGCTGGCCGGGCTGCTGGCCGGGCTGGTGGCGGGCTTTGTGCTGGTGTTCCCGGTGCTCAGTGCGCTGGGCATCGGCCAGTCGGACCCGGTGGAGGCCCTGTCCATTCCCATTCAGCAGATTGGCTTTGTGGTACAGAGCGACTGCCCTCTGAGCGGGGAGGAACAGGCCCTTTTGGAGCAGCTTGTGGACCTGGAGGACGTGAAGGAGGGCTATATGCCCTTTATTTCCGATCCCATGAAGTATCTCATCCGGCAGAAGGGGAATCTTTCCTACCTCAGCGAACACAAATGGGAATACCTGAAACTCTATGTAAAGCTGGGGCTGCGGCATCCGCTGCTGTATTTGCAGGCCTGGTCGGAACAGACCAAGGGCTATCTGGATGGGGGCTACGATTACGACTGCTGGAATGTGAAGATTGATCAGAATGAGCTGGATCTATACATGGCGCCCCTCTCCCGGCGGGCAAACGCTTGGGCAAACCGCTACCTGGAGCTGTGGGAGGAAAGCCCCGTGACAAAGATCACCCTGTGTCTGGGCTTCCAGTTCTGGATCATTCTGGGGGCCATGGGTCTGGCCGCGGCCAAAAAGGACAGAGCTCTGGTCCTTTTCTGCCTGCCCTTTGTGTCGGTGGTGGCGCTGCTGGCGGTGGGAACCCCGGTATTCGCGGAGTTTCGCTATGCCTACAGCCTGGTTATTGCCGCCCCGTTTGTGGTGACGCTGGTGCTTTTCGGAAGAAATACCGAAAAAACCGAAGAATCCTCGGGAGAAATTTCCGGTTTCCCTATTGCAAAACCGGGAAATGCGTGTTATAATACACCCGAAAGTAAGTAAGCAGGAAGAAAGAGAGGGGCGCGCCCCTCTCTTTTTCTTGAGCGTAACAGGGGAAGCTCCCGGACTGAAGCAAGAGCTTCCGTAAGAAAGGATGGTTCTTTTGAAGGTAACAGACCTGGTTGCCTCCTTTGCCGAACCGGTTATCAGAGAAAAGGGCTGTACGCTCTGGGATGTGGAATACGTCCGGGAGGGCTCCGAGTATTTTCTGCGGCTGTATATCGACAAGGAAGGCGGCGTGGACATTAATGACTGCGAGGCCGTTTCCCGGGCCATGGACCCGATCCTGGACGAGAAAGACCCCATTCCCGGCAGCTACCATTTTGAGGTCTGCTCCGCCGGACTGGAACGGGCGCTGAAAAAGCCCTCTGACTTTCAGCGGTTCATGGGCGCCGCCGTCACCGTAAAGCTCTATCGCCCCTATGATGGGCGCAAGGAGATCCCTGGTGTGCTCCGGGGCTACGAGGACGGAAGGGTAACCCTGGAATTTGGAAAGGAAACCGTAACATTTGAAAAGTCCCAGGTCGCGTTGGTGCGGCTTCGGGTGGAATTCTGATTGGAGGAAGAAACATGGCAAGAAAAACAAAAGCCGCGAAGCAGGAGCCCCAGATCGATGTGGGCGCGGAAATTTTCGCAAGCCTGCGGGAGCTGGAAAAGCTGAAGGGCATTCCCGTTGACTATATGGTGGAGCGGCTGAAGCAGGCTCTGGCCAACGCCTACCGGAAGGACCGGGAGGATCACCGGGATGTTCCTGCCGACAACGTGGTGGTGAACCTGGACGAGCACGGCCTGAGCATTCACCTGGTGAAGACCGCCGTGGAAGAGGTGGAGGATACCGCCCTGGAAATCCAGATCGACGCCGCCCGGAACTATCAGGAAAACGCCCAGGTGGGGGACCAGATCCATATCCCCGTGGACTATCAGAAGTTCGGCCGCATTGCCGCCCAGACCGCCAAGCAGGTGGTGATCCAGGGCATCCGGGAGGCAGAGCGGGGCGTGATGTACGAGAGCTACTCCAGCAAGGCCCAGGAGCTGCTCACCGGCACCGTTTCCCGGATTGTACCCGGTACCGGCGATGTGATCGTCCGTGTGGGCCAGGGCAACGAAATGTCCGCCGCGCTGCTGAGAAAGGACGAGCAGATCCCCGGCGAAAGCTATGTGGAGGGCCAGCTGCTGCGGGTTTATGTGCTGGATGTGCGCAGAGCCGACCGGGGCCCCATGGTTCAGGTTTCCCGGACCCATCCCAACCTGGTGCGCCGGCTCTTTGAGCTGGAGACCCCGGAGATTGCCGAGGGCCAGGTGGAAATCCGCAACATCGCCCGGGAAGCCGGTTCCCGGACCAAGATGGCCGTCCGGGCCGCCATGGAGGGCGTGGATCCCGTGGGCGCCTGCGTCGGTCCCAGAGGCGACCGTGTGAGCGCGGTGGTGGAAGCCCTGAACGGCGAGAAAATCGAAATCGTGGTGTGGAGCGAGGATCCCTGCGAATACATCAAGGCTGCGCTCAGCCCTGCCGATGTGCTCAGCGTCACCCTGGTTCCCGGCCAGAAGGCCTGCCGGGTGGTGGTGCCCGACGACCAGCTGAGTCTGGCCATCGGCAAGGAGGGCCAGAATGCCCGCCTGGCGGCCCGGCTCTGCGGCAACTACAAAATTGACATCAAGTCCGCTTCCCAGGCAAAGGCTGAAGAAGCTCCTGCGGAAGAGGGGACTGCGGAAGCGTAATCCTTTCGGGGAGGAACGGCCGGAATGCAGAAGAAAATTCCTCAGCGGCAGTGTATGGGCTGCCGGGAACGGAAGGCAAAACGGGAGCTCATCCGGGTGGTCCGGGGGCCGGAGGGTACGGTTTCCCTGGATTTCAGCGGCAAGGCCCCCGGCCGGGGGGCCTACCTGTGCCCCAATGCCGAATGCCTGAAAAAGGCCATTCGCTCCAAGGCCCTGGACCGGAGTCTGGAAACCCAGATTCCCCAGCAGGTTTATGAGCGTTTGGAAAAGGAAATGGAGCAGCAGAATGGATAAAGCCCTCAACTATCTGGCGCTGGCCAGAAAGGCAGGGCTGGCGGAACTGGGCGAGGAGCCGGTAGGCGGCGCGGCAAGAGCCGGAAAGGCCTATGTGATTCTGGTTGCCTCGGATGCTTCGGAGCATACCTGGCGCAGAGCCAAAAGCTTTGCCGCCGGTACGGAGCAGCAGTGTGTGCGCCTGCCCTGGACCAAGGATGAAGTGGGCGCGGCCATCGGCCGGGACGCTTTGGCAATAGGTGCCATCACCGATGTGTCCATGGCGCTGGCGCTGGTGCAGGCCCTGCCCCAGAATGAAAGCAACCAACCCGCGCTGGAGGTGCTGACCAGAAAGGCCGAAAAGGCAAAGAAGCGTCAGCAGGAGGCGAAAGCCCACCAGCGGAATCTGCGCAGGGGTAAGAAGCATGTGAAATAAGCGTAACTGTTTGAAGGCGGGAGCCGGTTCCTCCGGAACAGGCGGCCCCAATTGTGGAGGTGCATTTCGAATATGAGTTTAGTGAAGTATCGTTTAAAGGAAGTGGCGGCGGATTTCGGCGTCGCGGCAAAGGAGATCAGCGACATCATCGGTGCGTTCGGGGAAAAGCCCAAGTCCAACTCCCAGGTTCTGACGGATCAGGAGCTGAACCTGGTGTTTGACGTGATGACCCAGCGTCATCCCATCGATTCTCTGGAGCAGGTGTTTGCCGTTCAGCCCAAGCCCAAGGCGGAAGCGCCCAAGGCTGCCCAGCAGCCCAAGCCCCAGCCCCAGCAGCCCAAGGCGGAAAACACCGCTGCCCCCCAGGGGAACACTCCGGTTCCCCCCAAGGCCGAAAAGCCCAGGGAGCCGGAACGCAAGCGGGAGCGCCGGGTGGTGGATACCTCTGCCGTGCAGGTGAATGCCGCCCGTTTTGATGACCGGGTGGATGCTCTGGTTTCCGAGCGTGTGCAGAATTACCAGGGCGGTAAGCAGCGCATCGGCGGCAAGAAGGGTCAGCAGCAGAACAAAAAGGATAACAAGTTCCGGGGCAACAAGTCCCGCAACGAGGAGCAGGAGAAAATGCGCCGCCTGCAGATGGAGGTTGCCCGGAAGGCACCCCTCACCGTAAAGATTCCCGACGAGATCACCGTAGGCGAGCTGGCCTCCCGGATGAAGAAGACCGCCGGTGAAGTGATCAAGCTGCTGATGAAAAACGGCGTCATGGCCGGGATCAACCAGACCATCGACTACGATACCGCGGAGTATGTGGCCACCGAAATGGGCTGCAAGGTGGAGAAGGAAATTACCGTCACCATCGAGGAGCAGATCATCGACGATCATGTGGACACCGCCGACGAGCTGGAAACCCGGGCCCCCGTTGTGGTGGTCATGGGTCACGTTGACCACGGCAAGACCTCCCTGCTGGACGCCATCCGGAAGACCTCCGTTACCGCGGGGGAGGCCGGCGGCATCACCCAGCACATCGGCGCCTACACCGTGGACGTAAACGGCAAGTCCATCACCTTCCTGGATACCCCGGGCCACGCTGCCTTTACCTCCATGCGTGCCCGCGGCGCCATGTGTACCGATATTGCCATTCTGGTGGTGGCTGCCGACGACGGCATCATGCCCCAGACCATTGAGTCCATCAACCACGCCAAGGCCGCCAAGGTGCCCATCATTGTTGCCATCAACAAGATGGATAAGCCCACCGCCAACCCGGACCGGATCAAGCAGCAGCTCACCGAGTATGAGCTGATCCCCGAGGAGTGGGGCGGCGATACGGTGATCTGCCCCATCTCCGCCAAGACCGGCATGGGTCTGGAGGATCTGCTGGAGATGGTCACCCTGACCGCCGAGGTTCAGGAGCTGAAGGCCAACCCCAACCGCCGGGGCAAGGGCACTGTCATCGAGGCCCGTTTGGACAAGACCAGAGGCCCCATTGCCACCCTGCTGGTGCAGAACGGCACCCTGAAGCAGGGCGACATCCTCATCGCCGGCACCGCCGTGGGCCGTGTCCGTGTGATGACCAACGACAAGGGCCGTACCGTAAAGACCGCCGGTCCCAGCCAGCCCGTTGAGATCACCGGCCTTGCGGACGTTCCCACCCCCGGCGACGAGTTCGATGTGGTCACCGACGAGCGCATGGCCCGGGAGCTGGTGGAGCAGCGCCGTCAGGCCGTCAAGGACGCGGCCGCCAAGCTGCAGCAGAAGGTGACCCTGGACAACCTGTTCGCCCGGATGCAGGAGGGTGAAATGAAGGAGCTGCCCCTGATTGTCAAGGCCGACGTGCAGGGCTCTGCCGAAGCCGTGAAGGCCAGCCTGGAAAAGATCTCCAACGAAGAGGTCCGGGTCCGGGTGATCCATACCGGCGTGGGCGCCATCAACGAAAGCGACGTGCTGCTGGCCTCCACCTCCGGTGCCATCATCGTGGGCTTCAATGTCCGTGCCGATGCCGGTGCCCAGGCATCCATCCAGCGTTCCAACGTGGACATCCGCTACTACCGGGTGATCTACGATGCCATCGATGAAATTGAGTCCGCCATGAAGGGTATGCTGGCGCCCAAGTATGAGGAAGTGGTCATCGGCCACGCCGAGGTCCGCATGACCTATAAGGTCAGCGCCGTGGGCACCATCGCGGGCTGCATGGTCAAGGACGGCAAGGTCACAAGAGACGCCCAGGTCCGGATTCTCCGGGACAACATCGTCATTCACGAGGGCGAAATCGGCTCTCTGCAGCGTTTCAAGGATGCCGCCAAGGAAGTTACCGCCGGTTACGAGTGCGGCATGAGCGTTGTGAAGTTCAACGACATCAAGGAAGGCGACATCTTCGAGTGCTTCGCTATGCAGGAAGTGAAGCGGTAAATCTTTGCCCTCTCCTGGGAGAGGGTGGCACGCGAAGCGTGACGGGTGTGGGGCGGTATCCGGTGGGTTTGGCACGCCCCTCATCAGTCACGGCCCATACGGCCGTGACAGCTTCCCCCAGGGGAAGCCTATGATACAAGGAGGATGTAATATGGCATCCAATCGCATCAATCGAATCAACGAGGAGATTATGAAGGAGCTGTCCAGTCTCCTGCGGACCGTAAAGGATCCCAGAGTACAGGACACCATGATCTCCATTACCCGGGTGGAGACCACTCCGGATCTGCGCTATACCAAAGTGTATGTCAGCTTCTTACAGAGCGAGAAGGCGAAGAACGCCCTGGCGGGCCTGAAGTCCGCCGGAGGGTATCTCCGCCGGGAGCTGGGCCACAGCCTGCAGCTGCGTTACGCACCCGAAATCGTTTGGGCAGAGGATGACAGCATTGAATACGGCGCGAAAATGCTGAAGCTCATCAACTCTCTGGAGGTGGCCCACGATGAAGAATCTGACCAGGGCTGACGCAGCCGAGTTCCTGAAAAAGCAGGACAATTTTGTAATTCTGACCCATGCTCGCCCGGACGGCGATACGGTGGGCAGCTCCGCGGCCCTGTGTCTGGGCCTGCGCAGTCTGGGAAAAACCGCCCATGTGCTGCGCAACCCCGGCATTACCCCCCGGTACGCCTGGCTCCATGAGGGCCTGACGGTGGAAGAGGCCGGGGAAAACGACACCATTGTTTCCACCGATGTGGCCTCCCCCGGGATGCTGCCCCAGGAGTTCCAGCACCTGCTGGATCGGGTGGCTCTGCGCATCGACCACCACGGCTCCGCCACCTCTTTTGCCGGGCAGGAGCTGGTGGACCCCAACAGCGCCAGCTGCGCGGAGGTCATCTGGGATTTGCTGGCCTATCTGGGCGTCTCCCCGGAGCCCAGACTGATGGACGCCATTTATGTGGGCCTGTCCACCGACACGGGCTGCTTCCGCTTTGCCAACACCACCGCCCACACCTTCCGGGTGGCGGCCATCTGCGCCCAGTATGGGGCAAAGGTCTTTGAGCTGAATCAGCAGCTGTTTGAAACCAACACCCTGGGCAAGCTCCGTATGCAGGCCTGGATTGTGGAGCATATGCAGATGCTGGCCGGCAACACCATGGCCATCTGCGCCATCCCCAAGGCGGTGGAGGAGCGGCTGGGCGTCAGCAGCGACGATATGGACAACATCTCCAATTTCCCCCGGTCCGTTGCCGGTGTGAACATCGCAGCCACCCTGCGGGAGGCGGAAAACGGACTGGTCAAGCTGTCCGTCCGGGCGGTGCCCGGCTATGACGCCACCCGGATCGCCGTGCGGTTCGGCGGCGGCGGCCACAAGGGCGCTGCCGGCGGCACCCTGCGCATGACCATGGAGGAAGCCGTGAAAGCGGTGGGAGACGTGATGACGGAGCTGTGCCAATGAACGGCATTGTGATTGTGGACAAGCCCCAGGGCTGGACCAGCCAGGATGTGACGGCAAGGCTTAGAAGGGTGTTTGATACCCGCCGCATCGGCCACGGCGGCACCCTGGACCCCATGGCCACCGGCGTACTGCCGGTGTTTGTGGGCCGGGCCACCCGGGCGGTGGAGTTTTTCGAGCACGCGGAAAAGACCTATGAAACGGTGCTGCTGCTGGGAAAACGGACGGATACCCAGGATGTTACCGGCAGGGTGCTGGAGGAGCGGCCGGTTTCCCTGAGCCTGGAAGATGTGGAAGATGTACTGCCCCGGTTCCGGGGGGAGATCCTTCAGGTGCCCCCCATGTATTCCGCCCTGAAGGTAAATGGGCAGAAGCTCTGCGACCTGGCCCGAAAGGGGAAGCAGGTGGAGCGCCAGCCCCGGCCCATCACCATATTTGAGCTGACCCTGCTTTCTTTTGAAGAAAACCGGCTCCGGCTGCGGGTGCGCTGCTCCAAGGGCACCTATATCCGCACCCTCTGCGACGACATTGGCGCCGCCTTGGGAACCCTGGGCTGCATGGAGTCTCTGCGCAGAACCCAGGCGGGGGACTATACCATTGCGGAGTCCGTTCCACTGGAAGCTCTGCTGGAAGCCGACAGCCCGGAAACCTATCTGCGGGGCATGGACAGTATGTTTGTCCGGTATCCCGCGGTGACCCTTACACCCAATCAGGAAAAGCGCTGCCGCAACGGCAATTCCTTTACCCGCCCCATGGCCAACGGCATCTACCGGGCCTACGGCGCAAATGGGGAATTTCTGATGCTGGCAAAGGTGGAAGATAATGTTATGTCAACTATAAAGAGCTTTTTTGAGGTGTGAGGGTTTTCTCTGAGAAAGAGGAATTTGGCGAGGTATGCAACCTGCGCCCGCTTATCGCTTGCCTCTCCCATAGGGAGAGGTGCCCCCTATGGGGGCGGAGAGGGCCCTCTCAGTCACGGCTTACGCCGTGACAGCAATAAATTGAGGAGCAATTGCCACCGGCAATTGTTTCATTCAATTCGCTGCGCGACGCACCGCCCCAAAGGGGGAGCCAAGGGTGCTCCGCGCCACCTCGACAAATTTCTGTTTTCTGCCTCTCCCCACACCAGAACCCTTTACAGACAAGGAACAAAAACCATGGATCGCTATATTTACGCACTGGGCTTTTTCGACGGTGTCCACCTGGGGCACCAGGCCCTGTTAAAAGCGGTGAAGGACCTGTCCGGTTCCGCCGGAAAAGGCGTCATCACCTTTGCCGCCCACCCGGATACTCTGGTATTCGGCCAGACGCCCAAGCTGATCAACACCCCCCAGGACCGGGTAAGGCTGCTGAAGTCCTACGGCATGGAACGGGTGGTTACCTTGCCCTTTGACAGAAAAATGTGTACCACCTCCTGGCTTGCTTTCCTGGAAGAGCTCCGCAGGAATTACGGCGCGGCAGGCTTTGTCTGCGGAGAGGATTTCCGGTTTGGCAGCGGCGGTGAGGGTACGGCGGAGCTGCTGCGGGACTATTGCGGCCGGGAGGGGCTGCCCTGCGCCGTGGTACCGGAGCAGATTGTGGAAGGAACAAGGGTTTCCTCCACGGCTATCCGGGAGCAGCTGATCCGGGGAGACATGGCCCGGGCGGTGCGTTTTCTGGGCCACCCCTATCTGCTCACCGGCCAGGTGGTCCACGGCAAACAGCTGGGAAGGACCCTGGGCATTCCCACGGCCAACCTGCTGCTGCCTCCGGAGCTGGCAACACCCAGGTTCGGCGTCTATGGAGGACTTGCCCTGGTGGAGGGGGACTGGTATCCGGCGGTGACCAACATCGGCGTCCGGCCTACGGTCAGCGGCACCGGTATCACCGTGGAGCCCTGGATTCTGGACTACTCCGGCGATCTCTATGACCGGACCATCTGTCTGGAGCTGACGGACTTTGTAAGGCCGGAACGGAAGTTCGGGTCCCTGGAGGAGCTGAAGGATGAAATCCACCGCAACGCGGAAACAACCCGGGAATTGGTAAGAACTTCCTTGATGTTCAAGAAGAATTCACAGGGAAGCGCTTGTTTCGCGGAAGAAAATCAGCTATAATAGCGTGACACAGAAAGGGGGGAATCCCGGATGAGCTTAAATAACGACGAAATGGACCGCCGCCGTCAAAAGCGGGAACAGGCCAGAAAACAGATGAAAAGGACTCAGCGCCGGATGGTTCTCCTGCTGATCCTGGCGGCGGCAATTCTCATCGGCTGCGGCATAGCCATTTACCGTATGGCCCAAAAGACGCCGGACAGCCAGCCCCTGACCGCCGCCACCGAAGCCACCACCGAAGCCACCACCGAGGCCACGGAGCCCACCTCCGGCCGTGTGGTCAAGGATCCCATTACCAAAATCCACATCCGGGCCGTGGGCGACCTGAATGTGACCAACGCCTCCGTGGACGCGGGCATTGTGGCAACGGGCTACGATTACACCCGGGCCTTCCGGGATGTGGCCGCGGAGCTGGGAGCCGGCGATGTGACGGTGATGAATATGGAGGGCAACTTCTGCGGGGAGCCCTACGGCTCCGAAACGGCCTCCGCTCCGGTGGAGCTGCTGACCTATCTGAAAAATGCCGGCGTGGACCTGATCCAGATGGCAAACTCCTATTCCATCCAGAACGGCCTCATCGGCCTGAATTCCACCCTGAACGCCATCCGCACCGCGGGCATGGAGCCCCTGGGGGCCTATGCCTCCGTGGGGGATTTCCGCAAGACCAAGGGCTACACCATCTGCGACGTGCAGGGCATCAAGGTTGCCTTTGTGGCCTTTACCAAGGGCGTAGGCGGTATGGGTATGCCGGAGGGCAGCCAGCAGTGTGTGAACCTACTGTATGAGGACTATGAATCCACCTACAAAACCATCAATAAAAAGGGCATTACCGCCATCCTCAAGGATGTGGCGGCGGAAAAGCCGGATTTGACGGTGGCCATGCTCCACTGGGGCAGCGTGAACAACGACCAGATCAGCAAAACCCAGGAGCAGATTGTATCCCTGATGCAGAAAAACGGCGTGGATGTGATCATCGGCACCCACCCCCATCTGGTGCAGCGGATTGACCACAACGAAAAGACCGGCAAGCTGGTGGCCTACTCCCTGGGCGACTTCTTCGGCGACGGCCAGCTGGGAGGCAGTAATTATTCCATCATCCTGGACATTGAGGTGACCAAGGACACGGATCTGAAGACCACCAAGGTCACGGGCTTCAGCTACATCCCCATCTACACCCTGAAGGAATCCGAGTGTGACGGCTACCGCCGGGTGGTCCGCATCGATACCGCCATGAAGGCCTATGAGCAGAACTTTGTGGACAAAATCACCAAGGATGCCTATGACCAGATGGCCCATTCCCTGGACCGGATCGAAAAACGGATTTCCGGCGCTGCGGAAGACAAAAAGTGAATTCTCAAAGATCCTCCTGCCGGGGAGGATCTTTTTTTGCCCGGCCCGAGCGTGGCTCGGCGCCCCCTTTGGGGGAGCCGGTGGGTCGCAAGCCGTGACGGAGAGGAAAAACCTTAATATTATGTTCCGCTTCAGGAACTTCTTGCTTTTTGGTCCCGTATCCGTTAGAATGGAAGCAAGAAAAACGGAAGGAGCACCTTGCCCTTATGAATAAAGAATCTTTGATCTTGTGTGTTCAGGCTGCCCAGAAGGGAGACCGGCAGGCGCTGGAGCAGCTGCTGCTCTATGCCTACGGAATCGTGGATTACCAGTGCCGGAAGCTGCTGCCCACCGCCCAGGCTGCGGACAAAATGACGGCCATCGTCCTGAAAGCCGTGGTTTCCAAGCTGGATTCCCTGGAAAACCCGGAGGATTTCTTCTCCTGGCTGGGTAAGCTCACCTCCGTGCGCTGTATGCGGATCCGGGCCACCCTGCTGGAAAACGGCCAGACCGGCGAAAGCACGGAGCCTGTCAGCTTCGCCTTCCCCAGCATGGAGCTGAACAAGGCGGAAACCGCTAAGGTGGCGGAAATGCTGACGGATATGCTGGATACGGATCAGAAGCTGAACCTGTATCTGTTCAGCCTGGGCACCCTGACCCCCAAAGCCATCGGTCAGCTCACCGGTGTGCCGGAGGAAACTGTCCAGGCCCAGATTCAGTCCGCCCAGCAGGCGGTTCTGGGCCAGATGAAGCGGTATGCCCAGCAGGGCGTCACCTTCACCCAGGCCAATTCCCTGCCGGCCCTGCTGCGGACCCGAATGCTGCTGAACCCGGCGCCGGAAAAGGCACAGATGGTGGTGTATTCCATCCTGCCCCAGCAGACCCGCCGCCCGGCTCCCGAAGCGCCCCGGAATGGGGGGGCCAGGCCACGGAATCCCCAGCCCCAGGAGGTTCCGAAGCCCAAAAGCGAGAAGGGTCTGATCCGCACCCTGGCCATCATCGCGGGAATTCTGGCGGTGGTGCTGGTGATCTCCCTGACGGTGCTGTTTACCAAGCTGAAAAAGGCTCAGCCCACTGCCTGGGCACCCCTGCCCGGTCAGGTGCTGCTGCTGCCGGAAGCGCCCCGAGAGTACATACTTTGATATTCCCCGCCGCCCGAAATCGGGCGGCGGTTCTTTTATGGGGCGATTCGGAAAGAAATCTTGCTTTTTTGGAGGAAACGTGGTAATATGGTCCAATAATATGGCTTATTATGCTTTAGAAGCTCTAGGGAAAAAGAAGCCTTTCGCCCCTTCTGGGGGACAATTGAAACGAAAAAGAAGGAGGACCCTCCATTGAAGCGACGTTTCGCTGTGTTGACGCTGGTGGTGTGTATCGCCGCGGCCTGTTTCTGTATGCCGGTTTCGGCAGCCAGCGCGGCCACCCGGCTGGACTACACCGGTACCGTCAATATTGATGGCGACTGCATGGTTACCGTGCAGATGACCCTTCATCTGGAATCGGCAGAGGATACCCTGTATTTCCCCCTGCCCGGCAGTGCCGCCGGCATTACCGTCAACGGCAGCTCCCCCAGTACCACCCGGGCCGGAGACAACATCCTGGTCAATCTGGCAAAGCTCACCAGCGGGCAGCCCGGCGATTTTATGATCCAGCTGTCCTACAATCTGCCCAAGATCGTCACCGTGGCGGAGGACCGGAAGAGTCTTGTGATGACCCTTCCCATCCTCAGCGGCTTTTCCTATCCGGTGAGCACCATGAACTATACCATTACCCTGCCCTCCGAGATCAAAACCACACCGAATTTCTACAGTACCTACCGGCAGAACGGCCTGGCGTCGGAGCTGAATCTGGTGATCAACGGTTCCATGATCACCGGCTCCACCAAAAACGGCTTTAACGACCACGAGTCCGTGAGCATGACCCTGAACACCGAAACGGATATGTTCCCCGGGGTCAGCACCTATGTCCGTACCGGCAACCCGGAGCTTGTCCCCATGGGAATCCTGGCGGGACTGGCTCTGCTTTACTGGCTTGTATTCCTGCGGACCTTCCCCAGCCGGAAGGAAGAGGCCATGGTGCCCCCCGCCGGCATGACCGCCGGAGAAGTTCCCAGTAAGCTCTATCTTCTGGGACCGGATCTGACCACCATGGTGCTGTGCTGGGCTCAGCTGGGCTACATCCTGATCCAGGTGGACGGCCGCAGAATCCTGCTCCACAAACGGATGGAAATGGGCAACGAGCGCAGCCTCTTTGAGGTGCGCACCTTCCAGTCCCTCTTCGGGCAGCGCCGGGTGGTGGATGCCGCCGGGGGCCAGTACGCGAAGCTCCTGCGCCGGACCGCCGCCATGCTGCCCGGTGAAAATGCCATGTGCAGGGCCGGAGAGCGGACCCGGAACATCTACCGGTATCTGCTGTGCGGGGTTCAGATCTTCCTGGGCATCTGCATGGCCATGAATATGACCGAAATCAAAGCGCTGCAGATTCTCCTGTCCCTGGTCTTCGGTGGCCTGGGAGTGGTGACGGCCTGGCAGATGCACAAGCTGGCCTTCTGCATCGGTGTGCGGAAAAAGACCGGAATGATCACCGCGGCGGTGAGCTTCCTGATCTGGATTTTCATCGGCCTGATTGCCGGTCAGGTGTGGATTCCTCTGGGTGTCTGCGCGGGCCAGATTCTTCTGGGCTTCCCGGCGGCCATCGGCGGAAGACGATCGGACCTTAACAAGCACGAAGTGGCCCAGCTCCGGGGCCTGCGGGATTACCTGCGGAACCTGGACAAGGAGGAGGTCCAGCGGATGATGTCCGCGGACCCGGACTTCTTCTTCCGGATGGCCCCCTATGCCATGGCCCTGGGGGTGCTCCGTCCCTACGCCCAGGCCTTCGGAAAACGGAAGATCGAGCAGTGCCCCTATCTGGTAACCCGTCAGCAGGGTTACCGGAAAGCCGAGGATTGGGAAAAGATCCTGTCGGACACCGTCTACCGGATGGATGACCGGGCGGCAAAAATGGAACTGGAAAAGTGGATGGCAGTCCGCTTCCGATAAGAAAAACACTCCCTCGCCCGGATGGACGAGGGAGAATTTTTATCTCTTAAATTGGGTGGTCAGGGTGGTGGACCAGCTTTCGCCGGGAGCCAGAATGGCGGCGGCGGGCTTTTTCAGCCAATCGGTAGATCCGTTTTCCGGGCTGGGCAGGCTGTGCCAGGGCTCGATGCACACGAATTTCACATCCCCCGGCTTGCTCCAGATCAGGGTATAGGGAAAATCCCGGATGTGGCAGACCACCGCCCGGCCTGTGTCCTTTTCGTAGATGCCCAGGGTTTTGGACACCAGATTCGTCATGCAGTGACTGTCGTTGGCGAAGAGCTCGGGGCACACGGGCAGGGAATCGATGTTGGTGCCCAGATAGTAGAAGTTGCCGTGCATCAGCCCCTTTGGCTGGTTGTTGATGCACAGGGGGGATTCCATGTCCGAAAACCGCAGCTCATAATCGGCGGCGGTGTGCGCCTCATCGAAGGGCACCCGGAAGGCGGGGTGATAGCCGATGCCGAAGGGCAGGGCGTCCTCGTCCCGGTTTTCCACCGTCAGGGTGTGGTGGAGCTTGTCTTCCTCCAGGGTGAAGGTGGATACGAGCCGGCAGGCATAGGGGAAGCTCTCCAGGGTCTGCTCGTCGCTGATCAGCTCCAGCACCAGCCTGCTGCCCTCCTGGGCGACCAGACTGTGCTCCCGGGTCCGGGCGAAGCCGTGCTGTTTGGATACGCAGTCCCGGCCCTTGGCGCGGATGGTGTCGTTTACCACCTTGCCGGTGTGGGGGAAGAGGATGGGGGCATGATAGCCCCAGACGGCGGGGTCAGCCTGCCACATATGCTCCACGCCGTCGATTTTCCGCAAAACGGAGGCAACCTGGGCGCCCTTTGACGTGACCGTAACCTTGAGATAGTCGTTTTCCAGAACAAAATCCATGGGAAACCCTCCTGTATTTCAGCCGAAGCGGCCTTTATTTTACAAACGCGAAATAGGCAAGAACAAGGATGCCCAGCACGATCCGGTAGACACCGAATACGGAGAAGGAATGCTGCCGCACATAGGACATGAGTCCGCGAATGACCATCAGGCTTACCAGGAAGGACACAATGCAGCCGATGAGCAGAACGGCAACTTCCCCGCCGGCAAAGCCCACGCCGGAAAGGAAGAATTTCAGCAGCTTGATGGCGCTGGCGCCCAGCATGGTGGGGATGGCCATAAAGAAGCTGAATTCCGCCGCGGCGGCCCGGCCGGCCCCCAGCAGGATGCCGCCCAGAATGGTGGAGCCGGAACGGGAGGTGCCGGGAATCAGGCTCAGGCACTGGAACAGGCCGATGCCCAGGGCGGTTTTGTAGTCAATCGCGTTCACATCCTGAATGGTATGGCGGCCCTGATAGGCCTTTTCCACCAGAATAAAGGCAATGCCGTAGAGAATCAGCATGGCGGCAACCACGGTGCTGGTGTGCAGGTGCGCGTCCATCCAGTCGTCAAACAGCACGCCCACCAGACCGGAGGGGAGGATGGCCAGAATGACCTTTGCCCACAGGGACCAGGTCTGCTTTTTTTCCTCCCCGCTCTTTCCGGGGGAGAAGGGATTCAGCTTGTAGAAGTACAGTACCACCACGGCCAGAATGGCGCCCAGCTGAATCACCACATCAAACATACTCTTGAATTCCGGCGATACGTTCAGAGCAACCAGCTCGTCCAGGAGAATCAGGTGGCCCGTAGAGCTGACAGGCAGCCATTCCGTCACACCCTCCACAATGCCGAAGAGGATGGCTTTTAGCATTTCAATCATAATACACCTCGTAACGCGTTGTTCGGTATACCCGTATGATACAGGATGCGCCCCCCTTTTGCAAGAGGAAATGCCCCGGCCTGTGTAAAATGTTCCTTACAGGGCAAACCCCCGCGGTCCGTTGGAACCGCGGGGGAAGATTTTAGAATGCACACTTTTTGGCGATGTAGTCCCGCAGCTCGGAAATGGGGATGCGGACCTGCTCCATGGTGTCCCGGTCACGGACGGTGACGCAGTTGTCGGCAGGGGTATTCTCGTCGCCCACGGTCTGGAAGTCCACAGTGACGCACAGTGGGGTGCCGATTTCGTCTTCCCGGCGGTAGCGCTTGCCGATGGAACCGGAATCGTCAAAGTCCACCATGAAGTCCTTCTTCAGCATGTGGTAGATTTCCTCCGCCTTGGGGCTCAGCTTCTTGCTCAGGGGCAGCACAGCGGCCTTGAAGGGAGCCAGAGCCGGATGCAGATGCAGCACGGTGCGGATGTCGGGGTTGCCCTTCTTGTCCTGACCCACCACTTCCTCGTCGTAGGCTTCACACAGGAAGGCCAGGGCCACACGGTCGCAGCCCAGGCTGGGCTCGATGACATAGGGGATGTAGTGCTCGCCCTTCTCCTGATCGAAGTACTCCAGGCTCTTGCCGGAGGCCTCCTGGTGGCGGCCCAGGTCGTAATTGGTACGGTCGGCGATGCCCCACAGCTCGCCCCAGCCGGAGCCGAAGGGGAACTGATACTCAATATCGGTGGTGGCACGGGAGTAGAAGGCCAGCTCGGCGGGCTCGTGATCCCGCAGCCGCAGGCTCTCTTCCTTGATGCCCAGGGAGATCAGCCAGTTCTTGCAGAAGTCCTTCCAGTAAGCGAACCACTCCAGGTCGGTGCCGGGCTGGCAGAAGAATTCGCACTCCATCTGCTCAAATTCCCGGGTACGGAAGGTGAAGTTGCCCGGGGTAATCTCGTTCCGGAAGGCCTTGCCCACCTGGCAGACGCCGAAGGGCAGCTTCTTGCGGGTGGTGCGCTGAATGTTGGCGAAGTTGACAAAGATACCCTGGGCGGTTTCGGGCCGCAGGTAGACGGTGGAGGAGGAATCCTCGGTAACGCCGATCTGAGTCTTGAACATCAGGTTGAACTTCCGGATGGGGGTAAAGCTGTGCTTGCCGCAGTTGGGGCAGACCACGTCCTCGTGCTCGGCCACGAAAGCGTCCATCTCCTCGAAGCTCATGGCGTCCACGTTGACGCCGTGGCCGGATTCGCTGGCTTCGATCAGCTTGTCCGCCCGCTGCCGGGAGCCGCAGCCCTTGCAGTCCACCAGCGGGTCGGAGAAGTTGCCCACGTGCCCGGTGGTCACCCAGGTGGTGGGATTCATCAGAATGGCGGCGTCCAGACCCACGTTGTAGTCGGACTCCTGAACGAACTTCTTGAGCCAGGCCTTCTTCACGTTGTTCTTGAACTCCACGCCCAGAGGGCCGTAGTCCCAGGCGTTGGCCAGGCCGCCGTAGATTTCGGAGCCGGAGTAGACAAAACCTCTGTTTTTACAGAGATTCACAATCATATCCAGGGTCTTCTCACTGTTTTTCATTTTTCAACCTCGTTTCTTCTTTATAAAGTTTTCCTCATTATACCCAATTGCCCCTGATAAATCAAGGGAAAGCTGCCTTATTTTTAGGGACGGGGAGATATTCAGGAAAGGGGGATTTACCTGATTAAGAGAATCCCTGCGCCGCAGCGCCTTGCCTCTCCCTATGGGAGAGGTGCCCCCGCAGGGGGC
>SAMEA3663230__coassemble_714_pt1 | contig 19126 bp, 18 predicted proteins | sample SAMEA3663230__metabat2_low_PE_017 | metagenome-assembled genome bin SAMEA3663230 (sample SAMEA3663230) | pig gut metagenome | biome: pig gut; feature: pig-associated habitat; material: faeces | place: China | collected 2013
CCGCCATGAAGGCTGCCGCTACCGAGTCCTTCGGCTACAACGAGGACGAGATCGTTTCCTCCGACATCATCGGCATGCGCTTCGGCTCCCTGTTCGATGCTACCCAGACCATGGTTTGCGCTCTGCCCGACGGCAAGGCTCAGGTTCAGGTTGTGTCCTGGTACGACAACGAGAACTCCTATGTTTCTCAGATGTGCCGCACCATCAAGTACTTCGCCAAGCTCCTGTAATTGAGAAGCTGCTTGCTTGCCCGCCCCGTTCCCGGGGCGGGTTTTCCTTTGCGGGAAAGGATCCGGAAGTGAATATATAAAGCCGCCCCGGAGGGCGGCTTTGCTGTTTATTCTTTGGGTTCGGCGTTCAGCGGGTCGATTCTGACATCGGGATAGGGATTTACAATGGCGGTGCGGTAGGTGTGGTAAATCACCATGCCGGGCTTGCCGCTGGGAACCTTTTTCACCTGCTTGACGGTGGTTACATCCACCGGGATGTTCTGTCCGCCAGTGGATTCGGCATAGTAGGCCGCCAGCTGGGCAGCCTGGGTAACGGTGTTGTCCGGAGGCGTCTTTCCGCCGCAGGAGATGATCACGTGGCTGCCGTGAACCTTGGAGGCGTGGCACCAGATGTCGTCCTTTCGGGCAAGCCGGAAGGTCAGCTCGTCATTCTGGCGGTTGTTCCGGCCCACATAGATGGGGAAACCGTCGGTGCTCTCAAACCGCATGGGGGAGAGCTTGGCTGTTTTCATTCGTTTCCGGGCGGAATCCATGCGGACATACCCCCCCGCATAGAGCTCCTGCCGGATTTCCTCCAATTCGCCATCCGTCTGGGCCCGGTTCAGCTCCTCCAGCACGCTTTCCAGATAGCTCAGTTCTTCCGTTCCCAGCTCCATCTGCCGGGTCAGTTCCTTTTGGGCATTTTTCATCCGGCTGTAGTCCTTGTAGAACTTGGCGGCGTTCTGCTGGGGGGAGAGGAGGGGGCTCAGGGGAATGTCAATTTCCTTCATGTCCTCGTCATAGAAGTCCTCGCAGCGGATGGAAGTCTGTCCCTTCTGAATCCGGTGGATATTGGCAGTGAGAATATCCCCCAGCTGCCGCAGCCGTTCCCGGTCCAGGGTGGCTGCCAGCTCCTTTTCCTGTAAACTCAGCTTTCGTTTCAGCCGCTGACAGCTGTTCTGAACCGTTTTTCGCAGGGCCTGGCTTTTCTGCCGCATGGCGTCCTTCCGGTCCCGCAGGGTGTAAAAGCGGTCCAGCAGGGCGCTGAAGCTCTCGGCCTTTTGACACTGGCCGTATTCATAAATGGGGCAGAAGGCGAACTGCTTTGGGGTTCCGTCCGGGGCACTCCAGTACCAGGGTGCGGGAGCGGAGAAGGCATCGCCAAAGAAACGGCACAGCTCTTCAGCCGCTGTATCCGGGTCCAACCCCTCTACCCGGGCATCCACGTCTCCCGCCGCGTACAGGGCGGCCTCCCGGCAAACCAGGGGGGACAGACCACCCAGGGTATCCATCAGCCGGTCGGCCAGAACATCCGCTCCGGGACCCCGGAGAAGCCCGGCAAAGCCTTCCTGGGACAGGCTCCGGGGATCCTGCTTCTCCACCCTGCGGGGCGGCTGATAGTGGAGCCCCGGCAGAGCGGGGCGGCTGGTTTCGTCCAGCCCTACCCGGCGCAGACAGTCGAGAATCCGGTCCTCCGGCCCCAGCAGGTACACGTTGCAGGTCCGGCCCATGAGCTCCACCACCAGCTTTTTTTGGATGGGATAGCCCATTTCATCGGTGCAGTCAAAGGTAAATTCCACGGCCCGTTCCATAGGTGTCTGGCGGATGGCACTGAGCCGGGCGCCCATCAGGTGCTTGCGCAGAAGCATACAGAACATGGGCGGCTCCGGAGGATTCTCCGGAGAAGCGTTGGTCAGGTGCAGCCGGGGGGCGGTGGGGTTGGCGGCAATCAGCAGCTTCTCCCGGCCCTCTTTGCAGCGCAGCAGGAAAATCAGGGTATCCCGGCTGGGCTGGAAAATCTTCTCCACCCGGGCCTGCCGGCATTTTTCTTCCATTTCCCCCAGAACAGCGGAGAGATAAAACGCATCAAAGGCCATTGTCTTCCTCCCCGGTCAGTCCCAAAGCAAAAAGCTCGTTGATTCTAGTCAGCTTTCCTTCCAGATACAGCCGCCCGAAAAGGGCTTCCAGGCCGGTGGCCTTGGCATACTGGGCGGGGGTTGCCCCCTTGGGCACCGCATGAACGTGGGCATTCTTGCCCCGGCGGTAGTAGTCGGTTTCCTCCGGGGTGAGGCTGGGCAGAAGCCGTTCCGCGAATGCGGCCTGGGCCGGTGCCTTTACCATGGCAACGGTGCGCTTGTGGAGCTCCAGCACATTGGTGTGGCCCTGGGCGCACAGGTAGCTGCGGCACAGCAGCTCAAATACCCCGTCTCCGATGTGGGCAAGCCCCAGATTGGAGATGGCATCGATCTGCCCTTTGGGCAGATTCATCTGAAAATAGTTTTCCAAAAGCGGTTCCCTCGATTCAGCAAAAACTGGGCGCAGAGCCCGGTGAAAAGCCCGGTTACAATGCCGGTGGCGATCATAACAGGCAGGTAAACGATGAGTCCTGGCGTACCGGAGATCCAGATGGCCACAATCATCTGCCCGATGCTGTGGGCAATGGCCCCCAGGCAGCCGGCGATCCAGAGCTGATTGTGTTTCAGCACTTTTCGCAGCAATATGGTGGTAAAAATCGCCAGACCTCCTCCGGCCAGAGAGTAGAGAATGGTGCTGAAGTTTCCGGCAAAGACGGCGCCCAGAAAAATCCGGGTCAGCAGTACGGCGATGCCGGACATGGGTCCCAGCAGAAACACCGTAAAGACCGTCACGATATTGGCAAGGCCCAGCTTGATTCCCGGAATGGGAATGGGCATGGGGATCTGGGCTTCGATCATAAAGATGGTCAGCGCAATGGCGGAAAGCAGCGCCAGCAGGACCATTTTTCGTGTTTTCATAAAAAGTGATTCCTTTTGGAAGAGGATGAGAAGGAATAAGCGCAATTGATAATTGACAATTGGCAGTTGACAATGAAGGAATCCCCTTTGGGGATGTTTTGAATCATCTGTCAAAATATATGGGGATTCCTGCGAGTTCCAAAGTATTTCATTGTATCCCAAAGGAATACAATAATTGTCAATTGTTCATTGCCAATTGTCAACTCAACAAGGTTCCCTTTTGTCTATAGCATACCAAATTTTCTCCCCGGTGTAAAGGGGACGGCTTCCGGCAGATTTTTCCGCGGGACTGTGGTATGCTCTTCCTTGACGAGTGTGATATGATAAAAGAAAAAGGGATGGACCTGACCGTGGAAGACAGAGTGTTTATGCAGGAGGCTTTGACCCTGGCTCAAAAGGCCTTTGATATGGGAGAAGTGCCGGTGGGCTGTGTGGTGGTGCGCCGGGGAGAAATCGTAGGCCGGGGCTATAATCGCCGGGAAGCCGGGAAAAACGCCCTTTTCCACGCGGAGGTGGAGGCCATCGGGGAAGCCTGCCGGACCCTGGGAGGCTGGCGGTTGTGGGAGTGTACCCTTTACGTCACCCTGGAGCCCTGCCCTATGTGTGCCGGCGCCATTCTTCAGGCCCGGATTCCCAGAGTGGTCTACGGGGCCAGGGACAGTAAGTTTGGGGCCTGCGGTTCGGTGTGTGATCTGTTTTCCATGAACTTCCACCATCATCCCCAATTGGAAGGCGGGCTGATGGAGGAGGAGTCGGCCCGGCTTCTGCGGCAGTTTTTTCAGGAGTTGCGAGTGACACTGCGTACCCGCCCCAAGTGGCGGCCGCGGCGGGAGTGATTGTCTGGGGGGAAGTGTGTGCGGCAGTATGAAAAAAGCCTGCGGCTGGGGGCTGCCATTGTGCTCTGCGCCCTGATTCTCCGGCTGTTTTCCGAGGGGCTGGTTCCCAAAACGGCGGCGCTGCTGAATACACCCGGAATACGGGACTTCCTGATATATTTAGAGACCGGACGGGCAGTCCGGTCTTCTTCTGTATGGACCCTTTCCTATGCCCCGGAGTCATCGCCTGCCTGGATTCCGGAAACCACAGCCCCGGCGGCGGAGGAAGAGCCCCTGCCGGAGGAAAGGACACCGGAACCCTTTACCCGGGAGGAGGGAGAAGCACTGGGGTTCTTCAACACCTCCGGCCTGCAGGCGGATCCGGGGGAGCTGGTGCTCCGGGATACGCCCTTTCCGAAAGAAGAGGGGCCCAGGGTGCTGATCTACAGTACCCACTCCACGGAAAGCTACACCCAGGGGCAGGAACCCTATCCGGAAACGGCTCCATACCGGACGCTGGATAAAAGCTACAATATGCTGTCTCTGGGACAGGCACTGGAAGAAGCGCTTCTTGACCGGGGGATTCCGGTTCTGCGGGATGAAGGGATCTATGATTATCCCTCCTACAACAGCGCCTACGGAGGCAGCCGGAAGTCCCTCCGGGCCTATCTGCAGGCGTACCCGTCCATTGCGTTGGCCCTGGACCTGCACCGGGACGCGGCGGACACCGCCTCCGGCCAGCTACGGACATTGTCCCAGTCGGAAGGGGAGAATACGGCCCAGCTGATGCTGGTGGTGGGCACCGATGCCCGGGGATTGGTGCACCCCAACTGGGAAGAAAATCTTTCCGTGGGCCTGAAGCTTCAGGCCATTCTGGAACGGCTGCGGCCGGGGCTGACCCGTCCAACCTGCCTGCGGCCCCAGCGGTTCAATCAGGACTTGTCTCCCGGCTGCCTGATTGTGGAAATCGGCGGCGCGGGCAACACCCGGCAGGAAGCACTGGGGACCATTCCGGTCCTGGCCCAGGCCATTGAAGAGCTGTTGGAAATGGGCTGAAAGGCCATGGCGCCAATGGCAGACTATCCGCCTGACTGTTTCCCGGAAAGAAAGACGGCCTGAAAAATCCGGACCCTGCGTGACGCAAAGTCCGGATTTGTGTCCTTAGGCAGGCTTACTTGCCTTCCATTTCCTTCAGGGCATCCTTGCGGCTGAAGTTGGCGCGGCCCTTCTCGTCAAAGCCCATGAACTTGACCCAGGTCATGTCGCCCAGGTTCAGAACGTCCTCCACCTTCTCTACCCGGCGGTTCTCCAGCTTGGAGATGTGCACCATGCCGTCATGGCCGGGGGCAATCTCCACAAAGGCGCCGATGGGCAGGATGCGGACCACCTTGCCGTAGTACAGCTTGCCGACCTCGGGAACGAAGCAGATGTCATCCACCATCTTCTTGGCGGCGTAGGCAGCGGCGGCGTCCACGGCGGAGATGAAGACGGAGCCGTCGTCATCGATGTCCACCTTGGCGCCGGTGTCGGCACAGATCTTCTGGATGGTCTTGCCGCCGGAACCGATGACCTCCCGGATCTTGTCCACGGGGATCTTCAGGCTCAGCATCTTGGGAGCGTACTCGGAAACCTCGGGTCTGGGCTCGGCAATGCAGGGCAGCATGATCTCGTTCAGGATCTCCAGCCGGGCCTTGCGGCAACGCTCCAGAGCGTCGGCGATGATTTCCATGGTCAGGCCCTTGTTCTTCAGGTCCATCTGAATGGCGGTAATGCCCTCGGTGGTGCCGGCAACCTTAAAGTCCATTTCGCCGTGGAAGTCTTCCACGCCCTGAATGTCGGTGAAGGTTCTCCACTCTCCGGTCTCCTGGTCGGAGATCAGGCCGCAGGAAATACCGGCAACAGGCCGCCGGATGGGCACACCGGCATCCATCAGCGCCAGGGTGGAGCCGCAGATGGAGCCCTGAGAGGTGGAGCCGTTGGAGCTCAGAACCTCGGAAACCACACGGATGGCGTAGGGGAACTCCTCCACGCTGGGGATCACGGGCAGCAGAGCCTTTTCCGCCAGAGCACCGTGGCCGATTTCACGACGGGAGGTGGAACGGGCGGCACGGGCCTCGCCGGTGGAATAGGCGGGGAAGTTGTAGTGGTGGATATAGCGCTTGGTGTCTTCCTGGTAGATGGTGTCCAGCTTCTGAGCGGCAGACAGGGGGTTCAGGGTGCAGACGGACAGAACCTGGGTCTGACCACGGGTGAACAGGCCACTGCCGTGGACTCTGGGCAGCACGCCGACTTCGGCAGCCAGGGGCCGGATCTCATCCATGCTGCGGCCGTCCACGCGCTTGCCCTGGAGCAGCCACTTCTTGACGACCTTCTTCTGCATTTTGTAGAGGCACACCTCAATATGGGTTTCAAAGTCCTCGTACTTGTCCGCGAACTTGTCGGCAAAGTCCAGACGGGCAGCGGTGAGCCGCTCCTCCCGGACGTTCTTGTCGTCGGTGTCCAGAGCGTATTCGATTTGGCCCAGGCCGTAGTTCATCAGGTCGTCCAGCAGCTCGTGGTTGACGGCGGCCTTTTCGAAGGTGAACTTGGGCTTGCCGATTTCGGCAACAATGCCATTGATAAACTTCACGATCTCCATATTGGTCTCGTGGGCGATGCGGATGGACTCCAGCACCACGGACTCGGGGGCCTCATTGGCCTCGGTCTCGATCATGACAACCTTCTCAAAGGTGGAGGAAATGCACACGAAGCAATCGGAAGCGTTTCTCTGGTCCTGGGAGGGGTTCACAATGTATTCCCCGTTCAGGTGGCATACGTTGGTGGTGGCAACGGGGCCGTTCCAGGGAACATCGGAAGAAGCGATGGCGATGGAAGCACCCAGGGAAGCCACGATTTCCACGGGATTGTCATAGTCGTTGGCCAGGACGGTGCAGGTGACCACGGTGTCGTTGCGCAGCTCTTCGTCGAACAGGGGACGCATGGGCCGGTCAATGATCCGGCTGTTGAGGATGCCCCGCTCGGAGGGCTTGCCTTCCCGGCGGTTGAAGGAGCCGGGGATCCGGCCTACGGAGTACATCCGCTCCTCAAACTCGATGGTCAAGGGGAAGTAGTCGATGCCGGCCTTGGGAATGGGGTTGGCGGTGCAGGTAGTCAGCACCACGGTGTCGCCGTAACGGCAGATGCACTCGGCATTGGCCAGCTCCGCGACCTTACCGGTTTCCACGGTAAAGGGGCGGCCGCCGATTTCCATCTCGTACACCTTATGATTGGGGAACTGCTTGTGGGTAATCATAGATTTTTCCTCCTGATTTTTTATTTTTTCCGGGAGGATTTAGCACTTGAAACTGATGATTTCCGAAAAAACATCACTTTCAAACGCTAAAGGGTCTCCCGGGGGTTTTCGCTGCGCGTGAATGCGAAAAGGGGGCGACGGTAGCCGTCGCCCCGGAAACGATTATTTACGGATACCCAGCTTGGCGATCAGAGCACGGTAACGGTTGATGTCCTTGTTTGCCAGATAGTCCAGCATCTTGCGGCGCTTACCAACCATCATCAGCAGGCCGCGGCGGGAGTGGTTGTCGTGCTTGTGTACACGCAGGTGATCGGTCAGCTCGTTGATACGGGCGGTCAGAATGGCAATCTGAACCTCGGGAGAGCCGGTGTCGCCTTCATGGGTAGCGTTGTCCAGGATAACCTGGGTCTTCTTTTCCTTCTGAATCATTGTGTTTTCCACCTTTTCAAAAAATTTCCCAAGGGCTAAGTATGGGGTCCGGTGAAATACCCGATGGGTTTTCTCCCGCAACTGAGCCGAGGGTACAAAATATCGGCTGGCCGCAACCAGCGGGGGTATTGTATCATAAGTTTTCCCGAAAGTAAAGCATTTCTTTCACTTTTTTCCCGGAAATATATCGTATAAATCGCGGGAAGGATTCGCAGGCGAAAAGGGACGGGGCTGCCCCGTAGGGAGAAGGCCGTCCAATGGGGAGGCTCCTTCGGCGATTCCCTTGGCCCGTTCGCGGGGCAGGGGAGACGGTGTTTGCATTCTTTTTCGTTCCGATTTCCGTTTGTACCATAACGGCAATTTACATAATCACGGGATTTGCGTGTATTGAACGGTTTATACACAGAGTTTATCCACATTCTCCACAGGTTTCTCCACAGCGCATCCCCCGGAAAATCGGAGAAATCCCGGGCAAACCCCCGGTTTTGGGACCAAAAATTCCACAGCCCGCATGTGGGCTGTGGAAAAGTATGTGTTGACAGAACACGGTTTTATGCATAGAGCATCCGTGCGGAGAAGACCCGGTGGTTCTCTTCCCCCTCCCGGCGGTAGGCATCTACCTGAACGCAGTCCGGATCCCCCAGGTCATAATGCAGATCCAGGGTCTGTCCCTCCCGGCTCTCCGCCAGATAGCAGACCAGCAGCTCCTTCAGCCGGTGTTCCCGGTGGAACTCACTGGGGAACAGATCGTCTACCCAGTCCAGATACCGGGTGTTGTTCATGTGCCCGTTCCGGTCGATGTCCGTATAGCACACCCTTCTGGGACAGGAGTTCACCATGTCCCTGGGAACCAGACCCTTGGGATTTGCCAGCTCCAGGCCCCGAACCGTGCCCGGCACCATAATGCCGCTTTTGCCGGGGGCAATCATCTTCCGGGTATCCAGGGTCATAATCACCCACAGGGTAATGGAGCGGAAGCATTCCTTTCCCTCTTCGTCGTAGGCCACCACGCTTCGGGGAAAGGCCGCGGCCGTGGCCGGCATGGGCCAGGTCTCCACCCGGAGGATTTCTCCGGACCGGGGCCGCCGGGTGATCTGAACTCTGTGCCGACTGACTGCCCAGAAAAGACCACGGGCCGCCATTTCGTCATAGCTCAGGGCCAGCTCTTTGCAGTGGCGTCCGCCCATGTCCTGGGCGATAAAGAGGATTTGGGAGGGCTTTAGAAAGCCCAGGCAATCCACCATATTGTCTCTGATTTCATAGGTTTGCGAAAATACGGATTCCATGTTTTTGCCTCGATTTCAAATAGATTTATCCTTTGTTTTCCGTCAGCGTGACCTCCACATCGGCCTGCAGGCCGTTGCGGTAAACGGACAGAATCATCCGGTCTCCAACCTGGTGGGCATAGAGGGCGGCGTTCAGATCCTCCATGCTGGCAATGCCGGCGCCGTCCATGGTTACGAGAATATCACCGGGCATCACGCCCACGGCTTCCGCGGGACTGCCTGGGTCCACCTGAGTGATATACAGCCCCGTGGGCACCCGGTAGAACCGCTGATAGAAGGGAGAGAAGCCTTCGCCGGTGAGCCCCAGCCAGGGACGGCCGGATACATAGCCCTTCTGAATGATCTGGTTGACGATCTCCTTGACGGTGGCGCTGGGAATGGCGAAGCCCAGCCCCTCCACACCGGATTTGTCCGTAAAGGTACCGATTTTCATCGTGTTGATGCCCACCACCTGGCCGAAGCTGTTAATAAGGGGCCCGCCGGAATTGCCGGAATTCAGGGCCGCGTTGGTCTGAATCAGGTTCATGGACCGACCGTTGACGGTCACACCCCGGTTGATGGCGGACACGATGCCGTCGGTCATGGTGCCCCGCAGCTCCACCCCCAGGGGATCGCCGATGGCCACCACACTGTCGCCTACCCGAAGGCTGTCGGAATCGCCGAACTGGGCCTCGGTCAGGCCCTCCGCGTCGATATAGAGCACCGCCAGATCCGATACCGGATCGCTTCCCACCAGTGCCGCGGCGAACTCCCGATCATCGCTGAGCCGGACCCGCAGATTCTGGGCCCCTTCCACCACATGGAAATTGGTCACCAGGTAGCCCTTGCCGGAGAGCACCACACCGGTGCCGGTGGAGGTTGCCCCCACGGTCTGCGCCGTGATGGAAACCACGCTGGGGATGTTCTTTTCATAGATTTCCTGCAAGCTGAGGGCCTGGTCCTCCGGACTGACCTGGAGATCCGGCGCGGTATGAATCGCGATGGCGGAAGCGTCCTGCCTCAGAGGCGCCGTAGGCTCGGTGCTTTCCGCCGGGTATTGCCGGGCGGCGGAAAAGGCCACCGCCTGCTCCTCCGGCTGGTTCAGCTCCTGAAACAGCCGGATATTGAGCACACTGAGGGCTGTGGAAATGCCCCCCAGGAAAATCACGGCGATCAGAAGAAGGGCGATGACAGCCTGGTGGTTTTTCGGCGGCTCGGTACAGCCGGTGCCGTAGACACTGTCGTCAAACCCGCTGTCAAAGGGATACCGTTTGTTGTCCATACGGAGCCTCCTTTCTCAGTTTACCAGGGGCATGGTAAAGGTAAATTCTGTTTTCCCGTCCCGGCTGGTCACGCCGATGTTTTCACCGTGGCTGCACACAATGGTTTTGACAATGTACAGGCCCAGACCCCAGCCGTCCCGATTCTGGGAACGGCTTTTATCCAGCTTGTGGAACCGGTCAAATACCAGAGGCAGCTCCTCCGGCGGGATGGTGTCTCCCTCGTTGGATACGGAAATATAAGCCTTTGCGCCGCCCTCCCGAATTTTCAGCCCCAGGGTTTTGCCGGGAGGGCAGAATTTTACGGCGTTGTCCAAAAGGTTATAGATCACCTGGGTGATGTAGTCCTCGTTGGCGAAGGTGTAAACCGGGTGCTCCGGCATATCCACCTCCACATTGAGCTGCTTATCCTCGATCTTCTTTTCAAAGGTAATGAGCACCTGGCCGCAGCACTCCTCCAGGTCAAAGTGGATTTTCTTTTCCTCCGGAATGCCGCCCTCGCTTTGCAGCTGAGAAATATCCAGCATACTGCGCACCAGTCGGCTCAAACGCTTGGTTTCGTCGGAGACGATCTGCAGATAGTGGGGCCACTTCTCCTCCGGAATGGTCTTGTCCAGCATACCGTCCACATAGCCGGAGATGGTGGTCATGGGGGTTTTCAGCTCGTGGGACACATTGGCCACAAACTCCTGCCGCCGGTACTCACTCTTCTGGAGGGACGAGGCCATGTTGTTAAAGGCCAGGGCCAGTTCCTCCAGTTCTTCGCTGGACCCTTCCTCCACCCGGACCCGGGCTTCCAGATTGCCGTGGCCGAAGGCATTGGCCGCCTTTGCCAGATCCTGAAGCGGCCGGCTCTCCCGCCGGGCGAAGAAACTGACCGCAACCACGGACACCAGGATGACGCAGATGGCGGTGGTCAGGAAGATGTTGGAAATCTTGGTCAGCACCGCCCGCACGTCGGCGGAGGGGGTGGACACAATGATGATGCCGGAATTGCCGCTGGGCGCCGCCACCGGCAGGGCCACCAGAAACCGTTCTTCATTGTACAGGCCCTTGATAAGCCCCGTGGCACGGTCGGATCCCTGGGTGAGAACCTTTTTCAGGTAGCTTTCGTTGACGTACAGCCCCAGATGCTCACAGCCGAACATGCTGTCGGAGCAGATGCGCACCTTGCCCTGGGAATTGCAGATCACCGCGTCGGAGCCGGAAACCTTGCAGGCAATATCCAGGTTCATTAAGAATTCCCGGCCGGACAGGCTCTCATCCTCCAGATAGCTGGCTGCCAGATCCGCGACGATTTGGGCATCCTGTTCCAGCGCGTCAAAGGTGGTTTCCGTCAGATAGTCCTGCACCATCAGCTGAAAAGAACCGCCCAGTACCGTCAGCGCAATCAGGAGGATTCCCGCAAATACGGAAAAGCTCCGGCCGAAGGTTGATTTCATATTCCAGGCACCTCTTTTCTTTGGATTACGGTAGAATTATATCACAGTTTCTCCGGTTTTCAATGAAACGCACAAAAAGTTTACAACTTCGAAGAACCGCGGCCTGCCAAACATCGGGCAGACCGCGGTTTCCTGACGTTTTCCCGTTCATTGCGAGAATGAACGAAGCCCCTATTTGGGGCTGGGAAGAGCATTGCCATAAGGGATAAGCGGTTGGCTGCATCTCCTATGAAGCAGGTGAGCGCCATGCCGATTACACTGACGGTACATATTGGTAGTTTTACCATAACGATTTGTGTAAAAAGCAGAAACCGCCACTGCCAAGTGACGGTTTCAAAGCTATTTTGTAAACCCGAATTGAGCTGACCGCTTATCGGCAGTGCTCTTTTCATATTCATTATACCGCAACCCAGGGAGAAGTCAAGTGCCCTACAGAACATCAAACTTATAGCGCACAATTTCTGCCTTATTGCTCGCCAATAGCGTCAATTAACCACATTTAACCACATTTTCTTCCCTTTGCAACCACATTTAACCACATTTTCCCCACAAAAAAGTTTGCCGTCAGGAGTTTGGTGGTTTTTGTGGTAGTTGTTTACAAACTATCACCAGTGGATATTGACAAGAATTGTGGAATTTCGTACAATAAATGCGGCTCCAATGGAGTCAGGGCACTGCCATAATAGATAATGGTGTGATTGACACTGGCAATCAGAGAATTCTGATTCGCTGCGCGACGCACCGCGGTAGGCGGTTATCTCCCTGTTTTACAGGGGGTGAACTTCGATACCCCCTGTCTTTCCAGAGAGGGGGTGGTGATGATGGTTACATACTCAGAACTTTTTCTGTTTGGAACATTTGTCATCAGTCTGATTAGTCTGATTTTTCAGATAACAAAGAAGAAGTAACCGCCCCAAGTTCCCCAACTTTCGCGGTTACTTCAACCAACAGAGCAGGGAGCTGACCGTCTATCGGCAGCGCCCTTTTTCTGTTTTCATTATACCACCGATTTGGTGGTTGTCAAGTGCCCTGCAGCACCTCGAACTTATACCCCACGCCCCATACCGTCTTCAGGTTCCAGTTGGGGCTGACGCCCTCCAGCTTTTCCCGCAGGCGCTTGACGTGAACATCCACCGTCCGGGAATCGCCGAAATAATCAAAGCCCCAGACCTCGTCCAGCAGCTGATTGCGGGTGTACACCCGATTGGGGGAGGAGGCCAGATAGTACAGCAGCTCCATCTCCTTGGGGGGCGTGTCCACCTTTTTGCCGTCTACGGTCAGTTCAAAGGCATCCATATCGATGACCAGCTTGTCAAACACCAGGCGTCGGGCTTTCTTTTCCGCGGCGGCGCCGGTGCTGCGGCGCAGCACGGCCTCAATCCGGGCCAGCACCTCTTTCATTTCAAAGGGCTTGGTGATGTAGTCATCGGCGCCGTTCTTCAGGCCGGAAACCTTATCGTCGGTTTCACCCTTGGCGGTGAGCATGATGATGGGGGTCTGGCTTTCGGCCCGGATGGCCCGGCAGACCGCCCAGCCGTCCATGACCGGCATCATCACATCCAGCAGCACCAGGTCCGGCTTGATGGCCCGGTATTTCGCAAGGCCCTGTCCTCCGTCACCGGCAATGGTAACGGCATAGCCCTCTTTTTCCAGATACATCTGCAAAAGCTCCGCGATATTGCGGTCGTCCTCTACAATCAAAACAGACACAGCCATAATGAGTCCTCTCCTTCTTGGCTTCCCGGTACCCCGGGAAACCGAATCTTCTATATACTCCCTATTATAGCGCAAAACAGCCGGTTCGCATGAATAAATTGTAAAGAGTTACCGGGTAATTTGTGAACACAATGGCCCGCGGCACTGTGCCGCGGGCCATTGCTACAGTTCCATCAGCTGAGGCAGCTCCAGACAGAAGTCCTCCTTTTGCAGCTTCTGCCAGGAAAACAGGGCCGCAAGCTCCCAAGCCCCGATGGGCTCCGGCCGGTCCAAAAGACCGGCGGAAAAGGCCAGGGCGCCAATCAGCTCCTGGGGGTGAAGCACCTTTCGCAGCTGCCCCAGGTCTAAATCTCTGTCCCGCTTGCTCAGCCGCCGCCCATCGGGGGCCAGCAGCATGGGCACATGGGCATACGCCGGGCAGGGAAAGCCGAACAGCTCCTGCAAATACATCTGCCGGGGGGCAGAGCTCAGCAGATCCGAGCCTCTTACCACCTCCGTCACCCCAGCAAGGCCGTCGTCCACGGTGACCGCCAGCTGATACACATACACCCCGTCGGCCCGACGGACCACCATGTCGCCGCAGTCCCGGGAAAGGTTCCACCGGGAGAAACCCTGGATCCGGTCCTCTACCTCCCAGACCCGGTCCGGCACCCGCACCCGCCAGGCAGGGTTTCTTCCAAAGGCCGCCCGCTCCGCCTGACTCAGATTCCGGCAGGTGCCGGGGTAGACATAGGTGCCGTCGCTCAGGTGGGGGGCATTGACGCTGTGAAGCTGGCTGCGGGTGCAGTAGCAGGGGTAGAGCAGGCCCTTGTCCCGGAGCTGCTCAAAATAGGTATCATACACCCTGGTCTGCCTGCTTTGAGGGGGCGTTTCCCGGTCCCAGGTCAGCCCCAGCCAGGTAAGGTCCTCCCGCAGGACCCGGGCGTATTCTTCACTGGTGCGCTGGGTGTCCAGGTCCTCCATCCGCAGAACCATTTCACCGCCCCGGGACTTTACCGACAGCCAGGCGATCAGGGCCGCGAACACGTTGCCCAGATGCATTCTGCCCGAGGGCGTGGGGGCAAACCGCCCCACGGGCGTTACCGAATCCATAGATACCACCACCAGAACAGTGCCGCGATGCCCAGAAGCTCCAGGGCAATGGCAAATTTCAGACCCACATAGTGCTTCTTCTGGGGCTTTTCCGGCACTTCCTCAAGGGGCGCTTCCTCCGGCGTTTCCCAGATGCGGGTATCGTCTCCGACATCGGTGTAGCTGTGAGAAAGGGGCGCCCGCTCTTCCTCGTCCCACTCCATGGGGAAATCAAAATCCGCTTCCGGCTCTTCCGGCTGTTCCGGCTCTTCGGCTGCCAGCAGCTCCTGCTGAAGCCGCTCCAATTCTTTTCTGGGATTATCAAACATGGTTCCCATCCTCCCGCGGTGGTACAGAATCTTTCCGTTATTCTACCCCATTGGGTCCGGAAAGTAAAGGGAAAACCGCCGTTGACAGCGGCTCACCCAGTTGGTATATTGAAGAAAAAAACAGGAGGCTATCTATGGAATACCGAATTGAGCACGACTCTATGGGGCAAATGCAGGTGCCTGCCGACAAATATTGGGGCGCCCAGACCCAGCGCTCTCATCAGAATTTTCCCATCGGCGTCGGCCAGGAGACCATGCCCCGGGAGATCATTCACGCCTTCGGCATCCTGAAAAAGGCCGCGGCCCAGGCAAACGCCCAGCTCCGTCCGGAGAAGATGACCGAAAAGAAGCGGGATGCCATCTGCCAGGCTGCGGATGAGGTGATTCACGGGGAGCTGTCCGATCATTTCCCGCTGGTGGTCTGGCAGACCGGCTCCGGCACCCAGTCCAATATGAACGCCAACGAGGTCATTGCCGGCAGGGGCAACGCCATTCTGGGCGAAAAGCTGCTGCATCCCAATGACGATGTGAATATGTCCCAGTCCTCCAACGATACCTTCCCCACAGCCATGCACATTGCGGCGGTGCTGAGCCTTTCTGACCGGGTGATTCCCGCCATTGACCTGCTCACCACCGCCTTTGCCCGGCTGGAGGAGGAAAACCGGGGCATCGTCAAATCCGGCCGCACCCATTTGCAGGACGCCACCCCCATTGCCTTTTCCCAGGAGATCTCCGGCTGGCGCACCAGTCTGGAGCGGGACCGGCAGCTGATTGAATTGGCTATGGAGCCTCTGCGGGAGCTGGCGCTGGGCGGCACCGCCGTGGGCACCGGCCTGAACGCCCCGGAGGGGTTTGATTCCCTGGTGGCGGAAAAGATCAGCGCTCTGACCTGCCGGCACTTTGTCACCGCCCCCAACAAGTTCCACGCTCTGACCTCCAAGGATGAGCTGGTTTTCGCCCACGGGGCCCTGAAAGCCCTGGCCGCCGACCTGATGAAAATTGCCAACGACATCCGCTGGCTTGCTTCCGGTCCCCGGGACGGCCTGGGGGAGATCTTTATTCCGGAAAACGAGCCCGGCTCCTCCATTATGCCCGGCAAGGTGAACCCAACCCAGTGCGAAGCCGTAACCATGGTGGCCGTGCAGGTGATGGGCAACGATGCCGCCGTGGGCTTTGCCGCCAGCCAGGGCAATTTTGAGCTCAACGTGTTCATGCCGGTGCTGGCCTACAATTTCCTGCAGTCCGCCCGGCTCCTGGCTGAGGCGATGGTTTCGTTCCACGACCGCTGTGTGGCGGGCATCCGGGCCAACAGGGAAAAAATGGCCGGAAACCTGCACAATTCTCTGATGCTGGTCACAGCCCTGAACCCCTACATTGGCTACGAAAACGCCGCCAAAACCGCGAAGCTTGCCTACAAAGAGAACATTTCCCTGAAGGACGCCTGCGTAAAGCTGGGATTCCTTACCCCGGAACGGTTTGATGAAGTGTTCCACCCGGAAGAAATGATTTGAAGCCTTGCTTTTTCCCGGGAAATCCCGTATAATAATCCCACTTTTGGAAAGGAGCGCCTATTTATGGACAACGAAATTCTGGAAAACGAGGAAGAAACTAGCATTCTGACCCTTACCGATGAAAACGGTGTGGAAACCGACTTTGAATACCTGGACTGCATTGACTATGAGGGTAAGGAATACCTGGTCCTGATGCCTGCCGATGAAGCCGCCACCGACATCATCATTCTGGAGGTGGAGCCCGTGGACGAGGAAACGGAGAACTACCTTTCCGTTCAGGACGAAACCATTCTGAACGCGGTGTATGACATTTTCAAAGAGAAGTACAAGGATGTGCTGACCTTCGAGGAGTAAGCTCCCGTTCCGCCTGCCGCAAAAACTGCGGCAGGCTTTTTTGCGTTTGGGATCCGTTGCAGAAGCAACGGAAATGCCGGCTGCGGGTATAGTACAATGCAGACAGAAGCCCCTGTTTTCCGGGGGGAGAATCAGGAAAGGTCCCGTGGGGACCTTTCCAGAGAGAAGGTTTTGCCATGAAAAAACTGATTTCCGTTCTTTGCCTGCTGGCCCTGACGCTCTCCATGCTTTCCGGCTGCGGCGCCCCTGCCGCGCCCGAAACGACTGCCGCTCCCGAAACCACCGCGGCAGCCGAGGTCCCTACGGAGGCTCCCACGGCTGCGCCGGTTTCCGTGCGTCTGGGCGCCATGACCGGTCCCACCGGCATCGGCATGGTAAAGCTCTTTGAGGATGCGGATCAGGATGCCGCCTCCGGCTATTCCTACACCATCAAGGGTGCCGCCGACGAGCTGACCCCCATGCTCCTGCAGGAGGAACTGGACATTGTCTCCGTACCCGCCAACCTGGCCTCCGTTCTGTACAACAAGACCGAGGGCGGTGTGAGAGCCCTGGCCGTCAACGTGCTGGGCGTGCTGTACATCGCGGAGTTTGGCAGTGACGATGTTTCTTCCGTTGCGGACCTGAAGGGCAAGACCATCTATGCCACCGGCAAGGGCTCCACCCCCGAATACTTCCTGCGCTATGTGCTGACCCGGAATGGTCTGGATCCGGACAAGGATGTGACCATCGACTTTAAAAGCGAGCCCAGCGAAGTGGTGGCCGTTCTGAACGCAGAGGGCAGCGGCATCGCCATGCTGCCCCAGCCCTATGTGATTGCCGCCGCCGGTCAGCTGGGAGAGAACTTCAAAATCAAGCTCTCCGTCTCCGAGGAATGGGAGAAGGTGGGGGCAGGCAGCCTGTGCACCACCGCCTGCATCCTGGTTCGCACCAAATTCGCGGAGGAACATCCGGAAGCGGTGGAGAAGTTCCTGTCCGACTTCGCTTTCGGCGCCGCCTGGGTCAATGAAAACGTAGAGGAGGCCGGTGAGCTCTGCGGAAAATTTGAGATTGTCAAGGCGCCCGTCGCCAAAAAGGCCATCCCCAAGTGCAACATCGTCTGCATCACCGGCTCCGAGATGCGCTCCGCCCTGGGCGGCTGCCTGCAGGTGCTCTTCGAGCAGAATCCCAAGGCCGTAGGCGGGAACCTGCCCGGTGACGACTTCTACTATGGTGCCTGATTCCCCCGGAAAAGCCCTGCGGATTCTTTCGGTGGTGCTTGCCCTGGTTCTGTGGCAGCTGGCTGCCCTGGGACTCCACAACCGGCTGCTGCTGGTAGGTCCCATCCAGGTTGCCCTGGCTCTGTGGCAGCTGCTGGGGGCCTCAAGCACCTGGCAGGCCATTGGCTTTACCTTTCAGCGCATCAGCCTGGGCTTTCTGCTGGCCTTCGTAATGGCTCTGGCGCTGGCTGCCGCCAGCGCGGCGTTCCCTCCGGTGGAGGTGCTGCTGCGGCCCTATATTCTGGCCGTTCAGTCCGTTCCCGTGGCCTCCTTTATTGTGATTGCCCTGCTGTGGCTCTCCGGGGAAAAATTAAGCACCTTCATTTCCTTTCTCATGGTGCTGCCGGTGCTCTACGCCAATGCCCTGCAGGGACTGAAAAACGCCGACCCCCAGCTGATCGAAATGGCCCGGGTTTTCCGGGTTCCCCTGTACCGCCGGATTCCGGGGATCTACCTGCCCGCCCTGGCCCCCAGTCTCCGGTCCGGCAGCCGGGTGGCTCTGGGCATGTGCTGGAAATCCGGTGTTGCCGCTGAGGTCATCGCCGTCACCTCCCACTCTATCGGAGGGATGCTGTATGATGCCAAGGTTTACCTGGAAATCGCGGACCTGTTTGCCTGGACCGTGATCATTGTGGCCGTCAGCGCCTGTTTTGAAAAGGTGTTTCTGTTCCTGCTGGACCGGCTGTTCCGGGCCCTGGAAACGGCATTGTAGGAGGCGGCCCATGGAACTGATTGTGAGCCACATTACCAAGGCCTATGGGGAAAAGACCGTACTGGAAGACCTTTCCCTCACCTTTGAAAGCGGGGGCCGCTACCGGATCTGTGGTCCCTCCGGCCGGGGAAAAACCACCCTGCTTCGGCTGATACTGGGGCTGGAAAAGCCCCAAAGCGGCACGATTACCGGCGTTCCGGACCGGAAAGCCGCGGTCTTTCAGGAAGACCGGCTGTGCCGGAATCTGACGGTTATGGGGAATCTGCACATGGTTCTGGGGAGGAAGATCCCTGACAGGACCATTTTGGATACCCTGGCCGAACTGGGCATCCAACAGGCCGCCAGTCTTCCCGCCGCCCAGCTTTCCGGCGGTATGGCCCGCAGGGCAGCTTTGGCCCGGGCCATTCTGACGGATCCGGAGCTGCTGGTTCTGGATGAGCCCTTTACGGGATTGGATGAAGAAGCCGCAGACCGCTGCCGCGGGGCCCTTCTTTCTCACTGTCCCGGGGCCACGATCCTGCTGGTGACGCACCACCCGGAGGACGGGGATAAGCTGGGCATCCGGGAAATCATAAACCTTTAACCGAAGCCTCCGGGGCAGTTCCCCGGAGGCTTCTGAGCTTGTCGAAAAACCCCTTCGGGCTTTTCCGCCAGTTTTTGCAGTCTGCTGC
>SAMEA3663230__coassemble_718_pt1 | contig 18826 bp, 15 predicted proteins | sample SAMEA3663230__metabat2_low_PE_017 | metagenome-assembled genome bin SAMEA3663230 (sample SAMEA3663230) | pig gut metagenome | biome: pig gut; feature: pig-associated habitat; material: faeces | place: China | collected 2013
AAGCGCTGGGTCCGCTCCTTTGAGGAGCACCGGGAGTGCCGAAGACCACGCCGGTGAGCAGATACTCTCCGATGCGCACCTTGACGGTGGATTCCATGCCGGTGGGCATGGCACCGTAAATCTCGCACTCCACATTTCCGCCGCCGGTGATGGACAGGAACTCCGGGCGGATGCCCAGCACCAGATCCTCCTGGGTCAGTACCGGCTCCTCATGGATGCCGTCGTCCTCGTCGTTGACCCGGGTGATGTGATAGCGGAAGGTTTCGTCCTTGTTGCTCTTTTCCACATAGCCGCTCTCACCGGCCCGGGCCTTCAGGGCCTGCGCCTGGTCCTCCAGCGTCTGGTCCAGCTGACGGAACCACTGGGAAAGACGCAGGGGCTTGTCCGGGGTGAACACCGCCCTGTGATTGCCCAGCACGGTCATATCGATGGTGCCGTCGTCGCTTTGCCGGGCCTTGGCCTCCACAAAGTTGATGGAGGGGTTGCCCACGAAGTCCGCCACAAACAGATTTTCGGGGTGGTTGTAAACCTCCAGGGGAGCCGCGTATTGCTGCAGCACGCCGTTGTTGATCAGGCAGATCCGGGTGGCCAGGGTCATGGCCTCCATCTGGTCGTGGGTGACGTAGACGAAGGTGGAGCCAGTTTCCACATGGAGCCGCTGAAGCTCGTAGCGCATTTCCAGACGGAGCTTGGCATCCAGATTGGAAAGGGGTTCGTCCATGAACAGCACGCTGGGTTCAGGAGCCAGGGTCCGGGCAATGGCCACACGCTGCTGCTGACCGCCGGACAGCTCTGCCGGATACCGGTCCATGAACATACTGATTTTTACAATCCGGGACACCCGGCGCACGGACAGGTCGATCTCTTCTTTGGTCAGCTTGCGCACAGCGGTTTCCACCTTGCCGTCCTTGAGAAGCTCAAAGTTCTCGTTGAAAGGCTGAGCCTTTCGGGCGGCTTCCACCTTGGCTTCCAGAGACTTGACCTCGGCGGACACGTCCTTACCCTGCTCCAAATGATAGCCGAACAGCTTTTTGGCAGTGTACTGGGAGATGGTGTAGGTATCGATCAGCTTGATGATGGCCTTCTTTTCGTCCAGCTTGCCGTTTTTGTCCCGGCATTCCTCCAGGGTTTTTACCACATCCTGGGGATTCTTCAGGAGCTGCGCCAGACGGGCGGCGTTTTTCGCCTCAAAGTTGATTCTCGGCAGTTCCTCCTTGATGTTGGACAGTCCGAAGGAGATGTTCTGGTAGACGGTCATGTTGGGCCATAGGGCATAGTTCTGGAACAGAAAGCCCACCTTCCGCTTGTTGGCGGGGATGTTGATGCCCAGCTCACTGTCGAATACCACCGTGTCGCCGATGGTGATGCGTCCGCTGGTGGGGGTTTCCAGACCGGCGATCATACGCAATGTGGTGGTCTTGCCGCAGCCGGAGGGGCCCAGAAGGGTTACGAATGCGTTGTTTTCAATGACCAGGTTCAGGTCGTCCACACCATAGAATTTGCCCCAGCGCTTGGTGATATGCTCTAATCTGATTTCAGGCATGATTTAACCTCCGATTCCTTTGTCCAGGCTTGCGCCGGTGACTTTGTTGACAATGGTGTTGCACACCAGAATGGTGATGATGAGGATCAGGTTGATGCCGCTGGAGAAGGCATACAGGCCCATTTCATCGAAGTAGTCCAGGGTGGTGGACAGGATGAAGCCCTGTACGCACAGCAGCATGAACAGGCTCAGCTCTCTCAGGCAGGTCATGAAGGGCAGAAGATACCCGCTGATGATGGAGGACTTCTGGATGGGGATGATGATGCGGGTCATGCGCTTGATCCAGGGAATGTCCTGAATGATGGCGGCCTCCTCGATTTCGCCGGAGAGCTGCAGCATGGAGTTTAACGAGCTGCGGCTGGCGAAGGGGATGTACTTGATGGTGCCCACGATGATCAGCAGGGTGTAGGTGTTGAAGAGATTCAGCCGTTCCGTGGAGAAGAGGATGAAGAAGGCGGCGCCCACGGCCAGGGAGGGCATCAGGTAGGGCAGAAATGCCATGGAGTTTACATAATTTGCCCATTTGCTTCGCCGGTTTTTGGACACCGCGTAGCCAACCAGGGTGCCGATGGTGCCGGCCAGCAGGGCGCAGGCCACACTGACCAGGATGGTGCCGCCGAAGGCCCGCCAGATGGTCTCGTTGTAGAGAATGCCCTTCTGGCCGTACATACCGTTCTCGGTGACGTTTTCACTGGTGACCCACCACTTGGTGGTCAGGTTGCTGGTATCGCCGGTGTAGAGGAAGGAGTAGTCGCCGGGGTTGGGCAGGAAGGTCTCAAAGGCGAAGGAGACGATGGGGAAAATACTGGTGAAGAAGGTGAGAATCACCAGCACCAGGGCGATGACGTACTTGCCCGCCTTGCCCAGGTTGATCTTGGAGATCTGGCCGGACTTGCCGGTGACGGTGGTGTAGTTCTTCCGGCTGGTGAGGGACAGCTGATTGAGAAGCATAATAGCCACGCCGAAGACCATCATAATGATGGCCAGGATGCTGGCCTCGCCGGTATACTTGGAGTTCATGGACACATATTTGGTGGACAGGGTGCTGAGCCCTAAGTAATGGGGCACCGGGTAGGAGCCCATGGCGCTGCCGAAGACCAGCAGAATCGTGGAAAGAATGGCGGGCTTTACCATAGGCAGGGTGATGCGGGTCATGGTCTTCCACTTGGGGGTGTCCAGAATGGTGGCCGCTTCCTCCAGGTTGGCGTCCATGTTGCGGAAGATGCCGCCGATGAGGATGTAGGCAAAGGGGGCGTAGTGCAGGCCCAGCACCACCATGCTGGGGAACAGGCCCTTGCACCACCACATGGGCATCTGTATGCCGAAGAGGGCGGCCAGCAGTCCGTTGGAGGTGCCGGTGACAGCGTTGGAGTTAAACAGATTCTGCCACACCACGGCCAGGGTCCACTGGGGCATGATGTAGGGGAAGATAAAGATGGAACTGATGTACTTGCGCCATGCCATGTTGGTGCGGGTGACCAGGAAGGCCACAATGCCGCCGAAGAGAATGGAAACGATGCAGGTGCCCACCGCCAGCAGAACCGTATTCATTAGGGGCGTCCACAGGTTGGTTTTCGCCATGCGGCTGGTGAACAAGTCAATGTAGTTGACAATGGTATAGCCGGACACCCTGCCGGTCAGGTGGGCGTCGATGGTGCCGGGATGGATTTTCAGGGTATCCTGAACGATGGCCACGATGGGGGCGATGGTGGTGACGGTGAAGACAATGCCCATCAGCAGCAGGATCACGTTATAGGGCTTGGAGAAAAAGGTCCTGGTCTTGTTCAGCCCGATGGTGAGGCGGCTGGCGGGACGTTTGGCAGTGGTTTTCATGGAACCTCCTTTGGGAAAAGGGTAGCGCCTCCGGATCGCTTGTTGGGCAGATCCAGAGGCGCCGTAACGTTACTTGACTGTCATTTCTCTGGAATTTAGCCTGCGCTGTACTTGCTCAGCATCTCGATCCAGCTGCCTACGGTGAAGGCAACGGATGCGCAGTACTCGGGGTCTTCCAGAACCAGCTTGCCGTTGGTGGTCCACCAGTCGTAGCCACGGTCGTTCTTGGCTTCATACACGCTGACGCCATCCACATAGCCGCCGGTCTGATGGTGACGGGTGTTCTCGGTGGCCTCCGCAACCTTGGGGTTGGAGGAGTAGCCGCCCATATCCTTGCCCCAGGCGGAGAAGCCGTCCTCGGTGCAGGTCATGTAGGCGATAAAGGCGCAGGCAGTCCAGGGCAGGGGAGAGTTGTCGGTGACGAACAGGTAGTGGCAGTAGCCATAGCCGCCGATGCCCTGATAGCCGTCGGTGTAAGCGGCCACGTTGATGTTGTTCACGGAGACGGAGTTGGATTCCTCAACGGAGCGGAGCTTGGAGTAAACCAGAAGGCCGAACTGATCGGTGGCGCTCTTGTCAACCAGGGTGTTGCAGATGGGGCCGTCGTCGGTCTGGGCGTTGTAGCTCTCCACCCACAGCTTGATCCATGCCAGAGCGTAGGCGCCGTCGGGGCCCAGACCCAGGTCAGCGGCCTCGGATTCCATGGCCTTGATGGTGGGCTGGAAGTAGGCCTGCTCCTCGGCGGGCAGGGCATTGAAGGCATCCTTCAGCCAGGCCGCGTAGGTGTCCTCGGTGAGCATGTACAGGAAGTTCTTGCCGACGATTTCGGAGTCGATGTCCATGTACAGGCCATGCTCGCCCTCGGCTACGAAGTCCCAGCAGTTGTCATAGGTCTTGGAGCCGGTGTTGTTGTACATAAAGACCTTGTTCAGGGTCTGCAGAGCCAGGAAGCCCTTGTATTCCTCGGGAGTGGTGCCGTTGGCATCCGCCCAGTCCTTGGGAATGAAGGTGTCCAGAATGCCGGTCTGAACCATCTTGCTCTCGATCTGGTTGCCGTCCTGAATCAGGGTCATGGCAAAGGTGCCGGTGTCCTTCAGGGAGTCGGCGGTGAGCTGATCAAAGATCTTGTTGTTCTTGGGCTGCTGCCACTCGAACTCCATATTGTAGTTGGGGTCGATGGTCTGCAGGTAGGCAATGAACAGGGGCAGGGCGCTCTTGCCGCGGCTGGAGTTGCCCACGCCGTAGAACATCTTGCCGTTGGATTCTTCGATGGCCTTCTTGGCCAGCTCTTCCAGAGTCATGCCCTGGGCTTCCCGGATGATCTGCTGGGTAGCGGTGAGATTTTCCACGGGGGCGGCTTCCGTAGCGCTGGGGGCCGCGGGAGCGGCAGCTTCGGTGGGGGCGGGGGCCTTCTGGCCGCAGGCAGCCAGGCCCAGTACCATGCACAGAACCAGAAGCATTGCAAGCGTACGTTTCATTTCAGTTCCTCCTCAAAATTTGTGGGCGGCAGGTCTTGTTTCCTGCCTGTGCTTATAGTGTAATGGCAAATCGCACAAAAAGAAACGGGACAAAACTGATATTTTTTGCACTATTCTGCTTTTATTGTGAAATGTGATGAAATTTCCGGGAGAATGTGCTATCATTTAGGCAATCCGATGGAGTATCCATTGACAATTGACAGTTGGACAAGCCTGCTGCCACCTGCCCTTTTTGGGAGCAGCCCCGCAGGAGGGCTTCGCGTTTGGGACGAATTCTTTCAAAACGGAGACATACTGTATGAAAAAACAACTTATCATTTTTCTGCCCCTTCTTCTGCTGCTTACCGGCTGCGGGGGAACCCGCCAGGAGCCCCTTTCCTGCACCCCGCCGGAGAGCCGGCGGCTGGTGGTCTACACCTCCCACAAGGAGGAGGTCTACACCCCCATCATCCGGGAATTCGAGGAGCGCACCGGCATCTGGGTGGAGGTGGTCACCGGCGGCACCAATGAGCTGCTCCAGAAAATCGAAAAGGAAAAGGACGCGCCCAGGGCAGACGTGATGTTCGGCGGCGGCGTAGAGAGTCTGGAATCCTACCGGGACTGCTTTACCCCTTACATCTGCCGGGAAGCCGATCAGATCCGGGATGGGTTTCAGTCCCAGTGCGGCTATTGGACGCCCTTCTCCGCCCTGCCGGTGGTGCTCATCTATAATACCAAGCTGGTGAGGGCGGAGTCTGTCACAAGCTGGGGCGATCTGGAAAATCCGGCCTTCCGGGGAAATATTGCCTTTGCCGATCCCCAGATTTCCGGCTCCTCCTATACGGCCCTGGTGACCCGGATCCTGGCTGGGGGCGGAGAGGACTGCCTGGCAGGCTTCCGCAGCGCCCTGGAGGGTAGACAATCGGACAGCTCCGGCGCGGTGCTGTCCGATGTGGCCAGAGGCAGCGCCCTGGTGGGGATTACATTGGAGGAAACCGCCCTGCAGCACATATCGGCCGGGGAGGACATTGCCCTGGTCTATCCCGCCGACGGCACCGCCTGCGTGCCCGACGGCAGCGCCCTGGTAAAGGGCGCCCCCCATGAGGAAAACGCCAGACGGTTCCTGGATTTCACCGTCAGCCGGGATGTGCAGTCTCTGGTGGGCCGGCGGTTCTGCCGCCGGGCGGTCCGGGGGGACATTCCCGCCGACCCGTCTCTGCCGCCTCTGGGCACTTTGAACCTGGTGGACTATGACGTGGAGTGGGCCAGCAAAAACCGGGACCGTCTGCTGTCGGACTGGGCCTTCCTGCTGGGGGAGGTGGCGCCATGACCAGACCCCAAAGCCGTTCCTTCCGCAGCCGGCTGCTGTGTTCCTTCCTGATTGCCTCCCTGGTGCCCATGATCATCTGCTCGGCGCTGCTGTCCCAGATTTTCCGCATTCAGATGAAAAAGCAGATGGAAACCGACGCCCAGACCCAGACAACCCACCTGATGACCGCCCTGGATCATGTGAGCGATGCCCTGCCGGCGGCCGCCGGGGCGCTGGAGGAAAGCGGTCTGCTGCCCCGGGCCTTTGCCAGCCTGGAAGACACCAAGGTCAATACGGCCCTGTTTTACGCCACCGAGGGCAGCCGGGATCTGGCGGATTACTCTTTGTACGACCTGAGGGGCAGGCTGTGCTATTCCACCGGCAGCGTCACCCCCGGCACCGCCCTTTCCACCCGCTGGGGAATCCTTTTCGCGGCGGAAAACGCCGAGGGCAAGCCGGTGTATCAGGCGCCCGGAGACGGGGATGTTTTGCTGCAGGGGGCGGCGCTGCTGACCGGTCCGGAAGGACACCCTCTGGGCTATCTGGTGATGGAGCTGTCCCGGGAGAATGTTCAGAAGCTCTTTACCGGGAAATACGGCAGCTCCAACCAGATTCTGATCCTCAGCCGGTACTGGCATCCGGTTTACGCCAGCCAGAGCGACCTGACGGCCCGGCTGGCGGATGACCTCCGTTCTCAGCTGCTGCTGGACGGCTGCCCCGGGGCCCGGACCGAGGAATTCCGTTATCAGATTGCAGAACACCGGCCTACGGGCCTGATTCTCGTGCTGCAGCAGCCCCAAGTGTTTACGCAGAGCACCATGAAGCTGCTCTATGCCGCCAGCTTTTTCTGCGTTCTGGCGGGCATCCTGATATCCGCATCGCTGTGTTTTCCCCTGAGCCAGCGGGTTTCTCTGCCCATCCGGCGGCTGCTGGAGGCCTTCAACCGGCTGGAGCAGGACGATCTGGATGTCCATGTGTCCCGGGACGGGGAGGATGAGCTGGGCCAGCTGTCGGAGGGCTTCAACCACATGGTGCTGGCCCTGAAGACCAACCGGCAGGAGCTGGTGGACAATCAGCGGGAGCTGAACCAGGCCCAGGTCCGGATGCTGCAGGCTCAGCTGAATCCCCACTTCCTCTGCAATACCCTGGATACCATGAAGTGGATCAGCAAAATGAGCCATGTGCCCCAGGTGGCGCTGATGTCCACCAATCTGGCGGATATTCTGCGATTCTGTATCTCCGCCGAGGAATTTGTACCCCTTTCCCGGGAGGTGGAGGTGCTGAACCGGTATGTGGAGATTCAAAAGATCCGGCTGTCCGACCAGTTTTCCTTTGTGGTCAGCCTGCCGGAGGAGCTGGAAACCTGTATGGTTCCCAAAATGATCCTCCAGCCCATTGTGGAGAATGCCATTCTTCACGGACTGGAGGGGGTTCCCGACAGCGTCATCCGGGTGGAGGCGGAACAGGAGGAGGGGGAGCTGCTGATCACCGTTACGGACAATGGCCACGGCCTGCCGCCGGAAATGATCGGTCATCCCTACCGCCGGGAGTCCGCCCCCAGGGGCCACCATCTGGGACTATATAATGTAGATACCATTCTGAAAAAGCATTACGGGGAACGGTTTGGCCTGTATCTGGATAACAACCCCGAAGGCAGAGGCGCCCGGGTCCGGGCAAGGCTGCCCCTGAACCGAAAGGAGGAGAACCGGTGCTGAAGGTACTGATTGTGGAGGACGAGGAACTGATCCGCAAGGGCATTGTGCTGACGGTGGACTGGGCGGCCCTGGACTGCGTGGTGGTGGGGGAAGCCGCCAACGGCGCGGAGGGGTTGGAACAGGCGGCCCGGTGCAATCCGGATCTCATCATCACCGATCTGAAAATGCCCCAGATGGACGGCATCGAAATGCTGGAAAAGCTCCGCGGAATGGGGAAGAATACCTATGTGATCATTCTGACCGCCTACGACAGCTTTTCCTATATCCAGGCGGCTCTGCGGCTGGAAGCGGTGGACTATCTGCTCAAGCCCTTCCACGACGGGGACCTGGAAAAGGCGGTGCAGCGGGTCCAGGCCAAGCTGGCGCCAAAGGAGCAGGCGCTGCCGGAGCCCAAAACCGGCAGCACAAACCGGTATGTAGCCATGGCCATTTCCTATATTCAGCAGCACTATCAGGAGCCGGACATCAGCGTCAGCTCCGTAGCCCAGAGCCTGAACATCAGCGAGGGGCACCTGAGTCACACCTTTAAAAAGGAAACCGGCAGCACGCTGCTGGGCTATCTCACCCGTTACCGCATCCACAAAGCCTCGGAACTGCTGAAGGACTGCCGGGTGAAGGTCTATGAGGTGGCGGAACAGGTGGGCTACCGGGACATCGGGTATTTTTCCAATACCTTTAAGAAAATCACCGGGAAAACACCCTCGGAATATCAGGACAGTCTTTAAGGGGGAAATGATATGTACTGCATTCTGGTTGCGGGTATGCCCGCCAGCGGGAAAAGCACCGTGGCGGAGAAAATCGCGGAGGCCCTGGAAATTCCCATGCTGTCCAAGGACGCCATCAAAGAGGTGCTGTTTGATGACCTGGGCTTTCACGGCCGTGAGGAAAAGGTCCGGCTGGGGGTGGCGGCTATGCACATTCTGTACTACGCCGCGGCCCAGCTGATGAAAGCGGGAAAACCGTTTATTCTGGAAAATAATTTTGAGGACGCTTCCATTCCCGGGATTATGGCACTGCTGGAAACCCATCACTATACCGCCGTGACAGTTCGCCTCACCGGTGACCCGGAGGTCATCTACCGCCGGTTTGCCGCCCGGGATCTGTCGGACACCCGGCACCGGGGCCATGTGGTCAACGACTGCTACCCGGAGCCACCGGGAGCCCCCCGGGAAAACCCCACCCGAAAAAGCTATGAACAGTTCCGGCAGGACATTGCCACCCGGGGATACACCCGCTTTCAGGCCAACGGACCGGTGCTGGAGGTGGATGTGACGGACCTGAGTGAACTGGACTTCCCCCGGCTGATGGGTTCTCTCACCGGTTTTGTACAGGGGGCAGTTCCTGGATATCCTCTGCGACTGCCCACACGAAATGCACAATCTCACCGGAAATGATTTCCTGTCCGGGATTGTCAGGGATTTGAAGATGGAGCACAAAGAGCTCTTGTACTTCCTGTCTCTCCAGATAAAGCTGTACCAGCATTTGATTCAAAAGCGGGATGCGCAAGCACCTCTGACCATCAACAACCACGAATATTTCTTAAAGCAAAAGGGCTTGACGGCAGAATTTGAAGCCCCAGCCCATGCCCAGGAACATACTCATCACCATCACCCGTGAAAAGATGGATGCAGGGGCTGCCTCTCATGATTTCGTAAAATCATTTTGAGGCAGCCCCTTTCTGCTGCTCTCTAGTTATGTATGCTTCTTTTTTCTGGGGCCACGGGGTTTGGATTCTGGCTGTATGGGTGCGCCATTGGGGAAATAGATTTGTTCGTATCTCTTGAAATAAACAAATAATCCGAACCCATTTCCCACGGGGAACATCTGGTTCGGATTATATTGGTTTGGTGCCGCTAACCGGGCTCGAACCGGTACTCTGGAAACCAGAACGAGATTTTAAGTCTCGGGTGTCTACCAATTCCACCATAGCGGCTTATGGAGTTCACAGGGAATCATACCACACAATTCCTCTTCCGTCAAGAATCACAGCTGGTCCAGATTCCGGCCGAAGGGCTCCAGGCAGTTGTCCAGGAACCAGGTGAGCTCCTCCCGGCAGGCCCCCCGCAGGGCCTCCAGCGTCTGGGTGGCCGCCGTGGAAAACTCGCTGTTTCCCGCCTTCAGCTCCTCAATGCACTTGATGTGGGCAGCCAGCTTGTCCGCGGCCTTCACAATGGGCTCCAGTTCCCGGTCGCTCTCCAGCACATAGGCTTCGTAGCTGGAGCGCAGCTCCTGGGGCAGCATATCCAGCAGCTTATTCCCGGCCACCTTCTCCACCGCCTTATAGGCATTGCGCAGCTCCGGGTTGTAGTACTTGATGGGGGTAGGCATATCCCCGGTCAGAATCTCCGAAGCATCGTGATACAGGGCCGCCACGGCGCATTTCTCCGGATCCGGCCCGGGCAAATGGAGAATCTCCCGGCGGATCAGGGCCAGCGCATGGGCCAGCACCGCCACCTGATGGCTGTGCTCCTGGATATTTTCGGAAAAGGTATTGCGCATCAGCCCCCACCGGGTAATATTCCGCATCCGGCCCAGCAGGGCGTAGAATTCATTGGCCATTTCGGAGCGCCTCCATCATGTTTTCCAGCATGGGCACCAACTGGTCCGTGCTGTGGCAGAAATGGGTGCCGCCGGTGATCTCCTCCTGCTTCCGGAACCCCCAGGTCACACTGAGGCAAGGGACCCCGGCATTTTGGGCGGTCAGAACGTCCACCTCACTGTCCCCCACATAAATGCAGGTTTCCGCGCCGATGGCTGCCATGGCAGCGTTTACCATTTCCGGGGCAGGCTTTCTGGGGCAGCCGGGCTTCTCCCCCAGGGAGAAAATCCCGGGGAAATAATCGGCGCACAGGGGCTTTACCGCCGTGTCCGGCTTGTTGGAGACAATCGCCACCGGATACCGGGCCGCCAGGGTGCGAAGCGCCTCCGGGATTCCGGGATAGGGCGCCGTCTTGATCCGGCAGTGGGCCGGATAATAGGCCTGGAAACGCCTCAGGGCTTCTCCGGAATCAACCCCCTGGGGCACTGCCAGGGCAAGGAGCCTTGCCGCCCCGTTTCCCACAAACTGCCGGGTTTCTTCCAGGGTTCGCCGGGGATAGCCCAGGCTGTCCATCACGTAATTGACGCCGTCGCAGAGATCCTCCAGAGTATTGAGGAGCGTTCCGTCCAGGTCAAACAGAATACCGATTTTCACAGGGCCGTGCCTCCGTTTTTCAGAATGCGGATGTCCTCCCCCACAAAGGGCACCCGCTTGTAGCTTCCCCGAAGCCGGGACGCGATCTGGGGGGTGTAGCGCCGGGCGATTTCCTCCGTGGTCAGGTTGGTGGAGATGATGGTGGGCTTTCCCGCCAGAAGCCGGTCGTTGATCAGGCTGTACAGGGCAACACTGGTAAACTGGCCGGTCATTTCCGTACCCAGGTCGTCCAGGATCAAGAGGTCCGCGGCAAGGGCGCCCTCGGTTTCCAGGCGGCACTGTTCGTCCCGTTCAAACCGGGCCCGCTCCATTTTGGTAAATAAGCGGCTGGCCGTCTCGTAGGCAACACTGAAGCCCCGGTCCGCCACGGTCCGGGCAATGCAGCCGGAGAGGAAGGTTTTCCCCAGCCCGGTGTTGCCGGAAAACAGCAGATTTTCGCTTTTGGCAGAAAAGGAAGCGGCATAGTTCCGGCAGTCCCGCAGATTCTTTTCCATCACCGTCCGGGGGCTGACGCCGTATTTGGGGTCCGGCCGGTCCGGGTAATAGCTGAGCTCAAAATGGGAGAAACTGTCCCGGCTGCCGGAAAGGATGCTGACCTCCCGCTTCTGCTCCTGACGGCACAGCTCCATCAGACATTGGCACATGGCAGTACCCACATAGCCGCTGCCGCCGCAGACGGCGCAGATGGGCGCATCGTCCAGAAACCCCTCTTCAAAGTATTCCCTGGCCAGCCTTTCCCGCTCCTGCTGAAGCCCCTTGTTCTGCTCCCGCAGGGCAAGCAGCGCATCCCGGCCGTCACTGCCGGAAAGAAAGGCCGCCTGGGCCGTCTTCGCCATGGTCACCCGAAGCTCGTGGTCGATTTCCCGGATACGGGGCACCTTTTCATAGGCTAGGGCCAGATGCTGCCGGTTTTCGGACTCCCGGTCTTCCTTCTCCTGGGCCAGCCGGGCTCTGGCCCGGCGAACCACTTCCGCACTGTATCCCATGGTTTATCCCTCCTGGAACATCCGCTTGATGGCGGCTGCCTCATCCTCATCCAGCGCCCTGCGCTCCGCAGGGCGGTCCAAATCCTTCTTGTCTCCGGCGCGGATGGCTGCGGCGGTATGCAGTCCCGCCTGATGCCAGCGCTGGAGGATCTTATTCATATAGGCCCAGTTCAGCCCGCCGGTATTGAGGCAGGTGCGCTCATAGGCCATGGCCACGGCTTCGCTGTCAAAGCCCATGTCCAGCCAGCTCTGGGCATACTTTTCTTCCGCGGCGGTCAGGCTCCGTCCCCGGATCTGCAGCACCTTCATCAGCTGACCCAGCCGGGAGGCCCGGACATTCTGGGCCTGGATAAAGGCGGAGGCCTCTTCCATGGTATCAATTCCGGCTTCCGCCCAGGCATAGGCCTCTTTTTCAATGGTGCGCAGACTGGGGTTCCGATTGCTTCCCCGGCGGCGGGCCCGATCCTTGCAGTAGCAGACCAGAACGGAAATCACATCCGCCGGCAGGTTCAGATAGCGGACAAACCCCAGAAGGATCTTCAGCTCCTCCGTATTGAGGTTTCTGCCCAGCAGCCGCTGAACCTCCCCATAGAGCCCCCGGAAGGAGGAATCCTGTTCCATGGTGGAGAGCACATCCCTTTCCGTATAGTCCGGCCGCTCCCCAGGGGCAATGTGGGTCACCCGTTTCTCCGGCCACAGCCCCAGCTGCCGCAGGGTGGCCGCGGCGCAGGACAGGCGGGAAGCCGCCAGATGCAGCTCCTCCTCTGCTTTTTCCGGGTCGTTGCCCCCATTCACATATAAGTACAAAAGCGCCGCCTCGGGGCTTGCCGCTGCCAGAAGCTTGCGCATATCCTTTTCAGGAACCGTTAGATCTGCTGCTACCATGACTCTTTCCTCGCATAGACATTCTTCTGCTCATTATACAAAACAGGAGGAAAAAAGTCAAAAGCAATCTTTGTCTGGCAAAAAAGGAGTGCGCCAAAGCGCACCCCTTCTTCGCGAATTCGCTATGGACTGCTTTGGCTGAACGCTTGCCTTCGTCGTCACAAAGTCCGCTGAACTTCCGCCGCCGTCCGAAAACAGGATATGCGGTTTTGTTATTCTTCATCCCCGGAAGATTCTTCCGGCGGATCCAGATGCACGTTCAGGTGGGGATAGGTCATCTGGATGCCCTGCTCGTCAAATACCGTCTTGACCCGCTGGTTGACCTGGAAATAAACGTCCCAGTATTCCGGGGTTTTTACCCAGAACCGCAGGATGTATTGAATGGCATTGTCCCCATAGCTTTCCACCGCCGCGAAGGGCGCAGGCTCCAAAAGGGCGTTGTCCACCGTAGCGGCCAGCACCAGGGCGTCGATGACCTTCTGGGTTGGGGCGTCATAGCCGGCGCTGATTTTCAGTTCTGCCCGACGGATGCCGCCGGCGGAATAGTTCACCACCGTAGCCGACACGACCGTGCTGTTGGGGATGCACACCACCTTGTTGTCCAGTGTCATCAGCCGGGTATAGGTCATGTCGATGGCCGTCACCGTACCGGACTGATCGCCGATGTCCACGAAGTCGCCGGAATGGAAGGGATGGGTGGTCAGCAGCGCGAAGCCCCCCAGCACATTGGTCAGCATATTCTGAAGCGCCAGGGAAACGGCCAGGGTCAGCACACTGGCCAGGGCCACAACGCCGGTGACATCGATGCCCAGACCTGCCGCCAGACTCAGTCCCAATAGCAGGTACAGCCCGATTTTCGTCAGGGATAGAATCAGCCCATAGGCTGCTTTTTCCAGTCTGGTTTTTTCCAGTGCCTTTCTCAGCAGCCGCAGAACCGCCTTGATCAGCAGAATGCCCACCACCAAGGTCAGCACTGTGCTGACGGCGCTGTCCAAAAGCTGGCTGCCCGCGCCGGAAAACCAGGCCGCGACCAGCGCTTTCCCATTTTCCATAGGATCCCTCCTTGAATCTTTTTATGTTATTATAGCCCCATTGTGCCCTGTTTGCAAGGGGAAGGGGCGCTCTTGCCGGAACCGGCAGGATGGAAACAAATTATATTTCGTCATCTTCCATAAAAATAGACAATTCGCTTTGTGAAACAGGTAGAAATCTTGTGAAATACAGGCTCTTGCATCCCAAACCCGGAATGGTATAATAGCTCTGCAAAAGAAGTAATTTGAAAAGAGGCATTCGATATGGAATACTTGCTTGCCATCGGTCTGGCTATGTTTGCCGGCCTTTTTCTGTCCCGTCTGACTTCCCGTTACAATCTGCCCGATGTCACCAGCTATCTGGTGGCCGGTCTGCTGATCGGACCTCTGGGCCTGGGTGCCCTGGGGATTCCCCATCTGGGCCTGCCCTCCTTTAAATTTGTGGAAAAGCTGAGTCTCATCAGCGATGTATCTCTGGGCTTCATCGCCTTTTCCATCGGCAATGAATTCCGGATGGAGGAGCTGAAGCACATTGGCCGTCAGGCCACGGTCATTGCCATCTTTCAGGCCCTGGCCGCTACCTCCTTTGTGGATGTAGGCCTGCTGGTTCTGCACCTGTTCCTGGGCGACGCCCTGCCCGTATCCACCTGCATTGTGCTGGGCGCCATCGCCACCGCCACGGCGCCCGCCGCCACGGTGATGGTCATCAATCAGTATAAGGCCAAGGGCCCCCTGACCAGCATTCTGCTGCCCATCGTGGCCCTGGACGATGCGGTGGGCCTGATTGTCTTTGCCGTATCCACCGGCGTTGCCAAGGCCCTGACCTCCGGCACCGTGAATCTCGTTTCCGTTCTGGTGAACCCCGCCATTGAAATCGTGGCCTCCCTGGCCCTGGGCGCCGCGCTGGGCTGGGTATTCAGCGTGGTGGAAAAGTTCTTCAACTCCCGCTCCAAACGGCTGAGCCTGGCGGTGGCCTTTGTGTTCCTGTGCACCGCCTTTTCCAAGGTTGAGCTGGACTTCGCCTACGGTGTGTCCATCGGCTTCTCCCCCCTGCTGGTATGCATGATGTGCGGCACCATTTTCTGCAACCTCTGCGACTTCTCCGAGGAGATCATGTACCGGACCGACCGCTGGACCGCCCCTGTGTATGTGCTGTTTTTCGTGCTGTCCGGCGCGGAGCTGGACCTGCGGGTCTTTGCCAGCGCCGCCGTTGTGGGCATCGGCCTTGTGTATATGATTATGCGCTCCGCCGGTAAGATCATTGGTGCCGACATCAGCTCCCGGTTTATGAAGTGTCCCCCCACGGTGTGCAGGTATCTGGGCATCACCCTGCTGCCCCAGGCCGGTGTGGCGCTGGGTATGTCCGCGACCGTTGCAGCGGACTTCGGTGCCGAGGGTACGATTATGCGCAACATCGTCCTTTTCTCCGTGCTCATTTACGAGCTGGTAGGCCCCATTCTGACCAAGATGGCGCTGTCCGCCGCCGGAGAAATCACCCCCAAGACCATCTCCAACCGGGGTGTCATGCCCGAGCAGCTGAAGCGGTAAAAGATTCGCGTGCAGAAAAGACCTTCTCACAAATCCGTGGGAAGGTCTTTGTTGTATGTGTAAGAAGGATTTACCTGACTAAGGGAGTGCACTTGGCTCCCCCTTTGGGGGAGCTGGCACGGCATCTGCCGTGCCTGAGAGGGCCCTCTCCGCCCCCTGCGGGGGCACCTCTCCCATAGGGAGAGGCAAGGCGCACTGCGGCGCAATCCTTAATCAGATAAAGCTCCCTTTTCCCCATTAATCCTCCTTGGGAAAGATGAGCGTTGCCTTAAACAGATCCCCGTCCACCAGCAGTTCCAGATCGCCATGCTGAAGCTCCATCATGCTCTTGGCAATGTTCAGGCCCAGGCCGCTGCCCTCCTGATTCCGGGAGGCTTCGCCCCGGACAAAACGCTCCATCAGTTCCTCGGCGCTGACATTCAGGGCTGCCCGGGAAATGTTCTTAAAGGAAATGCACACCTTTCCGTCCAGAGCCACCATATCGATATAGAACCGGGTTCCGGGCTGGGCATATTTGACCGCGTTGCTCAAAAGGTTGCTCATGGCCCGCCAGGCAAGACGTCCGTCGGCATGGACGAAAAGGGGCTCCTCCGGCTGGCGAAATACCGGCGTCAGTTCGGCGGCGGTGAGCTTGTCCGTAAACTCTCCCAAGGCCTGATTCACCGCCTCCACCGCATCCATTTTTGTCAGCTCCACCGGGATATTGCCCGTGGATGCCTTGCTCAGTTCAATCAGATCGTCAATGAGCTTTTTCATCCGTCCGGACTGCCGGGACAAAACCTCCAGATAGCTCTTCCCTTCCTCCTCCGTGTGGGGCTTCTGCAAAAGATCCACATAGTTGATAATAGAGGTCAGGGGGGTTTTGATGTCGTGGGAAACATTGGTGATCAGTTCGGTACGCATCCGCTCGGATTTCATCTGCTTCTGGGCAGCAATCTGAACCACCTCATTGAGGCCGTTGAGCTCAGCGGCAAAGTCCTTGTATGCCCCCAGCATCAGCTTGTCGTCCACCTTCACGTCCAGGTCCCCGGCGCGCATCCGCTTGGCCGCTTCCAAAAGGGTGCCGAAGACGTTGGCGCCATACACCGCCGCAGCCACCCCAAACAGCAGGCTTCCCCAAAGCAGGAACAGGCTCCCCATGGCAAGGCTCAGAAGGAAACCACCTTCTATGAGCAGCCCCACCAGCAGCCACTGCCAGGTCAGGGGCAGCAGATGGTAGAACCTGGCAAGGAGCCTGCCCAGCTTTCCAAACCACCATCCCAGCCGATGCCCCAGCTGTTTCACCTGCTTCCAGCCCCACAGCAGGAGGCATCTGCCGATCCTCCAGATGATCTGGAATATCTGCTTCCCCCAACGCCAGGCGTGTTCCCAACACCACACCACGGCCCTCCAGCAAAGCCCCGTCAGACTGTGGTGCCACCAGTAGAAATCCGGTGCCTTGAACTGGGCGGCGCAGGCATAGCAGAAGCCCACGAAGCTCAGACAGCAGAAGTAGCCCCCATAGGCATAGAGGGACAGGGAAACCGCCAACCGCTGCCGCATCAGGTAGGGGAAGCCCTCCATCGCCACAAAGCCGAACAGCAGGATGATCCCAAGGACCGCCCCGGCATACAGCTCCAGAGGAATGCAGTTCAGGCCCGCGGGCTTTACCTCCGCACAGCCGGGTTTGCGTCCCGCCGCGGTGCACAGATAGACTGCCAGGGCCGCAAAGAGCAGCAGCCCTACCCCCAGGGCAACCGCCAGGGCGTTCTGATACCGCCAGCAGAGCTCCAGTAGCTCCCACATCCGGGACTCCTCAAAGGCGCTGTCCGACAACCGGAACACCAGAGTATAGCTGGGGCTAACCTCCTCCCGGCAGGCGTAGTAATTCCGCTTCCCGGAATCCAGGGTGGTGCCGATGATCACATAGGAATCAAAATCCTCCGTAAGCGCTTCCGTCTTCTCCCCGCTTCCCTCGCCCCTGTCTTCCTCCCCGGGGGCGGAGGTGGCCGCCGTTTCCATTTGTGCCCGTTGGGGCGTGCCCATGGCCTTGCGCAGGGCCTCCTCCGCCGCCTCCCGGGACTCCACCGCCACAGGCCCGGCAACCAGGGTGTAATACTCGGCGCTCAGTCCGGAAATTTCATAGGTCTGATGGACTTCCTTGGGATTGGGGGTGGAGGCCAGGGTCCTGCCCCCTTCGTCCAGAAGCTCGTAGCCCACCTCCTCCGGGCGGAAGTTCCGACTTCTCAGCAGATCCTCTGCCTCCATGGTCATCGCATCCAGCAGCCGCTCCGGGCAGAGGCCCAGCTTCTCCGAGGCATAGCGCTGGATGATGTCCTGCCCGACGATCTCCAGCCGGCCCCGGATTTCCTGCTCGTAGAGGCTCTGCACCGATCCGTTCTCCTTCAGCTCCAGCGCCGCCACACAGACCAGTCCCAGGCCGCCGGTCACCGCCGTCAGCAGCGCCAGGGCGCACAGGGCCACGGCCAAAAATTTTACCGCCACATGATGCCTCATCTTTTTACCCCTTCCAGCTTATAGCCCTGGCCCCACATGACCTTCAGATAACGGGGTTCCGAGGGATTGATTTCGATTTTCTCCCGCAGATGCCGGATGTGAACGGCCACAGAGCCTTCGCTCCCCAGGGCCGCCTCCTGCCACACCGCCTCATAGAGGGCCTTGGTGGAGAAGACCTTGCCGGGGTTGGACATGAGCAGATGCAAAATGGCATACTCCGTAGGTGTCAGGGAAACCGGCTCTCCCTCCACGGTAACGGTTTTGGTCCGGTCATCCAGGCTGATGCCGCCGATGGTCAGGGTCTCCGGTGCTTCCTCGTGACTGCCCAGGCTGGCGAACCGGCGCAGCTGGGACCTGACCCGGGCCAGCACCTCCACGGGCACAAAGGGCTTGGTGATGTAGTCATCGGCCCCCACGTTGAGGCCCAGCACCTTGTCCTCGGTTTCGGATTTGGCCGTGAGCAGGATGATGGGCACATTGGAAAACTCCCGGATCTTTGCCGTGGCGGCAACGCCGTCCATCACCGGCATCATCACATCCAGCAGCACCAAATGGATGTTCTTTTCCCGAACCATATCCACGGCCTGCTGGCCGTTGAAGGCCTCAAAGAGCTCATACCCCTCCGGGGCCAGGTAGATCTTCAGCGCGTTTACAATATCCGGCTGGTCGTCGCAAATCAGAACCCGATACATGGTTTTCCCCCTCTTTTTCTTGTTTGAGTCCATTATATCATCCTGTTTCTTAACAATAAAGAGGGGAAACCCTTAAGAAGTGTTTAAGGCAACACCGCACAATGAGGACAGCGGGCTTCGGCGGATCTTTTGTCCCAA
>SAMEA3663230__coassemble_737_pt1 | contig 17967 bp, 11 predicted proteins | sample SAMEA3663230__metabat2_low_PE_017 | metagenome-assembled genome bin SAMEA3663230 (sample SAMEA3663230) | pig gut metagenome | biome: pig gut; feature: pig-associated habitat; material: faeces | place: China | collected 2013
GGAGATCATAACCATGACAAATGTTGAAAAAATCAGCGAGTTCCTAACACAGGCAAAAGTTTTCACCTTCCTTACCGTTGATAACGGCCAGCCCAAAGGTCGTCCTTTCGGCTTCCATCTTGTAGATGGAGATCGTATTTACTTCGGAACAGGCACCTTCAAGAATTGCTTCAAGCAACTTAGCGCAGATCCCCATGTTGAAGTCATGGCTGTAAACGGCGGCAAGTTTATGCGCTATGACGGTCTTGCAAAGATCGTTAAGGATGATGCGCTTCTTGCAAAGGTTCATGAGGCTATGCCTCAGCTCATGGAAACTTACGACAAAAACGGCTGGGAGATTGCGCTTTTCTATCTCGAGAACGGTCATGCTGAAATTCGCGGATTATTTGAAGTAGAGGAAGAGTTTGATGTGTAATGACTGATGAGTTTAAGTTTGACACATCACAGATAACCACGCTGGATGAACGTTTCGGCAAATGTCCTTATGCGACTGCGCTGCAAAAGTCAATATAAAAATGCAGGTTTTGGACAAAATAAGAATGTAGGTTTTCCTACATTTTTATTTTGTCTTTTTAATCATCATCAGTCATTAGCTGAAGCTGATCTTTTAATCTGTAGGAAGGACCATTAGACAACTTCTTTAGGCTACAATCAATACCGTAATGAAGGAATCGCAGATTGCTGTTATGGAAGAGTTTGTAGATAATGTTAAAGTCCTCATTAACGCATTAGGCTATAAGGTTCTTGAGCCATTTGCTCATACAGAATCGAATGCATCAAGTATTGATGATGAGATATTGTACTTATCAACGGGTGCTGCTAGTGCTTCTGGAAAGGTTACAACTGAAGGTTTTGTAGTTTTTGAGGGGGCTTTGCTAAATGAGAAAACTTCCACTAAATCGTTGAGTGCCGGAATGCAGAAACTTAGACAAAAGATTATGGATTCTGATAAAGTACAAAATTTGAAGACTACAGAGGATATTCTATTTTCAAGTTCATCTGCGGCCGCCGACTGTATTCTCGGATATAGTGTTAGTGGTCCCCAGACATGGAAGACAAAAGAAGGTAGGACACTTAAAGAGATAGAGAATAGCGAAACAACAAATGAGAATAAATAAATTGTATCCTTTATAATTTATTTTAGCAATAAGAAGTGATGAAATCTAAGGTGTGTTGGACTTGCACACCCTTTGTTAAATTGTGAACACCCCCTAGGCAAAAGTGAACACCCCTAGGGTAAAAAAGGGTGTTCAAATGAACACCCCTAATCGGCAGTAGTAATCACTCTTAATTTCTACTACGATTTTACTACTACACACGGCTGTGAAATGCTAATATTTGCAAAGATATGCCGTTTATGTAGTTTACACTTGAAAAATATGAATGCCCGGAAAAGTCGATAAAACCTTGCATTTCTCGGCATATCTTGGCATCCTAGGATAGGAGAAATTTATGATAAAAGTATTATTCATCTGCCACGGCAATATATGCAGAAGTGTTATGGGGGAATATATTCTCAAGGACATGGTGAAGAAAGCGGGGATTTCAGGCCGCTTTGAGATTGATTCCGCCGCGGTGAGCCGGGAAGAGATCGGAAATTCCATCTATCCCCCTGCCCGGCGGGAGCTTCTGCGCCGGGGTGTGGCCGTGGGGGATCACCGGGCAAGACAGGTTACCATGGCGGATTACCGGCATTTTGACCGGATCTACTATATGGACGAAAGCAACCGCCGGTATCTGCTGCGGCTGCTGCCGGAAAACGATGAAAAGATCCAAAAGCTCCTTCCCCGGGATGTGGCAGACCCCTGGTATTCCGGGGATTTTGAAAAGACATATGAAGATCTGGCGGAGGGCTGCCGCCGGATACTGGAGGAATTTGCATGAATTATGAAAAACTGGAGGCCGGCCTTTCGGAGCTGCCGCTGTACATCTATAGCTGGATTGATCCGCAGAGTCTGGAATTTTCCCACCGGGTCCGGTGGATCTGCGAGCACGAGTGCGCCATGTACGGCACCACCTGGGCCTGCCCGCCCGGTGTGGGAACGGTGGAAAGCTGTAAGGCAAAGTGCCTGAGCTACAACAAGTGTTTGCTGATCTCCTCCATTACCGAGGTGGCGGATATTTCGGACATGGCGGAAACCCTGGCAACCCGTGCCGATCACGAGTCGTTGACGGATCAGGTAGGCACGCTTCTGCGGTCCCTGGGGGCGGAGCCCTATATCCTGTCCACGGAGGCCTGTGCCATCTGTGAGAGGTGCGCCATTCTGGACGGACAGCCCTGTCGGCACAAAGACAGAATGCACCCCTGCGTGGAAAGTCAGGGAATCAACATCATTCCCACCCTGGAAGCCAACGGTTTGGAGTTTCAGTATGGCTCCAATGTGGTTACCTGGGTATCTTTGCTGCTGTTCTATGATGCAATATAGATAAAAATGGAGCGATAAAACCTCATAAAAAAGTCGTAATGCACAAAAACGAAAAGGAATTTTGTATATTGCGATAAAAATTCCCGGAATTGGGAAATACAGTTGCAATTCGCAAGGGCCCGTGGTATACTATTTTGGCACTTAGGTAATTTATTTGTGTAAAATCCAAGCAAAATAGCATTGCTTGCTATAGGAAAGGGGTATTTTATGTCTCACAAGTATGTCTATATGTTCACCGAAGGTGACGGTTCCATGCGTGAGCTTCTGGGCGGTAAGGGCGCCAACCTGGCTGAAATGACCAGAATTGGCCTGCCGGTTCCCCAGGGCTTTACTATTTCTACCGAAGCCTGCACCAAGTACTATGAGGACGGCCGGAAGATCAATGACGAGATCATGGCCCAGATCATGGAGTACGTGGATAAGATGGAGCAGGTCAATGGCAAGAAGTTCGGCGACCTTCAGAATCCGCTGCTGGTTTCCGTTCGTTCCGGCGCCCGCGCTTCCATGCCCGGTATGATGGACACCATCCTGAACCTGGGCCTCAACGATGAGGTTGTGGATGCCATGATCAAGGGCAATCCCGATCCCAAGTTTGCCCGGTTCGTATACGATTCCTACCGCCGCTTCATCCAGATGTTCTCCGACGTGGTTATGGAAGTGGGCAAGAAGTACTTCGAGCAGCTCATCGACGAGATGAAGCAGAAGAAGGGCGTTGTCTACGATGTGGACCTGACCGCTGAGGACCTGAAGGAACTGGCCGGCCAGTTCAAGGCGGAATACAAGGCGAAGCTGGGCGAGGACTTCCCCTCCGATCCCAAGGTTCAGCTGTACGAAGCCATCCGTGCCGTGTTCCGCTCCTGGGACAACCCCCGGGCCAATGTTTACCGTCGTGACAACGACATTCCCTACTCCTGGGGCACTGCCGTAAACGTCATGCCCATGGTATTTGGCAACCTGAATGACAATTCCGGCACCGGCGTTGCTTTCACCCGTGATCCCGCCACCGGCGAGAAGAAGCTGATGGGCGAGTTCCTGACCAACGCCCAGGGCGAAGACGTGGTGGCCGGTGTCCGTACCCCCATGCCCATCGCCCAGATGGCGGATAAGTTCCCCGAGGCTTTCGAGCAGTTCACCAAGGTCTGCGCGCTGCTGGAGGACCACTACCGGGATATGCAGGACATGGAATTTACCGTTGAAAACGGCAAGCTCTATATGCTGCAGACCCGTAACGGCAAGCGTACCGCCAAGGCCGCCCTGAAGATTGCCTGCGATCTGCTGGACGAAGGCATGATCGACGAGAAGAAGGCCGTGGCCATGATCGATCCCCGGAACCTGGATACCCTGCTGCATCCCCAGTTCGATGCCAAGGCCCTGAAGGCGGCTACTCCCATCGGCCGCGGTCTGGGCGCTTCTCCCGGAGCTGCCTGCGGCAAGGTCGTCTTCTCCGCGGAAGATGCCGAAAGCTGGGCTGCCCGGGGTGAGAAGGTTGTTCTGGTCCGTCTGGAAACCTCTCCCGAAGACATTACCGGTATGAAGGCCGCTCAGGGCATCCTGACTGTCCGCGGCGGTATGACCTCTCACGCTGCCGTTGTTGCCCGCGGTATGGGTTCCTGCTGTGTTTCCGGCTGCGGCGACATCATTATGGACGAGGAGAACAAGAAGTTTACGCTGGCCGGCAAGACCTACCAGGAGGGCGACTTCATCTCCATTGACGGCTCCACCGGCAACATCTACGAGGGCGTGATTCCCACTGTGGATGCCGAGATCGCCGGCGAGTTCGGCCGCATCATGGCCCTGGCTGACAAGTACCGTACCATGAAGGTTCGTACCAATGCCGATACCCCCGCTGACGCCAAGAAGGCCCGTGAGCTGGGTGCCGAAGGCATCGGTCTGTGCCGTACCGAGCATATGTTCTTTGAGCCCGAGCGCATCGCCGCCTTCCGTGAGATGATCTGCTCCGACACCGTTGCCGAGCGGGAAGCCGCTCTGGATAAGATCCTGCCCTACCAGCAGGGTGACTTTGAAAAGCTCTATGAGGCTCTGGAAGGCATGCCCGTGTGCATCCGCTTCCTGGATCCCCCTCTGCACGAGTTTGTTCCCACCACGCAGCCCGAAATCGAGGCTCTGGCTGCTGCCCAGGGCAAGAGCGTGGAGTCCATCAAGGCCATTATCGCTTCTCTGCATGAGTTCAACCCCATGATGGGTCACCGCGGCTGCCGTCTGGCGGTTACCTATCCCGAAATCGCCAAGATGCAGACCCGCGCCGTTATCCGGGCTGCCATCAATGTCCAGAAGGCCCATCCCGAATGGAAGATCGAGCCGGAAATCATGATTCCCCTGGTTGGCGAGATCAAGGAGCTGGCTTATGTCAAGAAGACCGTTCTGGAGACTGCCGACGCTGAAATCGCCGCTGCCGGTGTGGAGCTGAAGTACGAAGTGGGCACCATGATTGAGATCCCCCGTGCCGCTCTGACTGCCGACGAGATTGCGAAGGAAGCAGAGTTCTTCTGCTTCGGCACCAACGACCTGACCCAGATGACCTTCGGCTTCTCCCGTGATGACGCGGGCAAGTTCCTGAACGCATACTACGAGGCCAAGATCTATGAGAACGATCCCTTTGCCAAGCTGGACCAGAACGGTGTTGGCAAGCTGATGAGCCTGGCTATGGAACTGGGCAAGAAGAGCCGTCCCGGCCTGCACTGCGGCATCTGCGGTGAGCACGGCGGTGATCCCGCCTCCGTTGAGTTCTGCAACACCCTGGGCCTGGATTATGTGTCCTGCAGCCCCTTCCGTGTGCCCATCGCCCGCCTGGCCGCCGCTCAGGCTGCCATCAAGCAGGAGGCCGAGAAGACCGCCGCTGCCGAAAAGGCAGAAGAGGACAAGGCTGCTGCCCGGGAGGCCGCCAAGGAAGCCGCTAAGGAAGCTGCCAAGGAGTTCGCTGAGAATGCCAAGGAAGCCGCCCATGTGGCTGCCGATACCCTGGCTGAGGTTGCCAAGGCCGGCCTGGCCGGTGCCAAGGCTGGTTTCGCGGAAGCAAAGAAGATCTTCAACGAGACCCGCGGCAATAAGTAACCGGTTTGTTTGTCCCATTTCCGGGGCCGTCCAGCAATGGGCGGCCCCGTTTTGCAGTTTTGAGAAAGGTTGTGAAGTCATGAAGTTAGGTGTTCTCGGCACAGGTTCCATTGCCCATACGGTGATTTCCGGCGTATGCCGGTTGGAGGAAATCCAGTGCACAGCCGTTGCTGCCAGAGATCTGGAAAGAGCCCGTTCCTTTGCCGGGGAATTCGGTTTCCGGCGGGCCTACGGCAGCTATCTGGAATTGGTGGAGGATCCGGAGGTGGAGCTGATCTATATCACCACCCCCCACGCGCTGCACTTTGAACACATGATGCTCTGCCTGGACCATGGGAAAAGCGTCCTGTGTGAAAAGCCCTTTACCTTGAATGCCGCGCAGGCCCGGCTGGTGGCGGAAAAGGCCAGGCAGAAGGGACTCTACGCGGCGGAAGCCATCTGGACCCGGTATATGCCCTCCAGACAGATGATCAACCGGGCTATGGAGGACATCGGCAGAGCCTGGACCCTGAGTGCCAACCTCTCCTATCCCATGCCCAATAAAAAGCGGATCCATGATCCGGCATTGGGCGGCGGCGCCCTGCTGGACATTGGTATCTACGGTCTGAACTTTGCCATGATGCACTTTGGTTCTGACTTTTCACGTGTGGATTCCTCCGTTCAGCTTACCGATACCGGTGTGGACGGTACGGAATCGATCACCTGCGTCTACCCGGATGGGCGCATGGCGGTGCTGCATCACAGCGTTTTCTGCCGGTCCGACCGGAAGGGAATCATCCACGGCGACAAGGGCTATCTGGTGGTGGAGAATATCAACAATCCCCAGTCCATTGCCGTGTACGACAAGGATGACCACCTGCTCTACAGCCGGGAGGTGCCGGCCCAGATCAATGGATACGAGTACGAATTTCTGGAGGCGTCTGCCTGCCTGAAGGACGGAAAGCAGGAGAGCGTCTCCATGCCCCTGGAGGAAACCATTCATGTGATGGAGGTGATGGATGCTCTGCGGAGAACCTGGGGGCTGCGCTACCCCGGGGAGGAACAGCTATGAAAACCATCGGCATTGTGAGCCTGTCCAGCGGCACCATCGGAGAAGATTTTGCGGCCCATGAGGTAAAGCTGGGGGTGCGGCGGCTGGAAAGCTGGGGCTATCGGGTGAAATTCCTGCCCAATGCACGCAAGGGAATCGAATACCTGAAAGCCCATCCGGAAAAGCGGGCAGAGGATCTTATGCAGGCATTCCGGGACCCGGAGATTGATGTGATTCTCTGCGCCATCGGCGGAGACGATACCTACCGGCTGCTGCCCTTCCTTTTTGAAGAGAACCAACTGGAAAAGGCTTTGACGCGAAAGATTTTTCTGGGCTTTTCCGATACAACCGTAAATCATTTCATGCTCCACAAGCTGGGACTGCCCACATTCTATGGTCAGTCCTTTCTGGCGGATGTCTGTGAGCTGGACAATGCCATGCTCCCCTATTCCGAGGGGTATCTGCGCCGGCTTTTGGAAACCGGAACCATCTCCCGAGTGGTGCCAAGCGATGTGTGGTATGAGGAACGGACCCAGTGGGGAGAGGACCAGCTGGGGGTTCCCCGAAAAGCCCATCCAAACCGGGGCTTCCTGCTGCTGCAGGGAAGAGCCCGCTTTGGCGGAGAGATTCTCGGCGGCTGTATCGATACCATTTATGATTTCTTCGACGGGGAACGGTATGCCGATATGCCGCTTCTTACGGCCAAATATGACCTTTTTCCCAGGGCGGAGGATTGGAAAGGCAAAATCCTTCTGCTGGAATCCAGTGAGGAGAAAATGCCGCCGGAAAAATTCCGCCGGGCTTTGCGGCACCTGAAAAAGGCCGGTGTGCTGGATGCGGTCAATGGCATCCTGGTGGGAAAGCCCATGGATGAGGCATTTCAGCAGGAGTACCACCGGATCCTTACGGAGGTGGTGGACGATCCGGAGAAACCCATTTTGGCCAACCTGAACATCGGCCACGCGACGCCCAGGTGCATTCTTCCCTTTGGCCTTCCCGCCAGAGTGGACGCGGAAAAACAGGAGATAGGGTTTGATTGACCCATCCCGGGCTTTTCTCTCCGAAAAGCCCGGGATTCGTTTTGCGTAAAATTTTCCACCTGCATCATATTGCGTTTCGCGGGGAAATCCGATATAATGAGAAACGTTGATTATGAGAGAAAGAGGCGGCTACTCATGGTTCAAAGGGCATTTGACAACGAAAAATATCTGCAGATGCAGTCCAGCCATATCCGGGATCGCATTGCCCAGTTCGGCGGTAAGCTTTATCTGGAATTCGGCGGAAAGCTGTATGATGATAATCACGCGTCCCGTGTGCTTCCCGGTTTCCGGCCGGACAGCAAGCTGCGGATGCTGCTGCAGCTCAAAGAGCAGGTGGAGATGGTGATTGCCATCAACACCGGGGATATTGAGAAAAACAAAATCCGGGGAGATCTGGGCATTACCTATGATCTGGACGTGATCCGCCTGATCAACATCTTCCGGGATTTCGGACTCTATGTGTCCAGCGTTGTGCTGACCCGCTACCATGACAATACCGCGGCCAAGGCCTTCCAGGCACGGCTGGAGGGAATGGGCATTCGGGTATACCACCACTACGCCATTGAGGGCTACCCCTCCAATACCGCTTATGTTGTGTCCGACGATGGCTTCGGCAGAAACGACTATGTGGAAACCTCCCGGGAACTGGTGGTGGTCACCGCGCCCGGTCCCGGCAGCGGCAAGCTTGCCACCTGCCTGAGCCAGCTGTACCATGAGCACAAGCGGGGGATTACCGCGGGCTACGCCAAGTTTGAGACCTTCCCCATCTGGAATCTGCCCCTGAACCATCCCGTGAACCTGGCTTATGAGGCTGCCACCGCGGATCTGAACGATGTGAATATGATCGACCCCTTCCACCTGGAGGCCTACGGAAAGACCACCGTGAACTACAACCGGGATGTGGAGGCGTTCCCGGTCCTGGTAGCCATTTTTGAGAAGATTCTGGGCCGGTGCCCCTACAAGTCCCCTACGGATATGGGGGTCAACATGGTCGGCAACTGCATTGTGGATGACGAAGCGGCCTGCTTTGCCTCCCGCCAGGAGATTATCCGCAGATATTACACCGCTCTGGGGGACCAGAAAAAGGGCAAGGTGGCGGATGACGAGGTATTCAAGCTGGAAATGCTGATGAAGAAGGCCGGTGTCAGGCCGGAGGACCGCGCAGTGGTGGCCCCGGCTCTGGCCAGGGCGGAGCAGACCCAGGCGCCTGCCGCTGCCATGGAGTTGCCAGACGGCAGCATCATCACCGGCAAGACCTCCGACCTGCTGGGCGCGTCCTCGGCACTGCTTCTGAATGCCCTGAAGGCGCTGGCCGGAATTCCCTCCGATCTGCATCTCATCGCACCCGCGGTGCTGGATCCCATTCAGCATTTGAAGGTGGACCATCTGGGCAACCGGAACCCCCGGCTGCATACCGACGAGACGCTGATCGCCCTGTCCATCAGCGCGGCCACCAATCCCACCGCCGAGTGCGCCATGGAGCAGCTGGACAAGCTGCGGGGCTGTGAGGTTCATTCCACCGTTCTGCTGTCCGGTGTGGATGTGAATATGTTCCGCCGGCTGGGTGTCAACCTGACCTGTGAAGCCAAGTATGAATAATGCTTCTGCCGGAATCCCTGCTTGCGTTTGAAATGCCATATATGGTATCGTTATCTGAAAAACAAAACAAGGAGTGAACACCTTATGCGTAAAAGCGGTATCCTCATGCACATTACCTCTCTGCCCGGGCCTTACGGCGTTGGCACCATGGGCAAGAACGCCTATGCGTTTCTGGAGTTTCTTCACAAGTCCGGCCAGCAGAGCTGGCAGATGCTGCCCCTGACCCCCACCGGCTACGGCGACAGCCCCTATCAGTCCTGCTCCGCCTACGCGGGCAACCCCTATCTCATCGATCTGGATACACTGGTCCGGCAGCATTTGCTGAAGAAGGAAGAGCTTCTGGCGGTGGATTGGGGCAATGACGATACCCGGGTGGATTTTGGAAAGCTCTACAACGGCAGAACGCCGATTCTGAAGCTGGCTTACAGCCGTTTCCGCAATGATCGGGCCCTGAACGCGTTTATGAAGAAGAACGGGTCCTGGCTGAATGACTATGCGCTCTACATGGCGCTGAAAGAGACCCATGGTTTTGCCCCCTGGTTCCGTTGGGAAGAGGAACTTAAGACCCGGGATCCGGAAGCGCTGGAGGCCCAGCGTCAGGCACTGGCCGAGCCCATCCGCTTCTACTGCTTTGTGCAGTATCTGTTCTTCAAGCAGTGGACTGCCCTGCGGAAAAAGGCGGAGGAATACGGCATCGAGCTCATCGGAGATGTGCCCATCTATGTTCCCTACGATTCGGTGGAGGTGTGGAAGGATCCCCAGCTGTTCCAGCTGGATGAACAGCTGACCCCCACTGCTGTGGCAGGCTGTCCCCCCGATGCCTTTACCGCCGATGGCCAGCTTTGGGGCAACCCGCTCTACCGCTGGGATGTGATGGAGGAAACCGGCTACAAGTGGTGGATTGACCGCCTGGCGGCAGCCGGAAAGCTCTTTGACGTGGTGCGCCTGGACCATTTCCGGGGCTTCGAGTCCTACTGGTCCGTGCCCTACGGCGATGAAAACGCCCGGGGCGGCAAGTGGGTTCAGGGCCCGGGCATGATGTTTGTAAATGCCCTGAAGAAGAACCTGCCGAATCTGGATTTCATCGCGGAGGATCTGGGCTTCCTGACCCAGGAGGTTCTGGATCTGCGGGATGATTCCGGTTACCCCGGCATGAAGGTGCTGGAGTTTGCCTTTGATTCCATGGAGCCCTCTGAATACCGGCCCCACACCTACACGGCCAATACGGTCTGCTACACCGGCACCCACGACAATATGACCATGCGTCAGTGGTTCGAGGAGGCGTCGGAGGAGGCTGTCAAGGTAGCCGTGGACTACATGGCTCTGACCAAAAAAGAAGGGTATGTGTGGGGCACCATCCGTACCGCCATGAGCGCCGTTTCCGACCGGGCCATTGTTCAGATGCAGGACTACCTGAACCTGGGAGGGGAGGCCAGAATGAACTTCCCCGGAAAACCCAGCGGGAACTGGACCTGGCGCGCGAAAAAGGGGTATCTGACCGGCAGTCTTGCCGCCCGGATCCTGGAACTGTCCCAGCGGTATGACCGGTGTAAGAAAGCGTAATTTGATCTAAAAATTGTCTACTTTCCACAAAAGCGGCAAAAGAACCTTGTGGCTAATCACAACAAAAACAAAGCGGTTCTTTGTTGACTTTGCACATATGGATGATGTATAATAAGACCTGCTTGGGAGACATTCACAAACTGCCAAGCAGGTTTTTTGTGGCATTTTCAGCCTCTGCGCTGTCTGCATAAAAGGAAAAAATCGAAAATAGCCCATGGGCTATTCAGACTGTCCAAAAAGCCTCGCAGAGTTCGCTGCGTCAGCAGCGAAAAGAATCCGAATCATTTTCTGCCGGGGCGTGTACCTGGCAGAAAATACAACTCAGGCTGCAAGTGTGGAATTTGTTCGCCTATGGCGAACAAATTATGCGCGCGGCAGACTGCAAAAAAACTGGCGGAAAAGCCCGAAGGGGTTTTTCGACAAGCTTAATAGCCCATGGGCTATTTTCATTGCGGGGTCTTCCGCAATGATATCCCTTTGTATTCAGATCCCTTTGGGATTTGGAGAATAGATTCACACTAGGAAATGAATGGAGGAAAAATTCATGAAAAAGACCATCGCGATTCTCCTGGCTTTGGTCCTGGTTGTAGGCCTGTTCGCGGGTTGCGGCAAGAAGTCTGCCGGCAGTGTTTACTACCTGAACTTCAAGCCCGAAGCGGATGAGGCTTGGCAGGCACTGGCCAAGACTTATACCGAAAAGACCGGTGTCAAGGTCACCGTCGTTACCGCTGCATCCGGTACTTACGCCGATACCCTGACCGCGGAACTGGATAAGAGCGAAGCTCCCACCATGTTCCAGGCCGGCAACCAGGGCGCCATCGACACCTTTGGCGAATGGTGCCTGGATCTGCGGGACACCGATGTCTACAAGGAAATGACCACCGACGCTTTCAACCTGAAGGGCGCTGACGGTGCTGTCCTGTCCATCGGCTACTGCTACGAGTCCTTCGGCATCATCGTAAACAAGGCTCTGCTGAAGCAGGCCGGTTACGAGCTCACCGACATTAAGGATTTCGCCTCTCTGAAGGCCGCCGCTGACGACATCCACGCCCGCGCCGCTGAGCTGGGCTTCGATGCCTTCACCTCCGCCGGCCTGGATGGCTCCTCCTCCTGGAGATTCTCCGGCCACCTGTTCAATATGCCTCTGTTCTACCAGGCTCGTGACAACGGCTGGACCTCTCAGCCCAGCGCCATCACCGCTGATTACCTGGACAACTTCAAGGCAATCTGGGATCTGTACACCACCGATTCCGCTACCACCGGCGCTGCTCTGACCACCGCTACCGGCGACCAGGCTGAGGCTGAGTTTGGTAAGGGCGAGGCCGTCTTCTACCAGAATGGTACCTGGGAGTACGCGAACCTGACCGAGAAGTTCGGCATGAACCCCGCTGACCTGGCTATGATTCCCATCTACTGCGGCGTTGCCGGCGAAGAGAAGGCTGGCCTGTGCTCCGGCACCGAGAACTGCTGGGCCGTCAACAAGAAGGCTTCCGAGGCCGACCAGAAGGCCACTCTGGACTTCATGAAGTGGGTTGTCACCTCCGATGAAGGCACCACCATGCTGGCTGCGGAGTTTGGTCCCTGCCCCTTCAAGAACGCCAAGACTCCTGACAACGTGTTCTGCGCCGATGCCAACGCTCTGCTGGCTGCCGGCAACTACAATGTTGACTGGGCATTCAACTGGACTCCCGCCGTTGACGATTTCCGTGCAGGCGTTGTGGACGCTCTGACTCAGTATGTTGCCGGTACCGGCGACTGGGCTGCTGTGGAAACCTCCATCGTGGATGGCTGGGCTGCCATGTACGCAAAGGATCACGCATAATCTGATCTGACCTGAACCCGCCGGGGCGAGTGAAATTCGCTCGCCCCGGCGCTTTTTCCCGTGATATTCCCGAAAGCGCCTGCATGGCTTTCCGAGAGGAGAAATGACTATGGCTAATAAGAAAACCAAAAACGACGGCTCGTCACTGAACTCGGTGCTGGTTCGCCGCCCGATTCAAAAGTGTTTCCCGCTGTTCCTGCTGCCCACCTTCATTGCGTTCTGCATTGGCTTCTTGTATCCCTTCGGAAAGGGCATTTTCCTTTCCTTCTGCGACTTTAAAACCACCAGTGTTTGGAACTGGTCCGGCCTCTCAAACTATGTGAAAGCGTTCCAGGATGAGAGCTTTATGTACTCGTTCTGGTATACCGCCGCTTTTGCGTTGGTTTCCCTGCTGATTATCAATATCCTTGCGTTTACGGTTGCGTATTTGCTGACCAAGGGCATTAAGGGCTCCAATATTTTCCGTACCGTGTTTTTCATGCCCAACCTGATCGGCGGTATTGTCCTGGGCTATATCTGGTCCATGATTTTTGACGGAATTCTGTCCCGGTACAATACCTCAATTCTTCTGAATTCTACATATGGCTTCTGGGGCCTTGTCATTCTGATGGCCTGGCAGCAGATTGGCTATATGATGATCATCTATATTGCGGGCCTGCAGGCGGTTCCCGGCGATATGCTGGAGGCCGCGAAGATTGACGGTGCTTCCGAATGGAAGACTCTGTGGCACATCACGATCCCCAATGTCATGCCTTCCATCACCATCTGCACCTTCCTGACCCTGACCAACTCCTTCAAGCTGTACGATCAGAACCTGGCATTGACTGGCGGCCGTCCTTTCCAGGGCACCATCCACACCACCGAAATGCTGGCGCTCAATATCGTCAATTCCAACACTGCCACTTCCAAGGGCATTGGTCAGGCAAAGGCCGTGCTGTTCTTCATCCTGGTCGCGGCAATCGGAATTCTGCAGATGAAGTCTACCCATGATAGGGAGGTGCAGCAGTAATGAGCAAGAAGACCACGACCATTCAGGGCGAAAAGCGCCTGAAAACCTTCCTGACGGTCCTTTTCTCCGTGATCGCCATTGTGTACCTGATGCCCATTTTCCTGGTGCTGATGAACTCCTTCAAGGAAAACGCCTATGTCAATACCGAGACCTTTGCGCTGCCCAGCAAGGAATCCTTTGTGGGCTTCCGGAATTACATCAAGGGCATGACCTTCGGCAACTATCCCTTCGCCAAGTCGGTTGCGTACTCTCTGTTTATTACCATTGTTTCCAGCGCCCTGATCCTGGTCTGCACCTCTATGGCGGCCTGGTATATCGCCCGTGTGGGAAGCACCTTCAGCAAAATTGTGTACTACCTCTGCGTGTTCTCCATGGTGGTGCCCTTCCAGATGGTGATGTTCACCCTGCCCAAGACCGCGGATACGCTGCGCCTGAACACCCCCTGGAGCATTCCCATCATTTATCTGGGCTTTGGCGCGGGACTGGCGGTATTCATGTTCTCCGGTTTCGTGAAATCCATCCCCCTGTCCATTGAAGAAGCTGCCGCGATTGATGGCTGCGGCCCGATTCGCACCTTCTTCAGTGTGGTTCTGCCCATGATGAAGCCTACCCTGATTTCCGTTGGCGTTCTGGAAATCATGTGGGTATGGAATGACTACCTCCTGCCTTACCTGGTTCTGGACAGAAAGAAGTACATGACCATTCCCATTCACATTCAGTACCTGAAGGGCAGCTATGGCTCTGTGGATATGGGCGCGACCATGGCCCTGATTCTGCTGAGCATCGTTCCTGTGATCGTCTTCTACCTGACCTGCCAGAAGCACATCATTAAGGGTGTCGCAGCCGGCGCCGTAAAGGGCTAAAATCGAATCCCGTACCGTTTCGGCGGTACGGGATTTCTTTGCTTTCATATGGTATTGAAAAACGGGAAAAACCGGCGTTTTGCGTGGATCGGAAGAATCTGCTCCGACAGGTGCATCGGAAAAGCGGACAATATATACAAAAATGTCTAAATATAATTGATTTCCATAGGTTAACTTGGTATACTATATGCAATCGTCCTCATGGCTCGGAAAAGGGCTCACGGACGAAAAACCGAACGCATCATGCCAGAAGAGGGGAACCGGTATGAATCAGGTCATTGTGGACGGATATATTTACATATCCATTTTCATTGCCATGACGGGCGTAATCCTGTCTGTCAAGTCCTTTCAAAAAAATAAGACCACTGGATTCTTTCTGGGCTGTGCCTGCGCAGCGGCAGCCGTGGTGGACATCAGCTACCTGGTCAGCATCCTGAGTGAGGACTATTTCTGCGTGTCGGTGATGTCCAGTATCTACTTTGCCAGCATTGACGTTATGCTGGTTTGCCTCTTGATTTTTACCGAATATTTCACAAAAAACAAATTTCCAAGGTTTACAAAGCTTGCTCTGTGGGCGGCGGCGCTGTACGCCCTGTTTGAGATTGTGGTATTTGCGGTGAATCCATTCTGCGAGGTGGCGCTGGGGTATGTCTGGCGGGACACCATTATCGCCAAATACGATTACCGGATGAAGCCGCTCTATTGGATGCATCTTGCCTATACCTATTCTATGGTCATGGCGGTGCTGATTCTGTTGACGGCGAAAATGCGCACGATTCCCAGGGAATACCGGCTGCAATATGCTTATGTGATTCTTGGAATTGTGGCAATCGTGCTTGTCAACGCCGTATTCCTGTTCTGCTCCGGGGAAAATGTCTATAACCTGCTGGACTTTTCTATCTGCGGCTACAGTCTGACGGCGTTCCTGATCTACTGGTGCTGCTTCGACTATTCCACCCACGGTATGCTGAACCGGTTGAAGACCAGTGTGTTCGAGAACATCGATCAGGGGATTGTGCTGTTTGACTATAATAACGAACTGATTCTCTGTAATGAAAAAGCGGAACACCTGCTTCGGGGGATCCCCCTCAATCGGAATGTCCGGCTGGACGACTTCCTAGGCAGCTGCAATCTCTCCGTGAGCGCCGAGAGCGAACTTGACAGCTATTCCGTCCAGTGCTATCTCCAGAACGATACAAAGCAGTGTCCCCTGCGGTGTGATGTGCGCCGGCTGAAAAATGACCGGGGGCAGGTGCTGGGGCGGCTCTTTGTCTTTTCCGACGCGGCGCTGGAAACGGATCTGCTGACGGGCTTCCAGAATTGGGAGAGCTTCCAGCGCTTTGCCGAAGAGGAGAATGTGCGTATAGACTTGCCTGCCGCTGTGACGGTTTGCGATATTAAGGGCCTGTCGGTGATCAACAGCACCCTGGGCAACAGCGCGGGGGACCAGAAGATCCGTCTTCTGGCGGATATTATGCGGCAGTTCTTTCCAAAGCAGACCTATTATGTGCGGGGGGTGGAGGCAAATCTCATTGCTCTGTGCGGCGGCTGCAGCCAGACAGAGGCTTTGGAATGTGTGGAATTGGTAAAAGAACACTTTGACGGGAAAATTCAGTACGCCATTTCCGTTGTTACAAAGGAGAATCCGGATGTTTTGCAGGCCATTCAGGAATCGGCAGAAGCGGTTCGGACCAAAAAACTGCTGGATCAGGAGTCCATTCACTCCGAAATGCTGACCTCCCTGATCCGGGCCCTCCAGGAATGCGACAGTGATACGGAGCACCATGTGCGCCGCACCCAGATTATGGGGGCGGAACTGGGCAGACGGATTAAACTCAACGATATTCAGCAGAGCCGGCTGTCCCTGCTCTGCCTGCTGCATGACATCGGCAAGATTGGCATTCCGCTGGAAATTCTGAACAAGCCGGGCAAGCTTTCCGATGAGGAATGGGCGCTTCTGAAAACCCATACGGAAAAGGGCTATGAGATTGCAAACAGCAACAATGAACTCAAACAGATTGCGGATGACATTCGCCATCACCATGAGCGCTGGGACGGAAGGGGCTACCCTGACGGGCTGAGTCGGGAGAGCATTCCTCTGCTGTCCCGGGTGATTTCCGTGGTAGATGCCTATGACGCTATGGTCAGCGACCGGGCCTACCGGGCCGCAATGTCCCAGGAAAAGGCTATGGAGGAACTGAAGCGGTGCGCGGGTACCCAGTTTGACCCCTTTATCGTGGGAGAATTCTTAAGGATGCTGAAGGAGCATCCCGAGTTTGCCCGCACCGGCATCGGAACAGCCGGGGCAGTTCCTGTTGTCAAGGCAGAGATGCCGGCTGTGGAGGACACGCAAAATGAGCCTGTTAACAGTGTTCATCCGGTGCCCTATTGCCGGTATCTTCTGGATGCGTCCATGCACATTGTGTACGCGGATGAGAGTTTTGAGCCGATGACCGGCTATAGCAGGGAGGAAGCCCGGAACATGACTCAGTCGGATCTGATTCCGGAGGAGGAACGGACGGCTTATCTGTGCCAGACCAGCGCGGCTCTGGCAAAAAGCCCGCTGGTGTTCCAGGAGCACAAGCTTCGCCGTAAGGACGGAACGGACATCTATGTGTTCTGTTACGGTAGAGTCTATTATGATTCCGCGGCCCGTGCCGAGCGTTCGGAGATCATCATTGCCAACATAGCCAGTACCTATGCCATGAAGATGCTGGCAGACGCCGAGCAGAGCAAGGCTCAGACCCGGCTTCGGTTTTGGGAGCGCACTTACCGGGCGGATCCTCTGACGGGATTGCTCAATCATGCCGCCTTCCGCAGCGATGTGGAGCTGAAGCTTCTGGAGGGGAATTCCAGAATCATGATGCTGATGATGGATGTGGATCATTTCAAGGAATACAACGATACCTATGGCCATCACAGCGGCGATCAGTATCTGATCCTGGTTGCGCAAACCCTCCTCGCCTCCGTTCGGGAGGGGGATTACACCTGCCGCATGGGCGGCGATGAGTTCGCGGCCATGCTCTTTTTCGGCGCGGACGCTTCAACGGAGCTGATGAAGAAACGGGCCCAGCAGATTTTCGACAAGGTAAATCTGACACTGAAATCCACAAAAGAGGGAACGGGGATTTCTATGGGCGCCGTGATTGCACCGCCGGAGACCAATTTCAATCAGCTCTATGAAAAAGCGGATAAGGCCCTTTATGAGGCCAAGGAAAACGGCAGGAGCAGACTGGTAATTTCTTAAAGCAGCTTTCGGGATGGATTTCGGCTGTTCACTGACAAAAACCGATGGCGTCGCTTTCCCCGGAGGCACCTGCCTCCGGGGCAGGCGACGCTGTATTCGCTGCCCCTATCGCGGATCAAATGGCGGAACCTTCCCAATTGTTTTCTCAAAAGATGTGGCTCAATATAATTGTCGAAAAAGAGAAAAAAATGCTTGACAAAACGGAAACAGAATGGTATCATAACTAGGCTGTCGGACAGACAGCAATCTGTACCTTGTAAATTGAATAACGTTAAGACGAACAAATAACACCTTGG
>SAMEA3663230__coassemble_756_pt1 | contig 17150 bp, 11 predicted proteins | sample SAMEA3663230__metabat2_low_PE_017 | metagenome-assembled genome bin SAMEA3663230 (sample SAMEA3663230) | pig gut metagenome | biome: pig gut; feature: pig-associated habitat; material: faeces | place: China | collected 2013
CGTACAAAATCAAAGCATGCAAGCATAGCTGTCCCTCCTTTCAGACTTCTTCAATGGCAATGATGCCGTCCATTGTGGCAATCTTGGCCAGCACCTCCGTGTGCTGCAGGCGCTTGGGCAGGTGAATACTGAACAGGGCGTTAATATGCGTAAGGTGCTCATTGGCTTTATCGATCTCCACATCGTAGAGCTGTATCTCTGAGGTCTTCATATACCCCACCACACCGCCAAGATTCTCTATGCTGTCCATGCTCACATAGATGGACATATTCCTGGCATGGCGCGTGATCACATTCTCAATCAGCGGCAGCAGCTTCATGGAAAAGACAATCAGCAGCGTGCCGATGATCATGCACTCGTAAAACCCCGCGCCGATAGCGATACCCACGTCCGCGCGAGTGAGAGCGGTCTGCGTCCCCATCGGCGCCACGGATATTCCCAGGATTGTGGAATTTGCCGTGCAGAACGGCATCGATTACGCGGTGGTCGCGCCGGACGATCCTCTGGTTCTCGGCGCTGTGGACGCACTGACGGAAAAGGGGATTCCCTGCTTCGGACCCAGCGCCAACGCGGCCATCATCGAGGGTAGCAAGGTCTTTTCCAAGAACCTGATGAAGAAATACGGCATCCCCACGGCACGGTATGAGGTTTTTGAGGAACTGGACGCCGCCCTCAAGTATCTGGAAACGGCGCCGATCCCCACAGTCATCAAGGCCGACGGCCTGGCTCTGGGCAAGGGCGTGATCATTGCGCAGACCCGGGAGGAGGCAAACCGGGCGGTGACCGACATGATGGTAAACGGAATGTTTGGAGCCTCGGGCAGCCGCGTGGTTATTGAGGAATTCCTCACCGGACCGGAGGTCAGTGTGCTGGCCTTCACTGACGGCAAGGTGGTAAAGCCCATGGTGTCCTCCATGGACCACAAGCGCATCGGGGATAACGACACGGGCCTCAACACCGGCGGTATGGGCACCGTGGCGCCCAACCCCTACTATACACCGGAAGTTGCCCGGGAGTGCATGGAAAAAATCTTCCTGCCCACCATTGCGGCCATGAATGCCGAGGGCAGAACCTTCCGGGGCTGCCTGTACTTCGGCCTGATGCTCACGCCCAATGGCCCCAAGGTCATTGAGTACAACTGCCGGTTCGGCGATCCGGAGACCCAGGTGGTGCTGCCCCTGCTGGAAAGCGATCTGCTGACCATCATGCAGGCAACCACCAACGGGACGCTCTCCGAGACGGAGGTCAAATTCGATCACAGGCACGCCTGCTGCGTGATCCTTGCCTCCCAGGGCTATCCTGTTTCCTACAAGAAGGGCTTCCCCATCACCATGACACCCGAGGCTGCTGCCCACACGTTTGTTGCCGGGGCCAAGCTGGGGGAAAATGGGGAGCTGCTCACCTCTGGCGGCCGGGTCACCGGCACCACCGCCGTGGCGGATACCCTGGAAGAAGCGATCCGGGAGGCCTATCGGCTCTCCGACGGCGTCCGGTTTGAGGGCGCTTACCGAAGAAGCGACATTGGCCGCCGTGCCATGCAGGCGCTGAAATAAAAGGGAGGACTTGCCAGATGGTATATCGTGTATACGTAGAAAAAAAGGAAGGCCAGACCCATGAAGCCCAGGGTCTGCTGCGGGAAATCCGGGACTTTTTGCAGATCAAGGGCCTGACCGGCCTGCGGGTGCTGAACCGCTATGACGCGGAAAACATGGACGAGGGCCTGTTCGCCTACGCCGTGAACACCGTCTTCTCCGAGCCCCAGGTGGATACCGTCAGCTATGAGGTGCCCCAGGGGGATGTGGTCTTCGCCGTGGAGCCCCTGCCCGGCCAGTACGACCAGCGGGCAGATTCCGCAGCCCAGTGCATCCAGATTATCTCCCAGGGAAATCGCCCCACAGTGCGCACTGCCAAGGTGTATGTGCTGTCCGGCTCCCTCAGTGAGGCGGACGTGGCGGCCATCAAGAAATATGTGATCAACGCCGTGGAAAGCCGGGAGGCCTCTCTGGAAAAGCCCGAGACCCTGGCCATGGCCTACGCCGCGCCCGAGACCGTGGCCACCGTCACCGGCTTCACCGCCATGGACGAGGTTGCCCTGTCCGAGCTTCTGGACAAGCTGGGCCTTGCCATGGATCTGGACGACCTCCGGTTCCTGCAGAACTACTTCCGGGAGGAGGAGCACCGGGATCCCACCATCACCGAGATCCGGGTGGTGGATACCTACTGGTCTGACCACTGCCGCCACACCACCTTCTCCACACACCTGGACAACGTGGTTATCCACGATGCGCAGGTGCAGAAGGCCTATCAGCAGTACCTGGATGCCCGGGTGGAGGTCTATGGGGAGGAGAAGGCCGCCAAGCGGCCCCAGACCCTGATGGACATTGCCACCATCGGCGCCAAGACCCTGAAAAAGCGGGGGGTCTTACCCGAACTGGACGAGAGCGAGGAGATCAACGCCTGCTCCATCCATGTCACCGCCAGGGTCAACGGGGAAGACCAGGACTGGCTGCTGATGTTCAAGAACGAAACCCACAACCATCCCACGGAGATCGAGCCCTTCGGCGGCGCGGCCACCTGCATCGGCGGCTGCATCCGGGATCCTCTGTCCGGCCGGGCCTATGTGCATCAGGCCATGCGGGTCACCGGCGCGGGAGATCCCCGCACCTCTTTGAAGGACACCCTCCCCGGTAAGCTCCCCCAGCGAAAGCTCTGCCAGACCGCCGCCGCGGGCTACTCCTCCTACGGCAACCAGATCGGTCTGGCCACCGGCCACGTTGCCGAGCTGTACCACGAGGGGTATGTTGCCAAGCGTCTGGAGTGCGGCGCGGTGGTTGCTGCCGCTCCCGCGGGCAATGTCCGCCGGGAGTGCCCTGCCCCCGGGGACGTGGTCATCCTGCTGGGCGGCCGCACCGGTCGTGACGGCATCGGCGGCGCCACCGGCTCCTCCAAGAGCCACAACCTGAAATCCCTGACCACCATGGCTTCCGAGGTCCAGAAGGGCAACGCCCCCGAGGAGCGGAAGATCCAGCGCCTGTTCCGGGACGGCAAGGTCACCCGGCTCATCAAGCGCTGCAATGACTTTGGTGCCGGCGGCGTGTCCGTTGCCATCGGCGAGCTGGCCGACGGCCTGCGCATCGATCTGGACGCTGTGCGGAAGAAATACGAGGGCCTGGATGGCACGGAGCTTGCCATCTCCGAATCTCAGGAGCGTATGGCGGTGGTCGTTGCCCCCGAGGATGCGGATGCCTTCATTGCCGCCGCGGAAAAGGAGAATCTGGAGGCCTACCGGGTGGCTGTGGTCACGGAAGAAGCCCGGATGGTCATGACCTGGAAGGGCAGAGAGATTGCCAACCTGTCCCGGGACTTCCTGAACACCAATGGCGCCGTGAAGCACGCCCAGGTGGAAGTGCCCGCCGGGAAGGAATACGCGCCTGTCTACACCGGACTGAAGGACCTGGCTTCCCAGCTGAAGTTTGCCTCCCAGAGAGGTCTGGTGGAGCGCTTCGATGCGACCATCGGCGCGGGCAGCCTGCTGATGCCCTTCGGCGGCAAGAACCAGGCCACCCCTGCCCAGGCTATGGCGGCGAAGCTGCCGGTGCTGCCTGGGGAAGTGACCGATGCTGCCAGCGTCATGGCCTGGGGCTGCGATCCGGAGCTGCTCAGTGCCGATCCCTTCCGGGGCGCCCAGGCCAGCGTGGTTTCCTCCATGGCGAAGATCGTCGCCGCGGGCGCGGACTATAAAAAAGCCTACCTCACCCTGCAGGAGTTCTTTGAGAAGCTGAGAAACGAGCCGACCCGCTGGGGCAAGCCCTTCCAGGCGCTGCTGGGCGCGCTGGATGCCCAGCTGGGGCTGGGTGCCGCTGCCATCGGTGGCAAGGACTCCATGTCCGGCACCTTCCTGGATAAGGATGTGCCCCCCACGGTCATTTCCTTCGCCATTGCTCCCCTGAAGGCAGAGGAGGTCATCTCCCCGGAGTTCAAGGAAGCCGGCCACCCCGTCTACCGTTTCGGCCCCTCCAGTGTCAGCAGCTACAAAGCACTGAAGGAGAGCTGGGAGAAGTTCCACGAACTGTGCAAGACCGGTAAGGTCGTGGCCGCCTGGGCCATGGATGCCGGCGGCGAGGGCGAGGCCGTGATGAAGATGTCCTTCGGCAATGGCATTGGGTTTGCCTCTGAGGAGGGTGCTGTGATGCAGTTCGGCCCCGCCTATGGCGACATTGTGGCAGAGCTCACCGGGGACTGCGATTTTGGCTTCCGCATCGGCTACACCACCGCCGAACCCACCATCACCATCCGGGACGAATCCGCCACCATTGCGGAGCTGTATGAGATGAACACCGCCGTGCTGGAAAAGGTCTATCCCACCAAGACCGTGGAGACCACCGAAAAGATCCCCGCCTTTGCGGCGGAGGGCGGCGCTTCCCTGGCCCCCGTGGTCAAGACCGCCAGGCCCCGGGTGTTGATCCCGGTCTTCCCCGGCACCAACTGCGAGTACGATTCCGCTCGGGCGGTCATGGCTGCCGGCGGCGAAGCGGATATTGCGGTCATCCGCAACCTGACCGCCGAGAATGTGGCCAGAAGTGTGGAGGATGTGGCACGGCGGATTGCGGACAGCCAGATGATCTTCATCCCCGGCGGCTTCTCCGGCGGCGATGAGCCCGATGGCTCCGCCAAGTTCATTACCGCGTTCTTCCGGAACCCTGCCATCAAGGAGCAGGTTATGAAGCTGCTGGAAGAGCGGGACGGCCTGATGTGCGGCATCTGCAACGGCTTCCAGGCCCTCATCAAGCTGGGACTGGTGCCCTACGGCAAGATCATGGACACCGATGACACCTGCCCCACCCTGACCTTTAATACCATTGGCCGGCATCAGAGCCGCATCGTCCGCACCCGGGTGGCTTCCAACAAGTCCCCCTGGCTGAGCCTGACGAATGTTGGGGATGTGTACAACGTGCCCATTTCCCACGGCGAGGGCAAGTTCCTGGCAAGCAGGGAGCTGGTGGAGGAGCTGGCCCGGAATGGTCAGATTGCCACCCAGTATGTGGATCTCAGTGGCAAGCCCACCATGGATGCCGCTTTCAATCCCAATGGATCCGTCTGCGCCATTGAGGGCATCACCTCTCCTGACGGCCGTATCTTCGGCAAGATGGGCCACAGCGAGCGCATCGGCAAGGATCTGTACCGCAATGTCCCCGGTGAATACGACATCCGGATGTTCGAGGCCGCGGTGAAGTATTTTAAGTAATAGCATTCTATCCGCAGCAAGCCGCCCACAAAGGGGCGGCTTGTTGGGCATGGACAGTCAAAGCTACATCATTCCCTATTTCTATCATGGAGATGATTATATGAAGAAAATTCTATGCACAATCCTTTGTGTGGCATCGCTCCTTTTAGTGGCAGGATGCGGTAGTACAAAGGCAGCGCCTGAATTAAAACTGTCTGTTGAGAATAATAGAGAGTCCTACCTTTATTTTCCGGGCTCTGTCTTGGGGAAAAACCTGAATCCCGGAATGGATTATCAATATGTCGGGAATGTTCAAATCCAGGTTGGACGGGAATCCCTTCCCTTGGAAAAGGCAATTCGAGATGGAAAAGTAACGATTCAGCAAATGTATGCCAAAGCGTGCAAGGATGCGGAAGAGAATAGCTGTACACTAACCCGGCTGTCCCAAAATGGCGTTACAAACAATCTGTTTTGTTATCCGGATTTCCAAATCAACATTGTGGATGACCTTCTGGAATACGATGGGCGGGATATTCCAGTTGCCTACCTTGCGGTTTCCAGTTCAGAGCAGACCCCAAATACCATTGACGGTTGGGATTCCCAAAGAAAATCTCCCAGGGTGAAGGAAGACTGGGGGCTGTCCTTCGAGGCGGCATTCTCCGACAGTTCTCTTTCGGTTACCGTCCATCAATCCGGGGGAATGCAGCAGGGGATGCTGACTGTGGAAAACGCTGCAATCATAGACCAGTATCCCTTTGCACTGTCAGATCAGGATGGGAATGTCCGACTTACACAACTGGAGGGAGCTCCTCTTACCATGGACGGGGAAAGCAGAATGGAAATAAATCTGGCAGAGTTTTTGGGGCAGGAACCGGAAAAGGGAACCTATACCCTGAGAATATGCATCGAGGACCATGTTTTGTCCGAGCAGACGCCCAAGCATCAAAGCAGCCAGTATTACAGCATCCCGTTTACGGTCCAATAAGAGGTAATGATTCACAAATGAATGGAAAAACAGGGGCAGCCATGATGGAAGCCCCTGCTTTTGTTGACCTTCTTAATTGTTTACATATTCGATGAATTTGACAAATGCGTCTCTGCCCTGTGGGGTGGCCTTGAATACACCAGCGTCCTCCAGGACCTGGGCGAAGACCTTCCCTGTTTCCTTCAGGAGAATGTCCAAGGCATTCTCCTTTGTGAAGGTGTACTGCTTTTTGAGACCATCCACCCAGTCGGCGTGCTTGCACTGCACCTCGTCGGCGCGCAGGTCAGCTCCCGACAGGATCTTTTCCGCCAGATCGGTGAGCTCGCCTTTCAGACGGCTGGGGAGAACCGCCAGGCCCATCACTTCGATGAGGCCGATGTTCTCCTTCTTAATGTGGTGCTTGTCCGCGTGGGGATGGAACACACCCAGGGGATGCGCTTCCGTGGTGATGTTGCACCGCAGCACCAGATCCAGTTCATACAGTTCTCCTCTGCGCCGTGCAATGGGGGTGATGGTGTTGTGGGGTTCCCCATGGGAAAAGGCCACGATGCCGCAGCTTTCATCGGAATATCCCCGCCAGGCAAGGAGAATCTTTTCCGCCAAAAGGGACAGACGTTTGGGATCCCTGCCGTCCAGACGGATGACACTCATGGGCCACTTCACGATGCCTGCCTGGACATCCTCAAAGCCCCTGAAAGAAACGGCAGTTTCCACCTGGGCCCGCTCCATGGCAAAGGTATAGTGTCCTCCCTGGAAGTGCTCATGGCTGAGAATGGAGCCGCCCACAATGGGAAGGTCCGCATTGGAGCCCACAAAGTAGTGGGGGAAAGCGGTGACGAAATCCAGGAGCTTGTCAAAGGCGGCCCGGTCAATTTTCATGGGGACGTGTTCCCCGTTGAAGACGATGCAGTGCTCATTGTAGTAGACATAGGGGGAGTATTGCAGATACCAGTCGCTTCCGCCGATGGTGATCGGGATGATGCGGTGGTTTGCCCGGGCGGGGTGGTTCATCCGGCCGGCATAGCCCTCATTCTCCCGGCAGAGCTGGCACTTGGGGTAACCTGCCTGAGGGGCGTTTTTGGCTGCGGCGATGGCCTTGGGGTCCTTCTCGGGCTTGCTGAGGTTGATGGTGATGTCCAGCTCGCCGTAATCGCTCCGGTATTTCCAGCGAAGATCCCTGGCAATGCGGTACCGGCGGATATAGTCTGTGTCACAGCTGAAACGGTAGTACCAGTCCGTTGCCTCCCGGGGAGAAAGCGCGTACTTTTCCCGGAAGGTGCGGATGACTTCTCTGGGCATGGGGGTCAGAGCACCCATAATCCGGGTGTCAAAAATATCCCGGGCGGTGATGTTGTCTTCACACAGGCCCTTTTCACAGGCGTAGTCCAGAATACCGGCCAGGATCTCCTCCAGATCTTCGCTGAGAAGCTCCTGAGAGGGGGTGTAGTCGTCCAGGTGCAGCAGATCCAGCAGTCGGTTGGTGGCAACCTGGTGGTCTGCCGGTTCGCACAGGCCGGTATTCATGGCGTAGGAAACCAGGGAGTCAATGCATGTTTCGATTCTCATGGGTGTCACTCCTCAACCAGCATTTCCACGCCGCCCTGGGGACGGATGGACAGCACATGGCAGGCGCCCTGGCCCAGCGCGGCGTCCATTCCGGAACGGAAAGATTCCAACAGGTCAAAGGGAACAAAGGCCTGGACGGTCCCGGCAAAGCCGCCGCCGTGGACCCGGTAGGCTCCCCGGCCCTGGAGGTAGTGCTCGCACAGCGCCAGAGCCAGGGCCACATCCTGATGCTCGGTATAACCCGCAGGGATCACATTCTGTAAATACATATAGGAGGAATAGCCGCTCTGCTTGACGAGGGACAGGAAGCTGTCGAAATCACCGCTGCGCAGGGCCGCAACCTGCCGGGGGACTCTTGCGTTGTCCTGGTAGAAATGGATGGCCCGCAGCACCGCCCGGTCAGGGCAGACCTTGCGAAGGGTAGGAATGGCGGCGTAGAATTCATGCTCGGGAATCTGGGTCAGCACTTCTTTTCCGAAGAAGGCGCAGACTTCCTTCAGTTCTCCGGGAATGGCGGCGTATTCGTCCGTCAGGTCGGCGTGGCTTGCCTGACTGTCGATGATGCACAGGGCATGGCCGCAGGAGGAAAAATCGAAGTCCACAGGCTCAATGACGGGATGCTCCCTGTCAAGGAAATCGATGGTTACCAGATTGCCTACGGCAGAGGCGGTCTGATCCATGAGGCCGCAGGGCTTGCCGAAGAAGACATTCTCCGCGTACTGGCCAATCTGGGCGATTTCCGGCTGGGAAACCTGTCCGTCAAAGAACAGCCCATTGACAATGGTGCCGATCAGCACTTCAAAGGCGGCGGAGGAGCTCAGGCCGGAACCGGGGAGCACAGTGGATTCGCAGTAGGCATCAAAGCCGGAAACGGGGCATCCCAGCGCAGCGAATCGGGCGCACACACCCCGAACCAGTGCGGGGGTGGTGTTGATTTCATCCGCCTGGGGGGTGAGGGACTTCAGAGAAACGGTGCACAGGGGATAGCCCTTGGAGAGGATCCGTACGGTATCGGTGCCGTTTGCCCGTACAGCTGCCTGGGTATCCAGATTCACGGCAGCGGCCAGCACCCGGCCCCGCTGATGGTCCGTGTGATTGCCGCCGATTTCGGTACGTCCGGGAGCGGAGAAATACCGCTGGGGTTCCTGACCAAACTGGGCAACAAACCCCTGGTCCAGGACTTTTTTCTGCGCTTTGGAAAGAATAAGGCTGGGTGTTGACATGGAAAAACCTCCCACTATTTCGTATCGCCCGCAGGCCAAAACATAGATACGATCATTATACAGGATTCCGGCAGAAAAGGAAAGGGGAAAGCATTCTTTTGTGAGAAAAAGAGGGGAAAAAAAGAAAAAGAAAAAATCCAAAAAAGATGCTTGACTTTTTTGAAAGCTGTGCTATAATACAGAAGTCGTGAGCGACACGGCAAGAATATGGGGGTATAGCTCAGCTGGGAGAGCGCTTGAATGGCATTCAAGAGGTCAGCGGTTCGATCCCGCTTATCTCCACCAAAAAACACCGACTTTTACAACAAAAGTCGGTGTTTTTCTAATTTTCTGAGGATTTTTGAAGTTCTGGGTCAACAAAAAAGTCCCAGCTCGTTTTGAAAGAAGTACCCACAAATGAAAAATGGTTTGTGGACATTCATTTCAAAACGCAAAAATCCCCACAGCTGTTCCTCCAGCATGGAGAGGAAAAACTGTGGGGATTTTCAATACCGCATTCACTGGAACGGGAGAGAATTTCATTCGTCACCTACTGTTGCTGCGGTGCAATTCTCGGAACACTCACTTGTGTCCCGGCGAAAGAACATCGAGAGTTAGCATTATTTCTTGAGTGTAGACATCAGTTCATTGAAGCTGTCCAGTGCGGATTGCAGATTTTCGATGATATCCGCGGCCAGTTCGTCGGGATCGGGCAGGCTGTCCAGATCAGCCAGGGACTTGTCCTTGATCCAAAAGATGTCCAGACTGGTCTTGTCCCGCTTCAGGATGTCCTCAACGGAGAATCTGCGCCAGCGGCCATCAGGGTTGGCTTCCGACCAGGTTTCCGTCCGTTCGTGGCGGTTTTCCGGGTGATAGCAGCGGACGAAGTCATCCAGATCCGCATCGGTCATGGGATGCTGCTTCAATGTGAAATGGACGTTGGTGCGGAAATCGTAAATCCAGATCTCTTTTGTCTGCCGCTCCGGGCTGGCGGGGCGCTTATCGAAGAAAAGCACATTTGCTTTGACGCCGGGCTTGTAGAAGATGCCGGTGGGCAGGCGGAGAATGGTGTGCAGATCGGTGGTTTCCAAAAGCTTTCTGCGGATTGTCTCTCCCGCGCCGCCTTCAAAAAGCACGTTGTCCGGCACCACCACGGCGGCCCGGCCGGTGGCTTTCAGAATGGTGTTGATATGCTGCAGGAAGTTCAGCTGCTTGTTGGAGCTGGTGGTCCAGAAGTCCTGCCGGTTGTACACCAGCTCCTCGCCCTCCTCTTCCCCCTCCTCGTTGGTGACGGAGATGGAGGACTTTTTGCCGAAGGGCGGGTTGGTCAGCACATAATCCACCCGGTAGCCGGGGTCTGTCAGCAGAGCGTCCCCCAGCGTGACAGGGACGTTGCCGTAAATATCACCGATGTTGTGCAGGTACAGATTCATCAGCGCCATTTTGAAGGTGTTGCGCACCAGTTCGTTGCCGTAGAAGGTCTCGTTTTTCAGAAACTGCTTTTCTTCCCGGCTGAGCTGGTAGTTTTCCGGGTCGGTGAGAAATTCCTGTGCCGCCAGGAAGAAGCCGCCGCTGCCGCAGCAGGGGTCGGCGATGGTTTTCATGGGTTCCGGACGCAGACACTTCACCATGGCACGAATCAGGGGGCGGGGTGTAAAATACTGGCCCGCGCCGCTTTTTACGTCCTCGGCGTTCTTCTGGAGCAGGCCCTCGTAGATCTCGCCCTTGACATCGGAGGACATGGAGACCCATTTTTCCTTGTCGATCATCTGCACCACCTTGTAGAGGATGGCGGCGTTGCTGATTTTGTTGGTAGCCTGCTTGAAAATCTGACCCAGCAGGCCGGTCTGCTCGCCCAGCTTTTCCAGCGTGGCTTTGTATTTGTCTTCCAGCTCCGCACCCTTCAGGCCGTTCATATCCTGCCAGGTGAAGCCCTCCGGGATGCCGGTTTCTTTTTTGTAGGGCGGTTTGGAATACTCATCCGACATTTTCAGAAAGATGAGGTAGGTCAGCTGTTCCAGATAGTCTCCATAGGACACGCCGTCATCCCGCAGAGGATTGCACAGGCTCCAGACTTTGGAGATTATGGATGATGTTTGTTCAGGCATTAGGATTCTCCTTAATAAGTATCCTCAACAGGTGGCAAAATGGTATGTATATGTACTTCAAAACAGTCATCATACCAATTGTGCTTATGCCAGTCTTTATGAGTTTTCAATCTGCATGTGATTTCAAAAGAGCTGCCCACAGTCTTATTGACAACGGGGAACTCGATTTGCGTCACATCTTTCCATTTCCTTTTATAGTTATCTCCGACTAATCCGCTCAAAACGAGCCACTCCAGAGAATAGGTAGATGGATCAAACGCGGGGTCTACAACAATTGATAATCCGTAAGTTTCCCCTGCACGCAACTTCACACCATAATCTTTAGCAGGTATGGGTTTTGAAAGATCAACACAAAGTTTAAGCGGGAAGCCCTCTTTTTCAGGCAGGAAAACATTTCCTAAGCTGTCGGTTGCTCGAATAAACAGGGGAACATTATACTCTTTTTCTTTCCCCGTTCGCCTATAATATGCCTTCAGGCTATCAATAACATCATGGCAATAACAAATCACCTGTTCAGCCTCCCTAACAGAAATAGGGTTGGCATGTGACAGTTTGTTTCGGATAGCCTCAATTTTTTCCAAAAAGAATCGCACTTCTTCATTTCCATGGGGATATGCTTCGCACAGAGCCTCTTTAAAATGTGCATCGTAAAGAGGCTTTTTGCAAAGAACATAAATAATGTCACCAAGAAAAAATGCATCTATGGGTCTGGGAAAGCGTTCTAGATTATCTTCCCTCATTTTATTAACGCGGGAAGTTATTTCGCCCTTAATCAATGGCTCGTCATTTTTCTTGTAGGAAAAATAGTCATCACCATAATGTGCAGTTAATGTTTCATGTACCAAGCGTCTTGTCCAATGCTCAAGGGTTTCAATTTCTTTTCTGCAAACTGTCCGGAGATCATCTTCTGTTCGATATGCAAGGACAACTGACTGATTTGCATTCATTGTCGAGAATCCTTTTGTAACATTAGTGCTTCCATGGGGAGTGGTCTTTTCAGGGGTTACACTCTCTTTTATCTCCCGAAAGAATCTCACATCTACCATCTCCCCTCAAATGCCCGTTTTAGGATGCTTTGCCGCATGGCTTCGGCCTGTTGTAGGGCGGTGTCAACGGTTTTTTCGATGCTATCACACACGGACAGACGTGCCTCAATTTCTTGAATAATTTCTTTCTGCAAATCGATATCACAAACAGGCAGACAGATACGGCATATTTCATCAGAATTGATGTTATTAACACCACTTGTAGATTTTGCCATTTGCTCGATCTGGTATCGCGCGTAATGCGTATTGAGATACAAGTTGAGATATTTGGGAAGAATCTCCGCCTTTGCTTTAATTCTCAATCGCATCAAGTAGCCAGCGAACAAGCCATATGTATCTTCTTCGGCAACAATTGCCGAACGACCTACAAGAGAAACACTTCCATTGGAACGAATAATTAGAATATCGCCAGAACGCAGCTTTAGGGAATCGAACTCATCTTCTGTGAATGACGCATATTTCAAATCATCGTGGCTAATTGTTCCTTGAAAATAATTGATGTTTGGAATCCGATACACTGGCAAGGAGTGTTCATCTATATCATACGAGCACTTTTTAGAAGTTCCATATCGAGGTTTTTCAATGATTCCTCTCAGGGGGACTTGTTTTTCTCCAGCTTTGTCAAAAGCTTCCTTCAAGACTGCCTGCCGGTACACCGCCAACTGCTGTTTCGTTTTCCGCAGAGTTTCCACACCGTTGTCCAGTTCGGAGAACAGTTCCTCAATCCGGGCAACGATGCGTTTTTGCTCCGGAATTGATGGAACAACTATTCGCACTTCACCCAGCGTTTTTGCTGATATCTCCTTAAATGTTGTGCCGCTTCCCATTTCTTGTATTTGCTTTCGCAGATATTTTAATTGATAAAACAAATACTCACTGTCAACAGACTCATTGGGAACAATACTCTTAAATCCCTGATTTGTACAAATAGGATTTTGCGCTATGGCAACATACCCTATAGGGGCACGTGACGAAAACAAAACCGTTCCTGCAGGCATCAACTGCGTAGAACAACTGTCATAGCCTGCCTGTGTAATATTTCTGGCTCCCCGTGAAATGTACTTTTCTTGATAACCCGACAAATCTGCCGGTGTAATCCAAGCAATGCTTCCACCATAATTCTCAGGAAGCGATGTTTTCGGAGTAGCCCCTGACACAATCTTTCCAATTTCGGAAATCTTACATTCTCTGCATGACCTCATTTATGCCACCAACTCAATATTCATCTCGTCCAAAATCTTCTGATATTCTTCCCCGAAGACCTCATAAAACCTGCCCAGGCCGCCCTTGCGGTCAAAGGGATTCAAATCCAGATCCTCCGGCTCAATGCTCAAGCTGACCGCAATGTGATCCTTAATCAGGCGCAGCCACTCCATCTGCTCGTCGGTGAAGTGCACGCTGCCGGCATTCCGTTTCAGCGTCCAGCGCATGAAGTTATAGTTCACCGTCTCCGCAAAGGGCTGCAAATTATCCCCGTAGCCCATCTCAAAGCGGATCATGGCAATCAAATCGGCCAGTTGGCGCAAGATGCCTTTTCCCCGAACTCTGTCCGGCTTCGCAATGGCATAGCAGTCCCACAGCCGGTCAATGGTAATGCCCTGGGCTTTCAGCTTCTCATAAAGGGACTGTAACTTGTTGATCACCATCGGCCGGTCTTTATAGGTCTGGCTATAGATGATCCGCAGCGCGATAATCTCGTCCTTGTTGGCTTCGATGAAGTCCCGGAAGGTCTGAATCACCCGCTGGGCATTTTCCTCCTGCTGAGCGTCAAAGCCTGCGAACACCACGGAATCGATGTTCACATTGTCAATGATCTGCTCATGACTCCGGCGGACGTTCTCCACAAAGTCACGGACATTGGGATCGTGGAAGGGCTGCACTGCCTCCGCGATTGCCCCCCTCTGCACCTGCGCATACTGCTCCGGCGTGGGTGTCTCACAACCGAACTGGGCCTGCGCTGTGCGGGTCAGAACATCCTCGTCAAAAGCATCCAGCAGCTTTCCCGCCAGATTCCCCGCTGGCATGCCCACGGTTTCCGTGAAGGCTTTCCGCTCGGAAGCCGTCATCTGGCTGTTCAGACGGATGATGCGGCTGGCCAGAGAGGTCAGGGTATCTTCATCCCGTGCCCCCAGTGCCACATTCATCATCAGATTTTTCAGGCTCACTGAGGGCTTCCGCTCAAGCGTTCGGGTTTCGGACTTCTTGGATTTGGTAACACCCACCGCATCCACGATGACAAAGTGATCCTTGTTCTCCGTGGCAGAGGGTGTAACCTTCTGCAAATCATCCTTGCCCAGCGTCCGGGTGCCGCGACCCTTCATCTGCTCAAAATAGTTTCGACTACGCACATCCCGCATGAAAATCAGGCACTCAATGGGTTTTACATCCGTTCCCGTGGCAATCATATCCACCGTGACGGCAATTCTGGGATAGTAGTCATTCCGGAAAGAACTCAGCACAGATTCCGGATTCTCCGCAGCATAAGTAACCTTCTTGCAGAACTCATTGCCTTCACCAAATTCTTCACGGACAATCTGAATAATGTCGTCTGCATGGCTGTCGGTCTTGGCAAAAATCAGGGTCTTGGGCACTTCCTTACGGCGCGGGAACAGGGTTGTATACAGGTTGTCCCGGAATGCCCGAATCACCGTGCGGATCTGGCTGGGATTTACAATATCCCGGTCAAGCTGGGAGGGGAGGTAATTTACGTCCTCGTCCAGCTGCGCCCAGCGCTTCTCCCGGGACATGCGGTTGCGGTACTCCACCTGCTGCTTCAGAATCGTGCCACCCTGCTTGCTGACCTGGGTCTCAATCAGGAAAATATCCTCACCGACATTGACACCGTCAATGATAGCCATTTCTCTGGAATACTCGCTGACCACATTTTGATCAAAATAGGCAAAGGTACGCTTGTCCGGCGTAGCCGTCAGACCGATCTGGAAGGCATCAAAATATTCAAGCACCTGCTTCCATACGTTGTAAATGGAGCGATGGCACTCGTCGATGATAATTACATCAAAGAACTCCGGAGGATACTTGGCGTTATAAACAACTTCCTTGGGGGTCTGCTGATCCATAGAGGGATTCTCATGGAAAGATTCTTCCTCGGTGGATTCGTCCAATTCTTCACCCCGGAGGATGGAATACATCCGCTGGATGGTGCTGATACAGACATGAGCATCCGAAGGGATAAAGGATGATTTCAGGCGACGAACACCGTACAGTTCCGAAAAAGAGCGGTTATCGTCGTTTGGGCGATAGGCAAGGAACTCCCGTTCCGCCTGCTCGCCCAGTCCTTTGGTATCCACCAAAAACAGGACGCGGTTCACACCGGTGAATTTCAGAAGACGGTATACCGCGGTGATGGCTGTGAAGGTCTTGCCTGCACCGGTTGCCATCTGGATCAGGGCCTTAGGCTTGTTGGCTGCGAAGGACTTTTCCAGATTGCTGATTGCTGTGATCTGGCACTTACGGAAACCAGTGGTATCAAAATCCGGGAACTGCTTCATGCGGTTGCGGATCGTATCCGGCTGTTTCACCAGTCGTTGCAGTTCCTGGGGCTGATGGAAGGTAAAGATGGTACGGGAACGATACTTAATATCGTTGTAGTCTGTAAATCGGGTCAGTTTTCCGGTAGCTTCATAGACAAAGCGGATACGATAGTCACCCTCGATCCACTTGAACGTGCTGTTTACATAGCGGTTAGACTGACCTTCTACGGCAGTAATCTTTTCACCGGCATCATCTTTCTTAGCTTCAATAATACCGACGGGTGTACCTTCAACAAACAGAGCATAGTCCACAGGGCCGGTGCTGGTGGGGAATTCACGCACTGCAACACCCAATCCTGCAAAGAGATTGAGCTGCTTCCCATCCTGAACGATCCATCCGGCCTGTTCCAATTTCTTATCAATGATTTCTCTGGCTTTCTGCTCAGGTGTCATACCGCATCACCTTCCGATAGGTATACTTCTAAGCATATTATAGAGAAAAACAGAGAAAATAGCAACCAGTATTATAATCGCGCAGACACTTTGGCTGGGTCTGATGTCTATCTTCCAATAATTTGCGTACATATATCGAAAGCCCCAGCTTCATATGAAGCCAGGGCTGGTTTGTTTCCTTATGCGGTTTCAGAATTAAGTATGCCTTGCAGTGAAGGAAGCGGGGACTCTATCACTCCTCTCGACTTCAAAACAGACAGGGGTCCATATAATCCCCACACAAAGAAAACAGGACGCAGAATCGATCACTTACCGATCTGTGCGTCCTGTTCGGATGTTTTGCGTTAAGGCAACACCGCACAATGAGGACAGCGGGCTTCGGCGGATCTTTTGTCCCAATCGTGCAGTATGAAAAATGGGAAATACATCCAGTATTCCCGCATTTTCCATACTTTCGCTCGGGTCAAAACACTGGCCGAATCTCCTTGCCCCATTATGCGGTGCTGCCCTTAAACTTTTAGCGAAAATTGTTCTTAAACTTTGGAGCGCCGACTTCTTTACGCAAAGGATTTTCCGGTCGGAGTTATGTAGTACGGAGGTGCTGCGAAGCAGATGAAATGCAGCTATGTAAACAGCTGCGGGCATTTACAAATCATTTTTTCAGGTTGATTTAAACGGAAAAAGACGAATACTTGGAATAAATTTGCGGTTATTCCAACGCACAGGGTTGCAAAATCTATAACGGCTGTGACGATGACGGCAATATGATCGGCTTGTACTCTTTCAGATAGTCCCGATGTATCCGTCCCCCACTTGCCAATGGGTCGGGTTTCCTCCAGCAGCGTCAGGTCTGGGATAAAATAATCACCCACACGGATATAGCTGATGTTGATGTCCTTGAGCTTTTTGCGGGGAAAGCTTGCCTTGAGGATCCGCAGCGTGTATGACAACTGCCTTCCTTTCTCTTTCGGAAAAAGGGTCGGATATTCCGACTCTTTTCACGATAGCTGCGTTCCGCCTTAATGAAGTGCATTGGGATTTCCTTAGTTTGCTGCCAGCAGGGCTTCCACTTCGC
>SAMEA3663230__coassemble_782_pt1 | contig 15733 bp, 12 predicted proteins | sample SAMEA3663230__metabat2_low_PE_017 | metagenome-assembled genome bin SAMEA3663230 (sample SAMEA3663230) | pig gut metagenome | biome: pig gut; feature: pig-associated habitat; material: faeces | place: China | collected 2013
TCCTCCCGGCAGCTTTCGCCGCCGTTCATCGGACAGCTTGCATATGATACCACCCAGCGACCATTTTGTCAAGTGGTTTTTGACAAATAATGATCAATTTTTGACAAATAATGATCAATTCTTATGCAGTATCCAATCCTTTCAGCTTTTCCTTTCATCTTTTCTATTTTCCTTTATCGCCTCACTTCCCTTACCGAGTCGAACCGGGGCCACCCCAATGGATGGCCCCGGTTCTTTGAGAGGGGAACTCACAAGAAAGAGTTCTGTTACTTTCCGTCTGCACCCGTCAGTGCAGCCTTACCCATCTCGCCGGTACGGACACGAACAACTTCTTCCACATCGTAGAGGAAAATCTTGCCGTCACCGGGATGGCCTGTATACAGTGCGCTCTTTGCTGCCGCAATTACTGCCTCAGGAGGTACGGTAGATACCACAATGTCCACCTGAAGCTTGGGAAGCAGGTTCATATTCATGGGGATGCCGCGATAGTATTCAGTCTTGCCCTTCTGCACGCCGCAGCCCATAACCTGCGTTACAGTCATACCGGTAACCCCGATCTGTGCCATCTGCGCCTTCAGCGCCTCAAAGCGATTCTGGTTGCAAACAATGGTTACCTTTGTATATTTGCTGCCTTCCGGCTTGGAATAAACAGGAATTGCTTCTTCCACGGGAGTCGTGCCAACGCCCAGGGACGCCTTCGTATCGTCAACCAGCATAGAGGTTGCGGGAACCCAATCCGCATAGGCAGAAGCAAGGCCGTGTTCCGAAATATCCAGGCCCTCAATCTCCTCTTCCGCAGCGCAGCGCAGGCCAATGGTCTTTTTGATAATGGTGAAAACAATGAAAATCAGAACGGCAGAGTATGCTGCCACAGCGAGAACGCCCAGCAGCTGGACTCCCAGGAACCGGAAGCCGCCGCCATACAGCAGCCCGCCATCGGTTGCCAGGACACCCGTCAGGATTGTACCTGTTGCACCGCAGACACCGTGAACGGAAATGGCACCTACGGGATCATCAATCTTGACAACCTTATCAAAGAACTCCACGGAAAGAACAACCAGGATGCCGCAGACCGCGCCAATAACGGCAGCGCCCACAGGAGAAACCATGTCGCAGCCGGCGGTAATGCCTACGAGGCCTGCCAAAGCCGCGTTGAAGGTCATGGATACATCGGGCTTACCATAACGGAGCCAGGTAAAGATCAGGGTAACCACACTGGCAATGGCCGCCGCCAAATTGGTGTTGAAGAACACCAGGCCGGCAGAAACCAGCACCTCATCGCTGTCCATGGCCACGGTCGAACAGCCGTTGAAGCCGAACCAGCAGAACCAGAGGATAAACACACCTAGAGCGGCAATGGAAAGGTTATGGCCCAGGATGGCACGGGGCTTTCCATCGGCATCATATTTCCCGATCCGGGGTCCCAGCATTGCCGCGCCAATGCAGGCACAGACGCCGCCAACCATATGAACCGCAGTGGAACCGGCAAAATCATGGAAGCCCAGCTGGCTCAGCCAGCCGCCGCCCCAGATCCAGTGACCGGAAATGGGATACAGGAACAGCGAAATACAGGCAGAATAGATACAGTATGCCGAGAACTTGGTGCGCTCTGCCATAGAACCGGAAACAATGGTTGCAGAGGTCGCGCAGAACACGGTCTGGAAAATCGCGAAAGACCAAAGGGGTACGCCCGCGGGAAGGATATGGCTGTAATCGCCCATGATCAGGGGATCCAGCTTGCCAAAAACGGCACTGCCCGCACCAAACATGACACCGAAGCCAACCAGCCAGAAACAGGGGGTGCCGATGCAGAAGTCCATCAGGTTTTTCATCAAAATATTGCCGGTATTTTTTGCTCTCGTAAATCCCGCTTCACACATTGCAAAGCCAGCCTGCATAAAGAAGACCAATGCGGCTCCCAGCAGAACCCAAATGGTATTGACAGATGAATATTCCATTTTCTTTCCTCCTTGCGCATTTATCAAGGGTAAGACTTGAATGGCCATTCAAATCAAAAAAGGTGCCGATCCCGCCTTTGGGATCAGCACCTTTGCTTGATGGGGCTAGTATACTCTATTTTTGCAGATTGTCAATAGCATCCTGCAAGGTTTGTAGGAAATAATGAAATATCAGGAAAACCGGGCAATGATTTTGCAAGTTATCAACGAACTTCTTGCATGACGTGCGCATCCAGACTTGTTGCGTACAGAAATAACCCTTTATCCTGCTGCAGCAGCCTTCTCCCGCATTTTCCAGGGCAGGAATTCCAGGGCAAGAAGCACAAGGGCAAGAGTCCCATAGGCGATCAGCCACCAGGGTGTGCCGAATATCCTGATGAGTATTTCCAGAGGGCTGCCCTCGCTTCCCGTGTTGGTAAAAAAGAAGTTGCACTCCGGAAGCAGATGGTTTACCACCATGGTCACAGGAACCGCAGCGCACAGATAGATCACGCAATCGCGCATACCGTTTCCCTGGGGGCGAATATCCCCGCAAACCAGCAACATCAGAATATAGGCAACCATCATTCCATGGCACTGGAAGCTGTAGACGCTCTGAAACTGCCACAGAGGCTGGTCCGTCCAGTCACAGAATACAAGCGCCGCCAGCGCGCCAACCAATCCGAAGCCATAAAGAATATTTCCAAGCCGCCTGGATGGTTTGGCGGCCCACAGGGCCATAAAAAGGATGGTAAAGGAACAGGGATGCAGCGGCAGGTAGTTCCATTTCCACCCGCCTGCGGCAATCAGATAAATGTCCCGGACCAGTTCCAGACACACCTGCGTATAGGCAAGAACTCTGGCAAGGGTCAGACGACGGGCCTTGGAAAGCTTTCTGCCGTAATGGCACAATACAGCCGTGAAGAGGCCGATCGCCGCCAGCCACAGCAGATGACCCAGGCCGTAACGCTGGAATCCGCAGCCCTCCGGCAAAAATTTCGCCGGTGTAAAAAAGGAATACATGCCGTCTCCCAAAGATTATCTTCTATGCTCGTCCAGGAATTCTCCCAGCTGGGCCATTGCCTGGGTGATGCGCTCCGGTTCCGGAAGCATGACAATGCGGAACCGAAGATCCTCAAACCAATCAAAACCACGGCCGGGAATGACAAGGATATGCTTTTCGTGCAGGAATTTCATGGCGAAGTCTTCGTCACTTTCAAAATCAAAGGCACCGTTTTCCAGTCCGGGGAACAGATAGAAAGCGGCGCGGTTGGGCACCTGTGTCACCCCAGGGATCTTCCGCAGGCCTTCCACCGTTGCCTTGCTCTGCTCATACAGCCGCCCGCCGGGAGCCATCATAGCACGGGTACTTTCACGATCACTCAGAGCAGCAGGAATCACCAGCTGCGTAAGCGTATTGCCGCACAGACGCATTGCCGCAAGCTGCATAACACCATGCTTGATAGCGGCCAACTCTTCCTCCGGGCCGGAAAACGCCATCCAGCCGCAGCGGAAGCCGCAGATGATATGCGATTTGGAAAGGCCGTTGAAGGTCACGCAGGGCAAATCCGGGGCCAGCGCCGCAATGGAATAGGTGGGCAGATCCTCCAGCACCAGCCGGTCATAGATTTCATCCGCCAGCAGCAGCAGATGGTGCTCTCTGGCCATCTGGGCAATATCAAGAAGGGTCTGCTTGCTGTATACGGCACCGGTGGGGTTGTTGGGGTTGATCACCAGAATCGCCTTGGTTCTGGGGGTAATCTTGCTGCGGATGTCCTCCAGGTCCGGATTCCAGCCATTGCCGGGATCGCAGCGGTAGTGCACCGGCTTTCCGCCGCCCAGGTATGTATTGTTGCTCCACAGGGAATAGCAAGGAGACGGGACCAACACCTCGTCTCCGGTGCCCACCAGCGCAGTCATCAGCATGGAAACAGACTCGCTGACACCATTGCAGATAAAAATATCATCCATGGTCACGCCCTGCAGGCCCCGGCTCTGATGGTAGGCAAGAATCGCCTCCCGGGCCGCTGCCATGCCCCGCACATCGCAGTAGGGCACTGCCTCGTCAACATGATCCAGAAGTGCCCGGCGGACACTCTCGGGCAGCGTAAATCCAAAATTACCGGGATTACCCGTATTCAGTTTCAGTACCGGTGTTCCGGCAGCCTGCATCCGCAGAGCCTCCACATACAGAGGTCCCCGAATATCCGAGTGGACATGGGTCAGGCGATCAGATAATTCAATCATCTTTCTGTGTTCCTTTCTCAGTGGCGTACACGATATATGTGGATCATTATAGCACTTTTCTTCCGGGAACACAATAGGGAATATCCCCTCTTTTGCAGGGCAAGAGGGGATAAATTATGGCAGCACCGCATAATGGGGCAAGGAGATTCGGCGCGGGATTTTGACCCAGCCGAAAGTTCTGGAAATGTGGGAATACTTTGTGTGTTTCCCATTTTCAAAACTGCGCGGATGGGGCAAAAGACTCGCCGAAGCCCGCGGCTCCCATTGTGCGGTGTTGCCCTATACTCTTCTTAATGCGTCAATGGGATTCAGGTTTGCTGCCTGGGTTGCCGGGAGCAGGCCAAAGACCACGCCGATCAGGGTGGAGAATACCACCGCAATGAGGATTGCCGGCGCACTGATGGCCACCGGGATCTGCATAACACGGGAAATCAGCTCCGCCAGACCCACTCCGGTGAGCACGCCGATGACACCGCCGATGCTGGTCAGCACGGCAGCTTCCGTCAGAAACTGCAGCAGAATCCGTTTCTTTTTGGCGCCCAGCGCCTTTTTCAGGCCAATCTCGCTGGTTCGTTCCGTCACGGACACCAGCATGATGTTCATAACGCCAATGCCGCCTACCAGCAAAGAGATACTCGCAATCCAAATAAGCTGGGTATTGGTGGATTTGCTCATATTCTGCAGCTGTTGGGCCTGCTCCAGCATATCGGCACTGCGGTAGTCAAATCCGGTATCCGTGCCGATGATCTGGCTGCTTGTCAGCAAATCCGCCGCGTCCTTTCCAACCGAGGCCATCACATCCGTATTGCGAACCTTGATGGCTACCGACTGGGGTTCATCAAACTGATACAGCGTCGGCCACACACTGCCCGGGAAATACACCGTGCCCGAACCGTTGTTGGCATAGAGGTAATAGTCATTAATGCTGTTGATGGTAGGGGTAAACTCCTCCCTGGGCCCGATGACGCCCACAACGGTGAATACTTCCGTTCCGAACTCCAGACACTGGCCAACCGGATCTACACCGTTGAACAGACTTTCAGCCGCGGTGCTGTCCACCAGCGCCACTTTGCGGTACCGACTGTAATCCTTTTCCGTAAAACCGCGGCCGGAGCGAACCTGCATTCCGTACACACTGAAGTAATTCCGGTCCACACCAAGCAGATTCCCATTAAATGCCGTATCCCGGAAAAACAGGCCGTCGGAATTACTCCGCTTGTAGTACAGAGATGCCTGCTCCGCGCCCGGGATATCCTCCAGCTCCTTACGGGTATTCTCCGTAATCAACCGCACCTGATCCGGAATCGGGTTCCAGCCCAAATCATATTGGTTGCCGTTCTGGTTCAGCTCGATGGTCACCACGTTATTGCCGGCACCGATCAGATTCTCTTTAATCTGCTCGTTGGTACCCTTTATGGTGGAGACAATGGTAATGATGGCCGCAATGCCGATGATGATACCCAGCATGGTAAGTACGGAGCGGAGCTTGTGACTCCAGATGCCCTCAAAGGCAAGATGTATATTTTCTACCACAACCCTGCCTCCTTACTGTTCATACAAGGTGCTGTAGTCGCCCTCGGCCGTAGCTGCTCCGGGCTTCACGTTCTTTCCGTAGGGGAACGCCAGCTTATCTTCTGTGGTAATGCCGGATAGAATCTCAATATAGCTGCCCCACAGGCTCTTTCCCGTTTTAACCGCACGCTTTTCCAGTCTTCCGTTCTCATCCCGGACAAAGACATAGCTCTCCCCATTCTCCTTGCGGACAAAAGGATTGATCAGATAGATCCCTCCGTCTTCCTGGTTCAGAGAATACTGAATATTTACATAATTTCCCCCAACCAAGTCCGCGGATTCATCCACAAACACAGTGAAGGGATAATAGCTTACATTGGGGTTTCCGTTTCCATAGTAATTGTCTCCGGACGCGGGAAAATCGCCTACACTTTCCACGGTACCGGTATACACGCCGCCGTTTTGGTAGTCGCTTATTGTCACTTCGCTGCCGATTTGCAGCTTATCCCGATTCAGTTCACTGATGGAACCGGAAACATAGAAACCGCCCCCGCCGGATATTTTCAGAATGGGCTGCTGATTTTCCTTTGCTTCCTCCTGGGTCAGAACAGACACCACCTTGCCGTCCACTTCGGAATAGATGTTGCCGTCATTGGTTTCCCGCCGGGCAATGCTGTACTCTGCCTCCGCCACCTTGATTTTATACTTGACATCCAGGATGGTCTTGCGCTGATCCTCAATCATACGGGTCAGCTGTTCCTTGGTATAACCGCCTGTGCCGATATCGTCACCGGCAGTCTCGGTTTTCCAATTTGGAATGGCAACGGAAATGGTCTGGGTCCTCTCCGGAAGAATACTGAAATCCAGGATACCGGACGCGTCAAAAAACTGCAGTGAATAGGGTTTTTCGGAGCACAAAACGTGTATGCCCTGCCAGAGGACCTTGCCCGATGAGGGCAGATTGTCCATCGTGGTTTTGATAACCGCATAGAATTCCGAAACAGCGTACTGGGATTCAGACAACAGGTTATTGTCTTTTTTATCGGCTTCCTTCCGTTTCTTGATAATCTCGTCCTTCACTTTTCCCATGGTTTCATCGTTTAGATTGGAAAGCATATTGGGAAACAGACAGATCACAGGATTCTCTTTTGTTCCGGGATAGGCCGTTTTGTTTTTTTCATCCGAAATGACCTTCAGCTCTGTGATCGGATCTTCCTCAACCGGAACCTCCATATCCACATAATCATAGGTCACGGATACGGTTTCTTCCGAAATGGGGGTATTCGGCGTTGTATCCAGTAATTCGCCCAGCCTTGCCTCCTCCTGCTGCAGCCGAAGCTTCAGCTGCTCCACGGCAAGGCGTTTCTTTTCCAGTGCCAGATCGGTCAGCGTCGTGTCAAAGGAAAGCAAAAGGTCACCCTTCTTCACCGTGTCTCCCTGCTTGACCTTGACTTCCGTTACCGTCTGGGTATCGGAAAGCATGACGGTTTGGATGTTGTCTGACCGGACGGGACCATAGCTCTCCTGCCTGTCCCCCCAGTAATCCGTCATCCCCACCACATCGAAGCCGTAGACATACACGCTCTTTTTTCCGGTCGGACGGGATGCCGCGAAAATCCCGGCACCAACTGCCGCCGCAGCCGCCAAGGTACCGACGGCAATCAGAATGAGCCTTTTCTTATTCACAGCCGGTGCCTCCCTCCTGATTGGTCAGCAGCTCTCCGTCCAGAATGTGGTAGACCTTTTTGGCCCGTTTTGCAATGTCCGGATCATGGGTAATCATCAGAATGGTCATGCCGTTGTCGGACAGCTCATCAAAAATATCCATCACCTGCTTGCCGGATTTGGTGTCCAGGGCTCCGGTCGGTTCGTCCGCCAACAGCAGCGCCGGTTTCGTAACCATTGCCCGGGCAATGGCAACCCGCTGGCACTGACCTCCGGACATTTGATTGGGGAGAAAATGGATCCGTTCCTCCAGTCCCACCGCCTTCAGCGCTTCCTCTGCCCGCTGCCGGCGCTCTTTCAGCGGAACATCGGCATACAGAAGGGGCAGCGCCACATTGTCCACAGCCTCCATTTTGGGCATCAGATAAAAACTCTGAAACACGAAGCCGATGTACTTATTGCGCATATCCGCCAGATCATCGTCCTTCAGATTGCGCAGATTGTTGCCGTTCAGCTCATACTCCCCGGAAGTGGGCACATCCAGACAGCCAATGATGTTCATCAGTGTGCTTTTCCCGGAACCGGAGGGGCCCATAATGGCTATATAGTCCCCCTGCTCCACTTCCAGATGGATGTTCTTCAGCACCCGCACGGGTTCCTTCCCCTGCATATAGTCCTTGCAGATGTCGGTAAGCTTTAAAATGCGCAATCAGCCCACCTCGCCTTCCAAGGCATTTTCAATGTCTTCCGTAGGGACTTCACCGTCAGCCAGCTGATTTGCCGCAGCCTCAATCTCCTCCTGAGAGATTTCCCCGCTGTCGATTTTTTCGATCACGCCCTCCATGGGTGTGGCTTCTTCCACGGAAGTATCCATGTCGGCGTCCATTGCAGCATCCATATCGCCCTCTTCCGGTTCGGAAACCACCGGTGTATGAGAGGTAGGCGCACCGGGCTTGCAGAGCTCCGCATCCGGGAAGGCAATGTAATCCGTGTCCGCAAGTCCGTCGGTCACATCGTATGTATCCATCTGGTCATTGTAGGCACCAACGGTAACGGACCGTTTCTCCAGCTTTCCGTGTCCGTTTTCTGCCCAGACATAGGCATTTCCCCCTTCCTCAAAGCAGATATAGGCACTGCTCAGGGGAATGCCTGTTCCTGTTCCGTCACCGGTATCCGGTTCGATATACAGATGCTGGCCCATGATCAGCCCCTCCACCGTATCCAGCTCCACATAGAAAGGATACTTGCTGGCTGTATTCATGGAATCGGAGATCATCATCCGGTTGTTGTCGTTCTTTACGGGATTTTCATAGTCAACCAGCTTCACGGTTCCCAGCCAGATTTTGCTGCTGTCTACCCGGGAGGTCATCCGGATTCTGTCCCCCTCCCGGATGGCCCCCTGCTGCAGCTCCCCGATGGTTCCCTTGACCCGGTAGGAGCCTTCCTGCTGAATGGTAATATAGGGGGCCGGATTTCCCTGGCTGTCCGTGCCGTTCTCATTCACTGCCTGAACCCGACCGGTTACAGGCGACGTAATGGTTGCGTTCTTCAGGAGCTTCTTTGCCTTTTCCAGCTCTGCCTTCTTGGTTTTCAGATTCAGTTCCGCTTCTTTCTGGCTCACCTGAAGGGTCTGAATCTGTATGGTATACTGCAGCTTCATATTGGCCCCGGCCTTATCCCGGTCCCTCTCCAATTCACCGATCTGAACCTCATAGTCATCCATGCTGGCACTGAGCTGCTCCCGCTCCAAATCCAGCTTGTCCGCAGCCAGCTGCAGCTGGTCCGTATCGTAGGTAAAGAGGGGATCCCCCTCTTTCACATCCTGACCTTCCTTAACCAGCAGTTCTGCCACATCCTTGTCGGAATCCTTTTTGATTTCGGCAATGTTCTCCGAAACCACCATGCCGGAGAAGCGCTCCCCGGAGCTGATTCCCGTAATGCTTGATACCTGCTGCACATATACAGCAGTCTTTTCCTTGCCGCATCCGCTGATACCGGCCGTCAGGCAAACCGCCAGCCCCAATATGATTGCTTTCTGAAATTTCATATTTGCATCCTCCCGCAGGGCACACTTTTGTTTTGTTCATCATACGAAAAGCCCGTCAAAAAGTCAACTGCCGGGGGTTTAATACTTCCTTAAGTTTTGGTAATTGCCTCTCAATGAATCAGACGCACCATTCCGCAGCAAAAAGCAGCCAAAGGTCGGCCTCACATAAGGATTTGTACGCTCCAAAGCGGATATTTTCCAGGAATACTGCATGTATTTCAAGGACACCGGGGATTCTGCGGGCGAACAGATTCATTCAAAACCGTATAAATCCCTATGTGAGTCCGCCCAAACCGGCTGCAGCCTTTCTATAGATATTTGAGCAACGTGGTGACCAGCAGATCCATATCAATCGGCTTGGCCACATGGTCATTCATCCCCGCATCCAGCGCCCTTGCCCGGTCCTCGCTGAACGCGTTCGCCGTCATCGCAATGATGGGAATTTGCGCCTTCTTTGGGTCCTCCAGGCAACGGATCTTTTTCGTGGCCTGGTACCTGTCCAGCGACGGCATCTGAATATCCATCAGGATCAGCGCGTAGTATCCGGCTTCACAGCGCTCTATTTTTTCCACACACTGTACGCCATCAACCGCGCGGTCAACCTTGCTTTTTTTCATTTTGGAATCCTCCCGATAGTGGTAATACCGTTATTTTACCAAGAGGCTTCCGAAACGATACAAAACGGTTTGATCCTTCTGTGGATGCAAAAAAGCCCTGCCGCAGCTCACATGGGCGTGCAGCAGGGTATTTAGTCTATTTCTTATCCAATGGGTTCAAAGTCGGCAGCGCCGTGCTTACACAGAGGGCATACAATGTCATCCGGCAGTTCTTCACCCTCGTAAATCCAGCCGCACACCTTGCATACAAAGCCTTTCTTTCCCTCGGTCTGGGGCTTGGGCTTCACATTCTTCTGGTAGTATGTATAGGTCATGGTTTCCGCGTCCGTCATCACTCTTGCTTCCGCCACCGTACAGATGAACATACCATGGGTTCCCAGATCGACGTACTCCTCAACCTTTAAGGACATAAAGGAATTGATGTACCTGGGCAAAAAGGCCAGGCCATTGTCGGACCGCAGGAACTCCATCCCGGCAAACTTATCTACCGTACGGCCACTCTGGAAACCGAAACGCTCAAACACCGAAAACGGCGCTGTCACATCCAGGCAGTTCACATTCATAATGCCGGTTTTGCGGATGGTATGGAAAGAGTAGTTCTGCTTATTGATGGTCACCGCCACCCGGTTGGGCGTATTGGTTACCTGGCTGACGGTATTGACAATCAGTCCGTTGTCCTTGGTCCCATCGTTGCTGGTCACCACATACAGGCCGTAGCCGATGTTAAAGAGCGCTGTCAGATCATTTTTATTGGCAGTGGCATTCTGCTGCGCCAGATACTCCGTGCACAGTTCCTTTGCCAGAGCCTCCACCTGAGCAGAGGAGGTCTCATTGAGTGCGGAAAGAATGCGCACATTCGTTTCCGTGAAGGTCAGATTCTTGCATTCCGCAAGCATGGTCTTCATCACCTTGGCAGCCAAAGGTGCCCAGGAGCCGTTTTCAATCAGAGCAACCGTACGGTTGCAGAAATTCCGTTCCGTCAGGTGATGGATAAATTCCTTCATAAAGGGAAAAATATCCGCGTTGTAGGTGGTTGTAGCCAACACCAGTTTGTTGTAACGGAAAGCATCAGCAACCGCCTGAGCCATGTCACCCCGGGCAAGATCATGAACAACCACCTTGGGGCAGCCGTTGGCCCTGAGCTTGGCAACCAGATTTTCCGCGGCTGCTTTGGTGTTTCCGTACACGCTGGTGTAAGCAACGACAATGCCTTCACTTTCCACGGTATAGGAGGACCAAATGTCATAGAGCTTCAGATAGTGACCCAGATTCTCTGTCAGCACGGGGCCATGGAGAGGGCAAATGGTCTGAATATCCAGTGTGGCAGCCTTTTTCAGCAGATTTTGCACCTGAGCGCCATATTTGCCCACAATGCCGATATAATAACGGCGGGCCTCGTCATCCCAGGGCTCCTCCACATCCAAAGCGCCAAACTTGCCAAAGCCGTCGGCGGAGAACAGGACCTTATCCGTGCTATCATAGGTCACAATCACTTCGGGCCAATGCACCATAGGCGCCGTTACAAAGGTCAGCGTGTGCTTACCCAGGGACAAGGTGCTCATTTCCCCTACCACAATCCGGCGGTCCTCAAAGCAGGTGCCGAAAAAGGCGCCCATCATGGTGAATGCCTTGGCGGAGGAAACAATTGTGGTTTCCGGGAAGACCTTCACAAAGTTGGCGATGTTGGCGGAATGGTCCGGCTCCATATGCTGAACAATCAGATAATCCGGCTTTCTGCCCTGGAGCACATTCTGGATGTTGTCCAGCCATTCATGGGTGAAATTCTTGTCCACCGTATCCATGACCGCGACCTTTTCGTCCAGAATCACGTAGGAATTGTAGGCCATGCCATTGGGAACCCGGTACTGACCCTCAAACAGGTCCACCTGATGATCATTGACACCCACATAGCGAATATCATTAGAAATGTTCATAATCCTTCTCCTTTATGAGATTCATTCTAATTCTGGATATTACCATAAAAATGCCATTTTGTACAGTATGAATTTCGCAAAATTTCAACCGTTTTTTCGGATTCGATCCGGCAATCCATTTCTGAAAAGGAGTAATCGTTTATGGCACAAGCAATTTCCTCCGGAAAAGAATTTGAAGAATTGATTTGCAAATCCTCCAATACCTGTCTGGTGGATTTTTGGGCTCCCTGGTGCGGTCCCTGCCAGGCCCTGGCACCGATTCTTCTGTCCGCGGAAAAAAAGGCATCGGGAATTGGGTTCTATCAGGTAAATGTGGATGACGTTACGGAATTGGCACAGGCCTTCCACGTCAGCAGCATACCCACCCTCATTGTCTTCCAGAACGGAAAGGAAATTCAACGAACCCAGGGTGTGTTGTCCGAAGCCCAAATTCTGGCCCTGCTTGCGTAAAGCAGGGCTTTTTCTTGACACAACCGTTCACCGCTTGTTATAATATCAAAAAGGAGGAGGATGTATATGCCCCGGTATGATTGCCCCAGCTGCGGAAATTCCTTTAACGGAAAAAAGTGTCGAAATTGCGGATATGAAACCTTTAACGAAGAAATCGCCCACCGGCTCCATGTACATAAGGGAGAACCTCTGGTCATTCGGGAAACAACACGCAAGCCCATTCCCACTGCCGATCCCTTTGGCTGCCCGCCGGTTCCCCAGAAGCGTCGCCCGGCGAAAAAGCGGAAGGTTCGCCCATTGGGCATCGTCATGCTTGTCCTTTTCCTGTTAGGCCCCATCATGGACGCTACCAAGAATATCGCGGAAAAATTCGGAGATACTCTGAGCTACATAACCAGCCCGACTTCCGAATCCCTTCCGCAGGATGACTATCTGCTCTATTCCGGAAACGGAATCCGGGTTAGCACCCCCTGGAATCCCGAGACGGGCTTCACTTCCGAACTTCCCCTGAACATTTTCAATGACGGCAAAAAACGCATTTTTTTATGGCTTGACAGTCTGACCGTGAATGATTTTTGTCTGGACGAATACGCGTATCTCAGTGGAGAAATCAAGCCCAGGCAATCGGAGTGCCTAACTTTGTACCTGAATGAAGATGCCCTGAACTACTGCGGAATCAGCACCGTTTCTACCTATGGTTTTCGTCTGGGCTTTTATGAAGCAAAGAACAGTGACCAGGCTGTTCTGACTGATTTCATCTGCGTCCCATTTCCTGACACGGAATTGAAAACCCAGCCGAATCCTGCAGATGACGGGGCCCCATTGTTTGAGGATGAAAATGTTCGGCTGGTGTACCGCGGTTATATTCCACCGAAATATGATTCCGCGAGTCTGAGCGACATTTCATTCCTGATCTTTATCGAAAACAAAAGTGATCGAAATCTTGTTCTGCGCAGCGATGATGTTCTGGCCAATGGTTCGGCCTGTGATCTGTGGATTTATTCCCCCCTGCCGGCTCATACAAAAAGGGTAATCCAGTGCAGCTGCCCCGATCTCCCTGTTGAAAAAATCGAAGATCTGAAGGAACTCACCATTTCTCTTCTCTATCAGGATGATGATTGGAACGAAACCTCATTTTCAGTTATACTTCCCGTTGAAAGCCAGGGGCAGGCAGTGCTGTGACCAATGTAGGCAACCTGCAGGGTTATTATCATGCAGGTCACGGCTTCACTTTTCTTCTGCTATCAAAATCCCGAATGCGGCAAAAGCATTCGGGATTTTACAGTCCATAGGTTCATTTACAAGCCGTTCTCAGGACTCTATTCTTTTTACCTCTTCCGGTGCTTCCATATAATCAAAGACGGAAAATACAAGCTGATATTCCTTGCTGGCTTCGCTTGCCTCGTATAGATGCTCAATACGCCCTTTTACAATATCCACATTTGGCAATCCTGCATCCAGCAGTATCACCATATGCCTTGTATCCGTAAACCTGTTGTGAACGTCAACACCTCTGATACATTTGTGGATCAATCGGGAAAGGATGTCCGATACTTCGCTCTCACTTATGGCCGCTTCCCCTTCCGCTGTTTTCACAACGTCTATCTGAAGTACTTCCACAGAGCGGTGGTATCTACGACCGATGTTCTTCATGTATTGATAATAACGATCAAAATCATGGATGGAGTTATACTGTATGGAAAGATCATTCAAACGCTGCAGCAATTTATTGATGTCATCCATAATATCCTGTTCTTCATTTGTACTTGGGGCATCGGTGGAATCGGGGATTACCAGCTCACCGGCATCGAACAAAGCGACAAAAGTGTCCAGAAGTTCCGGATCAAACTGTGTTCCTCTTCCGCCAATCAATTCAGCGCGAATGGATACCGGATTCAGGGCCTTTCGATAAACCCGGTTTGAATTCATGGCATCGTAGGCATCCGCGACACATACAATACGCGCGTTAATGGGAATATCGGAACCGGAAAGCCCATCCGGGTATCCCCTTCCGTCGTATCGCTCATGATGATGTCTGGCAACATCAGTGGCACCCGGCAGAACAATCATCTTTTTCAGAATATCAGAACCCACCACCGTATGAGATTTGACCAACTCAAATTCCTCTTCGGTCAGTCTGGAGGGCTTATTCAATATGGTGTCGGGCACGCCGATCTTTCCAATATCATGCAGCAGCGCCTCATAACGCAGCAGGAATACTTTGCTTTCATCCCACCCCATAGCCTGGGCCAGTTTTGTGGCATAAATGGAAACGCGCAAAGAATGACCGTTCGTATACTTATCCTTTGCGTCAATTGTGTTTGCAAGGGTTTCCAGCATATTCATGGAAAGAACCATCCGTTCCGTGGACGCGTTCCCCTTTTCTATGGCAATTACAGCCTCCTTTAAAGAGTTGCGTGTCCTCTTCATTGTATCGCTGATAATCAATGCGAAGACAAACACACACAGAGCAAACGCAAATGCGATGGCCGCCTCCGGCCCAATATCATGGTTATATTCCGGATCAAACCCTCTGGCCAATACGGCCGTAAGCTCTCCGGCCAAAGAAAGAATCAGCGTGTAAAGCGTCAGCTTCCAATCCTCATACAGCGTACACATAATGATTGGAACTACAAACAATCCAAAGCAGATGGAAAACTGATAATGAGAGAATGCCACATCCGTACAAAGCAGCACCATGAAAAACATCAATAGATAGCGCTTCAGTTTCTCATTTCTGATTCTCTTTTCAAACTGGTAGCTTAACCAAACCAGACCAAAATTGATTGCCGACGTGAGAAGCAGATACCGCCCCAGTTTTTCCACAATTGTATCCGGCCCATACCCCTGCGCCCTATTCAGATATAGAAGGATGTTATTGAGTATTTCGATTACGCAGACGACGGAAGCGATGATCATCTGTGACTTTACAACGACTTTCCCCCACCGCGCATATTCAATATCATATAACTCGTTATTCATGTTACTTACCCCTCAATTCTGTGTGTGAGAAAATACACATACAGAAGTACCATAGGAAACCACAGTTCATCCCTAAATGACATTGTAGCATCATTTTTCCAGAAACACAACCGAAACTTATTTCAATTTTGAATACAAATTTCTCCAAGAAATAGCGAAGGATAAATAATGCGTCAATTCTGAGGCCTCGGTTGGACTCACTTTTCTGCGGAAAGCCAGGTTGGTTGCAACAATCCACCGGACTGTTGGTAAGAGCGGCCTTTCGTAGTCCAACAGGCATAAAAAAAGGGGCTGTAAAATAACAGTCTGCGAAAAACGGAGGATTCCAGGCAAGGGATCCTC
>SAMEA3663230__coassemble_803_pt1 | contig 14981 bp, 13 predicted proteins | sample SAMEA3663230__metabat2_low_PE_017 | metagenome-assembled genome bin SAMEA3663230 (sample SAMEA3663230) | pig gut metagenome | biome: pig gut; feature: pig-associated habitat; material: faeces | place: China | collected 2013
CGCCCTCGCCGGAGCCGCCGCCCTCACGGGAGCCGCCGCCCTCACTGGAGCCGCCGCCCTCGCCGGAGCCGCCGCCCTCACCGGAGCCGCCGCCTTCACCGGAGCCGCCGCCTTCACCGGAGCCGCCGCCCTCCGGCGGCATTGCCTCCCCTTCCATGAGATTTCCGGAGATCCGCGTATACCCCGGGCTGGCCTGGCTGCGCTGCCGGGTTTCCAGAGTGTCGGGGGAAACATAGTCGATTTCCGGATCCACCCCGGAGACGATGCCGGCTTCCTTCGCCCGGAGGATGCCGTCGCCGCCCAGCTGCAGGAGGCTGCCCAGTTGCTCCTCCAGCTCGTCCCGGCGGCTCAGAAGGCTCTGATATTTGGCGGTGCGGCCCGTATCCTTCAGGGTGATCAGGGTGGTGCCCTTGCTGACCTTCTGATTCAGGGAGGCGTTGATGGTCTGTACGGTGCCGTAGACCCCGGTTACCCGGAGCGCATTGTGGATGTAGAGGGTCCCCTCTCCAAGCACCCTGCCGGTTTCATCCTTCACGGTAACCGCATCGTCCGCGGGGGCCTTGGCGTCGGACACGGTTACGGTGCAAACACCGTCCTCGGAGGCCGCAGCCGTTCCGGGAAGCTCGGTGCCGTCGGAAAGGATTACGGTAAGGGCCGCATCCCGGTTCGGCTCCGCTTCCAGATCCACGGCCATTTTGCCGTCCAGGGACAGCAGCATCATGGCGCCGTGCTCATACATGGTATCCGCCGCGTCTTTGCCCTTCTCAGCATAGATCTTCTTCACCCGGCCGGAGGTGCCTGCCTGGATGATGGAGGAGGGGGAGGAATCGTAGGCGCTGGCGATGGCCCCGTCCAGGTCCTTCAGCACGGACTGAAGCTCCGTGACGGCGGTTTTGACTGCCACCGGATCAAAGGCGGCGATGGGGTCCCCCTCGGAGAGGACCTGGCCGTTTTTTACATAGTAGTTCTGAATTTCCAGCCCATCGGGAACCGTCAGGTCCGTCCCCTCCTGGGGAATCAGCGTACCGGCCCCATAGAGAATGGAGGAGATCGGCTGGGGCTGGGCCTGACAATTCTTCACGCTGGAGCGTACCGAGGTGGAGGACCGTGGCGCGGAGGGCAGGCTGGATACCAGCAGCGCCACGGCAAGCACCAGGCACAATACGGTAATCCATACCGGCCCGTTTCCGCCTCTGGGGGGGAGGACCTCCTCGTCCGTATCCAAAGGCGGCATGGAGGCGTCGGCCGGTTTTGTTTTTTCAAAAAGCTTTTTCATAATACCTCCTTAACCGCCGTAGTGCAGGGCTTCAATGGGGGGCAGTTTGGCGGCCTTGTTGGCGGGGTACAGGCCGAAGATCACGCCGATGGCAAAGCAGAAAGCCACCGCCAGCACCACCACGCCCCATTCCAGGTCAAAGGAAAGGCCCATACTGGCAACCATCACGGAAATAAGCCGCAGGACCACCCAGGAGAGGAATACGCCGATGGCGCAGCCGATCATGCACAGCACCACGCTTTCCAGCAGGAACTGCTGCAGAATCACGCCCCGGCCCGCGCCGATGGCTTTTCGGATGCCGATTTCCCGGGTCCGCTCGGTTACGGTAACCAGCATGATGTTCATTATGCCGATGCCGCCCACCACCAGGGAGATGGCCGCGATACCGCCCAGCAGCACCGTCAGAATGCCGGTGACGCTGGTCATGGCATCCTCCAGCATATTCTGAGAGAGGATGGAAAAGGCATCCTCGTCCTCACGGAACCGGTCCAGAAGCAGCTGCTTCATGGCTTTTTCGGTGGTGTCCATGTTTCCGTTTTCCGGGGCGCTGACGGAGAAGGAGGCAATGCCGGAGGAAACGGTATCGGACAGCCGCATGAGGCTGGTATAGGGAATGTAGGCCATCATGCTGTTCTTGGTCAGAATGCCGGTCAGGGATTCGTTGTCATCCTTGAGTACACCCACCACGGTGTATTTGACACCGTTCAGGGCCAGCTCCTCTCCCAGACAGTCGGTGTAGCCGATCATATCCTCGGCGGTTTTTTCCGGAATCACGCAGACGTTGGTGTGGTTTTTTACGTCCGCCTGATTAAGGAACCGGCCCAGCAGCACCGTCTGGCCGTTGATGGGGGCATAGGCGGGGGTGGCACCGTAAACGGTGACGGTTTTGGAGGTGGAGCCGTATTTTCCGGTGGCGCTGGCTGTGGCGGAGGGGGCCGCCAGACCGATGCGGGGATCCGCCATCCATTCGTCCAGGGTGTCCAGGGTGACGGGCTTTCCCTTGTCGTCGGATACGGTAATGCTCAAAAGATTGCTGCCCAGGCTGGAGATGGTGTCGGTCACCGTGCCGGTGGCGCCGGAAACCAGGCTCACCAGAATCACCAGGGCCATAACGCCGATGATGATGCCCAGCATGGTTAGGAATGCCCGGAATTTGTTGCCGGAGATGGATTTCATTGCCATCTTAAATGCCTGAATCATGTATCCACCTCCGAAAGCGTTCCGTCCTTGATCCGCACAATGCGGCTGGCCTGCCTGGCTACCTCGTCATCGTGGGTGATGAGCACGATGGTATTGCCTCCGGCGTGGAGCTCGTGGAAAATATCCATGATCTCAATGGTGGTTTTGGAGTCCAGGTTTCCGGTGGGCTCGTCAGCCAGGATCAGACTGGGTTTGGTGACGATGGCCCGGGCAATGGCCACCCGCTGTTGCTGGCCGCCGGAAAGCTCTGTAGGCAGGTGTTTGGCCCGCTTTTGCAGGTTCACCCGGGCCAGGGCCGCCTCCACCCGCTCCTTCCGCTCGGACCGGGGCACCTTCTGGTAGATCAGGGGCAGCTCCACGTTTTCTTCCGCCGTGAGCTTGGAAATCAGGTTAAAGCTCTGAAAAACAAAGCCGATCTTCCGGTTCCGGATCCGGGCAAGCTCGTTTTCCGAATAGTCCTCAATGGGGGTGCCGTCCAGCAGATAGGTGCCGGAGTCGGCCACATCCAGGCAGCCCACAATGTTCATCAGGGTGGACTTACCGGAGCCGGAGGGGCCGATGATGCTGACAAATTCACCGGGGGAGATGTGCAGGTTGGCCTTGTTCAGGGCATAGACCCGTTCGCTGCCAACCTGATAGACCCGGGAAATATCCTTCAGATCAATCATATCAGCCTCCCATTCCGGGCATCCCCGCAGGCATTCCGCCGGAGGGCATCCCGCCGGGCATTCCCGTCTGGCCCTTGCCGGACTGCCTGCCGCCGCCCATTCCGCCGCCCATACCGCCGCCCATGGGGGAGAAGTCGCCGGAGGTGGTAATGGTCATGCCGCCGAAGGTAAAGGTCTGCTCCTTGGGGGTGTAGTAGACGGTGTCGCCCTGCTTGAGGCCGGATACGATCTCCGTCAGGGTGCCGTTGGAAAGACCCATCTGCACCTCCACCATGCCGCCCAGGGTGTCGGTGTCGGCATCATAGGAGGTGTAGACATAGGCGGTGGCGCTGGTCTTCTTTACCGCATCCACCGGCAGCAGCAGGGCGTTTTCCACGCCCTCAATGGTCACATCCACATCCGCCGTCATGCCGGAGAGCATATTCTTGTCCTTGGAAAGGCACACCTTGGCGGAGTACGCGCCCTCGGTGCCGGTGGGGTCCACCTCCGTTACGGTGCCGGTGTAGGGAAGGTCGCCGATGGAATCCACGGTGACGGTGACCTCCTGGCCCACCTTCAGAGACAGAATATCGGTTTCGTCCACGGAAATGGTTACGGACATGGTTTCACAGGGATCCAGAGAGGCCAGTACCGTATCCTCCAGGGGATCGGAGCCTACAGTAACGGTATCCAGATCGGTGACACTCTGAATGGTGCCGCCGGCTTCCGCCACCAAGCCGCCGTCCTTGTAGAGCTTTACCAGCTTCTGATACAGGTCCTCGTAGTCCTTCCGGTCTGCCAGCAGTTGGTCATATTCGGCGGTGTCGTCGGTATCCTTCAGGCTGAAAAGCTGGTAGGTGGAGTAGACCTTGGCGTTTTCCCTGGTCACAACGGACTGAATGGTGCCGGTATAGCCCGTCACCTTCAGGGGCTTGTGGATGTAAAGGGTGCCCTTCTGACCGTTGACGGTAACCTCGCTGTCAACCAGAGGACCGTCATCGGTGATGAGAATGGTGGCGATGTGGTCGGCAACGCAGTCAACGGTGCCCTCCCATTCCTTGCCGTCGCTGCCTGTCACGGTGACGGCTTCCCCGGGGGCAAAGCCGGTGTCATCCAGGTCTACGGCAAGATTTCCGTCCATGGACAGCAGGGCCAGGGCCCCTTTTTCGTACATGACGGTGGCCACATCATCGCCCTTTTCGGCATAGATGGCCTTCACCCGGCCGGGAACACCTGCGTTGATGGTGGAGCTGACCTTGTTGTTGCTGGCGCTGTGAATATCGGAGTCCAGATTGTCCAGTTTTTTCTGCACGGTGGACAGGGTGGTCAGCACGGTGCTTTTGTTGACGCTGGCCAGAAGCGTGCCCGCTTCCACCTCGTCGCCCTGCTCCACAAAGATCTCTTCCACCTTGACGGTAGAGGGGACGGAAAGGTCTTCCACATTCTCGCTGACCAGAGTGCCGGTGCCGGATACCGCGGTTTCAATGGAGCCTACGGTTACGGAAGCGGTTTTGACATTTGAGGAGCTCTGGGCGGTTACGCTGCGCTGCACCCGCTGCCGGACATACAGTACGGCGCACAGCAGCACCAGCAGCACCACGGCAATCACGGCAACAACGCGCTTGCGGGTCTGCTTCCGCTTTTGGGCCTGGTTTGTATTCGCCATAGGGGGATACCTCCATTTTCTCACAATTCGTGGACCCATTGTATAGGAAAAAACTGAAACCAGTCTGAATGAAATATAAACAGAATGTGAACATCAACCTCTGGAAAGAAAAACCGCCTGCTTTACGAATGGCGAAAAATATGGTATAATGTCGAAAACAAACAGAAAAGGAACAAAACCTCATGGATACAAAGAAAACAAATCTGCTTCGCCGGCTGCTCTGCGGCGTTCTGGCAGCCGGTTTGGTGCTGAGCCTCTGTGCCTGCGGGCGGAAGACCAGACAGACGGATGAATTGTGTCTGGGAATTGATGTTGCCCGGTATCAGGGCACCATCAGCTGGAAAAGCGTTGCCGACGCGGGGGTGAAGTTTGCCATGGTCCGGCTGGGCTACCGTACCGCGAAGGACGGCGTGATCACCGAGGACAGCAATGCCCGCTACAACCTTCAGGAGGCCAGCAAGGCGGGCATTCCCGTGGGCGGCTACTTCTTCTCCACCGCTGTCAGCAAGGAGGAGGCCCAGGAGGAAGCCCGGTGGGTGGCGGAGCTGGTTGCCAGGTATCCCATTACCTATCCCATCGTTTTCGACTGTGAGGGCTTTGATGACCCGGAAAGCCGCCAGAACGGCATGACGGCCAAGGAGCGCACGGATGTTGCCCTGGCCTTTTTGAAGCAGATCAAAAAGCTGGGCTATGAAGGAATGTTCTATGCCTCCAAAAACGAGCTGGAGGACCGGTGGGAGACAAAGCGGATTGAACGCTCCTTCAAAATCTGGGTGGCTCAGTATCCGGAAAAGCCCTATCCCGAAACCTATGCCCCCAGCTATGAGGGGAAATACCATATGTGGCAATATTCCAAGTCCTTCCGGATTCCGGGCATCTCCTCGGAGGTGGACATGAATCTTTCCTACTTTGCCTACGACGGCATTGAGCCGCCCAAGGATTCCCAGCCGCCGGAGGAGGTGGGGCCGGATCCCGAGGCCATGATGACATTCCGGGAGGTTGAGGAGACGGTCACCGCCAAGGAGCGCACCAATCTGCGCAGCATCCCCAGTCAGGGGGAGGAGAGCAGGGTGCTCTATACCCTCCTGAACGGCGAGACGGCCCGCCGCACCGCCATCAGCGACGCGGGCTGGTCCAGAGTGATCTATGACGGCCAGGTGTGCTATGCCGTCAGCAATTTCCTGACCACGGATCTTGATTACGATCCTTCCTCCGCAGGAGGCGCCGGCGGCTTCAAGACCCAGTTTGACAACGTTGCGGAAACCGTCACCGCCAAAAACGAGGTAAATCTGCGGACCATCCCCTCCGTGGAAAACGAAGAGTCCAAGGTCATCGGCCAGCTGAAAAACGGGGACAAGGCCCAGCGTACCGGCATCAGCAACAACGGCTGGTCCCGGCTGGACTGGAACGGCACCACCTGCTACGCCGTTACCAGCTACCTGGTGGTGCTGGATGCCAACGGCAACGCGGTAGAGGTGGATACAGACGAAATCAAGACCCCCTTTGAGGACATTGAGGATTACGTGGCCCCCAAGGAAAAGGTGAACCTGCGGACCATGCCCTCGGTGGACAATCCCGCCTGCCAGGTGGCGGCCACCATCACCAGTGAGGAAACGGTGAAGCGCACCGGCATCAACCGGGATGTGGGCTGGTCCAGAGTGGAATACAACGGCCAGACCCTGTACTGCATCACCAAATACCTGAAGGAAGTGAAATAAACGATACCCCCGCGCATTACGCAATGATATGCTCCCTTCGTGATTGACAGTGTTTTTTTCACTGTCTCTCATAAAGGGAGCATATCACATTAGCAATGCGCGGGGTATTGTTATGCTCAGTCATGGCCTGTGGTGCTGGGGATCTCCTGTAACTGGAAACGGTATTCCTGGGAAACCGCCGGGTATTTGTCCCGGTCCACCTTGCTCAGGAACATGGAAAGGGGCCGAACCCAAAGACCGCCGTCCCCGTAGAGCTTGCGGTAGATGACCATGTCGGCATTTGTTTCCGAGTCTCTGGCCACAGCTTCCACCAGGTAGTAGTCGCCCTTGAAGTGGCGGTAAATCCGCCCGATTTGGATGGTCTGCATAGGGGCCTCCTGAAGTCTGAATTGAGAGGGTCATCCCGGGAAATCGACCGGATCGTGCCGTGAAAGACCCAATGATCTCCGGCGAGGGAATTGCAGGGGATCCTGCTTCTCCATGATCGTACACCAATTTCAGAGGGATGTCAATGGATCGGCCGCTTTGCGTCAGGCGGTGGGATCCTGTATCGCCCGCTTCATGGGGCTTCCCGGAATGGGTTTGCCTGAGCATTCCGGAATACTGCCCAATTTCCAAAGAGGTGTTTTGTCTAAAAAAGAGATTATGGTTTGCGGGAATTGACATGTCCGCGATGCGGTGTATACTGGAAACCAGAAAATCAATTTAGGTTTCCAAGGAGGGAGAACATGGATCTGCGCCAACAAATTCTGGATGCCGCCGCAGGACTGTTTCAGACGGAAGGGGTAAACTTTACCATGCAGCAGGTGGCGGCGTCGCTGCACATCAGCAAAAAAACCATCTACACAGTGTATCCCGACAAAGAGGCGCTGCTGATGGAAATGGTGGATATGCTGTTTGAGAAAATTCACCGGCGCAAGGCGGAGCTGGCCGCCCTTCCCGAGCCGCTGGAGGTCCGGCTGCAGGCGATGATCATCGCCTTGCCGGAGGAGTACGCCGCGATGGATTTTCGCCAGCTGGATGCACTGGAGGAAAGGTATCCCGCGGTGGCGGCCAGGGTGCGCCGTCATCTGGAGACCGGCTGGGAGCCCACCATGAGGCTGCTGGAACAGGGGATCACCGAGGGACGCATCCGTCCGGTGAACCTGTCGGTGCTGCGCCGTGTCATCACCGCGGCTTTTGAACAGCTGCTCTCCGGCGGAGAAGAGGGCACCTCCTATGCCGCCGAGCTGGACGCCATGATGGACATTCTGATGAACGGGATGAAGGAGAGGACCCTATGAAATACAGCATTTGCGGCTCCTGGGAATTTACCGAACAGTGGAGCGAGGATTTTCTGGACTTCCGGCTGCCCGCACAGCAGGTAGCCCTGCCCCATACCTGCAAGGAGGTGCCCCTGCACTTCGCAGACAGCGACAGCTACCAGATGGTCTGCGGCTACCGGCGCACCCTGTCCTTCCCGGAAAACCTGGGCAAACGGGTATTTCTCCAGTTTGACGGTGCCGGTCACATCGCCACACTGTATGTCAACGGCCGGGAGGCTGCCAGCCACCGCTGCGGCTACACCGCTTTCCGGACCGAGGTTACGGAATTGCTCCGGCCCGGTGAAAACCGGATCGCCGTGAAGCTGGACACCACCGAGAATCCCGCCGTTCCGCCCTTCGGCTTTGTCATAGACTATCTGACCTACGGCGGACTGTACCGGGAGGCCTGGCTGGATCTGCGGGGCCCTGCGCTGGTGCAGGACATCTATGTGACCACGCCCACCACCCATTCCGCCTGCATCGAGCTGACCCTGGACGGCGCCCCGGCGGATGCCCGGGTTCGGGTGGAGCTGCGCTCTGCGGCGGGAGCGGTGGTCTGGCAGAAAGAACAGAGCGCCGCCGAAACGGCCTTTGCCGCCCAGGTGTCCGACGCCGCCCCGTGGAACACGGAATGCCCCGCGCTGTACACCTGCACCGCGGTTCTGCTGGCCTCCGACGGCAGCGAACTGGACCGCAGCAGCACCACCTTCGGTTTCCGCACGGCGGAATTCCGGCGGGACGGGTTTTATCTCAACGGCGAAAAGACCTTCCTGCGGGGCCTCAACCGCCATCAGTGCTTCCCCTATGTGGGCTACGCCGCCCCGGAATCCATGCAGCGGGAGGATGCCCGCATTCTGAAGGAGGAGCTGGGCTGCAACGCGGTCCGCACCAGCCACTATCCCCAGAGCCAGTATTTCCTGGATGAATGCGACCGCCGCGGTTTGCTGGTGTTCACCGAAATCCCCGGCTGGCAGCACATCGGCGGCCAGGACTGGGTTGATCAGGCGGTGGAGAATGTGAGGGAGATGATTCTGCAGAACCGGTGCCACCCGTCCATTGTGCTGTGGGGGGTGCGCATCAACGAGAGTCAGGACGATGACGAGCTGTACGCCCGCACCAATGCCCTGGCCCACCGGCTGGATCCCAGCCGGGCCACCTCCGGCGTGCGGTATCTGGAAAAGAGCCACCTGCTGGAGGATGTCTACGCCTATAACGATTTCTCCCATGACGGCACCACGCCGGGTGTCAAGGCAAAAAAGGACGTGACCCCGGATACCCGCAAACCCCTGCTGATCTCGGAACACAACGGACATATGTTCCCTACAAAGTCTTATGACAGCTGGGAAAAGCGTCAGGAGCAGGCCCTGCGCCATGCCCGGGTGCTGAATGACGCCTATGCCGACGGCGAACACGCGGGCTGCTTCGGCTGGTGTATGTTTGACTATCCCACCCACAAGGATTTCGGCTCCGGCGACCGGGTGTGCTACCACGGTGTGATGGATGCCTTCCGCAACCCCAAGCCCGCCGCGGCATTGTACGCCAGCCAGGGCGGCGGCGCCCCGGTGCTGGAGGTGGCCTCCGCCATGGACATCGGCGATTATCCCGCAGGCCGAATCGGCCGGGTGGCGGTCTTTACCAATGCCGATGAGGTGCGGCTGTATAAAAACGATGTTTTCGTGACCCGGCTGCACCAGGGCGGCTATGCCGCGCTGCCCCATCCGCCCATGGTGCTGGACGATACCATCGGGCAGCTGCTGGAAACCCAGGAGGGTTTTTCAAAAAGAAAAGCAGACCGGCTGCGCACCTGTCTGCTGGCCGCGGGCAAATATGGGCTGGCGGCCATGCCCCTGCGGTACAAAGCGGCGCTGGTGTTCTGCATGGTGCGCTACGGCATGACTTTGGCCGACGGTGTGGCGCTGTACAATCAATATGTGGGCAACTGGGGCGGGGAAGCCACCCGCTGGCGGTTTGACGCTGTGCGAAACGGCGAGGTGGTGGCAAGCACCACCCGCAGTCCTTCGGCAAAGCTGCGTCTGGAGGTGACCCCCGCCTCCGACACCCTGACGGAGGGGGCCAGCTATGATATGACCGCGGTGCGGGTGCGCATCCTGGACGAAAACGGAACCCCTGCGTCCTACGCCCAGCTGCCGGTTCGGTTCACTCTGGAAGGGGAGGCCGCGCTGGTGGGACCGGCTGTGGTTACCGCGGAGGGCGGTATGTGCGGCACCTATCTGCGCACCGTGGGCTCCGGGGGCAAGGCAATACTGACGGTCAGTGCCGACGGCCTGGAACCGGTTCAGATACACTTTACCATTTTCCGCAAGGAGGTACCCCAATGGAATTGAACATGAAGCAGAAAGCCGCCTTCGGCATCGGCGCCGTGGGCAAGGATATGGTGTACGCCCTGTCCTCCACCTATGTGATGTACTATTATCAGGATGTGCTGGGCCTGTCCGCTACCTTTGTGGGCCTGATCCTGATGATTGCCCGAATCTTTGACGCGGTGAACGACCCCTTCATGGGGGTGCTTGTAGCCAAAACCCGTACCCGGTGGGGGCGATTCCGGCCCTGGCTGTTCAGCGGCACCCTGCTGAACGCGGTGGTGCTCTACGCCCTGTTTGCCGCTCCCGCCGTACAGGGCACCGCGCTGATGGTCTATTTCACGGCGGTCTATATTCTCTGGGGCGTGACCTATACCATGATGGACATTCCCTACTGGTCCATGATCCCCGCCGTCACCCGCACCCCGGCAGAGCGGGAGAGCCTTTCGGTGATAGGACGGACCTGCGCGGGCGTGGGCAGCGCCATTGTCACCATGTTTACCATGCTACTGGTGGGTGTGTTTGGCGGCAGCAGCGAGCGGCAGGGCTTCAAAACGGTGGCGCTGCTGGTGGCCGGCTGCTTTGTGATTGCCGAGGTGCTTTGCTGCCTGCTCTTCCGGGAAAAATCCAGATCGGAGTCCAGGGTTGCCGGCATCAGGGAGATGTTCACCGCCCTTTTCCGCAACGATCAGGCCATGGTTGTGGTGGCCGCCATTGTACTTATCAACTGCGCGCTGTATCTGACCTTTAACTTTATCATCTACTTTTTCAAGTATGATTTCGGCGGCGAGGGCTGGAAAACCGGCTACACCCTGTTCTGTACCGTGGGCGGCGCCATGCAGATTCTGGGCATGATGGTGCTCTACCCGCTGCTGCGCAGAAAGTGCTCCAATACCCAGGTGTTCACGGTCAGTCTGGTGGCGGCGCTGGCGGGCTATGGGGTACTGCTGGCGCTGTGTCTAATGGGCTTTGCGGGGAATCTGGTGGTTCTGTGCGTCCCCGGCGCGGTGGTCTTTGCCTGCAACGGAATGCTGACGGTGCTGACCACTCTATTCCTTTCGGGCAGTGTGGATTACGGCGAACTGCAAACCGGGCGGCGGGAGGAAAGCGTCATTTTCTCCATGCAGACCTTCGTGGTCAAGGCTGCCTCCGGAGTATCCGTGTTTCTGACGGGTGTTGGACTGGACCTGATCGGCCTGGTGGGCAACACCGACGAAACCGGGCCCATTGCGGCGCAGACCGGCGGGACGCTGCTTGGACTGCGGCTGATGATGACGGTGCTGCCCATCGCACTGCTGGCCGGGGCACTGCTGTTGTTCTGCAGGAAATTCAAACTGACCGATGCCAAAATGGCCCAAATCGCGGAGGAATTGCGCCATGACGAAGCTGGCCTGGACCGTTGAGCTGGAGGGGCATCCGCCCCGTACCGGCAGGGCGGATGCTTATGGAGTGGTTCGTCTGCGCTGCGATGTGCCGGAGGGCATCCTGAAGTCGGTAACCGCCCAAATGGATTTTCCCCTGGCTCCGACGGAAAAAGCCTTCTTTAATGGCTACCAGAGCTGGACCTGGTGCCCTGAGGTGGGGCCCGGGGACCGGCAGCGGGGCGTCAGGCACATCCCGGGGCCCCTGCGGAAGAAGTACGGCTTTGACCGCTACGGCGACTATCATTTTGCGGATTACCCCTGCCGCCCCGGCTGTTTCCATGGATTCTCCTACGGCTATTTCCGGCAGGGAGAACAATACCGCCTGTTCGCCTCCCTGGACGAAAGGCCCGGCTACACCATGTTCTCCTATGACGGGAAGACCCGGGTGCTGACCATTACCCGGGATTGCGCCGGCGTGCGCCACCCCGGCGGAACGCTGGCAGCCTTTGACCTCTATTTTGCCCAGGGCAGCGAAAGCGCGGTGTTTGACGGCTGGTTCGCCGCCATGAACTGCCGCCCCAGAACTTCCGCTCCGCTGGCGGGCTACACCAGCTGGTATAACCGCTACGAGGCCATTACGGAGCGGGATGTGAGAAACGATCTGCGGGGCTGCCGGGAGCTGCTGCAGCCGGGAGACCTTTTTCAGATCGACGACGGCTGGGAACCGACCGTGGGGGACTGGCTGGAACCGGATGGGACCAAATTCCCCGGGGGGATGGGGGCACTGTCGGAGGAAATTCACAAAAACGGTTTCCGCAGCGGGCTGTGGCTGGCCCCTTTTGCCTGCACGGAGCAGTCGGAGCTCTATCGGCAGCATCCGGATTGGGTGCTGAAAAAGGACGGAAAGCCCTGGAAGGCCGGCGGAAACTGGGGCGGCTTCTACGCCCTGGATATGGACATTCCCGCTGTGCAGGCGTATCTGGAGCAGGTGTTTGACCGGGTGCTGAACCAGTGGGGCTACGACCTGGTCAAACTGGATTTTCTCTATGCCGCCGCGCCCTTCGGCACCCAGCGGGAGAGCCGGGCGGGACGGATGAGCCGGGCCATGGAGCTGCTGCGCCGCTGGTGCTCCGATAAGCTGATTCTGGGCTGCGGTGTGCCGCTGATGCCTGCCTTCGGACAGGTGGATTACTGCCGCATCGGCTGCGATGTCAGCCTGAGCTGGGACGATAAGTGGTATATGCGCCTGTTCCACCGGGAGCGGGTGTCCACCAGCCACTCCCTGGACAATACCCTCAATCGCCGCCAGCTGGGCGGACGGGCCTTTGGCAATGACCCGGATGTGTTTTTCCTGCGGGATGAAAACTGCAGTCTGTCGCCTGCCCAAAAACGCTTCCTGGCAGAGACCAACGTCCGGTATGGACAGGTGCTGCTCATCTCCGACGATCCCAGTGCCTATACCCCCGAAATGAAAGAACAGTACCGGAGCCTGCGCCGGAAATGGGCGGAAAACACCGGCTTCGGCAGCCGCCCCTAACTGAGCCCGGGCAAAACCCGCGGCTGCGCCGGGCTAAGTGGGTTCCAATCCGGGACTTTTCCTACAAAAGAACCACCAGCGAAGCTTGTGGCGCAGTACGCACGCTGCTGCGGCAGTCTCTAACGGAATTCGCATAACTTCCTGAAAAAATTGCCGATCCTGTTGCTGTCACATATGACAAAAGAAGAGAAAAGCGTCACGCTCTTTTGAAATGGGGAAAAGAAAAGCGTCTGCCGTTTCCGATAGACGCTTTCAGGAAAGATTGGTGTTTACAGGAATTTCTTCATGACACGCATATAGTCGCGCTTCCCATTAAAAATCGCCATGACATAGGCCGTGTTCATTTCCTTTTCGTACAAATAGAAAAGGAGGTAATCCTTGCAGACAAGGAAACGATAACCGCTGCTTTTCAGCACCCGATCTCTTGGAATTGCACCGGACTCCGGGAACTGTTCCAGAATCCTGGTTTTTTCCTGAAGCTCTCTGACAAAGGCAGTGGCCAGATTTTTATCCTTTGACAGATCCGCAAGATAGACAGCGATGTCCCGGAGATCCGATTTGGCCGTATCCGTAAATACAATTTTGCAATTCATACATCCAGGCGCTCCAATTCACCGAGAATGTCTGCGAACGCATCATCCGCAGACTGCACTCTGCCAAGTTTGATGTCATCCATGGCCTGCGCCAGATGGGAATACACACTCAGCTTTGCTTCCAGTTCGCTGATATAGTGAAGCTGCTCCTGGAAATCCTCGTGGCTGAGAAGCACCGTATCTTCCTTGCCATTTACGGTAATCGCCACCGGATTCTGTCTGGTAAGGGCAGAAATCTGCGCATAGTTTGTACGAATATCCTTTGAAGGACGGATAGAAATGCTTGGACTCATAAAAACACCTCCTGCATTTGGTAGTCATATTATATTCTAATTATGCCACCATGTCAACAGGGATATGCAAAACAGGAAGCGTAATGCGTGGTCATAGAAACAAATGCCTCTGTTGGGCGGGATCATTTCAAAAGCCGGGGATAGTTGGTTTTTCCATTGACGACCCGGTAGATATACACGGCATTGTCAATGATTTTATAGATCGCAACATAGGTGTTGGTTAGTACCAGCTTTCGGAATGCCTGTGCGGCCAGGAGTGGGTCGGGGTGTATCTGCCCCATCAGTGGATAGTCGGACAGCTTCCCAATGGTCGTTTCCATCGTGGCATAAAGCTTCCTGGCCGAAGGTACACCTGCATTCGTGATATGGAATTTTACGATTTCCTCCATATCGGAAACAGCGGGGGAGAGGTATTCAAGCTTAACCTTCGTAGGCATCGAACAGCGCCTCCATTCTCTCGTGGAGCTGTTCCGGCGTCAAAGCGGGCTCTCCATTCAGGCGGCTCATCTCTGCGGCATAAACGGCATCCCGGTGACGGAACATTTTTTCCCGCTCCTCAAATGCCGCCATACTCATGAACACACCATCATCTTCTCCTTTATTGGTGATAAAGATTGGCTCACCAGATGCTTTGGCCAACTCTGAAATCTGGGTATATTCATTTCGCAATGCGGAAGATGGTCTGATTTGCATACTGTACCCTCCTACATATCAATTTATTGATAGTATTATATCATATTACACAGAATATGCAACGGGGATTTGATCGGAAGAAGAGAACGGGATAGGAATTCAGAGGAACAAATACCTCTGCCACGGACAAATACGCTTGTTTACCCGTTTGCCGGATGCAGGACTGCCAGATCTTTCTGTGTGAAATGTATCCGAAAACCAGTGTTTGCACTGGTTTTGCCAACATGCCACCGGCATGTTGGATTTGAGTGGGTTCGAATCCACGAATCTTCCCCCACCAATAAAAACCCACCAGCACAGCTGGTGGGTTTTTATTGGTGGGGGAAGGTGGATTCGAACCACCGAAGCTATAAGCAGCAGATTTACAGT